>Ga0007815_1000008_pt1 | contig 73868 bp, 56 predicted proteins | sample CryBogCBE02Aug09_FD_71212 | JGI IMG/M metagenome (GOLD analysis project Ga0007815, IMG submission 71212) | Freshwater microbial communities from Crystal Bog, Wisconsin, USA - CBE02Aug09 | ecosystem: Environmental > Aquatic > Freshwater > Lake | place: Crystal Bog, Wisconsin, USA | collected...
GGTCAGATGCAACGAGAGCAACTCAAATAGGCGCGGTTCTTGCCTCACTGCAAGCCATTGGCCATAGTGCAGCAGCGGTGCCATCGTAATGGCCCAAAATGAGTGGGTAAGCAAAAACCCTTCCATACAGATCAACCCGTTAATTAATAATCCGGAAACGGGAACACCCCACAGTTGGGCTGGTCGCGTCACCGCGATAAACAGCGGGTCCGTGCTTAAGGCCATGGGTTAAACTCCGGCCATGGAACGCAGCCATTGCACGACCTGAGGCGCGCCAAATACCAGCAAAATGCCCAATCCGCTCGCAGCGGCCCAACTCCAACTGACTCGGTTGAACCAGGCGGCCACGCCGATGACCATGACCGCGATGGTGGCTACGGGGGTTAGGATCGAAATCAAGCTGGTCTGAAAGGCACTCGCGCCTTGCGCGAAGGGATTGGCCTGAGCATAGACTGTTGTGGACAGCGCGAGTGCAGCAATCGGCAACCCTTTGACTAATTTTAGACTCCGGCGGTTCATGAAGATCTCCTCTGTCAATCGGCTTTTTGGGGGGGAAGTGATCATGTTGGATTGGCTTAATAGGCGCTGCGGAATAATCGGCGCGTTCATTCAATTATTGCTTGATGTGCCATAATGCTCGTAAGTAAAACGAACACTGATGGACCTTATGTCAAATACGGTTGAGCTTGAACAATGGGCGCGAGCACTGGAGGACTCTGGTGACTATCGTGTGTTACGACGATTGCCCATTCAGGAGCATTTTGGAGCGGCATCAGCTAATCAGACCATTCAGGTGTTGGTGGTCGATACCGAAACAACGGGCACGCTGTTCTCTGATGACGCATTAATCGAATTTTCGGGTCTTAAAGTTTTATGCGACGCGGTAACGGGTCAGGTGGTTTCAATAACAGACCACTATTCATCCCTGGATGACCCAAAGCGTCCAATACCCGAATCCAGTACGGCCATTCATGGCATCACCGATGACATGGTCAAAGGACAGTGCATCGATGAGCCGCGAGTCGAAGCTCTGTGTCAGGGCGTTGATTTGGTGATTGCTCATAACGCCGCATTCGATCGACCGTTTTTGGAGCGGCGTTTACCGTTTTTTAAAAATTTGGCTTTTGGTTGCAGCCACCTGCAAATTCCCTGGTCGGAAGAGGGATTCAGCGGCAGTAAGTTGGAGTATTTAGTCAGCCAATGTGGGTATTTCTATGATGCGCACCGCTCGGAAATAGATTGTCGAGCACTGGTTGCGGTTTTGGCAAAAGCACTGCCTCGATCTGGTCAATATCCAATAAAATTTCTTCTCGAACATTCTCGGTCTGGAAAAACTCGAGTGTTTGCTACCAAAGCGCCTTTTGATTCGAAAGACTTACTGAAGGCACGCGGCTATCGCTGGGACGCTCAACAGAAGGTGTGGCACATTTTGATTCAAAGCGACCGATTTAAAGACGAGGCGCTGTGGTTAAAACAAGAGGTGTACTTTGGCCGGTCTGCGGAGATCCAAATCGAGCTTTTGGACGCCAAAGTGCTGTTCTCCCACCGTCCTGGGGTTCGCCGGACTCAGGTTATTTAAGCGCACTGACCAGGCCTTTTGGGCAAATGGTGGGTATTGGCAATAATTGCACAAACACACCATTTATCACCCCTCTGCATCAATACTGACCGTGTCATGGTGTTGCTTTCCCTACCGAAGGCGGTTGACACATGAATCACACCCACCCCAATTCGATGTATATCCCTCTAAGCATTCCCTCGAAAATGCACGAGCTCGCCAAAGGACTCGGCGCCCAGTGCGATGGAGACGATTGGTCCGTCCCCAAGGGCATAGATCCATTCCCGTTTTATCGATGGTTAAGAGGGGGCAAGCACGTCAATCTCAGAGCCCGAGAGTACTGGATTGCGCACGTGAGCATTGAATGCCCGCATTGTGAGGTGGCGACCCCTGTTATTGGTTTTGTACTGCCCATCGGCCATGAAGAGCTTGAAGTGGCGGAATCCGGTGAACACACCCATTGGGTCAAGCAGGACAATTTTTGCTTTCTCAGTCAAATCAGTTACCTATTGCCCCCCGTTTACGATCAGCTTAAGCCAATTTATCACTGGTATCAGCCTCGCATGGTCGCCGAGCGCAAAGTCATACGCTATCTCAACTGCTGTATTGCTTGCCATCAGTTTATCGACGACTTGGATTTAACCGCGGAACCGGGTCAGGCATTTATGCCTCTGGATGAGAGGGGCGCTCATTCCATTCAGCTGCATTTTGTAAAAGGATCATTCATGGCAGCGGCTCACGAGTGGACCGAGGATCTGCCGTGGATTGAGGAAAAATTGGTTTACGCCAACCCAAAATCGTGATCCGCAGTATGCGCGCGCGCCAGCGTGGGACCAGGCGGATTGTGTGTCATTTGGCGGCGATACGCCCAATATTCTTGGGCGGCTTTTTCGGTGGCCTTCATGGCCTCCGTTAGTTGGTCTTCACTGTGTTCGGATTGCAGCCGGATATCCGTTGGGCGATGCTGCATTAGCCAGGCGCGATAACGAGGCGTAATGCAGTCGAGGCGATCTTCCAATCCTGCTTTTTTAAATTCGTGATTGGCTGTTTGCGCCCACCACAGCCTCATCTGTTGAAGCTCTTTTAAATAATGCATCGGTGTTGGAGGCTCTAAGGACTTGCTGGGTTCATAGAGTTTAGCGCGCTGCGCAAACCCCTCCTCGCTGAGCACTCGTGGAGTCACCAAAATGTGGGCATGGTGATTGCGGGGATCGCCCCCAACGGGCGGCCTGTGAATGGCCAAGTCCGCCACAAAGCCATAGCGTTGCGTCAATTGCTGGGCAAATGTGCTCGCGGCGTTATAGCGCTGTTCATCGCTCAATTGATGGGGCAGCGAGACAACGAGTTCTTTCGCCGTTCGAGAATTAACCCGACGTTCCATACGCTCGACCTGATTCCATAGGGATTGGCGATCTAAAGCCCAGCCTGGGGCGCGAACGCTTGGGTTGGTGAATATTTGAGCCACCACCAAATCGTTGCGTTTGGAGTGGCTAAACAGTTCACCTGTTTTTTCATCAACCAATCCGGAACGTGAGATGTAGGCGGCTTTGTCCACCGCATTATGACCCTTGCCGCGCGAGACGTTGAGCACTTTTAAAAACATGAACGCCATAGCCGCTCCTCACGGCGATGGCTTTCACAAGAACGCTCTTTTAAATCCCGCCGGGACGTCAGCGTAGAGGAGCCATCCTATGGCGAGCGCTTTATAAACGATGGCGTTTCTATCGTTATCGATTAGGCGGTCGGCTTTGACAACCCAAACAACAAGCGCTTTTGCTCTTCGGTGTATTCAGTCGCAGGCCGGATGGGCGTTCCTTTGGCGTAGGCCTGAACCGTGGCTGGTCGTGCCGCAATGTCGTTAAACCAGCGCTTGACGTTTTTAAAATCGTCTAAATTTTGTTTTTGACGGTCGTGCTGCACGATCCAGGGGTAGATCGCCATATCGGCAATGGAATAGTCGTCCGCGACAAATTGCCGACCTTCTAAACGCCGGTCCAAAACACCATACAATCGCGCGGTTTCTTTGGTATACCGTTCTTGTGCATAGGGCACCTGAACGGGCGCGTAGTGATTGAAGTGATGGTTTTGGCCAAGCATGGGGCCGACCCCGCCCACCTGCCAGAACAGCCATTCCAGAACCGTTTTGCGCGCACGACCGGATGTTGGTAAAAACTTTTGAGTTTTCTCGGCCAAATACATCAATATCGCACCCGACTCAAACACGCTAATCGGCTCGCCGCCGTCGGCTGGGCTGTGATCAACGATGGCGGGGATTCGATTGTTGGGGCTTTTTTGTAAAAACTCGGGTTTGAATTGGTCTCCAGCGCCAATGTCCACCGCCGTCAATGTATACGGCAGCTCCGCCTCTTCTAAGAACAGGGTGATTTTATGTCCATTGGGGGTAGGCCAAAAGAGTACTTCAATCATAACCATTCCTTATTGGTGGGTTGCGCCTATTGTAACCATGGATCCGGCACGCGACCTTTATTTTAAGCAGATCATAAGCGCCATCGAGCTCGTTCTAGGACAGACTCGAGCGTTCATTGCTGCGCGTGTGATCCGATCGCTGCGCTGGATCGAAATCTCTCAACCGAAATGCGTTGCCGTTTACGAATTTGGATTAAATATCCAAATTCGCTACTGCTAATGCATTCTTTTCAATAAATTCACGTCTCGGCTCAACTTGATCGCCCATTAAGGTCGTAAATAATTGATCGGCGGCGGCGGCGTCTTCAATCCGCACTTGGACAATACGGCGCTTATCCGGATTAATGGTTGTTTCCCATAATTGGTCGGGGTTCATTTCGCCCAAGCCTTTATAGCGCTGAATGGTTTGACCGCGCTTGACCAAATCAAACAACCACTGCATCGCTTCTTTAAAATGACTGATGGCGTGACTCGATTCGCCTTTTCGAACCTGTGCGCCGACGCCGAGCATATTTTCGAGTTTTTTCGAAAGCTCTGCGATGCGGCGATATTCAATGGAGTCAAAAAACTCGCGCTGCAGTAATTTCTCTGCCGTGACGCCATGCTCGGTTCTCAACAGCCGCAACATGCGCGCTTGACCACCGGGCAACAATGGAATTTCGATGCGATATTCTCGGGAGGGGTGCTTCGCGTCGTTGAGCTTGGATTCAACCAATTTGGCCCATTCCGCCACCGCCGTTTCGTCCGCAAACGCTTGGCTTGTAAGCGTCGGAACATCGATCAGCACGCGCAGCAAGGCTTCGTCGTACCGACGAGCCCATCGAGTACAAATATCTTCGTAATCAATAAACTGTCGAGCCAACGCTTCCAGTTCATTGCCCGTGATCTGCACGGCGTTTGGCGCTTCAGAGCAAACCACAATGGCGTCGTCTAATGCGTTTTCGAGTAAAACGCGCTTCAGTTCGGTGTCGTCTTTTACGTACTGCTCGGACTTGCCGCGTTTTACTTTATACAACGGTGGTTGAGCAATATAGATGTGTCCGCGCTCAATAAGCGTCGGCATCTGACGATAGAAAAAGGTCAATAACAGAGTTCGAATATGACTGCCGTCAACGTCGGCGTCGGTCATGAGCAGAATTTTATGATATCGGAGCTTGGCAACATCAAACTCCTGAGGTCCAATGCCGCAGCCCAGGGCGGTGATTAAGGTGCCAACCTCCGCGCTTGACAGCATTTTGTCAAAACGAGCGCGCTCAACGTTTAAGATTTTGCCTTTGAGCGGCAACACCGCTTGCGTACGACGATCCCGGCCTTGTTTGGCGGAGCCACCGGCGGAGTCGCCCTCGACCAGAAACAATTCCGATAAGGCGGGGTCTTTTTCTTGGCAATCGGCCAACTTGCCTGGCAGCCCGGCAATATCCAAGACGCCTTTGCGGCGCGTCATATCGCGCGCCTTGCGTGCGGCTTCGCGAGCCCGAGCCGCTTCAATCACTTTGGCAACAATCGCTTTCGCTTCTAAGGGGTGCTCTAATAAATAGGCTTCGAGCTGCTCTGAAACAGCGCTTTCGACAATGCCCCGTATCTCCGAGGACACGAGTTTGTCTTTGGTTTGGGATGAAAATTTAGGATCCGGCATTTTGACCGACAAAATCGCCGTCATGCCTTCTCGCGCGTCATCGCCAGTGACTTCAACTTTTTCCTTTTTGGCCTCGGACTCGATGTAGTCCGACAGCTTTCGAGTCAACGCCGCCCGAAATCCCTGTAAGTGCGTGCCGCCATCTTTTTGAGGGATATTATTGGTGTAGGGGTACATGGACTCGGCGTAAGCATCCGTCCACTGGGCCGCCACTTCTACGGTAATGGGGCCTTCGGTGGTTTTAAAATAAAATACGGTGTCGTGCAATGACGTCTTGCCGCGATTCAAATATTTTACAAAGGCCCCGATTCCACCTTCGTACTCAAACACATCATGACGTTGCTCGCGTTCGTCGTTGAGCTCAATGCGAATGCCTGAGTTTAAAAACGACAGCTCTCGCAGACGGCGCGCCAAAATATCGTAAGAGAAATGGATGTTGCTAAACGTGGCAGCGGAGGGCTTAAAGTGGACCGTTGTGCCGCGCTCCTCGGTAGGACCGACATCGGCCATCGGCGCCTCTGGCGTGCCGTGGGTGTAATTTTGGGTGTGCAATCGACTTTGTCTGGCAATGCGCAAACTCAAATGCTCTGAGAGCGCATTCACAACCGACACGCCCACGCCATGCAACCCACCCGAAACCTTATAGGAGGAGTCATCGAACTTGCCGCCGGAGTGCAGCACGGTCATGATGACCTCTGCCGCAGAAACCCCTTCCTCTGAGTGAATGTCTACGGGAATCCCTCGACCATTATCGCTGACGGTAATAGACTCGTCGGCGTGCACAATCACCTGAATGCGTGTGCAATGACCCGCTAAGGCTTCGTCGATGGCGTTATCGACGACTTCAAAAACCATGTGGTGAAGACCGGTTCCATCATCGGTGTCACCGATGTACATTCCTGGTCGTTTTCGAACCGCGTCTAAACCCTTTAAAACTTTGATATTACTCGAGTTATAGTCGTCAGCTGGAGTCATGTCGATACACTGGTTACCGTGTTGATTCAGTATACCATTTTTAAGGATTGAGCGCGGTTTGTGCGCCAGGTCAGTCGCCTCTGCTTGTCGGGTTTATGGGCGATCTCGTTGGCGTCGCTTTTTTACTTTTTATCGTAAAAATAAGCCATTTTGTGACTTAGCGCCCACCGGCGTTGGCGTCGCCGTGTGGGCCGCCAGCCGTCGACGCCGGGCCCTCACGTGCGCCTTGATCCTCTCGTTGCGCGCACGGACCGCACCAGCCGTTTTTCAGGATGCCTTATAAAACCCTTTATTTTATAGTCTCATTGTCTTAAAACCCACGCCACACCCACGAAGACGTGCACGCGCACGCGCGGGCAACGCCTCGTTGCATTCCTTGCCTCAGTGGCGCCATCGATCATTTAAGCCTATTTTTATAGCGGTTTTTAATATTTGGGCCCCAACACGAGTGGACGCGCCTGTACACGCCGCCCCGGCGGCCCAACGACCCGGGGAACCGGGAACCAAACGCCTGGACGGCGGTAACGGTCGGGTCTCACGGTGCTTGTGGTCCCACGGGTAAACCCCTTGATCGTCGTGGGGCGGTTGCGCTGGGGGCGTGAACAGTCCTGGGGCTTAAAACCCTGGACAACGCACACGCTGGCCTGAATTGGGGTCAACGGACCTGCCCGATGAGCTTATCCAGGGGTTTTGCCCAGCTTATCGACGCTTTATCCACAGCTTATCGACAATCTTATTCAGAAAACGCCAAACGAGACGCCGGCCCGATCGGCGCATGGGGGTTGGATCTGTGTTGATTCGAAGAGGCCTTAAAGGGCCGCTTGGATGTCGCCACGTTCCACGTGGAACAATTTGCCAACGCTTCCAGCGAGCGTGAATGGCTGCAAGGCGGTTACGAACATCTGGACCTGGAGCGTTTGAGCCGCGTTCATGAGCTTGGAAAGGCTGTTGGCGTCCAGCTCTGCGGCCGGATCGTCGAGCAACAATACGCTTCTCCCAGGGGTATCTGCCTCAATAAGTTTTAATTGAGACAGCGTCAGCGCCGCGGCCAGAAGCTTCTGTTGGCCCCGGGAAACGCGTTCGCGCGCAGCCACCCCATCAACTTTGAGGCTAATGTCCGCTCGATGAGGGCCAACGTGGGTGGTTTTAAACCGTAAATCACGAGCCTGTGACCGCTTTAGGGCTTCGGCCAGGGGTTCTTCGGTGCCAAAACCGGACTGGTAGTGAAGACTCACGGGGGCATTCAAGAAGTGTTGGCCGATCTCATTAAGGACGGGCCGCAACCGCTCTAAGTAGCGATGACGGAACTCATGCAACTGATCGCCGCTCAGAGAGAGCTCGCCATCAAAGGCGGATTCCGCGGTATCGGCGGTTTTTAGAAAAGCGTTGCGTTGTTTTAAGGCTCGATGGTATCGATACCACAGCGCTAAAAAGGACTGTTCCACGTGGAACACTCCAAAATCCATAAACCGCCGCCGCCGATTGGGGCCTTCTTCTAATAACTTATGAACCTCGGGATCAATGATGTGGGGTGCCAGGTGGTACGACAACTGGGCCGAGGTATCGGCTTTCTGACCTTGAATGCGGATGTCCACGCCATCCGCACTCACCCCCACCCCGAGACTCGTACTCAATGGGCCTTCGATCACTTCCGCAAATAAGGTGAAATCTTTTTCCCCAGACTGGATCAACTTTTCAAGGCGTCTGGAGCGAAAGGAACGGCCTCGACCCAGAAAGAATAAGGCTTCCAACAAAGAGGTTTTGCCAGAGCCATTCGGCCCTACGATGAGATTAAAAACAGGGTCAAAATGAACGTCTGCGCGATGAAGGCACCTAAAACGGTTTATCTCAACACGCTTGAGCATCCGATGGTCTTAGCGTTCGGTCTCGGTCAGAGACGCATCGGCATGACGACGTAGCGGGTTGATTTGTCACCGGGCGCCGACAACAAACAACTGGAATTAGAATCCGTGAGGCCTATTTGAACCTCGGCTCCATCAATAGCGCTCAGCGCGTCCATAAGGTAATTGACGTTAAACCCTACTTCAAACTCTTCACCGCTATACGTCACTTCGACCTCTTCCTCGGCTTCTTCTTGTTCCGGGTTGTGAGCGGTCAATACAATTTGATTGGGCTTTAAAAGGGCTCGAATCCCGCGATATTTTTCGTTCGCCAAAATCGAGGTTCGAGACAAAGCATGACGTAACATTTCTCGGTCCGCGGTGATGGTTCGTCCAGGATTTTCCGGGATGACGCGTCCATATTCTGGGAATCTGCCATCAATTAGCTTCGAAGTGAATCGAATTTCGCCGATCGTGATTCGAATGTGATTTGATCCGATGTCCACCCCTATGCTTCCATCGTTTCCCAACAACCGTTGCAATTCCAAAATGCCTTTTCGGGGCACAATCACCTGCTGCAAACCCGCTTTGGTGGTTAATTCCATTTCACAAAGGGCTAAGCGATGACCGTCCGTTGCGACGGTTCGAAGCATTTTGCCATCCGCCTCGAATAACAAGCCATTGAGGTAATACCGAACATCCTGATGCGCCATTGAAAAATAAGTCTTATCAATCAGATGTTTAATTTGATTTGCGGGCGCTTCAAAGGACAGGGTTGGCGCTATTTGTTCGACGGTTGGAAAATCCGCCGCTGGTAAGGTCGTTAAACTGAATTTACTGCGACCAGCTTTTACTTGAATCTTATCGCCGCTTTGATGGATGCTGACCACCGAACTATCGGGCAGCGCTTTCACAATATCGACTAATTTGCGACCCGGAACGGTGATCTCACCGTCTTCCTGAGCGTCTATTTCGACCGTAGCGGCGAGTTCGACTTCCAGGTCTGTAGCCAGTACCGATAATCGGCCGTTGCTCACTTTGAGCAATACGTTGGCCAGTATCGGCATTGTCTGTTTACGCTCAACGACACCAATTACGGCTTGAAGTGGTTCTAAGATCTTTTCGCGTGCGCCTTGAAACTTCATACTAGCCTCTTATTGAATCAGTTCTTAAAAGATTAAGAATTTAAGATTAAATCAATGATGATAATGATAAGCCACTATGGAATCTGTGGAAAACCCTCTTAGCATCAGTTGAATCTAGGACTTAGCTTATCACCAAAGCTTGGGATGAGCATCTGATAAGTTTAGGACAAACTGTGCGTGGATTGTGGATAAATTGGCAGAAAAATCCGTCTCGGTTTTCTCCACAACTTATCCCCATCATCCCGTTAGGGTTTTTAACAGGTTGTTAACATCCTCGAAGATTTTCCGGTCCTCTTCCTTGAGTTCTTTCACCCGCTCACAGGCGTGCAACACCGTCGTATGATCCCGGCCACCAAAGGCATCGCCAATTTCTGGCAAGGAATGACTGGTGAGTTCTCGAGTGAGCGCCATGGCAACTTGGCGAGGCCTCGAAATGGCTCGATTGCGCTTTTTCGAGTGCAAATCCGATACCCGAATGGAATAGTACTCGGCAACGGTTTTTTGAATGTTTTCAATCGTAATCATTCGATCTTTGAGCGCAATGAGGTCGCGAAGCGCCTCTTTGGCGAGTTCAATGGTAATCATCTGGCCCGTAAATTGAGCGTTTGCCGCGACGCGTCTTAGCGCCCCTTCTAATTCACGAACGTTTGACCGAACCAGCTTGGCGATGAAAAAGGCGACTTCGGCCGGTAGGCGAATATCGGCGGATTCCGCTTTATTATTTAAGATCGCCACACAGGTTTCTAAATCCGGTGAATCGATGGCCGTCGTTAAACCCCAACTGAACCTCGAGCGCAACCGCTCTTCGATGCCTTGAACATCCTTGGGCACTTTGTCGGCGGTCATCACAATTTGGCGCTGACCTTCCAACAGTGCATTGAAGGTGTGAAAAAACTCTTCCTGCGAGTGGTCTTTGCCGGCAAAAAATTGAATGTCATCGATCAACAGCGCATCTAAGGTTCGATACGCCTGCTTAAATTCCGCCATTTTGTTGCGCTGGATTGCGCGCACCATGTCGCCAACAAACCCTTCCGAATGCACATACGCGATCCGCGCGCCAGGCTGCTGCCGTCGAATTTCATTGGCAATGGCGTGCATTAAGTGAGTTTTTCCCAATCCCACGCCGCCGTAAATAAACAAGGGGTTATAGGTTCGCCCGGGGTTTTCAGCCACTTGTCGGGCTGCGGCTTTGGCAATTTGATTGCTTTTGCCCTCAACAAACGTATCAAAGGTGGACTCCGGTAAAATCCGACCGCCCACAACGGCAACGGGTTTTGAATGAAGCGTTGGGCTGGCCATTGGCGTGGCCGCAGAGGTGGCGGCCGCAGTCGCCGCTTTAGACCCCACATCGAGCACCACACTCGGTGGGTCCTCCGACGCCTCCCGGTTGACGAGCGCTTCTATTCTGGAGAGCAGGTTATGGGCGACCCAGTCGCGCACAAATCGATTCGGTGCCCACAGTTTCAATAGGCCGTCGGATAAATCGGCCTGTAAAGGCCGCACCCACAGGTTGAATTCTTGCTCGGATACTTCGGATTGCAGATAACCTATACAACGATTCCAAAGACCTTGATCGGACGCATTCATCTCTTAAACTCAAAAAGTTATCCACAGGGACCGGCGAGTGTATATGGCTTTGGCGCGAATCACAACGCTTTTATCCACAAGGCCAAAATGGGACGCCTGTCATAAAATAACTATATAAATCATATTGTTACGATAAACCCCGCGCCCATTAACGGGGAAATCGCGGCGAATGTGCCCGTTTGAGGATACAAAAATAAGAAAGACCCCCGCCACAGCGACCTATTCTCCGATCTCATCGGGACTGATCGACCACCTCGGAGTCGTTGACAGCACAGGCTAAAAACCGTATTATTTCCGGCTCACTGTTTTAAGCCTTAAGCTTTGGATTGTCATCATGAAACGCTCTTATCAGCCCAGTGTCATCAAACGCAAGCGTACCCATGGCTTTCGGGCGCGTATGGCCACCAAAAAAGGCCGTCAGGTGTTGGCTCGTCGCCGCGCCAAAGGCCGTAAGCGGCTGATTCCCTAAGCGGTAACGGTGCGGCCCTCAGGCCGATGCCGGGATTTAATTTCAAGCCGCCGCAACGCCTACTCACGAAAGTCGAGTTTGATCGGGTTTACAAAGAGGGCCGCCGAGTGGCCGATTCAAACCTGAATCTTCACGCCGTTAAAAACAATGCACAACCTCGGCTCGGCATGTCGGTTAGCACCAAAAATGCGGGCTCCAGCGTGCGGCGTAATCAAATCAGACGATGGATACGCGAAGATTTTCGTTTGAGGCAAAATACCCTACTGGCCGCCGATTACGTGGTAACCGTAAAAGCGCCAATTCGTGAACGCACGCACACCGAGTTAGCTCAAGTCTTAACACGGGTGTATGCGCTGATGAGTCAACGATTAGAGGGTCAAGCCTAATGAGAATACAATCGGCAATCGGTGCAATTTTGGCATTGCCGATTCTGGCGTATCGAACTTTTGTGAGCCCATGGCTCATGCCCCGCTGTCGCTTTTACCCCACCTGCTCAGCCTATGCTCTGGAGGCTTTACAGGACCATGGCCCGCTGCGTGGCAGCGGCCTGATTTTAATGCGCGTTGCGAAATGCCATCCTTTTCATCCGGGCGGTTATGATCCTGTACCGAATGGTTCAGCAAAACCCCAATCAAATGAGTGAGACGTCGAATGAATAATGTGCGAATGATGTTGTGGGGTGTATTAGCCCTGACCTTGTTTTGGAACTACCAGTTTTATCAACAAGATCATCCAGAATCGACCGCGATCGCCGCGCCGACGAACACCCTCCCCGAAGCGCCGGCCGCCAACCCCAATCTTTCGCAAACTGAGACCAATGCGACGTCATCACCCGCGGCCGAGGCAACCAAAGCGCCCGTGACGGCTGCGGCCGAGGATCACCCTTTGGTGGCCGCACCCGAAGGCAAGGTCATTAGCATCGATACCGATGTGTTGCATTTAGAAATTGGGTTGCTGGGTGCGACGATTCAAAAGGCAGTATTGCGGCAATACACGCAATCAAAAGACAACGCCCAACCGGTTGTGTTGATCGACAGCAATAACGCGGACAGCTTTGCCGCGTTACAGAGTGGCTATAAAAGCACCGAAGGATTATCCATTGGTCCACAGACGCAGTACGCGTCAAATGCGGATCATTATGAAATGGCCAGCGATCAATCGACGCTGACGGTCGCGTTGACGGCCGATGATCAACAAGGGCATCAATTGATTAGAACCCTTGTGTTTAAACGCGGCCAATACGCCATTGAAGTTCGTGACACCTTAAATAACCACAGCGCCAGCACCTGGCCTGTTGATGGGTACAGCGACCTTGTTGAACGTTGGCAAAAAACCGAACGCTCTATGTTTAATCCAAACACCTATGCGTTTAAAGGCCCAGCGGTGTTTGACGGCAATAAAATCACCAAGCTTAACGTCGAGCCGACTGATCCAGAACAAATGCCCAAAACCGCAGTCAGCGGCGGCTGGATCGCCGCCATGCAGCATCATTTTGTGGTGGCCGCCATTCCAAAAAATGGTCCTGAAAATCAGTTTCATTATTCGGTTAAAAACCGAGATTACCGTTTGGGTTTCGAACAAAATAAAGCCACGGAAATTAAACCAAACGATACGTTGGAAAGCTCCACCACTGTTTTTATTGGTCCGAAACTGCAAGACCAGCTCTCGGCGATCGGGCAAAAGCTTGAGTACACGGCTGATTACGGTAGGCTGACCATTATTGCCGAGCCACTCTTCTGGCTGTTATCGATGGTGCATAAGATTGCGCTGAACTGGGGACTGACGATCATCATCGTGACCATTCTGATCAAGGCGGCGTTTTACCCATTGGCGCAAGCATCTGGGCGCTCTATGGCGAAAGTGCGTTTGGCGCAACCGCGATTAAAAGCGCTCCAGGAACGCTATAAAGACAATAAAGAAGAGCTGGGTCGCGCGATGATGGATTTTTACAAGCGCGAAAAAATTAACCCACTCGGCGGGTGTTTGCCAACATTGCTGCAAATGCCAGTATTTATTGCGTTTTATTGGGTGTTGATGGAATCGGTAGAGATGCGTCAGGCGCCCTTTATTTTTTGGTTGCAGGACTTATCGACGAAGGATCCATTTTATATCCTGCCAATCCTCATGGCCTCAGCGATGTTCGTTCAATATCGATTAAATCCCACGTCGCCAGACCCAGTGCAAGCGAAGGTGTTCATGATGATGCCCTTTATCATGAGCATCATGATGGCGGCTTTGCCTTCGGGATTGGTGTTGTATTGGATTGTGAACACATTGCTAACCATATTGCAGCAGTATCACATCAATAAGTTGGTCGCGGCTGAGGAGCACAAACTGCGGACTTAGGAGCCTTGGGATCCATGACTTTTCCTAATATGACAGGCGCCTTATCGGGCATTAAAGTGTTGGATTTGTCGCGGGTACTAGCAGGGCCTTGGTCCACCCAAATCCTTGGTGATTTGGGTGCTGACGTCATCAAAGTGGAGTCCATAAACGGCGACGACACCCGACAATGGGGCCCTCCGTTTATGGAAAACGAGGCGGGAGACAGCGCCTATTATTTATCCGCTAACCGCAATAAGCGTTCCATTGTGATTGATCTGAGTACACCGCAAGGCCAAGCCCTCTTGAAGCAATTGGCACTAAAAGCGGATGTCTTAATCGAAAACTTCAAATTTGGTGGACTGGAAAAATATGGGTTAGACGCCAAAACCCTACTCGCGGCACATCCAAAACTGGTGTACTGCTCGATTACGGGATTTGGGCAATCGGGACCTTATCGACAACGTCCGGGCTATGACTTTGTCATTCAAGGCATGGCTGGTTTAATGAGCATCACCGGCACGGAGTCGTCCGGTCCATTACGAGTGGGCGTTGCGGTCACAGACTTGGCGACGGGTTTGTACGCCACCGTGGCCATATTAGCTGCGCTAAGACACGCCGAGCAAACGGGTCAAGGGCAGCATTTGGATGTCTCCTTAATGGATACGCAGGTGGCGATGTTGGCCAATCAGTCGCTAAATTATTTGGTCGGTGGTAGGCCACCCGGGCTAATTGGCAACACCCATCCCACCATTGTTCCCTACCAAGTATTCAAAACGAACGATCGCCCATTAATTGTTGCGGTCGGAAACGATGGTCAATTTAAAGCCTTTTGCTCAATTTTAAAATGTCCAGAATGGGCCAGCGATGAGCGCTTTAGCACCAATCGTCAACGGGTGATCAACCGTGACCAATTGGTTGAGCTGATCCAACAAAAGCTCCTCACCGAAGGCGTCGAGCATTGGCTCGAACAGCTGTTGGCGCACAACATACCGGCAGGGCCGGTTAATCGTTTAGATGATGTGTTTAACGATCCTCACGTCCAGCAACGGCGAATGGCCCAATCCATTCAACGTGGCGACGACGTCTTACCGACGGTGCGCTTTCCGGTTGAAATGAGCCAAACGCCCGCGGCGGTTCATCGGCCACCACCGCGCTTAGCGGAACACACCAAAGAAGTATTAATGGAATGGTTGGGAATGAGTGCCGAGGAGATTACGGCCTTGAGTCAACAACGCGTTGTGGTGGAGTAACACGAAACAATGGAGTTTACGGACACCATCGCCGCCATTGCCACTGCCAATGCCCGCGGCGGTATCGGCGTTATTCGAATTTCCGGATCAAAAGCGTTGGGCATAGCGGCCACGTTTTTGGGCAAAAATCCTACTCCACGGTACGCCCATTTGACGCGGTTCAGCGATCTCGATGGAACGCTGCTCGATGAGGGGTTGGTGTTGTATTTTAAAGCCCCACATTCCTATACCGGAGAAGACGTCGTTGAATTACAGGTTCATGGTGGCGTGCACATTCTCGACGCTCTATTGGAGCGCGTTTTGCAGTTTGACGACGTACGTCAAGCGAGAGCTGGCGAATTCAGTGAGCGCGCCTTTTTAAATGATCGTTTGGACCTGACGCAAGCCGAGGCGGTGGCCGATTTAATTGATGCGGGCAGCCGACAAGCCGCGAAAGCCGCCAGCCGGTCGTTGACGGGAGCGTTTTCAGATAAAGTCAATGCGCTGTTAGAACAATTGATTGCCATCCGCGTTCAGGTTGAAGTACGCATTGATTTCTCCGACGAAGACTTAACGTCTCATCCTTTAGATCAGATCATAACGTCGTTGAAGGATTGGCAGGAGACGTTGACGTCGCTGATTAGGCAAACCTCACACGGCGTGCGTTTGAGAGAGGGCCTTAAAGTGGTCATCGCTGGACGCCCAAACGCCGGAAAATCGTCGTTGTTGAACGCGCTGTTGGGGCTGGACGCGGCCATCGTGAGCGATGAGGCCGGAACCACGCGCGACGTCATTCGAGAACGCTTAAATTTGGCAGGAGTTCCGATCGATATCGCTGACACCGCTGGTTTGCGCCAGGGCGTTGAACGAATTGAGGCTGAAGGAATTCGTCGAGCGCACGCTGAAATCCAAGAAGCAGACGTGGTGTTGTACGTTGTAGACAGTACCGATATACACGCCATGACGGAGGCTGCTAATGAAGTGAAGACGCTCGCGGTTCCTGCGATTCAGGTGATTAATAAAATTGATGCAATACACGAGCAACCACCCATTGAGCAGGATAGTCCGACCACCAATGCCCAGGTGTGGGTATCCGCAAAAACCGGAACGGGGTTAGATCGGTTACGAACCACGATTTTAGAGCTTACCCATTCGCAGCAAACGGACGCGTCGGTTTTCAGCGCCAGACGGCGTCATTTAAAAGCGCTTCAGCGAGCTCACGCGGCCGTAGCCGCCGCCACTGAGCGAGCGATCCATGGCGGAGAAATAGAGATGGTGGCAGAAGAGCTCAGGCACGCGCAACACGCGTTATCTGAAATTACGGGCGCTTTTTTAAGCGATGACTTGTTGGGAAAAATTTTCGGTGAGTTTTGTATTGGCAAATAGCCAAAATCTAACTCAACATCCCCCATTTGCGTACGGTATTGGATTCAATCCACTTAAACAGCGCTTCAAATAATAAACCGATGACCATGATGGCAATGATGCCGGCATACACTTCGGGAATGTCTAGATTTTGCTTCGACGAAACCACGTACCAGCCCAAACCGCCGCGGCCCGTGGCCGCACCGATGACCATTTCAACGGCAACCAGCGCTCTAAAACTGTTGGAAAATCCGTTGCGTAATCCCGCCAAAATCGCTGGCAACGCAGACGGAATGAGCACTTTCAAAGTCAATTCCAATCCGCCCATGCCAAGATTTCTGCCCACATTGCGAAGAGTGGGGCTCACGGTCCTAAAGCCTTGGTTCATGGCCAACGCCACCGGAAAAACGGTCGCGAACGCCGCTATAAACAGCAGTGACTTATACGAAATGCCAAAAAACATGAGTGCCAACGGAAAAATTGCGACCGCCGGTAAAGGCGCAAAACCCCCAATGATTAACGATAAGGCGTCCTCGCCCACTTTGGTGTTGATGGCCAATACCGTGAGAATCGAGGCGATCAGTGAGCCGATGAGAAATCCACTGAACAGCGTTTTAGCAGTTTCACCGACGTATCGCAAAAGAGAGGCGTCGCCACTGGCCATAATGGCCGCCACTAAGGCCTTAACCGTATCCGTGAGTGTGGGAAACAGTAGTGGCATATCGGCATAGCGAGCGCTTAACTCCCACATCAGCAGGAAAAAAGCCCCAACCGCAATTTTTCTAAAAAGATCGATCATTAAAATAGTCCTGAAAGAGTGCTCACTCTCAATGGTCCTGAGCGTCGCTTGGAACATCGGCAAAGATCAACGACCGCATGGTTTCGACAAGATTAGGGGTTTGTGCTGTTAGTGTCGCCTTCACGCGGCCCGGGTGCGGTGAAAGCACCAACACTCGAGTGCCAACTTTCGCGGCCTCTTCAATGTCATGGCTCACAAATACGACGGTCGTACCGAAGCGTTGCTGCAATTCAATCAGCTCATCTTGCAATTTCAGGCGCGTTAATGCGTCTAAGGCCGAGAAGGGTTCGTCCATCAATAATATGGCGGGATTAGCCGCAAACCCACGGGCAATCGCTACGCGCTGCTTCATGCCGCCGGACAGCTCGTGCGGATATTGGCCGAGCGCTTGTTTGAGCCCCACCACGTCCAGCCATTGAATCGCGCGCTCCAAAGCCTCTGCATGAGCAATGTTTTGCTTTAATAAGGCGTACGCGACGTTTTCTTCGATGGATTTCCACGGAAACAACTGATCAAAATCCTGCCAAACCACCATGCGATCGGGACCGGGACGATGGATGGGTTGGCCATTTAATAGGATCTGCCCTTGGGAGGGTTTGAGGTAGCCACCGATGGCTTTCAGAATGGTTGACTTGCCGCAGCCGGACCGTCCGATCAGCGCTAAACACTCGCCCTTTCTGACGTCAAAGGATACGTTATCCACCGCCAGGACGGTCTTGCGTCGACCCGTGCGATACTCGATGCTGGCATTTTTAACTTCTAATAAAGCCATAACGCAAAACCTTATCTCAAATCAGTGGAGTCACCTCGATTCTAGCGGAAATTAAAGGGATGCAGGCAATCCGACCCCAAAACCTCAACCTATATACCCATCAGACGAGCCAACGGTCGTAACGAGCGTGAGCCGATGAAATAAGAGGGATTCTTAAGTCGCTGCCGTCTGTCACACACACCGTGAGTAGACTAAAAACAATAATTCCATTGGTCACAGCGTGCCTGCTTCACTTACAGCGACCGCTGACATCTCACGAGCCATTTAAACCAAGAAGATTCGGACTGGAAAGACTCTTCCAATCCCATTCTTTTTTAACCGTGCCAATTTCTTTCATAAAGTGTGCGAATTTGGTAATTTGACGTGGCGTAATATCAAAAATTACGTCCGGAGAAGACAGCTGAGCAACGATCACATCTAAGGGTTCCTTGGAATGCTCTTCGTCGATATACAGTTGAGCCGCTTCTTGTTTATGGGCTTTGACCCATTTCATGGCCTCTTCCAGTCCAGCAATCATCGCCGCATACACTTTAGGATTCTCGGCGCGATAACTGTCTTTTCCGACCAACACAATCAGAGCCGCTGGCCCTTGAAACGTATCGTAACTGTTCAAAATGGGTTTGATTTTTCCGTGCCCTTGTTTAACTTCTAAATCAACGAACGGATAAGCTGAGAAATGCGATTCGACTTGGCCATTGATAATGGCGGCCATGCCTTCTGGGTTCGTCATCGTGATGGTGTTGGGATCTAATAAAAAAGTATTGTGGCACTGCTGTTGACTGGCCATTTGAAGCGCGATGGCATAAACGCTGGATTTGACTGCCGACATGGCGATTTTGCCTTTGAGATCACAAATCGATTTCACGGATTCAGTGGTATTTAAAATCATTGGCAGCGAAGCAAGGTTCGCCGCCATTTTAAATTTTCCGTCGTTCTTATCAGCCAAAAATAATAAAGCAGGCGGACCAATCGCTCCATAATCAACTTGATTGGCTAATAATGAATCGCGAAGAATGCCAGAAGACCCCATATTTAAATAGCTCACGTTAACGTTAACGCCCGCCGCTTTGGCGTGTTTTTCAACGAGATGCTGTCGTTCCATCACATGAAACATGATGTAAGCGAGGCCATATTGATAGCCAATATTGAGGGTAGCTGTTTCGGCAAAGGCGCAGGGGGCACTTAAAATGCCCAGGCCCATAATGATTATAAAAATGCGTTTTAACAGACTTACGTTCATCATGAGGTCGCTCCTTTTTCCTGTCAAACCTAGGATCCTGGCAACGGTCTGTAGTTAGGACCCTTTACGGCCAGTCAAATTGGACATCGAAAGATCTTTCCAACTCATGTTGTGTTTAACGGTGCCAATTTCTTTCATGAATTGGGCATAGACGCCAATGCGATTTGGCGTGGTGTCAAAAATCATCTTAGGGTCTGACATTTGGGAAAACACGTCTGCGACGGTGTCTTTGGATTTTTCTTCGGATACGTATAGTTCTGCCGCCTGCTGTTTATTTTTCGCAGTCCACGCGATCGCTTCTTCAAATGCCTTAACCAATACCATATGCGCTTTTGGGTTTTGATTGGCAAATTTTTGACTGCCGACTAATAAAATGAAGGACGTGGGTCCGCCCAAAACACTGTAGCTATCAAAGAGGGTCTTAATCCTGCCGTTTCCCATTTTCACTTCTAAATCATTAAAAGGCGGTGCCGTTAAGTGGGCATCAACCTGATTGTTGAGCAACGCCGCCATTCCGTCCGGATGAGTCATGGAAACCGTATTCGGATCAAGCTTGTAGGAATCGTGGCACTTTTGCTTAGCGGCAATTTGTAAGGTGACCGCTTGTACGCTGGATTTGACGGTAGGCAGAGCAATTTTGCCTTTCATATTACAAAAATCAGCGCCGACCACTGAAGTGTTCACGTTAAAATTCATCGGCAATGAAACAATATTTCCGACGGCTTTAAAGTCCAAATCACTCTTATCCGCAAGAATAATGAGCGTTGGTACGCCGACTGCGCCGTATTGCACGTCGCCGGCCAACATGGCATCCCGCACGACCCCCGGCGTTCCCAGGTTTCGATACGTTGCTTTTAAACTGATGCCGGCCGCTTTCGCGTATTTTTCGACTAAGCCTTGCCGCTCCATCACGTGAAAAGGCGTGTAGCCGATGCCGTACTGATAGCCGATATTGATTTCAGTGACTTCCGCTCGTATCGACAGCGAAAACGCGAACAGCACAGGTAGCCAAACAAGCCGGATCGCGGTTTTCATTTCCATTCCCCTTTCAAAACGATTGCTGCAAGACGAATCATTCGCGCTGCGCATATTGTAATGTGAAAACAGCAGGGCACTGAAACCACCACACACAATTGCTGCGCCACACACAAAGCAGACCAATGCCAGGGCGTCGCCGTGACACGCCCACGTCGTCCTCAGGGGAATGTCCGGTTGAACACCTTCACACCAGGGGGCAAGCGGCCCGAATCATCCTGAATTAGGAATCGCCAAGATAACCGCCGGTTTGGTGCGCCCACAGTCTCGCGTATAGGCCCCCTTGAGCCAACAAACTTTGGTGATCCCCCTGCTCCACAATTCGGCCTTCATCCAGGACCACGAGTCGGTCCATTTGGGCGATGGTGGAGAGTCGGTGCGCAATGGCAATAACGGTCTTTCCTTCCATTAAGCGATACAGGCTCTCCTGAATAACCGCCTCCACTTCACTGTCGAGCGCGGACGTCGCCTCGTCCAATAACAAGATCGGCGCATCCTTGAGCATGACGCGAGCAATGGCAATGCGTTGACGTTGTCCACCACTTAATTTCACGCCCCGTTCACCAACGTGGGCTTCTAAGCCAGTGCGACCCGCGGGATCTTTTAATTGAGAAATAAAGGCGGTCGCCTCACAACGCTCTGCAACAGCCCAGATCTCCTCATCGGACGCGTCGGGCCTGCCATAGAGAATATTGTCGCGCACCGATCGATGCAATAACGACGTATCCTGAGTGACCATCCCAATATGCGACCTCAAACTATTTTGAGTAACTAAGGAGATGTCTTGGTCATCAATCAATATACGACCAGCTTGAACATCATAGAACCGCAGCAGCAAATTAACCAACGTGCTTTTTCCGGCTCCGGAACGCCCGACCAGGCCAATTTTTTCGCCCGCCGAAACCGTCAAATTAAAACCAGAAATTACAATTTTTGATCGATCCAGGCGGCGATCGATTAGGGTTTTGTTCGACGTTAAGAGCTCCTCGTCCAGCTCCTGGGCCGCTGACTTAACCCCATAAGCAAACTGCACCTCTTCAAAACGCACCTGGCCGCGATGCACGACTAACTCGGTGGCACTTGGCGCGTCCACTAAGGTGCGCGGCGCGCTGAGCGTCGTCAGGCCGTCCTGCACCGTACCGATCTGCTCAAACAAGGAGGCCACTTCCCACATGACCCAATGGCTAATGCCATTTAAACGAAGCGCCACCGCCGTTGCCGCCGCGACGCTGCCTAATTCGAGTTGATGATGTGACCACAAAAACAAGCACAGTACGACGGTAGCAACAATCAATGCCATATTGAGCGCGTGATTAACGACTTCAAACGTCGTGACTAACCGCATTTGCCGAAAAACGGTTTTTAAAAACTCCATCATCGCGGATTGCGCGTATTGGCTTTCACGTTGGGTATGTGAAAAGAGTTTAACGGTGACGATATTGGTATACGCATCCGTTACGCGACCGGTCATTGTCGAGCGAGCGTCCGCTTGGGCTTTGCCGGCGGCAGCCAATCTGGGAACAAAGTATCGAACGCCCAGTGCGTAACTGAGCAGCCACACCACAAATGGCAGCAATAGCCAAAGATTAAAAAAGCCAACCACGAACATAATCGTGGCAAAATAAATCAAGACATAAACCAATATGTCCGCCAAAATAAACCAAGAATCACGAATGGCTAGGGCGGTCTGCATGACTTTTGTTGCGACGCGTCCCGCAAACTCATCCTGATAAAAGCTCAGCGACTGGCTCAACATGCGACGATGAAAAATCCAACGTAACCGCATGGCATAGTTGCCCGCGAGGACTTGCCGACGAACGAGACTTTGAAGACCCACGACGCCAATACTCGCGATGATTAAAATCAAAACGGTCACAATAGAAGACGTTCGTTGATTCCACAGCTGTTCAATCGATTGATGGCTCAACCAATCCACCAAGTGCCCCAAGACTGAAAATAACCAGGCCTCAAAAATTCCACTTAACGCGGTGGTAATGGTCATCACGAGCATGAAACGACGAATGCCGCGGGTGCACGCCCAAAGAAACGCTAAAAAAGAACTGGGTAAAGGCTCGTCGTCATCTGGGGTTAAAATAAACGGATCAAGCAGAGATTCAAAAAATGCAAACACGGAGTATGGCCTTTTAAAACGGAAGCGCTGAAGCGAAGTTTCTTTGATATTCAATAGTTTAACCGATGATCAACGGAAATCCAAGAAACGCCATCAACAGAGGCGTCGACGTGATGGCGATGCTCACACGCCTGCAAGGGAATTGACTCCGAATCAGGTGAGCTTTGGATATTGAAGCGATGGCCATTTTTAAAGTGAACGGCAACGGATCGGATCGATTTTCTCATAACCGATACCAATCAAAAGTCATTGATATTGCTATGCAACGCTGAGTCTTAGCAGTGCATTCGGTTCGGATTGGCAAAACAACGATATGGGTCTAAACTAGTGACTTATGTGCAATGCAGTCCTAGCGGAGGACCTCTATGTTATATTCAGCCCCGCTCGACGAACTTCGCTTCTGGCTAACCAGTTGTTACCAAGATGTCCGTTATCAAAACGCGAGCGCTTTTGACCAATTTGACCTAGAACAGGCACACGCCGTATTAAACGAAGCGGCCAATTTCGCTGAACGTCAATTAGCGCCGTTAAATGTACTGGGTGACCGCCAAGGAGCGCAATGGCGCGACGGAGAAATAACGCTCCCCTCGCAATTTCATCAGGCCTATCAACGCTTCTGTGAGCAAGGCTGGCCAACTTTGCGAGCGCAGGCCGCACAGGGTGGCATGCAAGTTCCACAACTATTGGCATCGCTTATCGAAGAATTATGGTGCAGTGCTAATTTAAGCTTTCGGTTGGCTCCGATGCTCAGCCGAAGTGCGGTTGAGGCAATTACGTTAAGAGGAAATGCGTTTCTCAAAACGCACGTATTGCCCAAGCTCGTCACGGGAGAATGGACCGGGACGATGAACCTGACTGAACCGCAAGCCGGCAGCGACGTGGGGGCTATTAAAACGAAAGTCGTTCAGGATGGCACCGGCTACTGGCTCAAAGGCCAAAAGTGTTACATCACTTACGGTGAACATACGTTGACACCGAATATTGTTCACCTCATTTTGGCGCGTGTAGAAGGTGCGGCGCCTGGAACGAAAGGATTAAGTTTATTTGTAGTTCCGAAATACCGACTATCGCCTCTCGGAGAAATGCAACAACGGAATGATGTCCGTTGTTTAAGCATTGAAAGAAAAATGGGTCTCCACGCCAGCCCAACCTGCGTGATGAGCTATGGGGAGTCCGATGGCTCCAAAGGAGCCCAGGCATTTATAGTGGGGCAAGAGGGTGAGGGTATGGAGATCATGTTTATCATGATGAACCTGGCTCGCTTAGCGGTCGGCATTGAAGGTCATGCTTTGGGAGAACGCGCTCTGCAAATGGCACAACGCTATGCCTCCCAACGCGTACAAGGCCGCGTTTTTGCTAAATCAAAATCACATGCAATTGAATCTCACCCAGATGTTAAAAGAATGTTGTTGGAAATGGACGCACGCGTCCAAGCCGCGCGGGCCTTGGCGGTTTACGCTGCAAGCGAGTGGGACGGCATAGAGGCTCAAGGCGGTGACGGCCGCGTGGATCGCGAAGCGCGGCTGGGGTTATTAATACCGATGGTAAAGGCCTTCGGTACCGAAACGGGGTCTTGGGTGGCCTCCCTTAATATTCAAGTGCACGGGGGCATGGGGTATATCGAAGATACTGGCGCGGCGCAGTTATACCGGGATGCGCGAATCGGGGCAATTTATGAAGGCACCAATGGCATTCAGGCCCTAGATTATCTGACCCGGAAGGTCCTCCGAGATGAAGGCAGGGCGTTAGCAAGCTTAATAGACGATATGCAAGCCGATGTGACTAAGCTCCGCAAAACACAGCTATCGCCAGAAGCCCATCAATCGTTGGTGGAGGCCATTGAGTTGCTCAGATCATCCAGCCAAACGATGCGTGACCGGGCCAATCGTGAGCTTGAAGCCGCGTTGAGTTTGGCGGTGCCGTTTCTGATGCTCAGTTCACTCACCGTGGCCGGTTGGCGACTCGCTCGAGCGATGGGTGGCGAGGCGTATTTAACCGCCCCCGAGACGTTTCAACAGCGCAAATTAACGGCTGCGGAAACCTTCTTACGACACTCCTTGGCGGAGGCGTGGGGGTTAGCTCGTCGAATCACACTCGGGTGATCACGCTTCCATTACAATAACGCAATGGGAATATTAGACTTGGGCAACAATGGCGATCCACCACGTCGAGTGGTGGTGGTTAAGTTAAGCGCATTAGGTGATGTTCTTAATACCCTGCCAGTGGTTAGAACCTTACAGCGCGTGCTGCCGCAAACGCGCATCACATGGGTAATCGGTCGCGCTGCGGCTTTGCTGTTGGGATCAATTCCAGATATCGAATTCTTGGTTTTGGATAAAAAAGAAGGTCGCCGCGGCCGATCACAAATTCAAGACACGCTTAATGCAGAACACATTGATGTGGTTTTACACATGCAATACGCGTGGCGCGCCAGTTTGCTGGTGTCAGGAATAAGATCGAAGCGAAAAATTGGCTACGATTGGCAGCGAGCGCAAGATTTGCAGTGGTTATTTACCAACGAGCGTATTGAGTCGCATCCCAATCAACATGTCATCGATGCGCATTTTGAGTTCATAAAAAAATTAGGAATATCAGATCGGGACTGGCGCTTTGATATACCGGTTGATCGGCTTGCTGACCAAAAAGCCAAAGAGCTCATACCCGATGATGTGCCAACGATTATCATCAGTCCATGCTCGAGTCATCCCTTACGAAATTGGAACGCAAAAGGGTACGCAACGGTTGCTGATGAAATGTCGAGACAAGGCTATCGCATTCTGTTGTGTGGCGGTCAGTCTCCCCTCGAACAATCCATGGGCGCGGAGATTGTTCGCCACATGACGGCACCGGTTGTGAATCACATTGGTCAAGACACCTTACCGGAAATGCTCGCTACCCTTAAAAGAGCAAAAATGATTGTAACGCCGGACTCTGGCCCGGCGCATATGGGAAACGCCGTTGGCGTGCCCGTGTTGGGTTTGTATGCGGCAACCAACCCAAAGCGAAGTGGCCCATACCAATACATCGATTATTGTGTGGATCGCTTCCCAGCTGCGGCACGCAAATTTCGAGGCAAGGAGACGGATCAACTGCCCTGGCGCTGTAAAATTGAACAGCCGGGGGTGATGGACCTCATCCGCGTTGATGACGTTCTAGAACGCTTCGACGCCATTCGATCGATTTTAGACTCGAAACAGTAGTCTGCTCGCTGCCGTCCTAGACAAGCGCAATATGCTGCGATGCGAAATATTACAATCCACTTCGAATGTGCAAATGAGAAAGATTAAACCGCCACTGGACTGCACCACAGCAAAGCATTTTTCCTAAAGCGGCCCACTTCGTTATATATTTAGTAGCGCATTTACGCAGTTGGAAGGCGGCGACCGAGTGACCACCACGTTTATTCTCGAAACCAAAAAGCTTTGCAAGGAATTCAACGGCTTTGTGGCCGTACAAGACGCCTCCTTGGGAATTCGCCGCGGTGAAATTCATGCTCTGATCGGTCCCAATGGCGCTGGAAAAACCACTTTTTTCAACCTGCTCACTAAATTTCTAAAGCCCACGAGCGGGACCATTATTTACAACGGTCAGGACATCACCAATATCGATCCCGCTACCCTGGCGCCCCGTGGCTTGGTGCGCAGCTTTCAAATCTCGGCCGTTTTCCCTCATTTGACTGTTTTGGAGAACGTGCGTCTGGGAATGCAAAGAGCGTTGGGCACCTCGTTTCACTTTTGGAAAAGCGCCCGCTCGCTAAACCAACTACACGACCGTGCTGTGGAGCTGATTCACGAAGTGGACTTATCACAGGAGATGAATCGTCACGCGATTGAACTGCCGTATGGTCGTAAGCGTGCATTAGAACTGGCGACTACTCTGGCCGCCGAACCACAATTGATGCTACTGGATGAGCCCACGCAGGGCATGGGACACGAAGATGTCGATCGAGTCACTGCACTAATTAAAAAAGTGTCCGCCAATCGCACCATATTAATGGTTGAGCACAACATGAAAGTTGTCGCCAGCATTGCCGACACCATCACAGTGCTACAGCGCGGTCAAATTATCGGATCCGGTGATTACCAAACGATTTCCAATAACCCTCAGGTTATGGAGGCGTATATGGGCAACGCTATGGAAGCAATGGCATGAAGCCTGAAATCATTCGCGTTACCGATTTGCATGCCTTTTATGGAGAGTCACATATATTGCATGGGCAAGACTGGCGCGTGTATGAAGGTGAGGTGGTAACGCTATTGGGACGCAATGGCGCGGGTCGAACCACGACGCTACGCGCATTAATGGGCCTAACGGACCGTCGAGCCGGCTCGGTTGTCATAAATGGTCATGAAACGATTGGCTTAGAACCCCATCAAATCGCACGCATAGGAATGGGTTATTGCCCCGAGGAGCGAGGAATCTATTCCAAGCTTTCTTGTGAAGAAAATTTATTATTGCCACCACCCTTGCTCACGGGCGGCATGTCGTTAGAAGAAATTTATCAATTATTTCCGAATTTGAAAGAACGGCGTCACGCGCAAGGCACGCGACTCAGCGGTGGCGAACAGCAGATGTTGGCGATGGCGAGGATTTTACGAGCGGGCGCGCGAATTTTGTTGTTGGACGAAATCAGTGAAGGCTTAGCGCCAGTGATCGTACAAGCGCTGGGCCGATTGATTGTGACATTGAAAGAGCGCGGATATACGATCGTATTGGTTGAGCAAAATGTTCAATTTGCGTTGCCGCTCGCCGATCGATTTTATGTCGTGGAACATGGACAGATGATAGATGAATTTACCGCAGGAGAATTGCCTGCACGTCGAGAATCCTTAAAGGAACAACTGGGAGTATAACGATGAAGCAAAATACACTGCTGACTAAAAAAATAACCAAGATAGTGCTGGGTGCCCTCGCATCCTGGTCGATGATGGCGAGTGCGGCGCCTGACGTGGTGATAGGCGATATTGACGATTTATCCGGCAATTACGCGGACGTGATGGGCCAGGGCGGCTATGAAGCCATCAAAATGGCCGTCGCCGATTTTGGCGGCAAAGTCTTGGGACGAAACATTACGGTTCTGAAGCCGGCGGATCACCAAAATAAGCCGGATGTCGGTGCCTCCAAATTCAGAGAGTGGGTGGACCAAAATGGTCTTAATATGCTCATCGGCGGCTCGAATACTGGCGTGAACATCGCTATGTCCAAAGTGGCCGGGGAAAAGAAAGTGCCGATATTTGTAGTCGGCGCCGGTGGAGCGTCCTTAACCAATGAAGACTGCACTCCGTATACGGTTCATTACGCTTACGACACCACGGCTCTTGCCAATGGCACCGCGTCGGCGATCGTAAAAAATGGTGGGAAAACCTGGTATTTCCTAACCGCGGATTACGCCTTCGGCACTCAACTGCAAGACGCGGCCAGCAAAGTGGTGCTCTCCTCTGGCGGCAAGGTTGTCGGCTCGGTTCGTGTGCCATTACACGCTTCAGACTTCAGTTCATTTTTGCTTCAGGCTCAAGGGTCTGGTGCAAAAGTGTTGGGCTTAGCAAACGCGGGCGAAGATTTTCCCAACTCGCTCAAGGCGGCGCGGGAATTTGGCATCACCAAAACGATGCAACCCGTCGCGCTCTTGGCCTTTATTAGCAACATCCACAGCCTAGGCTTGCAGACGGCGCAGGGATTAACGCTCACAACCGGCTGGTATTGGGATTTAAATCCCGATAGCCGCGCTTTCGAAAAGCGTTTTGCGGATGTTATGCACGCGGTTCCCACTATGGATCATGCCGGCGCCTACTCAGCAACCTTAACTTATTTGAAGGCCGTAAAAGCGGCGGGCACAACCGATTCGGATAAAGTTATGGCTCAGTTGAAAAAAATGAAGATCAATGACGCTTTTGCCAAAGATGGATACATTCGCCCCGATGGCGTGATGATTCACGACATGTATGTGATGCAGGTCAAAACGCCAGCGGAGTCTAAGTACACTTATGATTACTACAAAGTCATCAAAGTGATGAAGGGTGAAGAGGCGTTTGGGCCCGAAACCGGCATTTGCAAAAATCCAAAATCCTAAGGAAACGGAAGGTCAGCGGCGCGCGCCGCCGCTGATCAAAAAAATTTATGGACCAAATTTTTGGAATCCCGATTGTTGTCATCCTCGGCCAACTGATGTTGGGGGTCGTTAACGGGGCGTTTTACGCCTTATTAAGTTTAGGACTGGCCGTTATTTTTGGTATGTTGGGGGTCGTTAATTTCGCGCACGGGGCGTTTTATGCCCTGGGCGCGACGGCGATTGTAGTGGCGCTGCAGACATTGGGAATCAATTATTGGGCATGTTTGGTACTCGTGCCGATTGTCGTAGGCGTGGTCGGTATGATTTTTGAGCGCACGTTGTTAAAGCAAATATATCGATTGGAGCCGTTGTATGGCCTATTGCTTACATTCGGCGCGGCGCTGGTTATTGAGGGTCTTTTGCAAAGCACGTTTGGGTCTTCCGGTTTTTCTTACCCAGTACCCGATCAATTGCAAGGCGTCTTCAATCTGGGATTTATGATCCTTCCGAAATACCGCGCTTGGGTCATTGGATTCTCATTTGTGATTTGTTTAACCACGTGGTATTTGATTGAAAAAACAAAATTAGGCGCTACCCTGCGAGCGGCCACCGAAAACCCACGACTATTACAGGCCTTTGGGGTCAATGTCCCACTTTTAATAACCTTAACGTATGGCGCGGGAGTCGCGCTTTCAGCCTTAGCAGGCTGTTTGGCGGCACCGGTGATATTGGTGACGCCCCAAATGGGTTCGACCTTGGTCACGGTGGTCTTTGCGGTGGTTGTTATCGGGGGCATGGGATCCGTTTTAGGCGCAATTGTTAGTGGGTTCTTATTAGGGATTGTGGAAGGACTCACCAAAGTGGTTTACCCAGAGGCCTCCAATATTGTGGTGTTTTTTATTATGGCGTTGGTATTGATTCTAAGACCAGCAGGACTATTTGGTAAGGAAGCATGAGCCTAAAAACTATAGGAACCGCCGTTATTTTGGCGGCATTACTGGCCGTTCCGTTCACTGGAATTTATCCAGTGTTTGTCATGCAAATTTACTGTTTTGCCATATTTGCGTTCGCATTTAATCTGCTTTTAGGATACACCGGACTACTGTCTTTTGGCCATGCGGCATTTTTTGGGTTTTCGGCTTACGTCACCGGATGGCTAATGGCGAAGCATTCGGTTGAGCCATTGAGTGCCATCCTAGCGGGAATGGCCGTTGCGGCGCTGATGGGGTATGTGATTGGTGGATTAGCGATTCGACGACAGGGCATTTACTTAGCCATGGTCACTCTAGCGCTCGCTCAGCTGGTTGGGTTCTTGTGCTTAGAGGCGCCGTTCACCGGAGGTGAAAACGGCTTACAAGGCATACATCGGGGTGCGCTATTGGGTCTGTTGCCACTGCAGTCTGATCACGTTTTGTATTACGTCATTTTGGTAATTTTTTTGCTGGTGTATGCCCTAATCATGCGCATCGTACACTCCCCTTTTGGTCAGGTGCTTAAAGCAATACGGGAAAATGAGCCGCGAGCAATATCACTCGGTTATGCGACGCAGCAATATAAATTATTGGCGTTTGTGCTGTCGGCCGCGTTAGCGGGATTAGGCGGTTCACTCAAGGCCATTGTCTTGGGGTTCACAACTTTGTCAGATGTCTCTCAAGCGAATTCATCAGAAGTCATCTTGATGACTCTATTGGGCGGGACGGGTACGTTTGCAGGCCCAGCGGTCGGAGCGGCTTTGGTGGTTACTTTGGAGCATTATTTGTCGGATATAGCAGGATCCTGGGTGAACGTTGTAATGGGAGCAATATTCATTGCTTGCGTGATCGGATTTCGCCGCGGTCTTGTTGGCGCATTTCAAAAAAATCTTTAAAATAAATTTTAAAATCCCTAACGGTTGGCTTTAAAATAATAGCTCAGTGCTACTGCTTTATTAATCAATCTACGTATGACCGGTGGCAATACGCCGATTTCTGTTAAGCTTCTCTGATGGCAAATTCACCTCGTTTAGCTGCATTTTCGCACCGTGGGTTTTTAACCTTTTGGTCCCTCAATTCCGCCGTGATGATGGCAGACAACATGGAGCACGTCATCACCTATTGGACCAGCTTTCAAAAATTTCACTCAGCACTGCTGGGCGGGTTTGCTGTGATCAGTCATTGGGTCCCCTATTTGTTCTTGTCGATCCCCTCGGGGATATTAGCCGATCGCCTGGATCCGCGGCGGCTGATCCAAATTGGCATGAGCATGTTTTTGTGTTGTTCGCTGGGGTGGGCCTATTTTATTTATACCGATACGCTCACGATTCCCATCGCAATGGGGTTATTAATACTGCACGGCTTATCGGGAGTACTTTGGAGCCCATCGGAGCAGGTTTTGCTGTTTGATATTGTGGGCGCTCAGGATGTGCAAAGTGCTGTGCGATTAACGTCGTCCGGGCGGTATCTTGGCATGCTGTGTGGACCGGCGATTGGCAGTGTATTGATATTAACGCTGTCGCCTACTGGCGGGCTATTGGTCAATGCGTTTATTTATATTCCGTATATCTTGTGGCTCTGGAAAGCGCCATTTGGACCGCAATATCGGCAACAGAAGCAAACGCATATAGTTCGCTTACAGGGATTTAGCGAAGTCATTACAACGCTGCGTTATGTTTTTCAATCCAAAAACTTACTCACGATGATTGCTTTATCGGGAATGGCGGCGTTTTGTGTAGGAACGTCATACCAAGCGCAAATGCCACAGTTTGCAACCGACTTGGGCAATGGTCAGGCTGGGCTCACGTACGCAATTTTATTAGGCGCAGACGCGTGCGGTGCCTTGGTCGCGGGGTTTTCGTTAGAGCTTATCGGTCGTCTAAAAACCAAGCCGATTAATGCGGTGCGCTTATGCGCGCTGTGGGCAATCGCGTTGCTTAGTTTTTCTCTCGCCCACTCGTATTGGCAAGCAGTGATCAGTTTGTTTTTTGCAGGCTTTTTTGATCTGGCGTTTAATTCCATGTCCATGGCGATCGTGCAAATGAGTGCCCCACAGGCACTGCGCGGGAAAATTATTGGCGTAGCCGTGATGTCTAATTTAGGACTGCGAATGTTTAGTGGGATTAACGTTGGAATAATGGGGCAGTCCTTTGGCGTACACCAATCTCTGGCGACGAGTGCCTTCATGGCGCTTACCGGCGTAACCCTACTCTGGTGGTTTGGATTTAAGCGAACTAATGAGGCTTGAAATTCAGCGGCATCATAAGGATGCCAATACTTCCTCAATCGCTTTTACGGCGCCATTCATTCCCAATGGACCGAGTTGCCCCATGCATCCCACACGAAAGGTTTCTATTTGCGTGAGCTTGCCTGGATATAAAATATAGCCCTTGGCTTTGACTGCGTCGTAAAACGACTTAAATTGATAATTCGGTGATTTGGGTGCGTGGAAGGTCACAATAATCGGAGCCTGAATCGAACTGGGTAAAAATGGCTTCAAGCCAAGTTTTTCCATTCCGGAGATTAATTCGTCGCAATTGCGTCGGTAATTTCCAAGACGAGCTTCGCGACCACCCGCGGATAAATATTCCGTAATGGCGCAATCTAATGCCGCAACGACGTGAGTTGGCGGGGTATAACGCCATTGGGTGGTTTTTTCCATGTATACCCATTGGTCATACAAATCTAATGCTAAAGAATGGCAATGGCCTTCTGATTCCAGTAAGGCTTCCTTGCGAACAATGACAAAACCCATGCCAGGAGGCCCCTCCAGACATTTGCCGGAGGCTGCGATTACGGCATCAAATTTAATACGACGAGCGTCTAAAGGGAGTGCGCCGAACGCGCTCATTGCATCGATGATTAATCGCTTTCCATGGCGCGCCACAACCTCTGCGATGGCTTCCAGCGGATTTAATATACCGGCGCTGGTTTCACAGTACACCAAGGCGACGTGAGTAATCGATGGGTCGTCGGTGAGCCATCGATCGATGTCTGCAGCCGATATCGCGGCATCCTCAGCGTAGTCTTTTTGGGTTACCTGGCGTTTTAAAATTTTGCACATGCGCACCATGCGCGCACAATAGGCACCGTTGTTGGGGATCAGAACATGCCCGCTAGAAGGCACTAAGGTCCCAATGGCGGCTTCAACACTAAACGTTCCGCTGCCTTGCATGGGCACACACTCATGGGTGCCTTGGGCATGCGCGATTTCCAGAATACGTTGTCTAATGCGTCCGGTTATACGATTGAAATCACTGTCCCAAGAGCCCCAGTCTTTGAGCATGGCCTCGCGGGTTTTTCGCGCAATGGACAATGGACCAGGAGTCAGGAGTACCGGATCTGTAGACATGGCAAATCACTTTAACGAGCCTCAAGAAGTGTTCATAATATCCGAAGCGATTGAATGGCTGAGAGCGATCGCCTGGGGTTGGGGCCCAAACCCCCAATGTTGCGGTCCAAATCGGGCACAATAGGGCGTCTGACAACTTGGGGTTTAATGCCATTTGCCATCAACGGGACAGCGGCGTTAAAGTTACTAACTTATTGATTTTGCGGTAAATTATGTCAAAAATCACCGTCAATGGACGCACCTATCAACTGCCCCGCGAGCGCAAAGCCGTGATCTGCGTGGATGGTTGTGAGCCCGATTATTTGGCCCAAGCGGTTGCCGCCGGCGTGATGCCCTGGCTTAAAGGGGTTTTGAAGACCGGCACGCATACGGTGGCCCATTGTGTCGTGCCCACCTTTACCAATCCCAATAATCTCTCCATCGTGACGGGCGTGCCGCCCGCGATTCACGGTATTTGCGGCAATTATCTATACGACCGAGACACTCAAACCGAGGTCATGATGAATGACCCGAAATGGCTGAAGGCGCCGACCATTCTAAAATCCCTAGCGGATGCCGGCGTCCGAGTGGGCGTGGTCACCGCCAAAGACAAATTGCGGCGCCTGCTCGGACATCAAATGAAGGGAATTTGTTTCTCTTCAGAAAAGTCAGCAGACGTCACACTGGAAGAAAACGGAATTAGCGATGTGCTGAGCATGGTGAATATGCCCGTGCCGGACGTGTATAGCGCAAACCTCAGTGAATTTATATTCGCCGCAGGGGTCGAGTTATTTAAACGCGACTTAATCGATGTGGCTTATTTATCGACCACCGATTACATCCAGCATAAGCATGCGCCAGGGACCGCTGAAGCCAATGCGTTTTACGCGATGCTGGATGGCTATATGGCAAAGCTGGATCAACTGAACGTTGCCATCGCCCTCACCGCCGATCACGGCATGAACTCAAAAACGTCGATGGATGGCTCCCCGAACGTCATCTATTTGACTGATGTTCTAAAAAAATTGACGGACGGGAATGCGGTGCGCGTCATTTTACCGATCACAGATCCGTATGTGGTGCATCACGGCGCACTGGGATCTTTTGCAACGGTTTACATAGACAAGCCCGCGGCAGTTGTTAAAGAAATTGCCGAAAAATTAAGTGCGCTCCAAGGCATCGAATCTGTATTAACACGCGAAGAAGCCGCGGCTCGCTTTGAGTTGCCGGCCGATCGCTTGGGTGATTTGGTCATTGTGTCCGAGCGCTTCACCGTCTTAGGAAGCGAAGCCAGTCGCCACGACTTATCGGGTTTAGATGCTCCTCTGCGATCTCATGGAGGCGTCAGTGAACAATTGGTGCCCCTCATTTTAAATCGCCAGTACAACACACTGCCGAATCACCGTTATCGAAACTTTGATGCATTTGACTGGGTACTCAATTATGTCGTTTAAGCCATTCATTCGTGATTATTTAAGCATTCAAGGCCAAAAAACCAAAACAACACGGTTGGCGCCGGTTTATAACCCTTGGGACAACAGCGTGTGCGGCCAAGTGCCTATGGCAACGGTTGACGATGTTAAGCGAGCGATTACGGCCGCTCATCAATTTCAATCAACGCTGACTCGATATGATCGATACCAAATTTGCACAAAAGTCGCCGCATTGCTGCGTGCGCGCACTCAAGAAGTTGCGGAGTTAATAACCGCCGAGAGTGGGCTGTGCCTTAAAGATTCCATTTACGAAGTCGGTCGAGCCTGTGATGTGTTTATATTTGCGGGGAATGCGGCTCTACAAGACGACGGGCAAATTTTTTCGTGCGATCTAACGGCTCATGGCAAAAAGCGAAAGGTTTATACGGTTCGTGAACCGCTATTGGGCGTCATCAGCGCAATCACGCCATTTAATCACCCGCTGAATCAAGTTGCTCATAAAGTGGCGCCATCCATCGCCACCAATAATCGAATGGTGCTTAAGCCATCCGAGAAAACCCCTTTAACCGCCTATTTATTACAAGATTTGCTGTATGAAGCGGGATTGCCTGAGCCGATGTTTACAGTGATAACCGGTGATCCCAAAGAAATAGCGGATGAACTGTTAACCCACTCGGACGTCGACGTGGTCACATTTACGGGCGGTGTTCCGATTGGAAAATACATTGCGGCTAAGGCGGTTTATAAACGACAAGTATTGGAATTGGGTGGGAATGATCCAATTATCGTGATGGAAGACGCCGACATCGATGAAGCCAGCACCTTGGCCGTGGCGGGATCCTATAAAAATTCAGGACAACGCTGCACTGCCATTAAGCGGATGTTGGTTCATTCTGCCGTGGCCGATGCCTTTGTGGAACAAGTGACCGCAAAAACCGCAAAAATTAAATACGGCAATCCAATGGACCCCGAAATGGATATGGGGACGGTCATTGATGAGGCTGCCGCGTGTGAGTTTGAGGCAAAAGTGAACGATGCCATAAAGCAAGGGGCGGTATTAAAAATTGGTCATCAACGTCAAGGCGCTCTTTATGCGCCAACGGTCGTTGACCAGGTCAAAGCGACTATGAACGTCGCCTTTACAGAAACGTTTGGTCCGGTTTCACCAATCATTCGCTTCGGTTCGATTGATGAAGCCGTCGCCTTGTCGAATTCCACGGCCTACGGTTTATCTTCGTCGATTTGTACAAACCGCTGGGACTACATGAATCGATTTATTCGAGATCTGAAAGTGGGAAGCGTTAACATTCGTGAAGTTCCTGGGTATCGATTGGAACTAACGCCATTTGGTGGCATCAAAGATTCTGGTATCGGAATTAAAGAAGGCGTTCAAGAAGCGATGAAGAGCTTTACAAACGTGAAAACTTATTCTCTGCCTTGGGGATAACCATTCACATGATTGTTGATCACAATCACCTACCAAAATTTAAGATAACGTAATGATGAGCCATGGCTGACCGTGCCTAGGTAAAATGAGTTCATGAATTTAATCAAAGCAATGAATTTGACGGACTGGAAAAGTTTATTAGGGGCAACGGGTTTGGTCCTGGGCCTACTGTTGTGCTCTCTGTCATTAGCGCAGGCGGAATCGAGTCCTCCTGCAAGCGCCGCTCATCCTAAGAAAAGTCATGCGGCTCATGCGAGCCATAAAACGAAGGTGGTTCCACCGGGCATCAAGCATGGCGCACGCCGCACTAATTCTAATAATCGCGCAGCGATGGCGAAAAATGATTTGGAAGATTTTGATGCGCGATGGGGTTGCATCGCGAGCAGTGGAAAAAACGACGTTATTCGATTATTGGGGCTGCACGATGAAGAAATGTCACGACAAATTACTTTGCACGTGCCGGAGCTATATTTAAGCGCAACCCCTTGTATTCCATACTCGGTTTTAGTTAATGATCAAGACAAAGTACTGGCTTTAAGCATAGCTTGGTATAAACGAGGCGATAACAACACACGCTTAGAGACCTTCACGAGAGCGTTGACAGAAGGGTCAATAGAATACCAAACACAAGCGTTGCCTTACTTGAATGGGTCGCTGCAGTTAGAGACATTTAGTTTACAAGACGCCATTGATCAAACCGACGCGGTAAAAAAAGCAGTTCCTAATGAGCTGCATGTGGAGTTAGCCGGGTTGGCCGCAGCCATTGCGAACTCCGAAGAAGGCTTTTCGCACCCGGATGGCTTAATACAAGTGCTATTTGATGATGGCAATGATGAGGAAGCGTCACACTTGATCTCCGTCACATTGATTGATAAGGCCACCGGACAGGATTTAGGACAAGCGTTGTGGGTCGAGCGCGATAATCTTCCGGGTGGCTTTTTCACGCCTGCGGGTGAATCATTGGAAAGACAATTCTGGACAAACCCCGTTAGTTTTACGAGAATTTCGCGCGGCGTCGGTCCGGCGCGTACACGCATCACGATGCGGTCGCGGGTTGTTAAAAAGGTCAACAAAAAGACCAAAATTGTTGAAGTTCGTAAGACGGTTGTGCGTAACGAAAATCACATTGGCGTCGATTTTGCCGCTCCAAAGAACACGCCCGTTTTAGCGGTGGCCGACGGTAAAGTGGTTTTTGCTGCTAATTACGCAGGCTATGGAAATTTAATCATTCTTGAACACCCGGGTGGCTATACCACTCATTACGGGCATTTAAATGCATTTGACGACAAAACCATTGTGGGCACAACGGTGCATCGTGGCCAGGTTATTGGCTACGTTGGAAGCACGGGGTTATCAACGGGATTTCATTTGCATTATGAAATTCGCTTGAATGGCAATTACCTGGATCCGATGGACGAAAGTCAGCCGCTGGCGTTGTGGAATCTCAGACGAGTGGATTACGCGCCTTTGACCCGTCGCATGTTGCTGTCGGCAACGAGTTTATTGAACACTCAGGAGCGAAGATCAACGCATTTTTCGAACTCTGATTCCGAGCATTAAAGTACGGTAATCCACTCATGTTTAGTCAAAAATTTTTAGTCAATGGTTTGGCGCTCGCGCTAATAGCGCTTTATTCCTGTGGTGCCAGACCCGCTTTGGCGGAAGATTTATCTGCGCGTGACCAGTCTCTTGCCACTTTGGAAAGCCAGTTTTTGGTTCAACAGCTATTGGCAACGGATGGCGGACTTATTAGATCGATTCTCGATCCACTTAAAACAAAAAATCGGAGTATTACCGCCGATCAATGGAAACAAGTCGCGGTTGAAATTCAAAACGGAATTTCTGCCAAATGGCTTGAACCAAATCACCCACTTCATCAAGGGTTTCGGCAAGCGATGCAGTCTTTCAATGATGAAGAATTGTCAAAATTGGCCCAAATGTCGACCGATCCATTGTGGTTGCGTTATGAGGAAGCGATGATCCAGCCCGTTCTGGGCAAGGCCGTTCAACTTCAGATCTCAGAGTCCGCGGACGACGTTAATAAGGTTATCGACCAAGTCGTCCGCGCTCATCATTTACGCTTGCCCTAATTAATCTTCAAAATCCCACCAGCCAGAATCCGCTGTCGAGGCACTGCCGATCGGCATGCCGGGAGGAATGGCGGTACTGTGCTCAAAACTCTTTGAATTTAAAGCGATTCCGTCTGGGCGCAGTGCGTGTTGCCAGTAATTGGCAAAGGCCGGGCTCACGAGAGCCGATTGCTTAAGCTCTTTTGGCAGATCGTTTAGCGCCTGTAAAATTTCGGTGCGTACGCGAAGACTTAAATCTTGATCGTTAAGTCGTTTTGTCAGTGCGTTCACCGCGTGTCCAATCACCGTTTCGGTAATCAGCCGTGCATGTGGCGATGCGCTCTTTTGGCTCAGTACATACTGAATTGGCTCGCGCAGCAATTCCCGAGTGGTTAATAAAGACTCCGACTGTAAGGCCACTCGATTTAAACGAGGCGTAGCCCACAGTGCGTTGAACACCTCATCGGCGGCCGCGCCCACACTACTCTCTAAGTCAAATTGTGGCTGGGTATTGGACTCAAAAAGCTCAATAGTGGTATCCACATGTCGAGAGTCGCCTTCACCTGCCGATAATAGTTCGATTTGAGTTGGGCGTAAATCCAACGCAGAAATGCTAAGCGATCCTTCGATCGCTTTGAGTGCTCGGTGTTGATCAACGCCGCTAACCGGCTGCGAAGCCATTAGTCCGTCGCCATTGATCGCATAATTTACATAGGCGCCACCCACCCATTTGCTTGCCGCTTCCACTTCATAGCGGTGATACAAATAAATAGGCACGATGAGACGACGCAGTTCATACAAAGGCGCCCCAGGTCGCAAATTATCTTTACCAAATTGATCAAGCGCAATTCGACGAACTTGAAGAGCCCGGTTTAAACCGTCAATGGGATTTGTCCCATCATCCCATAACGCTCCATTGGCAAGTCCCGACCCAATAGGCCGTGCGTCGCTGTCCGCGACAAATCGCTGCCCCTTTTGATAGGCGTCGGTCACCCATTGACGACGGATACTGCGGGCATCCTGGTGCGGTTGGGGCTGGCCATAGAGCCAATGGATTGCAAATAAATCCCAACTGCCGATACCGACTTTGTACGCATCGCTGACATCCAGTTGATTATTTTTAACAGTGACACGCGGAGGCGGGTAATCCATGACCGACGCGCGATCATCGTAGGTGCTGGAAATGAAGTTGTGCTCTAACCCGATGGCGTGACCAGTTTCATGAGTTGCGAGCTGGCGCAATCTTTGGTCCACGAGGATGAGCGGGTCTTGTGCGTCGCCCGTGCCGGTGTGAGAAGCGCCCAGTAGCCCTTCAAAAATCATTCGGTCTTGCCGTGCCCGTAACGAGCCAAGCAAAACGGCGCCTCTCACAATTTCACCGGTGCGCGGGTCAATGACGTTTTCCCCGTATGACCAGCCGCGTGTTTGCCGATGAACCCAATTAATGACGTTATAGCGCGCGTCTAAAACACTGACCCCTTCCGGCAGGAGCTCAACTTTAAACGCATCGATAAAGCCTGCCGCCTCGAAAGCCTTGGCCCACCAAGACGCTCCTTCTATAAGATCTTTTTGAATTTGAACCGGCGCTTGTCGATCCACATAAAATACAATGGGCTTAACAACTTTAGAACGCTCTGCGTTCGGGTCTATTTTTTCCAATCTGAAGTGGTGAGCCAAATGCCTGATAACGGGTTCGCTTAGTGGCTGCGAGTAATCCGCGACGGCCGAGCTGATTGCGCCCGTTCGCGGGTCCGCCTCTAGGGGCTCAAAACCAGGGTCTGGCAGGCGGATCAATGAATGGTGCAGAATAAGGGTCATGGCATGACGATCTGGCACGATGCCACTGACCTCGCTGCCAGGTTTGTCGGATAGAAACGTTTGACTGATGTCGATTTCCACATTGTTTGGAAACGCTTTGACTGATTCAGGATCGATGATATTAAGTCGATCATCTATTTTAAAATCACCTTGTCGCGCTTCGCGTAAGCGATCGATGACGCCAAAAGCATCGCGAGAAAGCCACTTCTGCAAATCGACCAGAATCGAGCCGTCTTGTGCGACTTCGGCAATCGGTGTCTGAAACACCACGCTATCCGCGAAACTCTCTCGAACCGACTGCGCTTGTGCTTTGTCGGTGGCGATGAATGCAGAATTCTCAATCCGGACGACAAGTTGTGATCCGTGCTTTTCAAAAGCGACAATCTGCGACGGGCCACTTTGGGATCGATCTAGCCCAACCGGCGTAGAACCAAGGCCACCGCGCAAGTAGGTTTGGTAGATGTAACGTCCAAGCACATGGTCCGGGGACGAGGGGAATACCATATAAAGGTGATTTCCCTGCGGGTCCATTACCGTGGTCAACAAGCCGCGCTCCTTGACCCAGTGGGCTGACTCTGTTTTGGGAAAACAGCCAGGGTGTGCATCGAGGCAGGTCAGGGTGGGCGAATCTGGGAGGGCCCAGGCCGTTGATATCCAAAAGAGACCCAAAGTAAGTACCGGGATAAGCTTGGTTCGAGCGAGCATAGAATTCTCTGATTTACTGACCCAAGCTTATTGTAGAACGAGTTTTATGATTAAAATAGCCCATGGCTATGCAATCCCTGTCTGATCTAGATCGCCTTGAGGCCGAAAGCATTCAAATCTTTCGTGAGGTCCCGGCCGAAGCCCGGCGGCCGGTTATGTTGTATTCAATCGGCAAAGACAGCTCGGTATTGCTGCATTTGGCCCGCAAAGCGTTTTACCCCGCTCCATTGCCCTTTCCGCTCTTGCACATCGACACCACCTATAAATTTAAAGCCATGTATGCGGAGCGCGAACGGGTTGCTCGGTTACCTGGGGTCGAACTTAAGGTTTTCCGAAATGAAGCCGCCTTAGCGCAGGGCGTCAATTGCTTTACCCACGGCTCCCAGGTTCATACCGATCTATTAAAAACTCAAGCGCTCAAACAAGCCTTGGACGAATTTCAATACGATGCGGCCATTGGTGGTGCTCGGCGCGATGAAGAAGCGTCGAGGGCAAAAGAGCGAATATTTTCATTTAGAAATAGTGCCCACCACTGGAATCCAAAGAGACAACGACCAGAATTGTGGTCGTTGTATAACGGCCGAACCCTACCCGGCGAAAGCGTTCGGATTTTCCCGCTTTCGAATTGGACCGAAATGGATATTTGGCGGTACATTGAACGTGAAAAGATACCGGTCGTCGATCTGTATTTCGCGAAACCGAGACCCGTCGTGAATCGCGCAGGGACATTAATCATGGTGGACGACGATCGTCTACCCTTAGAAAAAAATGAAGAGCCCATGATCAAGAGCGTGCGCTTTAGAACGCTGGGTTGCTATCCATTAACGGGCGCATTGGAGAGCGTGGCGAGTGATTTGTCATCCATTATTCAAGAAATGACAGAATCTCGTCGTTCAGAACGACAAGGTCGGCTTATTGACCACGATGGCGAAGGTTCAATGGAGCGCAAGAAGCAGGAGGGCTATTTCTAATGAGCTCTCGTACCTTTTGTCGTTTAGTGACCTGTGGTTCCGTTGACGACGGCAAATCCACTTTAATCGGACGTTTGCTGTACGACAACGGAGCCGTTTTAAGTGACAAATTAGACAGCCTGACACGCGATTCAAAGCGCCACGGCACGCGTGGCGACAAGCTTGATTTTGCATTGCTGGTCGATGGCTTACTGGCAGAGCGCGAACAGGGCATTACGATTGACGTCGCCTATAGATACTTTGAAACCAAAACTCGTAAATTTATTCTGGCCGATTCACCTGGACATGAACAATATACGAGAAATATGGCGACCGCGGCGTCGGCCGCCGACGTGGCAATCGTATTGATCGATGCCAGAAAAGGCGTTTTACCACAAACCCGCCGCCATACTTTAATTTTATATTTGTTGGGCATTAAAAAAGTTATTGTTGCCGTCAATAAAATGGATTTGGTTGACTATCAACAAAGCGTCTTCGAATCTCACAAAGCACAATTCATCGAGTTTTCAAAGTCGTTGAATTTTGATGTCGTGCACATTATCCCAGTATGTGCCCCGACGGGTGACGGCTTGATCACGCACTCACAGTTGTTTTCATGGTTTGCTGAAAAATCGATTATGAGCGTACTGGATGAAATTCCCTTAGATCAAGCGCACAGCGCTGATGCTATTTTTTCAGTACAACTTGTTCAACGCCCCGACAGTCAATTTCGAGGTTTTTCAGGCACGTTGTCACAGGGAATTTTAAAACCAAAACAAACCGTTACGGTGTTGCCGAGTGGCAAAACGGCAACCATTGAACGATTGGTTACGTTTGAAGGCGATTTGGCAATGGCGCAACAAGGTCAAGCGCTCACAGTGACGCTCAGTCATGAGCTCGACATTAGTCGTGGGGACGTGATAACGAGTGGCCAAGCACCGGTATCGGTTGGAAGTCAGTTCGAAGCGCAAGTGATCTGGATGCATGAAGCACCGTTATTACAAGGGCGCCAGTACTTATTGAAATGTGGCCATCAGACGGTTTCGGTAACGATTGCTCCAATCAATTTTAAGCTCAATGTTGATAGCCAAGAGCATTTGCCAGCAGAGCGATTAGAGCTTAATGACATTGGCGAATGTGAAATCACCACCGATCGACCGTTGGTTTTTTCACGCTTTTCTGAACATCGTCCGCTGGGCGCATTCATCCTCATTGACCGAATCACTCAAGAAACCGTCGGCGCCGGAATGATTAAGTTCGAGCTGCGCCGCTCCTCAAACATCTCTTGGCAAAATTTATCCATCGACCGAAAAGTTCGAGCGAGTCAAAAAAATCAACGCGGCGCCGTCTTGTGGTTTACCGGCTTATCGGGCTCGGGAAAATCGACGCTGGCGGATTTATTAGATAAAAAACTAGTTGCGTCAGGCCATCATACGTTTTTACTGGACGGTGATAACATTCGTCACGGACTGAATAAGGATTTGGGATTTACCGACCAGGATCGAGTTGAAAATATCCGTCGAATTGCTGAGGTGGCCAAATTAATGGCGGATGCGGGATTGATCACCTTGGTTTCATTTATTTCGCCCTTTGCGTCAGAGCGTCGTATGGCCAGGTCTCTATTGCCGGAAGGCGAGTTTTTCGAAATTTTTGTGGATGCGCCTTTGAGCGTTCTTGAACATCGCGATCCGAAGGGTTTATATCAAAAAGCACGAGCCGGTAAGATTAAAAACTTCACAGGTATTGACTCTCCCTATGAGTTGCCCATTTCTCCCGAGGCGCATCTTAAAACAGATGCCCAATCTATTGATGAATGCATAGAACAACTTGTTCGTTTGTTGGCGCGTGCCGGTATTATCAATAACCCATAATCTCTGCGACTGTTGTTTACAGTGAATTTAAAGTATTCACTGAATAGCGATTCGATCATCGCCAATAAAAAAAGGCAGATCAAGTGATCTGCCTTTTTAAAGGTCGCCGCTAATTCGATTTATTCTCGCTGATCCCCATAAATCTTCACCAGTCGATATAAAAACTCACGGCCCTTCAATAAGCTTGCAACGCCAACGTATTCATTGAGGCCGTGGATGTTGCCCAAGTCCGGCCCAACAAACACGCCGCTGACCCCATAGGTCGGAATGCCCGCATTATTTAAAAAGCGCCCGTCTGTACCGCCCGACTGCAATACGGGTAAAACGGGAACATTCGGCCAGAACTCTTGGGTCAATTGCTCAATTGGCTGCAAAAAGGCTTTTGTTAACGGCGGGGCTTGGCCCATAACACCCAGAGGAGCAATGGCCGTGACCGATACTTTGGGGTCATCAACGACCTTGGCTAAGGTGTCGCGTATGCTTTGCGTGCTAACGCCTGGGAAGATGCGGCAGTTCACGTTGGCGCGAGCGCGTTGCGGCAACGCGTTGGTGGCGTGCCCACTGTCCAGCATCGTTGCGACGCACGTGGTGTGAAGCATCGCTGCCCAACTGATGTCGGCTTTAGAAACCAATTGTACGGATTTTTGGTCGGTAGGATCTTTGGCAACCGCGCGCATCGCATTAGCCAACTCGACGTGACCCTTTTTCTCCTCAATGCTGGCCATGCCATTGAGATACGCTTTGCTGCCATCGCTGAGCATCACCGGAAACGAGTACGCTTCAATTTTCTTAAGGGCGCCAGCCAGTTGATAAATCGCATTATCGGAACGCGGACGAGAACTGTGACCACCTGGGTTGGTGACTTCCAATTGATAATTTTGGAAGGTTTTCTCGCCGGCTTGAACCGTCATGGAGACCGGCTTGCCATTGGCATCCAGCTCGCCTGAAGCGCCTTCGTTGAGGGCAAATGCAGCATCTATCCAGTCTCGATGAGTCGTGGCTAACCACTCTGCACCGTTAAACACATTGCTGCCTTCCTCGCCGCACGTCAACGCCATTTTAATGGTGCGACGGGGTCGGTTGTGTTCCTCGTGCAGGCGAATTAAGGTGTCGACCCATATCGCGGCCTCGGCTTTGTCGTCCGAGGCGCCACGGGCATAAAAATTTCCGTTTTCTTCAATCAGCGTAAACGGATCGCGCGTCCAGTCTTCCCGTTTCGCTTCAACGACGTCAATATGCGCGAGCAACAACATCGGCTTCACTTTGGAGTCTCTGCCGGGTAAGGTGGCCACTAAGCCGCCATTTTTTGGGTACTTGGGGTCAAAAAAAACGTTGAGGTCCTTGTCCTCAAAGCCCGCTTTTTTAAGTTCGTCGGCCATGCGTTGAGCGGCCAAGGTGCAATCGCCTACGGAAGCGGTCGTATTGGTTTCCACCAGGACCTTATAGATGTGTCTAAAGCGCTCTTCGGACGACTCCATGGCATTAACGGAAAAAGTGCCGAATACGGCCAGGGCGCTTATGCCGCCCAACAGCCAATTTGAAACTGGTTTCTTAAGCATATAAAAAAGTCCTCGTGTGTTAAACATTAATTAGTGGCTGATAAACGAATGGTCGTCGCTTGCGAATCGTCGACGTGCAGGCGAATTTGACGCTTATCGGCGAGGTATTCTCCGGCGACGGGCTTGCCGTTCACGCTGACCGTCATTGGCTGGGTCACGCCGTGAATAGTGACATCAACGCCACGCCACCAGGGCTTGTATTTGCCCTCTCGGGCCCCGATGGAAAGATCGGTGCCGGCGGCGGTTGTTTGGAGGCTCAACGATTCACGCAGGTATTCACCGCGCGTGTACCCCAAGCTCTGGCCGTCATCCCAATAAATTTGACTGGTGCGATCTGCGCCCAAATAAGCGTCTAAACTTAAATTGCCTTGAGGGACTTCCAGCGTGCTTTGCGTCAGCGGTTGCCGAACAATCAAAGCGCCGGGCCGGATGTAGATCGCCAAGCGCTGCAACGACGGAAGTTCCGTAACGGTGGCTCGTTTCTGAACCTCATCACTCCAATAGTCGTACCAGCCGACGCCAGGCAAATGTACCGAATACGGGTTGTGAGACTCGAATGACCAAGGAAGCGCGATGAGTAAGTCAGGACCAAACATAAACTGGTCATTTGATCCATCGTTTGCAAAGCGTAACCCGACCGTTTCAGGGAATTCTAGGAAAACTGGACGCATGATCGGCATGCCGGTTCTGCTGTTTTCCTCTGCAGCCGCATACAGATAAGGCATTAGTCGATAACGCTCATTGATGTACCGCTTACGGATCTGTTCATGACGTGGTCCGTCACTAAAGACTTCTTGTTCTGATTTTTGATTATCAGAATGGACTCGGAAGATCGGGTTAAAAGCCCCGACCTCAATCCACTTGGTTAATAAATCAGCGGAAGGGATCGGTCCCGAAAATCCGCCAATGTCGTCTCCGGAGTAACTAAAACCCGAAAGGCCTAAGTTAAGGAGTTGCGAAATGGATAATTTCAAATGCGCATAATTGGATAAATTATCGCCCGTCCACGTTGCCGCGTAACGATGGCCGCCTGCATAAGAGGCGCGCGTCAGCACAAAGGGCCGCTGATTGGGTTTGATGGCTAACAAACCCTCGTAGGTTGCGCGGCTATTGAGCTGGCCATAGACGTTGTGCATTTCCGCGTGCGTTGCTGACCGTGCCTTAAACCCAGGCTCGGTAATTTGATGAACCGTGTCCAAAGGCATGGTTTTGCTGTCGACATCGAAGATGGCGGGTTCATTCATGTCGTTCCAAAAACCGCCGATCCCCATATTGTAGAAGTCGCTGTACAGAGAGCCCCACCAACGTCGAGCATCGGGTCGCGAAAAATCCGGAAATACGGAGTCGCCTGGCCAAACCTTGGCCACATACGTGGTGCCATCGGGATTTTTCAAAAAGGCGTTGGCGGCTTTTCCGGATCGATAGGGAGGATAACTGTCGTCATCTACTTTGGCGATATGCAAGTCGGTGATGACAACCGTGTTAACGTTCATGTCCTTCAGTTGCTTAATTAATCCCGGGAAATCGGCGAAATTCTTGGAATCCGTGGTGAAAGGACGATTTCGGTCTTGATAGCCAATATCCAAATACAGAACATCCAAAGGCACTTGATCCGCTCGAAGGCGCTTCGCAACGGCAAGAGCGTCTTCTCGAGTTGGATAACTGTAATGGCTTTGCTGGAACCCTAATGCCCAACGCGGGCTTAACGGGGCGGTTCCAACCAGCGTGCTGAACTGGCTGACCACGGCCTTAGGCGTTGGTCCGGCCAGAATGTAATAATCCAGAGGACCGTTGGGTCCGCGGATGTCAATGACTGAATCATCGCGTGACCCGAAGTCAAATTGAGTTCGATACGTGTTGTCTAAGAATAACCCGTAGCTTTTGCCCTTCGGATTGACGGCCAAATAAAAAGGAATAGACTTGTAGATGGGATCGGTCCCCACACCAAAACCATAAGCGTCGCTGTTCCACATGACAAAGCTTCGACCCGCGTGGTCTAGCGGGCCTGTTTTGTCGCCTAATCCGAAAATGTGTTGGCCCGAGGGCAGAACTTTATGAAGTTCGAATTGTGTTCCGTTAATCGATGCGGTCGCGGCATCCTCAACTATCACATGGCCTTCTTTATCAAGAACCGACAAATGTAGATTTTGAGTGTCGAGTGTTGCCACCAATTTTTGCGTGGATAAGGTCACAACGGCACCGTTTTCACTGTGATTGAGTGAAACATGCGATTGACGGACGCTGGGCAATACCGCCCAGGACGCATCTTCCGGCAAATCCCCGCGCGCCATGCGCACTCGTAAGATGTCGTCCGTGACCGCAGTGACGTCAATCGTAACGCCATTGGCTTGGTGGCTATAATGCTCTACCGAGTGAGCGTACGCAGGAAGCCCGATGAGGGTGATGGCGGCGACCCCAAGGGATGCAGCGAAGCAGTCCATAAATTTTCCAAAAAGCAAAATCCTAAATCCTTGAACCACTATGCTCTCCTGCTATGATGACCAGTCTCTACTCTGCATCTTAAGAGTTTTTATTGAATTTGGGCAGAAGTTTAAATGATCACGCTCCGCCAACCGTATTTGCTTTATGTGGGGGATATCAAAAGCCCCTCCGACGCGAAGACCGCGTTTGGACTGAAGGACTGGTGCCCCACAGCCGTGTTGGGCGAATACGCGTTTGGTGAGGCGCCCCTTTCGCTTGGATTGCCGAAGATTACGCCACAGAAGGCGGCTTTGGCTGGTGTGGGAAGTCTAATCATCGGGGTTGCGCCCACCGGTGGCCAGTTGCCGAAGCACTGGGTGCCCGATTTGGTGACGGCATTAAAGTCGGGAGTGGATGTGGTTAGCGGGCTCCACAGCAAATTAGAAGATTTCCCCGAGTTGTATGCGGCATCGCAACAACCGGGGGCGGGGCGCTTAATTAATGTCCGTGAGCCACGTGCCGTTTATGGCTGCGCAAGCGGCCGTAAACGACGAGGACGGCGAGTGCTCACCGTTGGCACCGATTGCGCGATTGGCAAGAAATACACGGCACTGGCGATCGCCCAGTCTTTAGAGGAACGGGGGCTTGCCGCCACGTTTCGCGCCACTGGTCAAACGGGCATCCTCATCTCGGGCTCTGGAATTGCCATGGACGCCATTAAAAGCGACTTCGTTGCCGGCGCGGCTGAAGTGTTGAGTCCAGACAATGAGGAACACCATTGGGACGTCATTGAAGGTCAAGGGTCCTTGTATCACCCCGCCTACGCCGCGGTCACCTTAGGTCTGCTGCACGGCTCTCAGCCCGACGCGATTATTTTGTGTCACGACCCCAAACGCACTCATATCGAAGACTACCCAGACTATCCGATTCCGGATTTGTCGGAGGCCATCGACCTATATTTGCGGCTTGGTCGCTTAACGAACCCATGGATTCGTTGTGTAGGGCTCTCCATCAACTCTCAACACCTCACCACCGAACAGTTCGAAAAATACATTCACGACCATGAGAAGCAGCTTCAAATACCGGTATTCGATCCGATGCGCTCGGCGATGGACAGCGTTATCGACGTCCTGTTGAGTGCCCATGCAGATTGAAATTTTTATCAAACGCTATCCGATGCGGGAGCCATTTGCGACCTCGCGTGACGTCATTTCCGAAATACCCGTCATCGAAGTGCATCTTCAGGATCGCGCAGGGTGGATCGGCCGAGGGGAGGCCGCGGGCGTTGATTACGCTGGGGAAACCGTGGAATCCATGCGCGATCAACTGCTGGAGATAAAATTCAAAGTCAATGATGTGTTATCCCCAGACCAATTGCAGGGGTTGCTGCCCGCCGGTGGCGCGAGAAATGCGTTGGATTGCGCGCTTTGGGATTTGATCGCAAAACAGCACGCCCCGCAGCGCATTTGGGATCTATTGAAACGACCGGTGGATCGAAACATTCAAAGCTGTTTTACCATTGGCCTAGACAACGAAACTCGAATGCGCCAAAAAGCTCGCGCCGCGTTGCAATATCAGTGCTTAAAAGTAAAGGTCGACTCTAAAAATCCACTTCAACAAATAGAGTGGGTTATGAGTGAACATCCGAGCGCAGAACTCATTATGGACGCCAATGCAAGCTTAACTCCCGAGGGCTTAATAAAATGTATGCGCGCATTAGAAGGCAGTCGAGTCACACTGATTGAACAACCACTTGCGGTCGATGAGGACGACATTTTAGCAGAAATTGATCACCTCATCCCCATTGCAGCAGACGAGTCTTGTGTCGATGTTCATTCCTTATCGTCATTACAAGGAAGATATGACGCAATTAATATCAAACTAGACAAGTGTGGTGGGCTCACGGAAGGACTAAGATTATTAGACCACGCAAAATCACTCGGCTACAGAATCATGGTCGGAAACATGTGCGGGTCGTCGCTGGCTATGGCGCCCGCTTGGTTGATTGCCCAAGAGGCCGAGTGGGTTGATTTGGATGGCCCATTGCTACAACGCGTCGATATTGAGCACGGCATTCACTATCAAGCGGGGACCATGAGCGCCCCATCTGCTGCGCTGTGGGGATAGCCTTAAACGCAAATCGTTCTGGCCATGGCTGATCCCGTTGCTTGCGACTCAATGTCGTCTCGGGACGTCACCAATATCGTTACTCTGGTTTAAAAACATCCCAGCTGCCGTCCGCTCTCTTCATCACCAGCCCATTGGGATTGGTGATGACGGTTAAAATGGCGACGGCGTGCCGGTCGATGGGCAACTGTGCGCGCTCTGGATCGTACTTGTCCCTAAACACTTGAATGGTCTTGACGGTGTGCGTGTCGAATACGCCGGTCATCGGACAGTCGTATCCAGCCATGGCTAGGTGCGCTTGCCACCACGCCGCCGTCGGCAGATCGCCTAAGCTGCCTTCCGTCTTTAAAACCAACGATGTTTCAGGCCACGGAATTAAGCCAGCATCCGCAAGGCGTCGCCACGGAAATAGTCGGCCCGGATCGGTTTTGTGGTCCGGTTGAACCTCGCCGTGGCCGACGATTCGATCCGCTCGCACGTGATGGCGTGTCTGAATGTCTTTAATTAATTTAATCACCTGATCAATCTGTGCGTCGGTGAAGGGCTCTTCACTGACTCCCACGTGTTCTGTGCTGACGATTTCAATTCCAATTGAAGCACTGTTGAGCGACGTTCGTCCTTGCCACGAGCTCGGACCGGCGTGCCACGCCCGTTGCTGTTCATCGACGAGCTGCCAAATGTCTGCGGGATTGCGATTAATTAAATAATGACTGGAGACATCGCCAGTGGTTAAGATCTTTAGCGAACGGTCAAACGTTTCTTCGGTTGCGTGAATGACAATAAATTGGACGCGGCTGTCTTGAGATTTTGCAGCGACGTGATGACGAATGAGAGTCGACTGACATCCAGTTGAGGTTAAAAATAGGCCTAGGCTTAAGACGGCAAAAAAAGCACGATTAATGGGATTTGCAAACGTTAATGTCATCGAATTATTGACCCTTCGGTATAAAGGTCACCGATTCGGAGTGAGGATCAAAAATCAATTTGACCTCGCCACGTTTATATTGTTGGTGTAGCCGGCTCACTTTTTGTTCCAAAGTCAACTCGCGTTCGCCGTAGTCTGTGCCCTCTCGCAACACAAACGATTCCAAAATACTGAAAAGCAACTCTTCGCGAAGGCTTCCGTAGGGCACGTCTATGGGCTCAAAGCCGATGTCGTCAATATCGATGTCTTGATCGTCTGGTTTGGCGTCAGAGTTCATGTTGCTTTGGGTTCACGTATCGTCCAATGAGCAAGCCCTTTTTCAGAGCTTTGGTTTCTGGCAGAACGCACGCCTTCGCGATCCTCGGCGCTGCGATTCTGACTGGCCTTGAATTTTGCGTCAATTGTGCTGACTAATACGCGTATACCAATAATCGCGTTTAGCATTTGATCGACATAATCGCTCGGGGCATCGCTCACCCGCCACGGGTGCTCTTGATGCCGCTCGTGTTGATCGGTAAGCGACGTCACAATCTCGAGTACAGCACGGGGCTCGGTCACAAACTCAATGCGTCCACCAATTTGAACCGACGCGTAGTTCCAGGTCGGCACTACTTTGGGGTTGGCTTTTTTTGAAGGGTAGGAATTTGGGCTGACGTAATGATTGGGTCCAGAAAACACCACCAACACGTCCGAACCACTCGGTAACTTTGAAATCGGATTCGCTTTGGCGATGTGTCCAATTAAATGAGTGATCTCATCCCCCTGGCGAACGAAGTTCAAGGGTATTGGATCTGCCGCTAACCCACTGCTCTGATTGGTTATGAACAGCCCCAGTGGCCACCGCGTCATGAGCTCACACATGGCATCCGTACTGGACTCAATAAAATGCGCTGGCCGATACACGTGGCTTCTCCCAAGGGACGCTACAGCATAGCGGTTCTCACGCTCAAGAGCCACACTTAGGCGCCCGTGGGGTGGCGACTCATTTATTTCGGGCCCCGGCGCCACGCGCGTTGGCGGATGCGCTCAATAAAAAAAGGGCGACATCGTCGCCCTTTCTAGAGACATTAATAACTGAAAATTAATTCTTTAGAATAATTTTGCGGCCTTGAGCAGAGTCATATAGATGCCGTAGGCTAATGGAATGCCGACGACGATCCAACCGAAAATGACCCAACCGGTTCCCGCAAGCTCGAGCGCACCGCCCGCCGCATCCCCCGCTTGATTGGCGTTTGCAACTTCATGTGCTTTTTGTTTGGCTTGCGCCAATTCCGCATCGGTCATGAATTTATCGGCGGCAACAGGAGTGACGAGAAAATTGGCGATCATTCCCACAATCAGCAATCCAGCCAAGACATAAAATATGGAGCTGTAAATTTGATCGAACGGGACATGGGCTTGTTGGCGGGTATCGTGCAGATAATTGACCAATAAAGGTCCCAAAATTCCCGCAGTTGACCATGCCGTTAAGATGCGCCCATGAATCGCGCCGACAAATTGAGTTCCAAACATATCCGCCAGATACGCCGGTATGGTGGAAAACCCACCGCCATACATTGTGGCGATCACGCACATCGATACTGCGAACAAGCCAACCATCTTTTGATCGGCGGCGTAAGCAGAGATTAAATACATAGCGATGCCCAATACAAAGAATGCAAAGTACGTATTTTTTCGACCGATGTAATCCGACAGACTCGCCCACACAAAGCGCCCAATGATGTTGAGCAGCGAGAATAAGCCCACGAAGCCTGCGGCGATCACGGCCATTTTGGCCAACAAATCTTTGTCGGCTTTAACGGCCGCATAGCCTAAGTCTGGCGCACCGATTAAATAACCGCCAAAGGTTTCTTGCAGCATGGGCGCGGCTGCGCCAATGACTCCAATGCCCGCGGAAACGTTCATGGTCAGGATCAGCCAAAGCAACCAAAATTGCGGTGTGGTGTGCGCTTTATCCAAATGAACGTGTCCCTTAGCAATCATACCGCCCCCTTCCACAACCGGTGGAACGTAACCGGCTGGCGACCAACCGGCGGCTGGTAAGCGATAGGCAAAGGATCCGAGCAACATGAACACCGCGTAAATGACGCCGAGCACCACGAAGGTTTGCCATACGCCGGGATCAGAAGCGGTTTTAAAACGCTCCATGAGCATGGTTGCAAAGGGTGAGCCGATCATCGCGCCGCCACCAAAGCCCGCAATGGCCATGCCGGTCGCCATGCCGCGACGGTCCGGGAACCATTTAATCAAAGTGGATACCGGCGAGATGTAGCCTAAGCCCAAACCGATGCCACCCACGACGCCTGAGCCCAGCCACAGCATCCACAGCTGATGTTCATGCACTCCAATGGCTGAGAACAGCAAGCCGCCGCACCAACATAAGGTGGCGACGAAGGCCGCTTTGCGTGGTCCTTCACGCTCTAACCAGCCACCCCAGACGGCGGCTGAAAGGCCGAGGACTACGAAAAACAGGGTGAACATCCAACCCAAACTGAACTGAGTCCAGTTGCAGTCCGTCGCCGTAAGATTTTGCAGCGTCAGCGACATTTTGCCAAAGAAATCACTGGCGGAGGCGTCACAGCCCGGCAGCGGCTTGTTGTCCGCACCAGTCAGCATGCCTTGCAGCGGCTTCCAAAACACAGAAAACCCATAAGCCATGCCAATGCACAAGTGAATCGCTAAGGCGGCTGGCGGTACGAGCCACCGATTGAAACGCGGACTGGCGATGGTGTGTTCTTTACTGAGAAAATTCATCTTAAACTCCCTCTGTATCTTTAAATAGATGAATGTGCATCTGAATTTAATCTGCGTGAAATAGTCAGATAAATAGTCAGATCATGAAAATTATGAAATTCTTAAATTATAAAACGGAACCCAAGCGCTATTAGTAACACATTATTAACGGTAGTGTGTTTAGGACAAGGTCGCAGGATTTGCCGCAGCGCAATAAGAGCGCAAAAAAAACGGGCCCGAAGGCCCGCTATAGAGGGAGAATATTAAACGTTATCGGACGGTGTAGCCACGACCTTCCAAACACGCGGTTTGTGCGCGCTGGTAATCCGCTCGGCGGCCAGTGCTGTTGCCCGCAACGGTGGGGTCATAGCCCGTTTGTGAGACCGCCCATGAATGGCATTCGTATCGGTCTTTGTTGGCTTGCTCAGCACTTTGTCCGTTACGGGGGTAGACAAACATATCCTGAGCCATGGGCGCCGATGCCGCAGGGGGATAGACGGGAGCCGGTGCGCTGGATGCGACCGGTGCTGCCACGACTTCGTATTGGTTCAGTTCAGGATCGAACAAGTAATAGGTCTCATTGGCGTAGTAGTAGCGCGTGCCGCCCAGAACCACGAGGGTCGCGAATTCCGGCAAAATTGGCACAAAAAGACCAATGGGTGCACCAACCACCACGTAGGCGCCACCGAAAGGACGATACCAGACCCCACCGTGCCACCAGTAATGTTCACCATGCCATTCAAAATGCCGCGCGCCAACGGGAACATGTTCAATACGGGTCTCGTGCGTAGGATAGGACCGATTGTGGCCGTGCATCACGTCCATGTGCTGATGGAACTCTTCCGACCACGCTGATTGTGCGATGCACATACTCAGGCCTAAAACCAATGCAAACCATCTCGAATTCACCGTCGTCTCCTTAACTTAAATCACCCTTGATTCACTGTGACCTACAATCGTTCGATTGAGGTCACAGTCAACAAGTTCCACAACCGACCGATTACTCGCCTTGTGGGCCTTTCATTGGCTTGGCGCCATGAGGTCCCATGGCAGCTCGGTTGGCCATGACGACTGCCTCATGCTTCATAAGCGCCTGGGCGAAGGTTCGTTGCTCATCGGTCAGAACCTCGCGGTAGATTTTAATCTTAAGATCTTGTTTTGCTTGGATTTTTTCCGCAGCGAGCTGTTTGGACTTGGTCACCAACGCCGCGTAGCTTGGATCCGTTGGCGCAGTGGTCATCAGCGCCATTCGGTTGGCGCGCATTTCATCGTGCAGTTTTTGATGGGCGGCGCGGCTTTGCTCATGTAACTCTGTGATTTTGCTGCGTTGTTCGGGCGTTAACCCCAGCAGGCGCATCCAACCTTGATGGCGCTTCATGCCGCCATGATGGCGCCAATGCCCCATTTTTCCCGCCATCGGGCGTTCCATGGGCTGTTGATGGTCGGGGCCCACCCATTCATGGCGCGTATTGGACATGGCGTCTGCGGCGTCCGTCGTGGACGTATCCGCGGAATCCACCGCCAACGCGGTGCCGCCAACAAAAAGCGATGAGGCTATTAAGCCCACTTTAATCCAGTGAAATCGATTCATTACAAATTCTCCATGCTGACAAACAAAATCGAGACAGCGCTCGATTTGGAAATGGGTTCGCTGTTGATAGAATAAACGCGCCAGGTTAAAGCTCGTTGACGGGCGGGTTGCATCAAAAAAAATGCCTTGGCCTCTTAGCTAAAATTTGTTGGGCAACTGTGTGACAATACACACTCCGGACGTTCCCCGCACATTGGAGTAGACGAGTGTCTAAACGAACACGTTACATTGCTGTATTTATTGTTTTTGCGCTGGTATTGGGCACAACAATTTATATCACTCGTTGGAAAAACGACGCCTCTCCTAGTTCGGCGGCGACCGGCTGGGGTCCTCCCGGGGGACCGGGTGGACGTGGTGGCGGCATGATGGTGGCCATTCGGGTCGCTAAAGCGACCGTCGGATCGATCGATAACACCGTCGATGCGTTAGGCACGGTTACGGCTCTCAACACGGCGTTGGTAAAAGCGCAAGTGGATGGCCCACTCATTTCGATTCGTTTCTCGGAGGGCAAAGAGGTTCGTAAAGGCGATGTGCTTGCCGAAATCGACCCGCGGCCTTACCAGGCCCTGTTGGCGCAGGCGCAAGGAACCTTAGCGCGAGATGCCGCATTGTTGGCAAGTGCGAAGTCGGACCTCGCTCGCTACGTCACGTTATTGACACAAGATTCAATTTCTCAACAACAAGTTGAGGATCAGCGCGCGTTAGTGCAACAGTACGAAGGTTCGGTCAAAGCGGATCAAGCCAACGTCGATACGGCTAAATTGCAATTGAGTTATTGTCACATCACCGCCCCGATCAGTGGCCGAGCGGGGCTGCGGCAAGTGGACGTCGGCAATATCGTTCACGCCTCTGACGCGAGTGGGATTGTGTATTTGACCGACACGCACCCAATTCAAGTTGTGTTCGCCGTTCCCAGTGAAAAAATTTCAGAGATTGATCCGCGTTTTCATAAAGGCGAAAAACTGAAAGTAGACGCCATAGACCGTGATGGCAAAACCCTATTGTCGTCTGGAAAACTGGCGGCAATCGACAACCTTGTCGATGTGACGACCGGCACGGTAAAACTCAAAGCGCTGTTTGATAATCAAGATAATAAGTTGTTTCCGAATCAATTTGTGAATGCGCACTTGACCATCAACACCTTGGACGACCAATTGTTGGTGCCAACGGCGGCCATTCAGCGCGGCACGCCCGGTACCTATGTTTATCAAATTGATCAAAACAAAACCGTACACATCAAAGTGATTAAGTTGGGAATCGGCAATGCCAATCAAACGGTCGTGTTGTCTGGTTTAAAGCCAGATGACCAAGTGGCGATTGATGGCACGGATAAGCTCAAAGAAGGCGCCAAAGTAGAAGTGGCGGTGGAGCCTAATCCCAATGTGGTGCCCAAGCGTTCCCACCATCGCTGGGGTGGCGCGAATGGTGCCGCAAATGGAAGCAACGCGTCCGATCGCAAGGAAGGCGGTGATCGCGCCCCGCGGCCCGTGGAGGCCGGTGGAAAGGACGCGGCGGTTCGTGAGGCCAATCCGGCGACGGGCGATTCAGCGCGTCGCGAGGGCGCCGCGCCTGCCAGTGATGCCGATCGCCAGCATTGGCGCGAGACCCATCCGATGAGCGATGCGGATCGTCAGCGTTGGCGTGAGACCCATCCGATGAGCGATGCGGACCGCCAGCGTTGGCGAGACGCGCATCCGGATGGCAAGCCCAGTGACCATTGAGTAATGCCGTGAATCCATCACGCTTATTTATATTACGGCCCGTTGCCACGTCATTAGTGATGGTGGCTTTGGTGTTGGTGGGCCTGATGGCTTACTGGTCGCTTCCGGTATCCGCTCTGCCCGAGGTGGACTACCCCACCATTCAAGTCAGTTCTTTGTATCCTGGCGCCAGTCCCGATGTCGTAACGTCATCCATTACGGCGCCACTCGAGCGCCAATTTGGTCAAATGCCCGGGTTGCTGCAAATGTCGAGCACCAGCTCGGGCGGCGCGTCGGTCGTTACACTGAAGTTTAATTTGGACATCTCCCTGGATGTGGCAGAACAAGAAGTTCAAGCCGCCATCAATGCGGCGGCCAACTTTTTGCCCAACGACATGCCGATGCCGCCGGTCTACGCCAAGGTCAATCCAGCGGATGCGCCGATCATGACGCTGGCAATCAGCTCAGAAACCCTGCCCTTGCCCAACATCGAGGATTTTGTCGATACTCGGCTGGCACCCAAACTCTCGGAAGTGTCGGGCGTCGGGCTCGTCACCATTGCAGGCGGACAACGTCCCGCCGTTCGAGTTCAAATTGACCCCACCGCGTTGGCCGCCAATGGCTTGACCATGGAAGACGTGCGAACTGTGATCGCCTCGCAAAACGTCAATCAGGCCAAAGGCAATTTCGATGGCGTCGCCCAAGCGTCCACCATTGATGCGAATGATCAACTGAAAACCGCCAAAGACTATCGAAATCTGGTGGTGGCCTATAAAAACGGAGCCGCGGTCAGACTGATTGACGTGGCCAAGGTCATTGATGGCGCTGAGAATGCACGACTGGCCGCATGGGCGGCTGTCAATGGCGGGGTGAAGCCGGCCGTCATTGTCAATGTTCAACGTCAGCCCGGCAGCAATGTCATCGCCACGGTCGATCGCATACAAAAGCTGCTGCCCGAATTGAAAGCCGCCATGCCGGGCGCGGTCCAAGTGACGATTCTCGCTGATCGCACGACAACCATTCGCGCGTCGGTCCATGACGTTCAATTCGAACTCCTGTTGTCGGTGGCCCTGGTGGTGATGGTCATCTTTTTGTTTTTGCGGAATATACAAGCGACCATCATTCCCAGTGTGGTGGTGCCCGTATCGTTGATTGGAACGTTTGCCATCATGTACATGGCCGGCTTTTCAATTAACAACTTAACCATCATGGCGCTAACGATCGCGACTGGCTTTGTGGTCGACGACGCGATTGTGATGATTGAAAACATCTCCCGCTACATCGAGCAAGGAGAGGACGCTTTAAGCGCAGCCCTAAAGGGTTCGAAGCAAATCGGTTTTACGATCATCAGTTTGACCGTATCGCTCATCGCGGTATTAATACCGTTGTTGTTTATGCAAGAAGTGGTCGGTCGCCTGTTTCGCGAGTTCGCGGTGACCTTGGCCGTGTCGATATTGCTGTCGGCGGTTGTGAGCTTGACGCTGACGCCAATGATGTGCGCACGGTTATTGAGCCACGAGCGCTTAAAATCAGAGCCAGAGTGGCTGCGACGCGTCGGCGAGGCCTTCGATCGCTTGACCGAGGCTTATGGTCGAACACTGAAGATTGTTTTGACGCGTCGACGTCTGACCTTGCAAGTGGCGCTGGCGACCTTAGGCCTTACGGTTCTCTTGTATGTGTTTATTCCTAAGGGGTTCTTCCCCTTACAAGACACGGGAACGATTCAAGGCATTACCGATGCGCCCCAATCCATCAGCTTTGAGGCTATGAGCGATCGACAAAGAGCGTTGGCGGAAGCGTTGTTGGAAGATCCGGCCGTGGCCAATATTGCGAGCTTCATCGGCGTGGACGGCGTGAACACGACGCTCAATTCCGGGCGAATGCAAATTGAGTTGAAACCCCGCAGCCAACGAGAGCATGACATTACAAAAATCATGGCGCGCTTGCAAGAACGGGCCGCTCGCGTTCCGGGCATTACGCTGTATGTTCAGCCGGTACAAGATTTGACCATTGAGGATCGAGTATCTCGCACTCAATATCAGTTTTCGCTAGAAAGCCCAAGCGCCGAAGAGTTGTCAAAGTGGACTAAAGCACTGATGGCAAAGCTCAAAACGGAGGCGGTGTTGGCGGACGTGGCGACGGATTTGCAAGACGAAGGCTTGCAACTGTACGTTAATATTGATCGCACTAATGCCTCCCGACTCGGCGTCACACCACAAGCCATCGACGCGGCGCTGTACGACGCGTTCGGTCAGCGCTTGATTTCCACCATCTTCACGGAGTCCAATACCTACCGAGTCGTATTGGAATCCAGCGCTGAAACGCGTCACGGTCCAGAGGGCTTGAATCGCTTATACGTCGCCGGTGCACAAGGCCCCGTTCCGTTGTCGTCGGTGGCGCGTTTTGAGCAGAAAAACACGTATCTGGCGACTTCTCACCTGGGGCAATTTCCGGCCACAACCATATCCTTCAACGTTGCGAATGGCGCGTCGCTTGAAGCGGCGGTTCAGGCCATTCGTCGCGCTGAAAACGACATTCAAATGCCGTTGTCAATTGCCACTAGTTTTCAAGGCGCGGCCTTGGCGTTCGAAGGCTCTCTATCAAGCACCGTGTGGCTGCTGTTGGCGGCAATCGTCACGATGTACATCGTTCTGGGCGTGCTGTATGAGAGTTATATTCACCCCATAACCATATTATCAACCCTCCCCTCCGCCGGCATTGGCGCATTGCTGGCGCTGATGTTGAGCGGCACCCCGTTGGGAATCATTGGCATTATTGGCATCGTGCTCTTAATTGGCATCGTCAAGAAAAACGCCATCATGATGATCGACTTTGCATTGGTGGCAGAACGCGAGGAAGGCAAGTCCCCCGAGGAAGCCATTTACAGCGCGTGCTTGTTACGCTTACGACCAATTTTAATGACCACGGTGGCGGCACTCGCCGGCGCTCTTCCTCTGATGATTGGTAATGGCGTCGGTTCGGAGTTGCGTCATCCCTTGGGCATTACGATGGTTGGTGGACTGCTGGTGAGCCAAGTATTGACCTTGTATACCACGCCGGTTATTTACTTATGGTTTGATCGCTTTGCAAAACGGTGGGATACCCCCGTCATTGAGGACGATGCGCTCGTATGAGTGACCAAGGCTCCTCAACACCAAACCCCAATACCGAACCGCGCTCGTTCATGAGTCTGTCAGCGCCGTTTATCAAACGGCCGGTGGCAACTGCGTTGCTGACCGCAGGCCTCGCGCTCGGGGGCGTGGTGGCATTTTTCAACCTGCCGGTGTCCGCCTTACCGACCATCGATTTTCCGGCGGTGTCGATTCAAGCGAGTTTGCCAGGCGCTGCGCCCGAGACCATGGCCACCACGGTGGCCACGCCCTTGGAGCGCTCTCTGGGTCAAATTGCTGGCGTTGATGAGATGACGTCAAACAGCGGATTGGGTCAGACGCGCATTAATATGCAATTTGACTTAAATCGCAATATCGACGGCGCTGCACGCGACGTTCAGGCGGCGATCAACGCGGCACGGGCCTTGCTGCCCTCTGGCCTGCCAACCAATCCAAATTGGCGCAAAGTCAATCCGGCCGCCGCGCCCATCATGATTATCACGATGACCAGCCAGACTCATCCGTTGTCCGAAATCTACGACATCGCCTCGACCGTGGTCGCGCAAAAGATTTCACAGGTGGATGGAGTGGGTCAGGTGACCGCCGGCGGAGGTTCATTGCCCGCCGTGAGAGTGGAGATGGACCCGGTGGCCCTAGCGGCGAAGGGCATTTCCATGGAACAGGTTCGGCAAGCCATCAGCGCCCAAAACGTTGATCGCCCCAAAGGCACCGTTGAAGATGAAAGCCATCATTGGCAAATTTTAGCCAACGACCAGGCTCATTTGGCCAGCGAATACGCGCCTACGGTGTTGGCGTATAAAAATGGCAACGCGATTCGATTGTCCGACGTCGCGACGGTCACGGACTCGGTTCAGGATATCCGCAACGCGGGTATTGCCAACGGCCAGAGCGCCATTATTTTGCAAATCAACGCACAGCCCAACGCCAATGTTGTCGCCACGGTTGAGCGCATTAAGCAAATCATGCCGCAATTACGCGCGGTCGTTCCGGCCACGATCGATCTTAATGTTGTTTTAGATCGAACCACGACGATTCAGGCCAGTTTGCGTGAAGTTGAGCGCACCATGATTATCGCCATACTATTGGTAGTGGCGGTAACGTTTTTATTCCTGGGCGATTGGCACGCGTCAATCATCTCGATTGTTGTGGTGCCATTGTCGTTGATTGGCACCTGCATTGTGATGTATTTCTGCGGCTTCAGCCTAGACATTCTCTCCTTAATGGCATTGACCGTATCGACGGGGTTCGTGGTGGACGATGCGGTGGTGGTTTTGGAAAACACCATGCGTCACGTGGAAGCGGGCATGTCGCCGTTAAAAGCGGCGTTACTGGGCGCTCGCGAAGTCAGCTTTACAGTGCTCGCCATGAGTTTGTCGCTGTGCGCTGTGTTTATCCCCATCTTATTTCTGCCTGGCATCATGGGGCGACTGTTTAAAGAGTTTGCGGTTACGTTAGCAACGTCGATTCTGGTGTCCTTGGTGATTTCACTCACCGCCACTCCCATGTTGGCTTCACGGGTTCTGCGTGATCGCAAAGAGGTCAAGCCTGGGAAAATTCAGGTGTGGATGCAAGAGTTCTTTGAAACGCTCAAGAGTGATTACGGCCGTACGTTATCTTGGGCATTGGATCATTCGCGACTCGTTGGGTTTGGGCTGTTGTTAACGATTGCCCTGAATATATTTTTATACATCGTGATTCCGAAAGGGTTCTTGCCAAACCAAGATACCGGACGATTGGTTGGCGGAATTCAAGGCGATCAGAGCTTATCTTTTATCGCGATGCGCGAAAAAATTGAGCATTTTGAGTCAGTCATCCGTAAGGATCCAGCGGTTGCGAATGTGGTGGCCTTCACCGGCGGCGGTCAAAAAAATGGCGGGTTTCTATTTGTGGTGTTAAAGCCAGTCAGTGAACGCCCTGGCGTGAGTGCTGATGACGTTATTAATCGGTTGCGTAAACCGTTGTCGCACGAGCCTGGCTGTTCCGTATTTTTACAAAGCGCCCAAGATATTCGCTCCGGTGGACGCTCGTCCAATGCGCAATTTCAGTACACGCTTCAAGCAGACTCGTTAAAAGAGCTCAACGAATGGGCGCCAAAAGTGCGTTTTGCGTTGGCAGAAGTGCCTGAAATATCGGACGTCAACACAGATCAACAGGATAAGGGGCTTGAAAGTTACATCACGATTGATCGTGATGCGGCCTCGCGGTTGGGCTTGACGATGTCGGCAATTGATTCGACTCTATACGATTGGTTTGGACAGAGACCGGTGTCCACCATTTATAATCCCCTGAACCAGTATTACGTCATTCTCGAGGCCGACTCTCGTTATTTAACCAATCCGGACACGCTCAACCAAGTGATGGTTCCCGGTCCTAACGGCGTGCAAATTCCATTGTCGGCCATTGCCCACTTTGGGCCATCGAATGCATCGTTGTCGGTAAATCATCAAGGTCAATTTGCCGCGACCACGATCTCGTATAACCTGAGCGACGGCGTGTCGATGTCGAAGGCGACGGAAGCAATTAATAAAGCGGTTGCGAAAATTGGCATGCCGACGTCGGTGGTCGGCAGTTTCCAAGGAAACGCCAAGTTGTTTACGAGTTCACAAAATTCAACGCCTCTACTCATATTGGCTGCGATTGTCGCCATGTACGTGGTGCTGGGAATTTTGTATGAGAGCCGATTACTGCCCATCACCATTTTGTCAACGTTGCCGTCCGCTGGTTTGGGCGCGCTGTTGGCATTGTTAGCGCTGCGCGTTGACTTCACAATGATCGCGCTGATCGGCGTGATTCTATTGATAGGGCTGGTCAAAAAGAACGCCATTATGATGGTTGACGTAGCGATCACCTTGGAGCGTAATCAAGGGTTGTCGCCACGCGACGCAATCCACCAGGCCTGCTTGTTGCGATTTAGACCGATTATGATGACCACCGTAGCCGCCATTGCGGGAGCGTTGCCACTCGCGCTGGGTCATGGTGATGGCACCGAGTTGCGGCAACCTTTAGGCATCGCTATTGTGGGTGGGCTGATGGTCAGTCAAGTCCTTACCCTCTACACCACCCCAGTGGTGCATTTGTATTTGGATCGGTTGCGCCATCGGTGGCGCGCTTATCGTCGCCCTCAAACGTCTATGGAGTTCGCGTGAGTAAACAACGCCTCGCTCTGATTTTGTCTGTCGTTAGCGTGCTCAGCGCTTGTGCTGTGGGTCCACGTTATGAGCGACCTCAAATCGAGTTGCCTGCTGAATTTAAAGAAAGTTTCAAACCCGCCGTTCCGATGGATGAGGTTCCGAAGGGTTCGTGGTGGAGCATTTATAACGACCCCACCTTAAATGAACTCGAAGCGAAAGCGGAGAAGTCGAACAATACGTTGGCTGCGGCTCAGGCCACTTACGACGCCTCGAACGCGCTGTTGTTGCAATCCGGGTTAGCGCTGTTGCCGAGCGTGACCGCCAACGCCTCCAATTCGCGCGCCCGCAGTTCGACTGGCGGCATCACGCCGGGAACCAATGTTTTAAGCTCGACGTACACGACCGACCGACTCACCTTAAGCTCAAGCTGGGAGGTTGATTTGTGGGGCCAGGTTCGGCAGGGATTGTATGAAGCGCACGCGCAAGTCCAGGGCGCCCGCCACGATCTTGAAAATGCGCGATTGTCCTTACAAGCGACGTTGGCGCTAACCTACATTCAATTGGCGCAAAATGATCGTCAACAAGCTCTATTGAGAACAACGATTGATGGGTATAAGCGCAGCTTAGAGATTACTCAAAATCGCTACAAGGCGGGCGTTGCGCAACGCACGGACGTGACGCAAGCGCAGTCCCAGTTGGCGAGCGCGGAAGCCCAATACGCCGACTTGCAAGTACAGCGTCCCCAGCTCGAACACGCGCTGGCGGTGTTGGTGGGAGAGTCGCCTGAGCACTTCAGTTTGCCGGAGTGCGCCGCCATGCCCAAACTGCCGAGCTTGCCAAACGCGGTGCCTTCGACTGTGTTGCAGCGTCGTCCAGACATCGCGTCATCCGAGCGCAAGGTGGCGGCTGCCAATTACGCAGTTGGGGTGGCGATAACGGCTTTTTTCCCCAACATCACGTTAACGGGCACCAGTGGCTTTCAAGGAAACGCTTGGCAGAATTTGCAAATTGCGCCGCATAAGCTCTGGAGTTTTGGGCCACAGGTGTCGTTGCCCATTTTGGATTCCGGTAAGAACGAAGCTAATCTTTTGACAAGCCGTGCGAATTATCGTGGTGCGGTGGCCAATTACCGTCAGGTGGTGTTGAGCGCGTTTCAAGAAGTGGATGATCAACTGGCCGCCATCCGCGGCCTCACTCAAGAGTTAAGCGCCGATGAGCGCTCTTCTCAGGCCGCTCATCAAACCGTGGATGCCACCAATAACCAATACCGTGCGGGTACGGTGAGTTATTTGAATGTGGTTGTGGCGGAGAGCACTCAGCTGTCCGCAGACACCGCTTTAATTACCTCGCAAAGTCGGCTGTTGCAAGCGCATATTGCGTTGGTTAAGGCCGTGGGTGGCGGACTGTAGCCCCGAGCGCTTCGCTCAGCCCGCGGCGCGCTTAAAATCGGTGATTTTTAAATCCTCGATTTTAAGCAACATCCTGATTTTTAAAACATTTTAAAATCTGATACCAGGTCTCAGCGCTCAATTTGGTTTGTTGGCCACGGAGGGCCTCCTGCAGGCGATCCAGGTGTTGGGTGCCCAGGACCGCCACCGGATTGGAGGGGTGTCGCGACAGCCACGCGATCGTCAATGCCAACGGGGTTAACTCCTGCTCGTGCGCAATGTGCTCGAATGCTTTAAACCAGCGTTGAGTGTCCGCGTGGTTGGGGTCTAAACTTTTCCCGCCCGCCAAAGGTGACCACAGCATCGGTGTGATGCGGTGGTGTTGTAACGAAGTCAGAGATTCGTCGTATAACGGGTCTAAGTGTAGGGGCGAAAACTCGATTTGATGCGTGCTCACGGGCGTGAGCGTGTGCATATATTCTAAAGCCTTAACGGAGTAATTCGATAATCCAAAGTGTTCAATGATTCCTTGAGTTTTCAGAGTGTCGATTGTTTTGGCGATTTCTTCTGGTTGGCTTAAATGATCAGGCCGATGTATTAATAAGGCATAAAGACGATCGACGCCTAAATCCATTAATGATTGCTGTACGCTCTGATAAATATGCTGGGCAGACGTGTTGTAGGATTTTACGAGGTGGCCCGAACGTTGAGGAGACACCAGCTGAATGCCACATTTTGAGATAATTTTAAGTTGTTGTCGTTGTGAGTTTGACAACAAACGAATGCCCGCACCGAATTGACTCTCCGCCGTGTAGCTGCCGTATATATCCGCTGAATCAAAGCACTCGATCCCAAGATCAAGACACGACCCAATCCAGCGCGCAATTTGCGGGGCGCTGAAATTCCATTGTCCAATACGCATGATGCCCGCAACGACTGGAGACAGTTGTAATTGATTCATCAAAATACCCTCAGCCCACTGGTTTAACGTCCGCGAAAATTACCTAAAAAAGAATCGGCGCGGTAGAATGAACTCGCCCTGTCCATTGTAGCCTGAGGTAAAGCCGTGCCAATAATTGACATCCGAAGTGATACCGTGACCTTGCCCACAGCGGAAATGCGTGAGGCGATGCACCAAGCACCACTCGGCGACGATGTGTTTGGGGAAGATCAGACGGTCAATGACCTACAAGCAAAAGCCGCTGCTTTGTTTGGGATGGAAGCGGCGTTGTTTTGCCCAACGGGGACGATGACCAATCAAATCGCGATTAAAGTACACACCCAGCCCGGCGACGAGATTATTTGCGATCGCCTGTCGCATATTTATCTGTATGAGGGGGGTGGGTTGGCCATGCATTCCGGTTGCTCGGTCCGACTCTTGGAGGGCGACCGCGGACGATTTAAAGCCGAGGCGGTGGAGGCCAACATCAATGCCCGACACGACGCGCACTACCCGTGGACTCGGCTGGTATCGTTGGAAAATACCGTCAATAAAGGGGGTGGAGCGCTGTGGGATTTGGCGGATATGCGCGCGATCAAAGCGGTCTGCCAGAAACATCAGTTGGGCTTACATTTGGACGGTGCGCGTCTGTTTAACGCCATTGTCGCCTCCTTGATTCAGCCCGCAGAATTCGGGCAAGTATTTGATTCTATTTCAGTTTGTTTGTCCAAGGGCTTGGGCGCGCCGGTGGGCTCGCTGCTGTTGGGCTCGAAAGCCTTCATTCAAAAGGCGCACCGCGTTCGTAAGGTCATGGGTGGCGGAATGCGTCAAGCCGGGGTCATTGCGGCCGCCGGCCTGTACGCGCTGGATCACCACATTCCACGGTTGGCGGACGATCACGCCCGCGCTCGTCGATTAGGGCAGACCTTAAGCGACTTGAGCTACGTTGACCTGGTGCTGCCCGTGGAGACCAATATCGTCATATTTGAGCTAAACCAACGCTGCGATGGCGATACGTATTTGAATTATTTAACGGCCGCCGGCATTAAGGCGGTGCGCATGGGGCCGAGGCTGATACGATTTGTGACTCATTTGAACGTCACCGACAGGGACGTGGACTGTATCGAAACTGCGGTTAGAGCTTATAAACCGAGCTGATGGTTTTATAATCACTTAGATCCACTTTGAGGAGAGCGCCGATGAGACAGCCCATAAACTCGTTACTTGCCGTTGCGGTGTTGAGTGCGGTTAGCTTTGGGGCCAGTGTGGCCCAAGCGGCGCCCTCTCTGGATGCGCGCATCGATAAGATTTTGGACACCAGTCCTTTGATCGATGGTCACAACGACTTGCCGTGGGAAATTCGTAAAAAATTTGCGGGTGATGTGGTGGCCGCTCACCTTGAAGTCAATCACGCCAAATCCGATGGCACCATGGACCTGATGACCGATATCCCCCGTCTCCAAAAGGGTCGTGTTGGTGGACAGTTTTGGTCGGTTTGGGTGCCGGTCGATGTGAAAGGCGCCGATGCGGTACAAATGACGCTCGAGCAAATTGATGTGGTTAAGCGAATGATTGAGGCTTATCCGCAAGCCTTTGAATTGGCGGTGTCCGTAGACGATATTCGAAAAATACATCGCCAGAAAAAAATCGCGTCGTTAATTGGCGTTGAAGGCGGACATCAAATCAATCTCTCTCCGGCTGTGTTGCGCCAGTATTATGATCTCGGTGTTCGTTACATGACGTTGACACACACCAGTAACGTGCCCTGGGCAGATTCTGCTACGGATACGGCGAGTGTGCATGGATTGACACCGCAGGGCGAAAAAATTATCGCTGAGATGAATCGTATTGGAATGCTGGTTGATCTTTCACACGTGTCCGAAGAAACTATGGTTGCGGCGCTGAAAGTCAGTAAAGCGCCAGTGATTTTTTCGCACTCATCCGCGCGTTTTATAAACGGACATCCGCGTAACGTATCGGATGCAGTGCTTAAAATGGTTGCGCAAAACAACGGCGTGGTCATGGTCAATTTCTTCACCGGCTATGTGTCTGAGCAACGTCGAATTTGGTCTGCAGAGCGCGAAGCGGAAAAAGTCCGTTTGAACAGCCCACCATCTGGCGGCATATATATAGGACAGCCCGAGAAAGCTCAGGCCGCCTTAGAGGCGTGGGACAAGGCGCACCCTAAGCCTGAAGTGACCATCGAGGTCGTGGCGGATCACATTGAACACATTAAGAAAGTGGCTGGTATTGATCACGTTGGGCTCGGGTCGGATTTCGACGGCGTTCAAGAAACCCCCAAGGGCTTAAAGGCGGTTGATCAATATCCTGCGCTGTTAAAGTTGTTGGCGACGCGTGGTTTTACCGATCAAGAACTCGCCAAATTGGCTGGCGGAAACCTCCTGCGCGTCATGGGCGACACTGAAAAGGTTGCTGAGCGCTTGAAAAAAGAAAGTCCTTATCAGCCCGCGCTGTCTGAAAAAGAGGGTTAACGATGACGGAGATGAACTTTGCTTACGCCTCTGCTGTTTCTCACAGTGGCTTCTTAAAAGCACCAGAGCCTGCATTGAACCCAACTGCAAAAGTGTGGGTGGCGGGCATTGCGTGGGATGGCTCCACCACTAATCGTCCTGGCGCGCGATTTGGTCCGGGTGCTATTCGCAAAGCGAGTCATATGTTGTGTGACGGAACGCATCCTTATTTTGAATGTTCGCCACTGGAACTCATTGCGGACATCGGCGATCTACATCTTCCCAATACGAGCCTGGAGGGCATGCGACAGTCCCTGATCCCACAGGCAGAAGAACTCATTAAGGGCCACCACATGGTCTGGCTCGGCGGCGATCACTCCATCACCCTGCCATTGCTTCGTGCGTACCGCAAGCACTTCAATGAGCCACTCGGAGTGGTGCATTTTGATGCTCACTGCGATACCTGGTCGAGCCATTTTGATGAACCCTCTGGACACGGGACCTGGGTGTATGAGGCGGTAAACGAAGGGTTGATTTCTGCAGCGCACACCGCACAGATTGGAATCCGGTCCGCTGCCGAGGTCCAAACCACGCGTTTCATTGAAAATCGCGGCGGCTTGATGTACTCCGCACGCGCGCTTCGCGGCCTGGACCGTCAATCGGATTGGCATCAGATTGCCAGCGACATTAAGGCGCGAATGGGCTCAAGACCGGTTTATTTGACTGTGGACATCGACTGTTTGGACCCCGCCTTTGCGCCAGGCACAGGAACGCCTGAGCCCGGTGGCCTCAGCAGCTCGCAGTTACTGGGATTATTGGAGGAATTATCCAGCATTCCTTTTGTTGGGATGGATCTGACCGAGGTGGCGCCTGCATACGACTGGGCAGAACTCACCAGCAATGCCGCAGCGCACGCAGTCTGGACTTACCTCAGTGGACAGATGCGGCATTGGTGAGCGCGCAAGAGTGTATTGGACAGGCGGCCAACAATGTGAAAAATGAAACAATTTCACAGCTAATCAACGGCGTGACATCGTTTACAATGGTCACCCCGTTTCGGACTGATGTCGCTCCATGTGGATTGTACGACTTGCACTAACCCGCCCCTATACCTTTATTGTCTTGGCGCTCTCCATTTTTATATTGGGCGTCTATTCAATTTTTCGCACGCCCACCGATATTTTTCCGAATATCAAAATTCCCGTCGTCGCAACGATTTGGAACTACAGCGGGTTATCGCCACAGAATATGGCCAACCGCATCATTCTCACCACGGAACGCACTGCCGCGACAACGGTTAACGACGTCGAACACACGGAATCCACCTCACTCAACGGGATTGCGGTTGTAAAGTATTACTTTCAGCCAGGAACAAACACCGATTTGGCGTATTCTCAAATCACCGGTGTCTCCCAATCCTTGTTACGCTCCGCGCCTCCGGGAACAACGCCCCCATTCATTTTGGCCTTCAACGCCTCCACGGTCCCGATTATTCAATTGGCGCTGTCCTCGAGTACGCTGACCGAGGCACAGCTATTCGACACCGGAAATACATTGCTGCGTACGCAATTGACCACCGTGCGTGGCGCCGCAATTCCTTATCCATTCGGCGGCAAGCAGCGACAAATTCAGGTTGATCTCAATCCTTCGGCGTTGACGGCATACCATCTCTCCGCCGCCGACGTCTCCAGTGCAATAGGCAGTCAAAATCTTATTTTGCCAGCGGGCACTCAAAAAATTGGCACCTTGGAATATTTCATCGACATCAATGCGAACATCAAAACCATCGATGAACTGAATAACATACCGGTAAAAACCGTCGATAATCGAATTATTTACGTAAGAGACGTCGCTCATGTTCGAGACGGGTCTCCCCCTCAAACAAACATCGTCCGCCGCGATGGCCATCGGGCGGTGTTGATGAGTGTATTGAAAAATGGCACGGCCTCGACCTTAGACATCATTAAAAACATCAAAGCAAAGCTGCCTCAGGTTAAAGACACGTTGCCACCCGAACTCAATGTGGACCTGGTGGGCGATCAGTCCCTGTTTGTGTCCTCAGCGATTTCGGGAGTGGTTCGCGAAGCCGTGATTGCGGCGGCGTTAACGGCCTTAATGATCTTGCTGTTTTTAGGCTCGTGGCGATCGACGGTGATCATTGCCATATCCATTCCGCTGTCCATACTGGCGTCGATTATTTGCCTGTCTGCTCTGGGTGAGACCATCAACATTATGACGTTGGGTGGGTTGGCGCTGGCGGTTGGAATTCTGGTCGACGACGCCACCGTCACCATTGAAAACATCAATTCCCACTTAGAGAAAGGGAAGGGCGTGACGTCCGCCATCTTGGAAGGCGCAGATCAAATTGCGATTCCCGCGCTCGTTTCCACCTTGGCGATTTGTATTGTGTTTGTGCCAATGTTTCAGCTGCCAGGCATTGCGAAATTCTTATTTGTGCCTCTGGCGGAAGCGGTTGTTTTTGCGATGCTGGCCTCCTATATCCTGTCGCGGACCTTGGTGCCCACGCTGGCGCATTATTGGCTCAAACCACATAACGCTTCCAGTGAGGCTCCCACCGAATATTGGAAAAACCTTCAATATCGGTTTGAGCAGTGGTTCGTTGCCTTGCGCACTCGCTACGGGCATCTTTTAGAGCATTGCGTCCACGCCCGAATGAAATTTGTGGTTCCGTTTATGAGCGTTGTCGCGTTAACCGCGTTGATCGCTTTCCCCTGGTCGTCGTGGTTGCCCGGACTGGGACAAGATTTTTTTCCAGGGGTTGATGGCGGCACTATAAAACTTCATGTGCGCGCAAGAACTGGGGCGCGCATCGATGAGACCACAGTTTTATGTGATCAAGTCGAGGCCCTAATTAAAGAAGTGATTCCCGAGAATGAGCGGACGACGGTGGTCGATAACATCGGCGTGCCGTATAGCGGAATCAATCTGTCGTATTCGACGTCCGCGCCAATTGGTCCCGGAGATGCGGACATCTTTGTGACGCTCGCCGACCATCATCGTCCGACCGCCGAATACGTCAAAGCGCTGCGGCATCGCTTACGTGAGAATTTTCCTTCCGCGCAGTTTAGCTTTTTATCCGCCGATATCGTGACGCAAATTTTGAATTTCGGATTGCCAAGCCCAATCGATATTCAAATAGCGGGCTTTAATGAAAACGCCAATCGAGAATTGGCCAGTCGGCTGCTCGCTGAAATGCGTGAGATCCCCGGCGTGGTAGACATGAGAATTCAGCAAGCCTACGACTACCCTCAAATCAATGTGAATGTTGATCGTCAACGTGCGGCGATGTTGGGTCTATCTGAGCAAAACGTTGCCTCAAGCTTATTGATTACCTTATCCGGAAGTGCGCAAACCGCGCCAAGTTTTTGGATTGAGCCTAAAACGGGTTCCAGTTACTCTGTGACGGCGCAAGCGCCTCAATATTACTTACAATCGTTAAACGATCTTAGTAACGTACCCATTACGGGTCCGAGCGGCGCCCCGCCTCAGTTTTTATCGAATATCGCAACCTTTGAGCGCGTGACCTCCCCAGCGGTGGTGAATCACTACAACGCCCAGCCCGTTATCGATTTATATTCCTCGGTCGAGGGCAGCGATTTGGGATTTGTTTCCGCATCGATAAACCAAATTTTGGCGCGCCATCAAAAGGAAATTCCACGAGGCACTAAGATTACGGTTCGCGGACAGGTGCAAACCATGAATGAAGCCTTCAGTGGCTTGATCTGGGGTTTGCTTGCTGCGGTCGTACTCATTTATTTGCTCATGGTTGTGAATTTTCAGTCTTGGTTGGATCCGTTTATTATTATCACGGCGCTTCCTGCGGCACTGGCGGGCATTGTATGGATGTTGTTTATTACCAAGACAACGGTGAGTGTTCCGGCGCTGACTGGCGCGATCATGTGTATGGGCGTGGCGACTGCCAACAGTGTTTTGATTGTGAGCTTTGCACGCGAGCGGCTGAGTGACGGAGTGGACGCAATCACCGCGGCGATCGATGCCGGGTTTGCCCGCTTTAGACCCGTATTGATGACGGCATTTGCGATGATCATCGGGATGGTGCCGATGGCGTTGGGGCTGGGCGATGGCGGCGAACAAAATGCGCCGTTGGGCCGAGCGGTGATTGGTGGACTAATGATGGCTACTGTGGCGACGTTGTTTTTAGTGCCAACGATATTTGCCTTTTTGCATTCGAAACGAACAACCGAGCAGTCGGGTTGAGGTGCGAGTTATGAGTAGTATTGCAGAGATTAACACCGCTCGATTGTTGCGAATCGGCGCCGTCGTTTTTGTGAGCGTTGCCGTGCTGGGCACGGTTTACCGAGTGACTGAGCGACGAGCCTTAGCGACAGAAACCTTGGCGGAGGCGCTGCCGTTAGTGGAATTGACCGTTCCCAGTAAAGGCGCAAAAACAGAAGGTCTTGAGTTGCCAGCAACGTTACAAGCCTATGCCGAAGCGCCGATATACGCCCGCACCAGCGGGTATTTAAAGAGTTGGAAAGTGGATATTGGCGCTAAAGTCGCTAAGAATGAGGTTCTGGCGGAAATTGATGCGCCCGATCTTGATCAGCAAGTGGCTCAAGCTCAAGCCGATTTCGAAACCGCAACCGCCAACGCGGAAATTGCCGAGGCCACTAATCGGCGCTGGCAGCAGTTGTTGGTGAGCGAGGCGGTGTCGCCTCAGGACGCTGAAGAAAAGTCCGCAGACGCGCGCGCCAAAGCGGCGCTGATGAGATCCGCCCGAGCCAACCTTGCTCGATTAAAAGATTTGGTGTCCTTTAAACGAATTGTGGCGCCATTTGCCGGGACCGTAACGGCGCGCAATACTGATGTGGGCGCTCTTATCAATGCCGGTCAAAACTCGGGTGACGCTTTGTTTCGAGTTGCGGACACGCACGTGCTTCGTGCCTACGTGAACGTTCCAGCCGATTCCGCGGCTCGCATTCACCTCAAGCAAAAGGCTAAGTTGACCGTGGCCGGAATGGCTCACGTCACGTTTGAGGCGCAAGTCACCAGTTTCAGTCAGGCGTTGGATTCTTCGACACGAACGATGCAGGTGCAACTGGAAGTGAATAACGCCGATGGGAAGATTCTGGTTGGATCATTTGCCAACGTTCACTTTGATATCGAGGGCCGTGACACGCTTAAGGTTCCCGCCACCGCGTTGATTTTTCGCTCGCAAGGGCTGATGGTGGCGAGCGTGAATGAATCCAATGTCGTGCGCTTAAAGCCAGTGACCGTGGCTCGAGATTTAGGCACCGAGGTTGAAATTTTGAATGGTTTGGACGGGCAAGAAAAAATTGTAGCGAATCCACCAGATTCATTATTAACGGGATCGAAAGTACGTGTATTACCACCAAAATCACGTCCATCACATGAGTAAGCGCATTTTAAAATTTGGCAGAGCCATCGGGGCGCTGGCATTGAGTGGCGCCTGCTCTTTGGCGCCGCATTATGAAAAACCAACGGTCGTTGTCTCAACCAGTTTCCAGGGTAGTACGGCTTGGGTCAGCGCGGTCCCCGCCGATCAAGAGCCGCGAGGAGAGTGGTGGCTGGGGTTTAACGACGCCGGCCTCAATCGGTTGGAAGCTCAATTTAGGTCGGACAATCAAAGTCTTAAAGCGGCATATGCGGGTTTAGAAAGTGCCCGGCAACAAGTCAAAGCGGTGCGCAGTTTGCTGCTGCCAAGCATCAGCGCAAATGTGGGAGCGAGCCGGTCAAGAACTTCACAGAATTCTCCCAGCTACAACGCCAGTCGTGGCCCTTTCAGCGAAGATTTCACGGCCAACGCGTCGACCAGTTACGAGCTCGATTTATTCGGTCGACTCAGCAATTCTTTTCAGACCGCAAAGGCGCAAGCGTCGGCGACTGAAGGAGATGTACGAAGTTTAGAATTGAGTTTGCGCGTCCAAGTGGCGATCACCTATTTTTCGATACACGCTCTCGATGGTGAGGGAAATCAACTTAATTCGCAGTTACAAATCACCAATAAAGCATTGGCGCAAGCGCAGGCGCTCTATAAGGGTGGCGCCTATTCCAAGTCAGACTTAGATGCGGTGCTGACCCAATATGCGACATTGAAATCTCAAATTGATGAAAACCAACTCAGGCGCTCTCAGTTGGAGCACGCCCTTGCGGTTTTGGTGGGAGCCGATCCATCGAGTTTCAAAGAACCCGTCCAGAGCTTAACCACGCCACACGACAAGGTTTATCGGAGCCAAGCGTTGCCCACAACGGTCTTACAACGTCGGCCGGATGTCGCGGCCGCAGAACGGCGAGTGCGCGCGGCCAACGCCGGAGTGGGAGTTGCGCGCGCCGCTTATTTGCCGGTGTTCAATCTCGGCGGTCAATTTGGTCGTGAGAGCCTGAGTAAGAGCACCTGGTGGAATGAGCCATCGTTGGCGTGGAGTGGCGCGGTTCAAGGTGGAGTCTTGTTGTTAGACGCAGGGCGTCGAAGCGCGACCATTAAATCGGCACAATCCAATTTTGATGCCCAAGTGGCGTTGTATCGACAAACGGTTTTATCCGCCATCGCTGATGTTGAAGATCAATTGA
>Ga0007815_1000015_pt1 | contig 60984 bp, 95 predicted proteins | sample CryBogCBE02Aug09_FD_71212 | JGI IMG/M metagenome (GOLD analysis project Ga0007815, IMG submission 71212) | Freshwater microbial communities from Crystal Bog, Wisconsin, USA - CBE02Aug09 | ecosystem: Environmental > Aquatic > Freshwater > Lake | place: Crystal Bog, Wisconsin, USA | collected...
CCGTCGTTAACCGGTGTAAATAAAGTTGTTACTGACTTTGCAGCGCTTTGTGCAGTAAGATTTACTGTTGCGTTTGCCGAAGATGAAACCGCTTGCCATGTTGGCGTTCCGGAAGCGTTGGTAAGAACGTATCCGTTAATAATTCCGGAAGTTGTTGGAACCGATGATACAGAAGACCACGCAGGTGTTCCGCTAACAATTGTTAAAACCTGTCCGTTGGTTGCGCTTTCCGAAGATGGAAGATAACTTGGCGTTACCCACTTAATACCGGTTGAACTTGAAGTAAGAACCTGTCCGTTTGTTGTTGTTGCCGGGATAATGTCAACCCAGGCCGTTCCACTCCAGTATTTAAAATTTCCATTTGCGGTTGATGTGTCGTACCAAAGAAGCCCAGAAAACGTTGGCAAAGGAGCCATTGGGCCAACCATAAACATTTGCTCGGTAACGTTATACCAATTGTTTCCGTCATACCAGTTAAAACCATATTGAGAATTACCATTGGCATCTACCGCAGTTGTGCTTGTGCACCACCAAATTTGCCCTTTAATAGGAGATGCCGGTTGTGATGCTGCTTGAACAAAAAGCGCCACGTTTGAGTCAATGAACTGAGCAATTGATTGAATGTCACTTGCAACAGCAGCATTGTCGCTGTTTACAGGATATGAAACACCTGCTCTTGTTGTTAAACCGCTAGACATTAATAGCCTCCTACGAAGATTTGTATACCGGCGGGGCGGTAACGATAAACGAAATTTACATACGGTGAATCACTGCTTGGTGTTGTGCTTCCGGCAAGGTCAAAATAAAGACCACCAAGGCTAGTAATATAAGAATTTAAATTTAAGTAATTTGAACCATACCCAGCAGTGGCTGCGTCTTGAAGCGATTGGTATGTATAATTACTAAAATATGAATATGGCAATAAAAGCGTTACTGCGTATTGATTATAAGAAAAAATTGAACCACTAATGTTGTATTGAGTGTTTTCCAAAACAATAATTTTATTAAAAGAAAGTGGTTCTATCTCTGGAGAAATTTCTTGGTTAATAAGTGCAACTAGTTCTGAAACCATTGCGGGAACTGTTGCTCGACTAAAACCTGAACGTTCTTTTATTTTTTGCGTCATTTTTTGACGACTTAATCCAGAATTTTCTGCAATGTTTGCACCAACAAATTGCCCAAGCCATGGCAATGCATAATTAGGGCATCGATTAATGTCAACAACTTGAGACCAACCAGGTGCTCCTAAGTAGTCTTCAAGATAAACACTTCCGTCAGCACCAGTTGAAGCTGGGTAATAAGTAGCGTTATTGCCACGAGTTACACCTGTAAGCACAACGTATGGTGCGGTCCAATTATAAACACCTGCTGGTATTGTTACGGTTTCTTCAAAATTGTTAAATGTGTCAACAATGTTAAATTGAAACGGAACAGATGTATTAATTAAATTCCAACTTTTATCGGTATTAAAAATAACAATTGTTGTATCTGTAGCACTTAAAGGTTTTGAAATAAGAGCGTCAATAATAGGTTTTCCATTATTTAAACCAATGTCTGCTTCAATATGAACACCGGGACCTATGGCGTCTCTAGTTATTACGTTTGTTTTATCAACTAATTGACAAATTCCGTAAAGAAAATACCACAATGGGTAACCATTTGGAAAAGCAGCATTTTTAGGAGCGGCGGCGTCAGCGTCTTGAATAAATTGGGGTATAGTTCTGTAAATTGCGTTTGTACTGTAACTTGGAGGAAGTGTTTTTTCCATATTTACAAACCACTGTAAGCAGTAAGGGCATTTGTAAACATCACACCATTAACAACGTTTGCTATTGGAAGTTGAGCAATACCATCCATAACAATATCGTTAGTTGAATAACTTCCAAGAATTGGGTAAGAAGTTTTAATTTGAACGCTAGTAATACTTGCAACGCCAGGAACAGAAGAAATAATTCCCGATATGTCAAAAATTCTAATTGCGTTAGAAGAACCATCCCAGTATGGTGGTGTATTTCCTCCACCACCCCATGTAGCTGGGCTTAAGAATGAACGTATTGCACTATTAACCGTTGATTGAACAGCAGAAGCTGTGTACCCAGGGGCAACATAAGCAGTCCAGGAAACGTCAATTGGAACATAATTTGGTTTAATTGATTGAACGGAGAAATTTATTTCTCTTCGCGCTTGTAAATAGTCAGTTAAATTGTCGGCAATTGTGTCACTTACAGCAAAACCATTTGAATCAATTGGTGCAACCGTTACCGTGCGCGCATAATTAAACGTTGACGGGGCGTAAAGACCACCCTGTGTCCAGAAGTAATTATCTTGTTCGTATTCTGGAAGATTTAAAAAAGTGTAAGAACCAGACTCAACACCAATATTTGAAACAATTACACTTGAACCAAGCGGAACATTAAGACCACTTGCAAAAACAACCTCAACTTGAACATCTTTTTCAGAAGAAAGATTAAATGTTGCAACAATAGTTTCTTCATTTGCTGCATTTGGTGTAATAGTCGCAAGAACGGAATTAGTGTTTGCATCCACAACCTTAACCGAAACGTCGGCAAAAGTAACGCCAGCATAAGTTGCATCAATGTTTGCAAAAAGTGTGTACGTTCTTGTTGTTCCCGTTGAGTCATCAGTAAGATTTGAAAGATTAAAAATTTGAGAATAAACAGTTTTGTCACTGCCAAGTGCAGTTCCGGTTCCAAGGTATTGAACACCATAATTTGGAAGACAGTTAATACCAGACGGCATTGACCATGGCATGCTTCCATTTCCCCAACTAGCACCAGTTCCGTTTACAATATTGTAATTGCTAAAAGTTGCGTCAGGAATAAAATTGTAGGAGCTTGTTGTAAGCGTTTGACTGTCTGTTAAAGAAAAATCTAAACCAACACCGTTTAATGAATTGTAAAAAATTTTGTGAGTTTTGCTTGTTGTTGCGTTAGCGAAAGCAATGTACGTTTGAATTGATGTAACGTAAGCATCAAGGTTTGCATAAACACTAGAAACACCTGGGTCGTATGTTAACCCGGTGGATGTTCCCGTGTTGTTTGCAAGAATTTTGCAAGTAATGGTTTTAGGCGATGCAGTGTATGTGTACAAAGAGTCTGAAAATTGTGGTGCTGAAGAAAATGTTCTTTTTGAACCATCAATGTACGTTGCAACGGAAACAACGTACGGTTTTGCGGTTGCGTTTGTTTCTGCAGCGGAACCAGCGGCTTGAATTACAGCAGCCGATTGGTACCACGTTGAATTAGATGCAAGTCCTGTAATGTTTGGAAGAATTGTTCCCTGAAGCTGTGTAACTGTTGCGGTTGTTGGATGAGCATAAATAAATCCAGGTGCATCAATTGTTAGTGTTTGTTTTCCACCAGACGCAGCAGATGCAGCAGTAACAACAACAATTTCATCACCATTAATGTCATCTTCAATGTAAATAAGTGATGGATTTGCAGAACTAATTGTTGTACTAAATCCTGTTGTTGTTACAATAATCGAACTTGCCCCAGCTGAAACTGCCGTTTGTACTGGAGCGGCATTAACTGGAGCATTAGAAGATGATGTAAATTGAAGATAATTATTTGGAGACGTTCCCGAAGTTTTAATTGAAGGAAGTGTTGCCGTTCCGTTTCCAAAAGTTGACCAACCAGTTGGTGCAGAATTAGAAGTTGCGTACGTTGTAAAATTTGCATCAGCAGCGGTTAAACGATTTGTATATGGATTAAATCCATCAAAAGCAAATGCCCTATAAACGCCATTGTAACTTTGAGAAAACAAAGCATAGTCACTTGGCGTAATTGGGCGTGGCGCTAAAAGTTGAAGTTCATTAGTTAAACGATTCAAAAAATCAACTGTTGTTTCTGGGTCAACACCAAGAGTTAGTGTCGTATTTGTTGCGTATGTTCCTGTAATAATAATGTTTGAAATTGTTGGATTTGGCGTTGTTAACTCAAGGTATGTAGTTAAAGGGTTAAATCCGGAAATATTTTGAATGTTGTAAATTGAACCTGATTCAACAGCCTGCATTGTTATGTCTGCTGTTGAGTAACCTGCAGCAATTGTTGTGTCGTTGAGTGTTTGAAACTGATAAGCAGCTCCACCGTAAAAAAATCCAGCAATAGTTCCTGCTGGAATCGTGTATCCAGGGCTGGATGCAGAAGAAACAAGACTCCATGTTGTTGTTATGGTTGCGGCGGCACCAGCGTTTGGTGTAATTCCAATAAGCGAACCAAAGTATTCAAAAATTGTGTCAGGAACGTTAGAAGCAACATCGTTTGCCTCGGCAATCATTTGTGCAAATTGCTCAAGTAAAAGTACTTCTAAATTACCTTCTCTTGGAACCCAACCAGGAAGATTGGAAGCAATGTTTGATAGTGCTTGTTGTACAAGAACATCGCTGTCCGTAACTACTGGAATGTTAATGTAAGCCATTAGGCGCCGCCTGTGTTCTTAATTTTTAGATTTAATGTTGCTTGATTGTTGTCCGTATAATTAACATCAATGTCAACAACGGCACGAGGTTCCCAACTCGAAAGTTCTTTTTTAATTTTTGCAATGTTTAATTCAGAAAATGGAAGGTCATCAACCCCGTACCCAGGTACTGCCGTTCTTTGACCTTTGTCTGTTCCCATAAATATAGAAACACTATTTGATATTTCTTCGTAAGAATCTTGTGGGTTTGTAATAAACTGACCAAATTGGTCAACAACCAAGTTATTTGCAAAATGAGGTTGACTGTATCTTTTTGTTTTTTGATTAGGAAAAACAGAGATTGTCGTTGCAATACTTTCAACGCCAGTTGAATCTATGTGACTAATATAAAATGCAACAGAATTTGGTGAAATTAAATTTTGTTCCAAAAGTTGCTTGTACGTTGCCCAGGGAAGTTCGTATGAATTAACGGGCGGCGTAAGCGAATTTGTTGACGTAGATATGTTGTAAACAAGACTAGAATTTAATGTTGAAACAAGATTCCAAAATGGTTGAAATTCACTTGTTTGTTGAAGCAAGTATATTTCATATTTTGAATTAACTGTTACGTCTGCTGCCGCTGTCCATTGAATTTTTATTCCAGTATTTTCAACCCAGTTAGCCGTAAGGTTTGTAATTGGTTCAGCCATTTAAATTCCTAGTCTGCCTCCTTGGCGCTCACCACCCTTAAGAGCAATAAGGTTGGCGTTTACGTAGGAGATGTTGTGTTGTTTGTGCCAGTCGCTTGGAAAATACGTCTGAAGCACAGTTGCTTGAAAATTCATTTTTAGTTCTGGAACATACTTGCGGTAATTTTCGTCTGCAAAATACCAGAATGAATTTTCGTTATAAAAACTATTGTGCGTTGGGTCTTGGAATGCTCCACGACCATCTGTGCTTGGTGTAAGGCTTAGAACCATTCCACCATGAGCAAGAACTCGGTACATTTCATTCCAAAGGCGAACCTTGTCTGGAATGTGTTCTAGAAAATCAACGGCGCGAATAACGCCAACCGTATTGTCATCAAGACTTTCAAGAATGTCAAATACGTCACCAACAAGGTCTGCTGGTTCGTGCATGTCTAATGTTGCATATCCTGGTGTTGGATTGTGTGCAGCACCCATGTCAATTGCCATAAGGTTGTTACGCTTTGCCCAAGCCAAAAGAAGTGGTTGAATGTTTTTGTCACGCATGCGAACTGTTTCCGTTTGAATAAACGGATTGATGTCAGACTTTGCCTGTGTGTTTTCTGGGTGTACGCGTTGAAGGTAAAGGTTCTTCTTGATGTGATAGAAATCACCTTGAATAAACATCTTGCACATAATGTCTTGGTCGTCCAAGACTTTCATGTCTTTGTTGTATCCTTCTGTTGCTCGATAAGCATCGGCACGGAAAGAACGAATATGGTTTGGTGCATACCAAATTAGTGAAACGTTGTGGGGACTTGGCGCAAGACCGTGGCAAACATTGTAGCCATCTTCTTCGTGGTATTCCCAACCAAACGAAGCATCGTATTTGCTAAAGTTTGGTGTTCCATCTGCATTGATGTAAGAAAAATCTGAGTAAACAAAAACAACATTTGGATTTTTGTCAAATGCTTTTTGTATTTCTTCTAATGCGGTGGGCATAAGAATGTCATCGTGGTCTAGTTCAACCAGGATGTCACCAGAACAAAGTTCAACAGCGTATCGCTTAAGTGCTCCTACTTTTCCACCTAGTTGTGGTTTGGCATAAGCAACTTTAACACGGTCGTCGTACTCTGGTCTAGACCATTCGGCTTTGCCGTTTAAAACAACAATCCATTCCCAGGCTTCGTTGGTTTGAGATTTTAGACTCTCATATGCCTCATCGAGGTATTTGGGGTCGTGACTAGGTGTAAAAATGCTCAGCATAGTAAGAAGCATACACCCATTTTAAAAAATTTCAAGTATTTAGGTAGGGTTTATAAATGCTGTTATAATTCCATTTTTAAAAGTAAGCGAACCATTTGAACCACCGGAAGATATTGCTTTAAGTGTAACCGTTCCAGTGGCGCCATTGTGTGACCAATTAACAAAAGAATGAACAATTGGGTTGTTATTTTGGTCAAATGTTACCGTTGCTGTTGTTCCCAATGGTGGAGCAGTTGAGCCAGGATAAGGTAATGGTCCCCACACCGAATTTGAACTAATTGCAGAAATAACAATAGTCATCTGACCGGTTGGAATTGGCGGTGGACTTAAATGAGCAACAGAAACGTCTGTTTGAACAACCTTGGCGTAATAGGTCCCAGTGTATTGGTCTGCATCTGTGTTGTAATTGTATTGCGTTCTAAGGATTTGTTGAAGATTTGCATTTGAGCTAGTGCTTCTCATGTCTATACAATCTTTGCAGTTATAAGCGGGAATCCAGGTAAAGGAGCAGATGTAGGCTGTAAAACTTGAGAAAACGGCATTGGAACCTGAAGTGTTAATGATGCCTGTGGGAGGTACATATCTCTCATCATTCCAGAAACCATCCAGTAGCCACTTCCTGGGCCAAGGTTTGTAACGTGAACAATTTCACCTAAGTTAAATTGCCAATTGTCCAACATGCAAGTAACCGTTGCCTGAGCATAAGGTTTTCCAACGTCCCAGTCGTAATCAATAAGTTGAACTGTGTCGCTAAATTCTTTTATTTCTTGAATTTTTGCTCCGGGATTAAATTTTTGATTAATTGGTGGAACAGCCGCACCTTGTTTGTTTTTTGTAAGTAAACCTAACCAATATTCATCAGGACCAAAATGAATAATGTTTTCATCTTCCCACAAACGCCAACCAACTCCTGATGCAATACGACTCATTGCTGACCAGGAATCTTCAGCGGAATCTGCTGTGGTTCCACGACCAAGACCAACTTTAACAATTGCTTTTTTAGAATTACCAACAAGTTTAGACCAAACAGTAGCGTAATTTGCAGATTGTACCGATATTTTGTGACCAGCTGCAAGATATTTGTTTGGAGCAGTAGCAAGGCCGGTAATGAATTCGGTAACTTGAGTACTTACGGTGTTTGTAATTAAACCCCTTTGATTTCTCAAAGTATAAACAGCTTCCGATTCAAAAACCAGTTGAATTTGGTCAGAGGCTTTCATAAACTGAACAAGAACAAAATTAAGTTGTTGTCCGTCTTCAACAATTGTTACTGTTGTTCCTTGAGAAATAATTCCACCATCGCCAATGCTTTTAATAAGTTGGCGGTTTGGGTCGGTCATTTGAATGGTTAAAGTAGAGGGACCAATTATTGTTTTTTGAAGAAGAACATTGTTTACACCGGCCCTAAAGTTAACGTCAATGTTTGTTGTTTTTCCAGTTTTTGGATTTGTAAATTGTAAATATTCAAGTGCAAAAGGACCAAATCCAGACGTTATTGAAACGTTTCCAACCGCTGGCGGGGTTTTTACAGCAGTATTTGTTAATGGTTTTCCTGGAACAATTACACCAATGCCACCATTAGCGCCTCCAGTAGAAACTGTGGCAGAGTTTGATTTTGGTGCGCCCGTTTTGGCAGTTGCTGATTTAGTATTTGTTGTCATTTTTATGGAATAATAATAACTTCACCAAGCATGTATTGAATTAAAGATGGGTCCCTAAGACCATTTGCATCCAATATTTTTGCTGCTGAATTATTGTCTCCGCCTGTTTTTGTTACAATTGACTGAATATTGTCACCGGCTTGAATTGTATAAAGTTTTTTAACTGTGGTGGCGGTTGTGTTGTTGTTTTTGACCCATGCTTTTGCGGGTGAAAAATTAGGGGTGTGATTTATAGTTGCTACTGGTGGAATGAATTCATAAAGAGTTAATTTTACTAATTGTTGAATTCTTAAACCTGTTTCAAAATCACGAACCGCATCCGTCATTTCAAGAGAATAAACAATCCAGTTTCTAAGAGTTCCAGGAACGGGACCATTAATCATAAGCGAAGGTGGACGAAGAAGGTCTGAGTCTGCTTCAAGCCACAATTCAAGTTGATTGCAATAATCTTCTACATCAGCGTTTTGATTAGGCATTGCATTTGCATGTGTTTTGCTTGCAATTTGTCCTTGATTGGCTGTTGGGTTTGTAACAGATTTGTCAAGAAGAATTGTTAAATCAAGTTTATAAGGGGGTTGGTCAAACCATTGTGTTGCTGCAACTTGTTTTGGTCGGTCTACAGTTTGCCAACCACCAGAAGAAATTGGACCATATGAAGAGTGGTCTACCAATCCTGCGGTAATATTAAAATAACTTCCGGCGCCCAAATATGCATTTCCATACAAATCTGGCATAAGGGTTATAAGTCTTGACGTTGCAAAAAGATTTGGTGTTGACGATACCGGTTGACTTATTACTGGTGGGTTTCGGTTTGTCATTTAATTATCCTCAGTTACCGCGTGAATTTTTGTTTTTGTTTGCATCGTTTACAATTTGAGCTAACAAAGGACCACCAGTTTTAAGGGATGAAACCATTGCCGTAGCAAATTGCGCAGCGGTTGCAAACCCAGCCTGTTGATAAACAGACTTGTTAGCAGCAGCAATTTTATTTGCCAAGTCTTGAATTGTTTTTCCAGAAAGACCAAGTTCTTTTTGGTCATTGGCTGCTTGAGCCCTTTCCTTTGCCGCAGAAGCCGTAAGTTTTTGATACAAGTCCATGTACTCGTTGTAGAGTTTACTTCCTGGTTTAAATGTAAGTGCTGTTTTGTAATCTTGATTAGCCGTTGCTTGTAATCTTGCGGAACCAATGTATTCAGCAGTAACTGCGGCAGCACTTGTTCCCTTGATGCCGCGAATGTTTTTTACCAATGAAGTTTGGGCTCTTGTGGCCACGTCTGCAACAAAGTTAGGTGCGTATTGTCCAAGTTTTTTACCAAACTGTGTATTCAATATGTCCGCTTCGCCCGTTAAAGCAGTTTGAGTTAATTTTTCCCAATCTTGAGGTTTAGAATCAGAATTAAACAATTTTTTGTAAGCTTGACGTTGGTCGTTTGAAAGACTATTCCAAAGTGCCTTGTTGCCCATAACTTGTTGCTTAAGAAATTTTTTACCGTTAACTCCAACAGCATCTATAGACGAAGCAAGAGACTGTATTTTTTGAATTTTTAACAAAGCGTTATAGTCTTTAACACCAGTTTTAATGCCCTTTTCACCAAGTGATTGACCAAGAAGTCCTTGCCAATAAGAACTAGCAATACCAAGTTTTTGCATTGCCTTGATATCTTTATTGATATCTTTTCCGGCAACCATGTCGTTTACAAATTTGTTAAAAGAAGCCTGTTGTTTTTTATTAAGACCAGCAAGATTTGCATTTGCTTCAGAAGCAGAAAAACCTTTTACAGCACCGGGTAGGGTGTATGGAGTTCCTCCACCACCGCTAAATAAACCACCCAATTTTCCAAGCAAGGGAAGAGCAAATGGTAGAGACATCATTGCCATCATTCCAACAGGTCCACCAAGAAATCCTAAAAGTCGTCCACCAATGCCAGAAAAACCACCCTCAAGTGCTCCAGTTTCTCTAACGGCCAATTGTTCACCTTCACGAGCAGCAGCACCAGTCACACCCGCTGGTTCTCCAGATGGTGGTCTTACACCCGGTCGTGTAGCAACCGGAACAACAGGAGTTGCACCCATGGTTCTTAGTTGCTCTTGTTGCATTGGACGAAGTTTTTCGTATGTTTGATTCACTAATGCAGTTTGTGCCCTACCACGCGCTGGCATTCCTGGGTAATATGCTTCACGAATTGCTTTTTTAGTAATAAGGTTTCCGCTACTAAGAAGCCCTCTTTCGGCAGCAGATATTTCTGCTGCACTTCTACCCGCCATTCCAGCAGCTCCAGCAGTTCCAGCCATTGCTTCACCACCAAGAAACGCAGTAAGTCTTTCAATGTCGGCGCCAAATGCATCGGTTGATAAACCAAATTTATTAAATGTTGCTCCCATTTTGCCAATAAATTCATCTTCTTGAATTTTTGCAGTGGATTGCATAGCAGCACCACCAGAGCCAAGAGAACGAACCATTCTTCCTCGGAAGGTTCCTTCGGCATAACGTTCTGGGTTTCTTGCAATCATTGAACCCCAAAAACTTGATGTTCGGGCAAAACCTCCACCCATCAAAGCATAACCACCCCTAAGTATTTGGGCGGTTTTAGCAACGGTTGCTAAAGCAATAAAACTAACCATTGCTCCAACAAGTGGATAAAGAATAATTTTAAATTGTGTTAAAATGTCAAAAAGACCAGTAAATACTTTGCCAACAAGAATTGCAGGACCAGTTAGATTCTTTCCAACGCTAATAAGGTCAGCATTAAAACGTTGAAGCATTTTGTGAAATTGCGCAGAGGGTGTATTAAGCGCAATTTGTACAGACCTGTTGTATGAAGCAGAGTTGTTTTGACGGTCAATGGCTGCAATAATTCCAGCCAATTTATCTGGATTGTTAATAAGTGAAGCAATTGTTGCAAACTGCTTTGAACCACCAAACGCTTTAGTAAGAAGAAGTGACTCCGCCTGCATAGCCATGGATTGAGTGAAATTTTTTCCACTTTTCCAGGCATCAATCATGTTTTTAGGTATCTGATTTACTCCCCAGGTTTCAAGAAGATTTACAGCACCTTGAAAACCCTGAGCGCCTTTATATTTAGGAAAATTGCTAAATGGGTTAAATGTACCCATTGCTTCTTTAAGCTTCATGGTCACACCCATCAAGCCTGTATAAACAATTCCGTCCTGTCCTGTGTAGTTTTGATTTCCAGACATAATTTTTTGGAAATCACCAGGAGCAATGTGAAGCATTGCCATGGCTTTAGCACCCTGAGTTGATGGGTTTGTTAAAAGGTTAATACCAGATTTAACATAAGTACCAGCAACAGAACCTGTTGTACCAAGGGATGTTAGAAGGTCAATCCACGAAACAGCATCTTGAGCAGACATACCATTTGCTTTAGCGGATGTTAAAACACCACGACCAAGTGCAGATACCAATTCACTTTGGCGAATGTCACCAGCACCCACTGCAGCATTAATAAGGTAGGCGGCTCTTGAAACACCGGCAGAACCACTTCCGACACCTCGAATATTAGCGTTTACCAGGGCTGTTACAACACGAGCAGATTGTTCAGATGCAACTCCGCCGGGAATGTTTCCCAAAACGTTAAGATTTGCAACTTGTTTTGTAACGTCTGCTAATTGCTTTTTTGTAGCCCCAAGACCATCATTCCACGAAGCAGTACCAGAAGCAGCACGGTACATCATGTTGGCAACGTCGTTTACATTGGCACCTGTTTGTCGTGCAATGTCTAGTGCAGTTTTTGAAAGAAATGGAAGTTCACTTGGAGAACGACCTGCCTGCGTAATGGTCTGAGTAATTAATTTGTTAAATTCTGCGTATTTTTTAATACCTTCGTATGCAGCGCCACCAAGTAAAAGTGCGCTCCAAGTACCGGCTTTTAAAACGGCTGGTGTTCCTAATGACGCTACACGACTAGCCTGAAGATAAAATTTTGAGTAACCACTTTCTGCCGCCATGAGGTTTTGTTGCCCCATAAGGTTTTGCTTAATAAGGCCTTCTTGAATTGAAAAAAGAATTTTGTCAAGTTCAATTTCCCGGGCTGTTTCAGCGTTTTTTGCTTTTTTTGCTTTTGTATTGGCGGTTTCAGCTTCACTGTCTTTGTCAGTTGCGGCTGTGTTTTGTGTTTTTGCGTCTCGATTACCGCGCAACAATTTTTCTTGACGAGCAATTTCTTCGTTGCTTAATTTAACGGCGTCGGTATCGGCTGTTTGAGCTTTTGTTTTTCTTTTAAGGGCGGCAGTGGTCTCGTTGACCTCTACCTTCATCTTTTGTAGATTGATGGTTACATCAGAAACAACCTCATTACTACCAGGTGCTCTGATGACAATGTTCATCGATAATTCGTTTGGTGTACTCATCTAGTGCCTTAATAAAAAAACCGCTACCCCGAAAAGAGGTAGCGGCTTAGCCGCCCATGTGGTTGGGCGAAATGATACGGTTAGAAGATTTTTGCTATGGTTTTCGCGACTTCTAGGCCAATCAATTCCGCAAGAACTTTTATTTCTTCTACTTTTTGTTCACTTTGTATTTTTAAAGCCCTTTTAATAAGAGCAATATCAATTATGTAATCTTCGTTGCCCTCGTGACTTAAAACCGCCCTAGCGTCCATACCCAAAATAGTGGCGTATGCTCCTGCTTCAATATGGGGGTTTTCATCTAGGGCTTTTAAAAAGCTTCGTCAGCCTCATCGTTAGCGACGTTGCTCCATTTGAACAATTTGTTTGCTGTGTCAATAAGGTCACCTTCGGTAAGGTAAATAGTCTGAACAACATCTGTTGCACGTTGGGTGTCTAGACCAAGAGCCTCAGCAAGTTTGTGGTCAAACTTTGTCCATGTACCGTTTGGGTTTCCTTTTTCAAGTGAAATTTTGTTTTCAGTGTCACCGTTCATAACGGCATAAACTCCGACACAGGAGTCAATAAGCATATCGGCGTTGGCCAAAAGAGACCAGTCTTCACCTTTTTGCTTGCGTCGCTTTTCAATAGCATTGTTCAACTTAATAGTTGAAACAGGCTTAAAACGAACGTAGAGTTCCGGCGCTTCCCAGCGCGGGACTTTAATGTCTGTGTAAAGCTCGTCAACAATTTCTGCACGACGAGCCTGAAGTGAGGCTAGGGCAGTGAAAGAGTTGTTTGTTTCAATCTCTTCCACTGCCTCAAATGCCTCGGCTTCGGGTTTTCCATTTTCCATACCGTCAATAATAAATTCAGCCATGTGTTCCTCCAATGGTTTAGTTGTTTATAATACTAGCCGCTTACGGTCTCAACCGCAATGTCTACTTCAAACATACGGGCAGCGTTGCTGTTTGAGTCAGTTCCACCGTCTTTTACGCCAATAAGGCGTCCGCTGTAGCTACGAACGTTACCAAATGGGTGTCCGTCGTCTCCTAGTGGTTGAAGTGAAACTGTAGCCAAAACTCGACCAACCATAGCGTGCAAAGCAGCAACGCGGTCGTGGTCTCGGTGGCTTTCGTAAACCTTGGTCAAAGTAACGTCTGAGTAGACTGGAAGTGATAGGTAAGTAATTTCTGGACCCATTCCACCAGGACGGTGTTTTACAACAGATGAGGTAACGTCTCCACCTGTAAACTTGTCAAAAATACCATAGTCATTTCCGTCAACGCTTAATGTTGCCAGCCATTGCTGCTCTGAGCCCTGGTCGTGAATGCCTGCTAAATTATCAGCCATATTAATTTCTCCTTAGATTATAAGTTATAGGGTTGGAAGCGGAGCGCTAACCAAATACTTGGTTACATTAACTGTTACAAACTCTCCGAATGGTGACATGCGAAGGTTTACAGCAGCATTAATTTGCCCTGCAGCAATTGTTGTTGGTGTGTTGATTTGTGGGCCAGTGTTAATAGAAAATGCTTCTGCTGGTATTGCACCATAAATGCTCTTGCGAGCCCAGTAAGCCTGGCAAAGACCTGCAAGTGCACCGTTCAATTGTGAGAACAGGTGACCACGGCCATCAATTTCTGAGAATACAAATGATTCAGCAACTGTGTTGAAGTCACGAATAATTTGCATACGGAAACGTACGTTGTTAAGGAATTGCCAATTTGCATCAAATGCAAGTGAGCGGTATCCATAGATAGCAATAACATTTGCACCAGGAACAATACGAATAACGTTTACTCCAGCGCTGTTTAGTTCGCCACGTTGAGTAGCATCAAATGCTGCTGAAACGCTTACAGCGTAATTTGACTTACCGCTGTTAATGCCTGCTGCTGGGTTATTTGCGTCTGTTACCAAGTCGTTTGCTGCCATTTTTGCTGCAGCAAGTGCAGAAGGTGCAACTGTGCGATTAATGACTGCGCCAGCAGGTTGGTTAGGGTTTGTGTTTACAAGACCTGGAACAATTAACCAAGGAGCAAAGATTGAAGCATATGCTGGGTCAATTGCAGTTCCTTGAACCGTTGCTGCGTCGTCCATAATGTCAGATGCGGTTGCAGTGTTTTGAGCGTCAAGAACAGCAACACGGTTAAATGAATTAGCGTGGTTAGCAAGGTTTAGGTATGTTGTTGTTGATGTTGCGCCTGGGTATGAAATTTGACCAGGTCCAAATGCGTCTGTAAAAACAGTAAGTGCTACTGGTACGTCTGCATCAGAGATGTTAACGTCAGTTCCGCCGGTTAGGTAAACACTAACACTTGAGCCAGCTGCTGGCAAAACGCTTGAACCAGAAATTGTACTTGCTGTGACCATTGATTGGTAAGCAGGAAGTGTGTTAATCCAGTTAACTACATCTACGTCAGAAGCAAGTCCGCCTGTGCGGGCCATTGTGTTTCCGTTGTATGCAATAGTTGCTGTGTAAACAGTATTTGAATTAACAGTTGCACCGCTAATTGTAAGGATTACTCCATTTGCAGCAGAGTTGCTTGAGTTAGCCCAGGTTCCCTTACCATTTGCAGTAAGAAGGAATTTTCCACCAGTTGTTGTTGATGTTGCTGTAACGCCAGTTGATGTTGGTTGAATACGTGAAACGTAGGCATTTACGCCACCTTCACGGAAAAATACGTCAAGAGCATCGTAAAGAAGCGTGCTGTCAACGTGTGAGTTTAGGGTGTAGCGACCTGTAAGTTGACCATTTACAATCTGGCCAAAATAGGTGTTAAAGTCCGAAATGGAATTAACTGGGACCGCTACTCCAGCGGGGCCAGCGGCCATTCCGAGCACAAACCAAGTGCCAGTTGCGGCATTTACGCTTGGATTTGAAGCACTGGCAGTAACATTAATGTTTACGCCTGGGGCTGAATTAGCCATTTGAGTTCTCCTCGATGTTAGTGGAAGCAGTTTCTTGCTTCGTTGAATTCTTTGTTGGTGAAAGTTTTTGCTTTTGTTCTTCCCTCTGTTCACTTAAGTTTTCAGATTGAACAACAACTGCATTTCCTTCTGAGATGTAACTCTCAATTTTTTTCCCATTTTTAACTATGTATTCGTTACCATGGGACATTGGTTGTCCTTCTTCGTCAAAAATGACATTTGGGGACTGAATTAAAATTTTTATTTTGCTCATATTTCCTCATTTGCAATAGTGACATTAACTTCAGTCGCTATTGGCGCTGGTGTTGAACGCTGTGTCGTAGGCTCTGTTACAGCCCCTTCTGCAGCAAACTGCGGACTTGGCAATCCGCCGTACATATTTAGAGCGCTTCCAACAGTTACAACAAAACGAACATGGGCAATTCCAGTCGTTCTACCACTGCTGTGTTCGCCTTCTAGGTATTCTTCGCCGTCCCACATTGTGGTTTCGGCAAAACCGCCTAAGCCGCGATTTTGAATAATGCAAGCACGAATGCAAGCAGCATATGCCTGCGTTAAAGCTTCCGTTTCTTGCCAATCTTTTGTTCCATAAACGTAGACCATTGCTTCAACTTGCCAATTAACACGTATACCATTTTGGTGAACCTCAGGTATGCCTAGTGTTGTTGGCACCGAAATAAGAACTGCAGCAGCAGCATTTCGAGGCAATGTTCGATATTCAGGTCGGTGCCTGTACTCAAAGGGCTTAACCAAAACCTCGCTACCTAAAGCGCGATTAAATTGAGCAATATAAGTTGGGAACCATTTTTCAAGAGTTCTATAAACAGCTTCTTGAACGCTGTGTCCTCCGTATAAAGGGCCAAAAATGTCACTACCGTAACTTAGGTCCCAATCGGTCCACCAGTCTCTTTGTGCCATTTATAGTTCCTTATTTACCGAAAAATTTAAATTTACTTACAGCCTTTTTAGCAACAGTGGAAATATTGGTAATTGCTTTTCCAGTTGCACGACCAAGACGATATGCAAATCCGCCTCTTGGTTGTTCAACCTCAACAGACCTACGTTCATTAATTGGGTTGTGTGAACCGTGATGGTGAAAGTGTTCAACATTTGAACTTTCTTTTACCTTGGTTACAATTGCATCTGCTCGTCTTTCTTGTGGAGTTTCAATAAATTCATCCTCAAAAACGTAACGAGCAATTACACGTCTTACCGCAGCAATAAAAAGCGGTGGCGTTGGGTGGGGGATAATTCGCCGCAATGGGTTGTTTCCAATTCCATATTGGTGAAAGTATGCGTAATTATTGCCGTTTGAATAATTTCCAGTTGCGGTTTGATGTTTCCTTGGGTCAATAATTATATTGATAGCTTTTGTTCCAATTGGAAAAAATTCAGGATTTTCCGCTGCTCTTTTTAAAGCACCAGTAGGACCAACCAAAGGTTTTTTGTTAGCAAATGCGGGCCCTAATTTATCAAGCGTAGATTGCGCAAGGGGCCTCCATGTGTTAAAAACACCAAACGTTGGAGAGGAACCATTAAATTGAAATATTTCTGCTTCCATTAAAGCAAAAAGCATTTCTGCTTCTCTTAATGCTGGTTGTGGGTTTTTTAAACGCGCAGAGAGCATTTCAAGTTTGTGCGTAAATTCTGTTATGCCTTCCCCGTAATAATCGCCTTTTGCGCCTTTAAGGGTTACATTAATTCCACTGCGACCATCATTGGAGATTGCCACTTTATCCTCTTACCCACGGGGCAATCAAAAGGTCAATCTGTTGGTCAATTTGGTCAAGATTCATTTCACGACGAGTTTGTGGTTCAAACTCAAGAATGATAAATTTTGCGGCCTGGAATAGGCAGGCACGACGAAGCGATGGAGGAATACCTTTGGTATATCCACCATTGTAAACAACATTAACCCTTGTTCCTTCAGGGGCAAATGTTCCTAAGCGTAGCCATACGTGACCATCAGTAATGTCTGGGCCAATTATTCCGCCATGGGCAAAGTTAATTGGTTGATAGTCACCATAGGTGCGAATAATGTTCATGGACGTAATTTCATATGTCCATAGTTCCGGATATACCGGAGCGAAGTGGTCAAGCCAAAAGTGACGTACAAGAGTCGACGCACCCAATGCGATGGCTTGAGATAGGCCCAATGAACCATAAATGTCCATAGGCATGTCTGCATTGTTCCCATACTCAGATGGGTCAATACCGAATAGTCGTTCTTGGAACAAGTGATTTTGAAATGGTGCCAAGCGACGACCTGTGCGGTCCTCTAAGTGAGAAGTTGCTTCAACCAAAATATCCGCAAGGGTAGTTGGTTCAATGTCAACGACTAACTCAGGGTAGCGCTTCGAAAGGTCAGCAACGCTGGCAAGTGAAACAGGGTCCTTGTATTGTGAACCGTTGTTTTTTGCCATAATTACCTAATCCTTGGATTTGCGCTTAGTTGGTGAAGCAACATCTAGTGCTTCGGATACATCTTCGGAAACTGATGCTTCCTTCTGTTCCTTGAATTCCTTAAGAGTGGTCTTTTTAACGACCTTTTCAACCTTAGAAACTTCCGCTTCTACTTCTTTTTCAATCTTTTTTACTTCTTTTTGTACAACGTAGTAAAGTTCACCAGGGATTGAAAGAAGTGCGTGAGCCACGCGTGGTGGAACCTCAATGGCTCCAGCGTCACCGGTCTTCTCCCAAGAGAAGCCTTCTGTGCCGCCTGGTTCATTTGCTGCTAGTAATACCATGGTAAATCCTTTCAAAGAGAAATCCAGCGCGGCGGGTGGGGGAGGAACGAGGGAACCCACCCGCCGCGCTGAAATCAGTTTTCCTAATTAGTCAACGATGAAGTTAGGAGAGAAAGACGAGGTAGGTGTTGAACCATTACCAGCCTTACTGTCCAAAGCACTTGCAACGTTGGCAAGACGACCAATGTACTTAGGCGCACGAACAGCAAGCGTGGTGTCCGCAACGAATGCGAATGGCAGGCTGTCAGGCGATGCAGTAGTTGGGTAAACGTTAACCGCTTGCATTTCACGTACGTGTGGACGTACGATGTAGTTAGGGTCACGAGACATTAGGAAGATGCTTTGCTCACCAGCAGAGGTAAGTGGGTGCAATCCAGCGTTTCCGTATGCGTAAGCCGCAGTTGGAGAAGCCTGAGCGTGCGAACCATTGTAAGCAACAAGTGTAGTTCCGTTGTCAACAATCTTGGTAGTTGCGTAAGCAGCACCAGTGTTGTCAAGGAAGTTTGCGTCTACAATACCGAGTAGGTTGAAGTCTGTGTTTCCAGGTGTTGAACCTGCAGCGCGGTATACCTTGTAGTGCGTTGGCTGTGCGCCTTCTGGACCGACAGGTGTCGAGAACGTAAGGGTGCAAGCAGTTGTTGAAGGTGACAACTTAGCAGTCTTAGCAGCCTGGATTTCACCGTAACGGGCAATAACAGGTGCAACTGCGTATGTGAAGTCTCCTGAAAGTGTGCCTGTTCCAGTTGCAGCGCCAGATACGGTTGACATTACGTTTGTGCGTGGTGACAAGAATGAAGTCTTGACAATTGGCACACCACGGTATGTAGGTACAATCAAACCAGCAGCAATTTCAACTTGGTCCATGAAGCGTTGTTGGTTAACAAGCAACTGGGCAAGACGACTGTTTGCGTTAGGTGACATGAGGAACATCCACTCTGAGTTCTCAACTGGCTCAGCGACATTGCTTTCAACAAGGTCAATGAGGAGGTCAAGTCCACCAAGTGTTAGTGAGTTTCCACCGAAGTCGATTGCATTTTGGTCAACACCATCAACCCAAGGGTTGAATCCTGGAGCGCCCCATGTTGAAGCACCACCGTAGTTGTCAATTGCACCGCCACCGATACCAGCAGAAGGTCCGCCAGTAGATGCTGATGAGAATGACGAGCAAATTACGTCAAGTCCATCGAATTGTGGGTAAGGACCGTTAATTGTAGGTGCTTCTGCACCCCAAATTAGCGAGTTCTCAATGTCCCAGTAAAGGCCACGAGCAGCACCCTCGATTTCGCGAGCACGAAGGTCGCCAATCAAGTCTGCTGTTACAGCCTGTGAGTAACCAGTTACAGCACCGACACTTTGTAGCAAGCGAATTTGGAAATTCTCTTGTGCGTAGTTAGATGTTGATACTGGACGTGCACCGCCATCAGTGACGAATCCGCCCTGAGGAAGCGTTGTACGCTTGTTGAAGTAGTAAACTGTTGAGCCCCACTTGACCGTAGGTAGCGAGCGTACTAGTGGCGCATAGCGGCGCTGGTACTCAAGCAATACTGGGTCAATCTGCTTCTGAACTAGTGCAGCAGCACCAGCAGCAGTTAAGGCCTCTTCCAAATCGTTAGCCATTGCTAATTCTCCTTATATATATTGGATAGGGGTTTATTTTTAATTGCTTAGAAGCCGCGGTCGGCTTGAGCAAACTTGTTTGCGAAGAATGGAGTTGAACCCCATACTTCATTCTGTACCTTACGGAATGCAGAAGAGTTCATCTCTGCAAGCGCGCGTGGGTCCAGTTCCTCCGACTCTGACAAGTCAGAGGCGTCGTTTCCGGTAGAAGTGTTGACGAGTCCCTTACGGAAAGTGTTTCCACCACGGTAAGACTCGACAGCATTCTTCTTTGCAGCAGCAACGGCTTCGGTAGCAGCCTTAGTGGCGGCCTCCGCAATCATTGCAGCAACTTGGTCGGCTGTAAATAGGTTTTCTGACACAATGTTCTCCTGTGTTTCAATAGTTGATTCTTCAGTAGCAACTTCTTCAGCAGCAACTTCTTCGGCAGGGGCTTCAGCCTCTGCTTCTGGTGCTACTTCAGTGTCTGCAACTGTTTCATCAGATTCCTTAGGTGCCTGTGCAGAAATAATCATTGCTGCAAGGGCAGATAGGTCTGCGTCACTCAGCGTACGGATAGCAGCGGTTTCAAGCGTTGCCTCTTCAGCCGGAGTTTCTTCAGTTGTGTTTTCGTCGGACACTTCTGTCTCCTTTTCTTCAGTTGGGGCATTGTCGCTTGACTCTGCCTGTGGTACGGGGTCCCCACAAGTGGGGCAATACATAGCGTCTTGTGGAGTTGTTTCTCCACAATTGCTACAGCCGAGCGCATTTGCCGTCATTGACGTTGGCAAGGGCGCTCCACACATGTGACAGTGAATTGCGTCTTCGTGACATTCGGTTCCGCACTCAGAGCACTCTTTTGCCGTCATTGCTGGAGCAGAAACTGCTTCTCCGCAACTGGGGCAGAATTGTGCATCTGCTGGGCAACCGGGAGCGCCACAGTGTTCGCATTCCATGTTGTTGTCGTCTGTCATAGATTCATCCTCTGGCCCCATGCCACCAGCATCGCCGGTTGCATCTACCTGTGACCAGTCAGGTTTAGATAGGTAAATGTCGCCATCGTCATCTGGGTCAATTGCGTGCATAGCAGCAATAGCACCAAAGGCAATACGATTGGCAACAATCCTTAATTTATTAGGGTCGTTTGTTTGACCAGTAACATTAATTGTGTCATAGTCATTAACAAGAGAAATAGAAGCGTAGGCCTCTAAAATTTCTTGAAAATCAGCGGCAAGTTGTTCTTGCTCGCTAACAATGTTAATACCAAACTTTTTTGCTGCTGATTTAATGCGAGACTTAACTCGAGCAAGTTGAGCAGTTGTGTAAAGACCAGCGTTGTCGCCTTGGTTAATGTATGACCAAGCGGCACGAACGTGTGCGGCAGTGTCAATTGGATAACGCTTTTTCTTGTCTTTTTGGTAACCAGGGTCAGCGTAGGCAACATTACCGTAAGGCTTGGAGGCATCTTTTTCAAAAATTGAATTAACCGCATCTTCAACGGCTGTTTCTACAGCATCGCGAATTACATCAGCGGCTTCGTAAGCAACCATTTCCTCATCGCGTGAAACAACTTCTACAGTTTCTACTGATTCAAAAATTGCAAGTTTGTTGTGTGATTCTGCAAGAGCAGCGTATTGAATTTCTGCACCTTCAACGCCAGGGCTGTTAGTGAAGTCAATACCGTGAATTGCAAGGTCGTCAGCAGTTGTTGCTTCTTGACCATCGGTGTGTACAATCGTTTCTGGATTGCCACGCCATTCACCACGAATAGAAACGCCTTTAATAAACTTTCCTGCGGCAAGGTTTGCAACATCACGCCCGTGAGCAGTATTTGCAATTTCTGCTTCAAACATAGCAGAGCCATCGGCAAGAATTTTTACGTTGGTAATACGACCAACTGTTGAAGTTGCGTCGTCTTGAAAAGCCGCTGCGTGGCTGGTAGCCATGTTTAATGGCATTCCTTCACCAGATTGAATCTGGCCTTGCATGCGCTCTACGGCTTTTGCAATGTTACCGCGTGTGTAAAGACGACGGTTTTTTGAAAGGCCGGGCTTTAGAAATACACCACGAATAGTGGCTGCTTTTGTTGAAGCCATGTTTGGATTCTCCTGAGATTCTTTAGCGTCTAATTTTTTTATAATTCCATTAACCCAAGAACGCCCAGCGTCTCCGCCCCAACCAAGCCATGCAATGTAACCAGCAGATGGATTTGATTGGTTTGCCCAATCTTTGCCCTTCTTGTCAACTTCGTGACGAGCAAAATATGAGTGCATTCTTTTAATGGTGTCGGCAGATATGTTTTTACCGTTAGAAAGGTCTCGTGCACGAGCAACGCCTACGGCGGTCATGCCACGATTGTGTTTCCTGCGCAGTTCTAATGAACGTGCTGCATTTGCTCTAACTTGTTGTGGTGGTGAAAAACCTTCTGCCATAATTTAATTCTTACCTTGGAGTGTAACGGTGTCCCCGTACTCTCCATCTTTTGACTTGTTTTGCTCGATAAGAACGTTTAAACAAACGTTTTCTCATCTTGTGTTTTCTACTGCCGCCCCAATGGGTTCTACCCATGTAACTTGCGGGGCTTAAACTTGCTCTAAATTTTTTGTTTATACCACGAACCGTTGGTTTTGGCATTTTGGCTTTTGCTCTGTAACGTATAACCCTTGTTCCAAGTGGTCTTGCTTTTAAAAAAGCAATATCTCGCATATTAAATGCACGTATAGCAGCACCAGATTCTCGGCTTTTTAGAGTCTTTTTTTGAATTCCTCTATATTGAGCAGCCTTGGTGTGTTTAAATTGACCACGTCTCATTCGAGCAATCTGAAGGTTTGCTCTTTCAGCGGCTAATTGAGACGGTGTTTGTGAGCCAGATGGATACTTTTTGTGCAAGGCATAAGCGCCCGCACGACCCAAATAATTACCCATTAGCCGACTTCTTTAGAAACCAATGCGGCGGCTTTAGAGGCCGTCATTCCTTTATAAGAAATAAATTTAAAAATAGGTTTTGTTTGGTCTGCTTGTGGAAAAGTGTCTGCATCAATGATTCCACCTTCGGTGTAAGCATTTGCTTCTTCATTACTCATCTTCTAAAGACTCCGATATAGATTCGGTTCCTTTTGGTGCTTGTGGTGCACCCAATGCTGGGGTTGCTTGAGTTTTTTTTGTTGTTTTAGTGCGAACCGTTTTTGAAGATTTTGTCACATTGGGGTTAGGCGATGTGTTTGGTGGAACTGGTGCGTTTTTTGTTTGCGCGCTCACACCAACAGTCGTTGCTTGTACTGCAGCAAGATTTGCTTTAGACAGAGCATTAAGGTCTGACCATAGAACCATGTTTTGACGGTCAACAAGAATTGGGTCATCTCCACCATCAACGGCTGGTTCGCCGATGTCGGCACGTGCCTTGTTAAGTGTCCATGAACCATTGCGGATGCGTTGGTCTCGAATCATTTCGATAACTTCGTCGTCTCGCCAGTCCACTACGCCAAACTTTAGAATCCAATCAGTTACTCCATATGCCTGGTAAAGAAGGGCAAATGAAAACTTTTCAAGAACAATTTCTTGGATTGGTCCAACGGTATTGACGCGGAAAGTTTTGTCCTGCTGGGTGCCGGTTCCTCCCCCAAGGTTACCGGCTTCGATGACACCAACCTTTGAAGGTGGTACACCATACCCAGACAAGATTTCATCGCGGCGCTGTTGAAGGGTGTTGAGCCAGTTATTAATCTGGTTTGTACCCATTTCATGCACAATGGCACCACCCTTTGTTTCAAAGAGGTTACCGATATTGCGTGCGCCAAGGTTTCTAATTGCGTACTGTTGTTGAAGTCTTTTCATTTCCGATTCCGGAAGAGCCATAGGCCAGTCAACGTGAGCACGCAGTGGGTCACCGCGCTTCATTGTTTCTTTAATGAGAGCAGCAGTAAACAGCCAAGAAGTGATAGGCAGAATGTTTTTCTGCGTTGGGCTTACACCGTAAAGAGTGTCGCCAGGTGAATCAAATTTAACGTGAATAACTTCGTTTGACTTAAAGTGTGCTTCACGATTTGTTGGAGTTTTTTGATGATATCCTTTAATGACACCATGTTCATCAGATATAACTGTGATTGTTGTTGGGTCCAAAGGATAGAGAGCGACCGGCTCCCCCATAACCCAAACGACTTCTGTAAATGAGTCACCAAAAATAAGAAGGTCAGTAATAACCGAACGCATTAATTGGCGAATGTCGTCTTTGGGGTTAACGTACTTAAGTAGTTGTTGAATTTTTTTTACTTCTTCTGGTGCTTCTGGTGCTATTTTTTCCCCGGTAACGCCACCTTCGTAATTGACTTCTAGACCACCAGCAGTTGCTGTTCTGGCAATTGTGTCAATAGAGGCAGAAGACCATGGGCATGCCAAGTATGCTTGCAGCAATTGCTGCATAAACGTAGGTCGGTCAAGAGTACCTGCAGTAACGTTTGAACCTGGATTGGTTTCATTTGAACCACCAATTGGAACTCCGGTTGCATAACCGGCTCGTTTTGGACCACTTTTTGGGCGTGCCTCAATAATTCCTTCGTAGTTCAATGACGCTTCTTCAAGCCCTTTTCTAAAAGATGATATAGCCATCTCGGTTATCTTTCTTTAGTTAAAGGGACTAAGCCCAAGGTCGCCAACAAACAACCCTCCAAAGTTTGGTTGAAGTAACGGTTCTGATTGACTTGGTTCTTCAACAATGACCATTGTATCTGGAACACTTGTTTTAAAGATTGGGCCCTCGTCATAAAGTATTGGTCTTGCATGTGCTCCAGCGTACATGCAAAGGTATCTTAGTGCGTCAGCAATGTGGTCGTCAACGTTTCTTGTTTCAGAATCATCTGGTTTTGCTGCGCTTCTTGGAAGTGCTGGAATTTGTTCAATAAATTGCGGGCACATGTCTTCAAAAACATGAAGCATTGGGCAAAGTTTTTTACCCTCTAATTTGTGCATTTCGCATGCTGGGCCATCATTCAAATATTGATGAACTCTTGACCAACCGTTTATGCGGTCATTGTTTGCAGGCGAAATACCGCAACCTTCAAGGCCATATATATCTGCAATAGAAAGTGGAGTTCCGCGACTTCCCCACATTGAGGGGTCGGCAATGCGAATTACCTCTTTTTCGTTTGATGCCTTTTCGGTTTCAAGAATAATTTGTGCTTGTTCGTCGGCATTGTGTCCACTCGAACATATTTCACGATAAACCCACATTCGGCTATCGTTATCAACTGCTGCCCAAACGACCGCAAAAGGGTCGCGAAATCCATAGTCAATGCCAGCGTATCTTGGCCATTCTTTAGGAATAGGAAATGAACGGACAACGTGTTTTGAGTATTGCCATTGTTCAAAGAACTGCCCGACCATTGCATCCCAGTCGCCGTCACGCATTGCGGCTCGACGCTGGGGGTCGGGAATTGAATTAAGAACCGCATCATAACCTTCGTTAATGTGAGGGTTATCTGTAGCCTTTGCAGGTATAAATGCAACGGTTCTAGAAAGTTTTGTTCCTTCAATTTTTTCAGTGTGACGAATTTTGCCACGCTTGGTTGGATTTACAAAACGGTCTTTTAAGTATTTGTGACCTATTCCGCCTGGGTTTGTTGCTAGGCGGAGTCCGACAACGGGAACAAGTCTGTTACCTGAACGAAGACGTTCTTCAATGTGCTGAATAACAGCAGGCATCATAAGAGAGGCTTCGTCAATGTAAAATGCTTGGTATTCACCACCCAAGATACGAGAGGCATCTTGAAGGTTTTCGGCATAAGAAAAATTGATAATTGAACCGTTGGGGAATTTCAAAACCTTTTGAGTTGAGTTCCATTTAGCACCAACGGGGGCACCATATTGCCTTTTTGCGAGTTCAGCAAGAAATGATTCTTCTAACTCATTGTATGTACGACGGAAACAACCAATTTTCATTCCGGGGAAATTGGCAGCATTCCAAATTGCATCCATAACAAATGCACAAGATTTTCCACCACCGGCAGCACCACCATAAAGTATTGCATCAAGACGTTCTCTTGAGGCTTCGTGGAATGCCTTTTGACGGGCTGTTGGCGTATACCCAAGTAATTCAAATGTGTCCACCTCTGGTGGTACAACCGAATTGGATATAAATTGTCCAAAATTAGACATTAATTAAACCAAAAGTAAAGTGACCAAACAAGCCCCATTACGCAACTAAACAAAACAAAAATAGAAACCGCACCATAAAAAGAAGATATGGAATCAAGGTGTCTTATTTGTGAAACATCTCGTTTTAGGGTTAAAGTGTTTGCGGTTTCAAAAAAAGCCACAGTTTTTTCATAGCGTTCATCGCCAAGAACGCGCCTTGCTTCAATTTCTTGTTCTCCAACAAGAGAGCCAAGGCCAGAAATTATTTCTTCAAAGTCTGAATTTTCTTCGTACATGGAGGTTCCTTAAAAACGAAAGCCATCAACATCGTCATCTGACATTAATCGCCTAATAAACTCGTCGTGTGCTTCCCATTGAAGGTCGACAGGAAGTTTTCTCATTATTGAAACCTGCCACTTTTCAAAACCCAATAAATACAATTCTTCATCTGTGGGTATACAATTACACACCTGACTAGGTGCACAATGGTGGCGACTATTACTCATAAGATTACACGGCTTTTTGGTTCTGTCAAGTATTTAGAATCGCCGTGGCGGAGGTTGGTCGGTCACAAGAGGAATTCCTTCTGAAGAAGTTAACGCTCTCTTGTAGGCTTTCCATCGAAATCTGTCTGGCGCACCTGCGTCAACCCATTCAATATAACAAGGAATGCACATCGCTGTTTTAACGGCTGGTAAAACAACGCAAATTTCACAAGGTTCAGAGGTTGGCCTTTTACGCTTTTTCTCTTCGCCTTCTTTTAAAAAATTAATGCTTTGGTGAATTTTTCGAAGGTTTTCTTCGGATTGAATAATCCATTTTTCAATACTTTTAACTTCTTCTCGAACTGGGTCTTTTTGAGTTTTTCCTTCAACCTTGGAAATAACTGCTCTTTCTACAGAAGAAGAGCTTGGTTTTCCGCCAGAACGTGCTACTGCAAAACTTGAACCCCCAGAACCACCATAAACATCAACAGGAATAGCGTCGCGTCTAACCAGTTCTTCTAAATCTTCAATCTTTATACGGTTGGCAAATTTGTTAATGTTTTCAATGCTTTCCAACATTCGTTTTAGGCGTTGTTGAGAGCGTCGATTTAACTTTTTTGCCACCTGTATTCCTCCGTATTATTAAAAAACACCCTTGCGGGCGTCAACTTAATACATACTCTTGCAGAAAAAATCATAATTGTCAAGTATTTCGATTGAAATAATCAACTATTTTAAAATAAAAAAAATTACCCTATTGATTTAAGGAGAATTTTTACAAAGTTTTCCAAAGACATTGTTACATAAGCCTTTGAGGTATTTTTGCGAATGCGTTTGTGCACAACAGCCCAAAGGGTCCCGGCTTTTTTGCCAGACCTTTCTGCTTGGTCACACCATTCAGATAAAGCCATTGCTTTGTGATTTTTTGCCTCTAATACAATAGGCAAATTTCTAACATCGCCAAGTCCCATTTCGCTAGAACCCCATCGTTCGGCATCAGGAAAACCATTTTCTTTAAGAAAATTAACAATTGCCGTTTCAAAAGATGTACCCTTTTGACGTGCTTTACTCACTAATATCTCCCAGGACAGAATCAACCGTATCAGCAGACCAATAAAAATTACAGACATAACAACGCCTATGAAGGTGCTCATCCCAGCGACCACAGACGCATTTTGCGTTTACCGGAAGCTTTACAAAGGTTGAAGCAATTGTTGCTCTAATAATCCTTTTGGAGTCTACCCAGCGTTTTTCCTTGGGGTCAAAAGTTTGTTCCACGGAAACATTAATCTGGTCATCTTCACACCTTGACCCACATTTGGGGCATTCGAGTACAATTACGTTTCTTGTTCGAAGAAGTGAGTCTTGAATGTTTATTGAAGGAAATTCGCTAGAAACCCTGTTCATTTAAGGTCCTCAATCCATTGTTTTAGACCAAACCAAATAATATACCAAGGCCATTTAAGGGCATCTAGGGAGGCGGTTTTTGAAAAAAAACCCTTATTTATTTCAATTTCTTGGTCTTTGTAGACATTAAAATGTTTTACGGCAATAGACCAATACCGCAAAAAAACGGCAATAGACACCGTTAAATAGGCAATGCCAATCCAAATCATGTTTATATTCCTTCGTTGTATAAATGTTTTATTTCTTCTTGATAGGCGTGAACGGTGGACCATGCGGAAGAAAGTCTTTCGCAAAGCCACTCAATGTCTAGGCTTATTTGATTTAAAAGGTCAATGATTAAAGGGTTAATGTTCTCTAATCCGTAGATTATAGCACTTAACTCAAGTATAGACTCAAGTCTTTTTATTTCTGATTCAGTCGTCATTGGAGTGAACCCATTTCCCATCAAGTAGGTGGATTATTTTTTGACATATTTGACAAAAGTTTCGAATGTGGTTGGGCGTTAACATTAACTCCACCTCGTGTTCGTGTTCAACCGTTTCAACTTCTGTCCAAATCTTTTTCATGCCACAAACTTACACCCAGTTTTAAAAAAATCAAGGATTAAGCCTTGACTTTCTTATTTTTAAAGTGTAATGTCACGAAAGATTATTGTTTTAAAAACACCTAAAGGAGAAAAATGTCAAATACATCATCAATTGTTTCAATTGCAGTTGCCTGGGCCGGTACGGCTGGTGGCGGAGTTGCGATGTTAAGAAAATACGCAACCAAGGCCGAAAATTATATTTCACACGTTGAGGTTGAAATTAACGACGTTCTTGCAAAACTTGAGTCCCTTGATGTCAAGTTGTCAGCACTAATTCCAACGCCTGCACCCGCAAAGGCTAGGGCCGCTTCAAAGAAGGCTACCGAAGCACCAACACCAAAGAAGCGTTTGCGTTAATTCGCAATGGTCAGTAGCTCAGTTGGCAGAGCATTCGACTGTTAATCGAATTGTCGCAGGTTCGAACCCTGCCTGACCAGCAATGTATAATTGGCAGATGGTGTAATGGCAACACTAGGGACTTTGAATCCCTCGTTCTAGGTTCGAGTCCTAGTCTGCCAGCCAATAAATGAAAAAAAATTATGTCTAAAAGAAAATCTTACAAATAAAGAGAGAAATTATGAAAAAAGTTACTTTAGACCCCAACGTTGAATTTGAAGCAGTTCTTATAGAACTAAAGGAAATGCACGACCGCAAATCTAAGGATTATGGCTCACCAGAAGACAGTTGGGCAAATGTTCTTGCCAGCACCGAATTTGGTGTTCAGGGATGGGTGGGTGCGCTTATTCGCATGAATGACAAACTTCATCGCATAAAAAACCATATTCGCTACGGCACACAAATGACCAATGAATCGGTTGAGGACAGCCTTGTTGACATGCCCGTCTATAACATTGGTGCCATTATTTGTTATCGCCGCGACACCTACGGACCTGACTGGTACAAACGATGATTGACCGAAAAGAAAATGTTCTTAATTGGGTTAACTTAATGTCTTCAGACAAACCACGCTGGTACCGACCATGGCACCGTGGTTATGTTCAAGCAATGAAGGATATTCAACTAATTTTGTCAGATGACTTTGCAGTTGATATAATTCCACTAAACGAATATCGTGCAATAGAGGGTTTATTAGAAAGAGAAGAAGATTAATGGTCAACGCAATTCCAACAGAAGACAGAGTAATCCTCAAACTAACCCACGAAGACAAGGTAACCGACTCGGGGTTTGTTATTCCTAAAAACGCACAGGAAATTCCAAATCAGGGGGAAGTTGTAGCAGTGGGGCTTGGAAGATACACCAGCGCAGGAATTCACATTCTAATGGACGTACGGGTAGGGGATATTGTTGTCTTTAACAAAGACATGGCCTACGGCATTAAACTTGACGGCGAAGATTATGTAACCGTGCCAAGCCTTGGTATATTGGCAATAGTTGACTCCCCGCACTTCTAATGATTAAAACCTATCGCCGATGGCCCAGAAAATTGAAAAAACAACAATCTAAAATAAGTCTTGACTTTACGATTGAAGATTGGGTAAAATTAAAGGCTCAAGCAAAAGCAATGGGTATGCGTCCAACGCAGTACATACATCATGCGCTTTTGTACGCAATAGAAAGAGAAGACAACAATGGGCAAAAAACTTGACAAGGCTTATTACGAAATTTTAGCAGAAACTCGTCACCATACAAAACTCTCCATTAAAAGGGGGGACCCTTATGAGATTGGTTTTGCTAATGGTTTTGCCGAAGCTTTACGTATTATTGCAAAGGTTCGAAATGAACTTGAAGACAATTTTGTAATTCAAGCTATTGATAAACGAATTGCGGAAACAGGTAAATAATGACTACAAAGTTCAATGTCGGTGACTCCGTAGCATTAAAAAAAGAAACTGGTAAAGTTGTTGGTTTTAACGGTCGTGGTTGGCCCATAGTTGAATGGCAAAATAACAACAACGTTCTTGTAGAAGACCCAGAGAACATAACTTTAATCTTAGAGGAAAATTGATGTACAGTTTAATAACACTTGTCTGTATTTGGATACTGGCATTTATGGCTATTAGGCGTAGACCATGACTGATTGCAAGCACTGTGGTCTAAAGATTGTTAAATACTCACGCGATGGTACCGACTGGGAAAACATTGGTGATGATGACCCTTGGGTTCACCTATCACCGCACGGTCCGCACAAAGCAGAGCCAGAATGGATGGATGAAAAATGAACACATTGATTAATTGGGTTGCACACATTGCTTTAGTTGGCGCTATAGCATTTTTCTTATTTGTACTTGCCGGTATTTGTGGAGCGTGGAAGTAATGACACCCGAGGAACGTCAAGAAATACGAGAAAGGCATTTTCTTTGGAAAGAAAGAGAGTGCAATTATGACGGCGAGTCCTACCCCTGCGACGTAATCAAGGTACTTAACTCCTACGACAAACAAGATGCTGACATTCTTGAGATTATTCACACTTACGACCAAGAACCTATTAGCGCAGTTGTTCGCATTTGGAATCTATTAGGTAACAGAGCATGACTGAATCTGAACGCCAAGCACTACGAGACAAGCATCAAATGAACAACAAACGGTATTGCACCTTCTGTTATGAAAGATTACCATTTGGAATCGACAGGGGTTTAACAGGTACTCCGTACCCCTGCGACGTAATCAAAGTATTGGATGCGTGGGAATCTGAACTAGGCCTTGTTATTAAAGCAATGACCCACGAAAAGTTCATGCAAGAACTTACTAAAGCGCAGGAACAAATAGGATTATACAATGAAGGAAATTAACTAATGTTCTATATTATTTTTGGATTGACTTGGGCTATCGGCGTTGTTACGGGAGCACTGTTTATGCTCATTTGGGACATGTTGGTTGACTAATGTGGTCTTGGGTTCTTGCCGTTGTTGGTTCGCTTGGCTTGTTTTTTGTCGGGGGAAAGAAGATTTGGGGATGGGGAATACTCATCCTTAACGAAGGTGTATGGGTTGTGTATGCCATACACACACGCCAGTATGGTTTTATTGCGTATAGTATAATGTACGTGGCAATGTACGTACGAGCAATTTTAAATTGGGGTAAAGATGAATAACGAACCAAGTGAAATAGACAACATTGACACAGTTGTAAGTTTTTGGGCAATTGACGAAACAATGCAACGACTTAGGGGTATTCTTAAAGAAATTGAAAAACTTTGTGACCCCAAGGGAGATGACTATGTGGATTAGTAAAAAAAGACTGCACAAAAATATTGACGAGTTAGAAGAACAACTGTATCTTAACTACAAAAAATTAAACCTTATGGTTGTTGATGTACGCCGTCAGCAGCAAATCTTTGAAACCTTTAGAAAAAAATTAAAGTAAAAAAATGAAAACACCTGACTCTATTAAAATATTTCCCAATGTAATACCGGATGAATTTTGCAACGAAAAAGACAAAAGGTTTAGTTCTTGGCTTGACACACCACAAAGTTTTGTTATAGATGACCCCGAGAAGTATGGTACACTAAGTTAGTACTCACGTCATATGGCGTGAGTTACATAGAAGGAGTGCCGATTAAGGACGACCTCAGCCTTCTGTGTGACTCAGGCCAAATGAAGTTTTAAAAAAATTTGACACCGGCATCAATATTGTGTATTCTTAAAAAATGCAAACATTTCTTCCTTACTCAGATTACGAAAAATCCGCGTCGGTTTTAGACAGACAGCGTCTTGGTAAACAGCGCGTAGAAAACTTGCAAATCATAAAGGCTTTAATTCAACCGGATTACGGGTGGCAGAATCACCCCGCCGTAAAAATGTGGCAAGGCCACCTTATTTCATTGTTGGATTATCAGACAGCAATCTGTGCTGAATGGGTTGGTCGTGGTTACAAAGATACTTGCCTTGACAAATCATTTGCTTTATTAGAAAATTTTAGCGGGGAACTTCGCATCGTAAAACCATACTGGGTGGGGGAAGAAAACTTCCATCGCTCACACCAAAGCAACCTTCTTCGCAAATTGCCCGAGCACTACGGAAATTTTTTTCCGGGGGTACCGGACAACCTTGACTACGTTTGGCCCGCGGCTTGATGTGGGTCAGCAAACGCAATCTGCGCTCTAAAATTGAAACCTTAGAGGAGTACCTTTTCCTAGAAGACAGGGCACTTAATGTTTCAATGCAAGAAGCAATTCGGAACCAACGTATATTTAATGAAATATATAATGTTTTAAATTTGGGCGACCCTAATGAATACTTTTTAAAAAGTTTAAAAAACAGGACCTATTCAATACAGCGCACTAAACTAATCACACGACTGGTAGCGTTCAAAAAATTTTTTTCAAAAATCATTAACTACTTCATTAATAAACCAAATTAATTGCTACGAGTGAATAACCGGCGGACTAGTTTTTCCAGTCTTCTTCTGGTATCACTGACACTATCTCACCCTCGTGAATAACCAGTACATCTCCGCATAGGCATTCCCATAGCACCTCGCCTAATGAGTCCTCTACAAACAGGGTCATAAGCATGAGGCCATCGCCATCAATAAAACGACCTACACAAAACTCCCCCGAAATGCGATTAATCCCATCTACTATTTCTTGTAGTTCAATAAGGTCATCAGGCTGGAATCCCTCGTGGATAATGTAATACTCTGCGCCCTCTATTTCATCGTCTTCAATGAAGTCTGTAAAGTGGTCTAGAACGGGCCTAAAAGGCGGTTCTACGGGTGCTGGTGCCATGTCCGATACTGGTGTATCCCCCCGCAAAAATTTTTCTATATCCTCAAATGGGCGTCTAGAACTATTTAGTCTTTGAAACGTAGAACTAATGACCTCTCTAGCCTCTTCAACACTTTGAAACTCCGTAAAGGTTTCCTTGCCGTACTGTTTAAGCCAGCTCTCAAAGGCTTCGTCTCCTTGTCCCCCTGGAAAAAATTCATCTCTAAAAAATCTTGACATAAGCGCCCTTGGCTTTCCCTCTACATTTATAATAAAATCACCAATAAAGGCGTTGACGAAGAACTCTTTACCAGAGTCACTCCACACTTCTAACTCTAGCATGTTATTTGTACGGCTGATGACAAGTACTTCTCTTGAACCGGTATTTGTTGTTTTGAAGACTTCCCGGACCTCATTAATGTTTTTGCCATCCCATTTGGTGTACGGAAACTCCACGCCGTCTTTTATTCGAATGCAGGTTTTCATAGCATTATCGTACTACAGCGATGTAATTTGTCAAGTACTTGTAGGCTAAGATATTTTGAACATATGTTCGGAATAAGGGACCCAAAATGACCTCGCGTGGGTACCGTGGGGGGCCGTTGCGAACACCCGTTCGTATCGCTGTCAATTCCTGACCAATTTAGTCGGGATTAGAGCCGGGGCGAACACTTGTTCGATTGTCGACCATTTTAGTCATGTTTCGATTTCGATTTTTTTCGTGTGATGAGCCCGAGCCCGAGCCCTGGCATTTTTTAACTTTTTATTGTGTGAGTGATTTTTTATCCAACGAGCGAGCCCGGGCAGTTTCGCCCGGGCTCTCTCATTGTCACCGGCTAGAGATTGAACTCTCCCGGTAGTTTACTGGCTCTATCTGCGAGGATTTTAGTAGCCTTGATTTCCTCGAAACTGTCACCGTCTGGCTTCCAAATGTTTTTAGCAACTGTTACCTCGTTGTCATGTTGCTCTACCGCTTTACGCTCTTGGAAGTCGGCTTCAGTTAAGGCGTAGATTTCTACCATCTCTTTGGCCCATACTTTACGGATACCGGCCAACGCTTCAGCGATTGTGAACTCATCAATCTCTAAGGCCTTAGCCTCTTTGGTAGCAGTCCACAGATTGCCTAGCGTGTACGATTGGGCAACCCTTACACAACCGCATTGGTACTGCACCGAGTGTTTAGGAGATTTCCCTTTAGGGTATTTCCTAACCATTGGAACTACTGCATCTAGTTCTTCGCTGTATAGGTAGTAACTAGGCAGAACTTGTAGCCAGTAGTCCTTGTGATGGTGTCCGCCGTCACTAGAACTAAGGGCAACATCTTGCACCATCTTTACTAACTTAGTGCCGCCAGCGATTGGAACTATGCTCTCTAGTTTGAGACTAGTTCCGGCGTAAGTTCTGGCTAGGTCTACGCTCACCGCATTAACCTTACCGCCTAACGCTAACTGGCGAACTATCCAAGCCGTCTTATCTGTTTCGGTTAGTCCAGTCGTGGCCGTTTCGATTTCGGCCTTAAACTGCTCTAAGTTATTTAGCGCACCCTGAGCGATAGCACCCATGAAGTCGCCGGCGTATTCTGCAACCTCTACAAGGTCACCGCCTAACTCTACCCACTGCTCCGCCTTTAGTGTTTGCTTACACACTCTTACTGAACGTGACATCTTTATTTCCTAACTGCTAAACCGGCTCTACCGGTAGTAAGGTCTTTACCTCACTAATACAAGTCTACCATACTTTAGGGGCTCTGTCAAATCGGCTATTTTTAGGGATTTCTCCGAGGGGTCATTTTGGCCCGATTGTGCCGGGAATAGGGCTCTATAAATAAGGTGTCTAAATTGGGGCTCCAGTAATCATAAGGGGTTTCGCTTGTGAAACATTTCACAAAGTTTTTTTTCGGGCATTTTTCAGGTCGGGGATTTTAGGTCGGTTTGGGCTCTAAATAAATAAGGTCAGGGCTCTAGGTCAGGGCTCTTGGATTTTAGGTCAGGGCTCTAAATAAATAAGGTCGGGGATTTAAGTTAGGGCTCTGATTTCAGTAATAAATAAGGTCGGTATTTTTAAGTCAATTTGGCTCTAATAAATAAGGTCAAAGTTTTACCGATTTCTAATCTTGACTAAAATGGTCAGGATTTGGTTTCTTCCTTTTATCGCGCTTTTTAACCCGGGGGGGCTGGTGGTTTTTAAGTTTTTTCTCTGTGAGCGTTTTTTATTCCGGGCGCAGAAAAGCCCGGCTCGCAGTGAGCCGGGCTATGTCTGCTCGCAGTTAGGATACGATTACCAGTCGGCGTACAACTTAATCTCGTAGCCGTTCTCGAGGGTGCGTTGCAACTGCCAGACCTCATTCCAGTCAAGCGGTACAAGGTCACGAAGGTTGTCATTCTCAGAGTTAAGGTCAGAGTTCCAAGCGTTCACTATGTCCTCTGTAATCTCGAAACTACCGATACCGCTTGGGTGAGTTTCGTAGAAGTGAGCCATGCTCTCACCAGTCACCGATTCGATAACCGGGTAGGCACTGCTCTTTCTTAGAACTACCAAAGGTACTTGTGGCTTGTCGTCTTTAACTGCCCAGATGTAAGCGTCTAATCCCATTTCAATCCTCCAAGTAATCCACCGGCTTCTCCGGTTTCCTACTACCACCAGTCTACTACAAGACCTTTTATCGCGCGTGCGCGATGTATACGGCCACGCAGTTTTTAAGTTTTTTTCGTGTGGGCCTTTTTTATTCCGGACAGCAGAATAGCCCGGGCTTTCGCCCGGGCTACCTGCTTTGTCTCTAGGCCGGTGTGCTGATTTCTTGCAGAGCCTCTAGGCCAGCCTTACGGATTTTATCCTTCTCATCATAAAGCGCACCGAACGCAGAGTGTAGGAAAGTTTCCAACTGGTTAGCGTTTCTAAAGAAGATTGCAAACCCTTCGCTTCTCAGAACTACGGTGTCATTGCTGTCGTCGTATAGGAAGTGAATTGCCTCGAATGGTTGCTCACCTTCTCCAACATGAATGTCTGCTCTTACTATTGACATAACTACCTCCGAGATTTCCACCGGCGTTTCCGATTTCCATCTACTAACAATCTACCATAGGGGGGGGGCATCGCGCGTGCGCGATAATAGCAGTTTTATTAAGTTTTTATTTAATCGCGCGAGCGCGAAGTCAGGTTGCCGGAAGTTTTCATTTTTTTCTGCGTGGGGTTTTTTTATTTCTGACCAGTTCCGCCGGTAGCGATTTCGGTTCCGGTGGTTAGGTCGTAGATAGCAATTTGATTACGCTTCTGCCCTGCTCTGATTGCTGTCATTTTATCGGTGAAGGTTTCCACTACATCTAGGTAGACCAAGCCATCACTACGCCAAGCACCTAGATAGTGTGAGGCCTTATCTAATGTCCATCGGTACTGCCAGAGAAACTTGCTGACTGAACTAGTGTCAAACTCTGCTTCGGGTATTACATCAGAGAAGTCTGTACCCATTGAAACTATGTAGCCGGTAGTCGGGCTAGTTCCATCTATTGTGCTGACACTAGCACCGCCCTCTGTCTTTACTGCTTCTACGAACTCTGTCACCTTAAACATTTGCCCCCCAATTTTTTTTAGTGGTGGCCCTTGAAGTTTTGACGCTTACTACCGCCTGCTCCAAGAGCCACTACAACCAGAATACCAAACGACCCATTATCGCGCGAGCGCGATGCTAACCCACTCGCAGTTTTTAAGTTTTTTCTGTGTGGCTGTTTTTTGTTTTGGAGGCACAAGGCCAGCCAGCCTACCCGGGGGGGTTTCAGACTGACTGGCCTTGCGACCTTACTACCTGCGTCTGCGGTAGTAGAACCTTACCCATAGTACTATCGTGTATCCAGTAAGGATACCTACGAGCCCGGCTAAAATGCTAGGGATAATGCTGTCTATCCATTGAGTTAGAACGTCACAGTTGTTGAAGGGGATACGGCTCTGTGTCCAGTAAAAAGAACCTACTAGAAACAACAACCCAAGACCCCAAACGAAACAACGCTCCTCTAATGTACCTTTTTGATTTCTGCGATTCATAACTGCCTCCTTGTTTTTCCGGCTTCAACCGGCTACAAATAATTTATCACAACGGTTTGCATCGCGCGTGCGCGATTATACACCATTATCTTTTTTTCTTTTTAATCGCGCGTAGGCTCCGGCTAAAAGCCGAAGTTTTTAACTTTTTTTTGCGTGAGCGTTTTTTATCTAGTAGCCCAGCCATTGCAACAATTCAGTTGCGTTGTAACTTTTGGTTTCCTCGTCATTGTCTACATCCTCTAAAAAGGAAACAAGCATTTGCCCTGCTGCCGTCTTGTTGTTCCCGGCGTGTTCTAGGATTATTTTGGCTACCTGTTTTATGTTAAGGGTTACGCCCTCGGCCTGTTCTAGGGAGGTCATTATGCCACCGCCCTTTCCACTACGAAAACATCAGAGCCGTTTCCTGCTTCTTGCCAGTTAATCATTTTGTAAATGAACTTGATGCCCTGCTTGGTGTTTGCTGAATCTACTTCCCACTGGAACTTTTCCCCAGTCCTTGTATTCCGTAACTGCCACATAACTGCCTCCTTGTTTTTCGGCTAACTGCCTATTAACAAGTTATCATCTCAGGTTGCATCGCGCGTGCGCGATTTAATAATGATTAAAAGGTTTAATTTTATCGCGCGAGCAGCACGGGTTGAGCCCAGAGTTTTTAACTTTTTTCTGCGTGAGAGTTTTTTAATTGGAGGCGGACTGGTAGGGGTTTTACCCCCTACCAGCCCTGTATGACACTACCCCCGGGAGTTAATACGAGGGTAGCGGTTCTTTTCAACGACCCTTAAGCCGTCTCAATTCTTCAATGGCCTTTTCAAGTAAATCAACTAGACCCCTAGCGAAATCCTTAAGGTCGTCAATGTCCTTAGCCTGTGCTTCGGCAATTAAATCGTATGCCTCTTGCTGTTTTGTTTTTTCAGCCATACTGCTCTCCTTTGTTTCCGGCTCTTAACCGGCTACCACCAGAATACCAAACGACCTATCATCGCGCGTGCGCGATACGTATGGGCTGGTGGTTTTTAACTTTTTTCTGCGTGGGTGTTTTTTATTCCTTTTGCGGTATCTACGTTGCCATTCTCGTCACTCAAATACTTTGGCAATACCTAGGTATACCCCCTATGTCATCGCGCGTTAGGAGAGCCGAGAGCCGAGAGCGCATGGCTCTCGACTCCCGAGGTAAAACTTATGCTGGCTGGTATTCAAGCAGGTACTTAACCTGCTCGTCAGATAGTCCAAGGGTATTGCCCTCGTCATCTGTACCGCTAGTAAATACTGCGTTGCCTACAATTATGTCAGTCTTGTCGTAAATGTTTTCCCATAGACCTGTGGCTGTTACGTTGAAAGGCAGTCTTTCCAACTTTCCTTCCTCATTAACCCATAAGTCCAGTTCTCCGAGTGGCACACATTGAACCCACCCTTCGACCGCTTCCTTGATTGTCTCGTAGCAACTCTCGTTGGTAAACTCCACGACCTCTTTAAGACCGTTTGTTCTGATGATTACCGCCTTTTGTATTGGCAAGGTTGTCATGTCATTCCTCTCTCTCTCCGCACCGCTTTCGGTACATACCCAGTTTATCGTTTTGGTTTAATCGCGCGGGCGCGATGTTGGGCCCCACGCAGTTTTTAACTTTTTTCTGCGTGGAACTTTTTTATTTCGTTATTGCTTTGCCCTCTATGACGAACGTAGCCGCCTTCTGCGCTCTGCCCACTGCCTTAATTAACAGTTTGGGGTCATTCTTTAGTACCTTCAGCCAACTGGCTATGTAACTGGCAGAATTGTCTAGTGTCGCCGGGGCAATACCTGTCTCCGAGGATAAGAACGCCGAGGTGAACTCTGCAACTAATTCCTCTTCTGAATACAGTTCCGAACCGAAGTAGTGGTTTTCAGTAATCCACCCTCTGTCTAGTCTGTCCTTGTGTCCAGTTGAGTGTGCTATTTCGTGGAAGGAAGTTGCGTAGAAGGCTTCTGCGCTTGTAAAACCCGCCGGGTGTGGCAGGGTGATGGTGTCTGCCTTTGGTGAGTAGAACGCTCTGTCGCCCTTAAAGAATACTGACAGTTTCTCCCTTTCGTAGTAATCATTCACCAACTTTTGGGCGGTGTCAATAATTTTGACGCTATCCCTGTCCTTTAACTTTTCGTATTCCGGGGCGGTTTCCCACTCTGCTTGTTCTGCATTGAATACCGTAAAGTATCTAAGGACTACGGCTTTCTTTGTACCGCCCTCATCATCAACGGTGCTGTCTACCTCTCTCCATAGAACTACTGCTGTACCCTTTTCGCCCTTGCGTACGTTTCCACCTTGCCCTTTGATTTGAGCGAATGTTCCCCACCAAGGACTTTCGTAACCGGCACTCTCCGCCGAAAACGACAGTAGCCAATGGTTAATGCCGTTATAGCGTTTCTTGCTACTTAGCGACTTAGGTGCATACCCACTAGATACCCACTCTTTTCGCCAAGGTGCTGTTCCCTTTTCCAACTGGTCAATAATTGTCTTTGCAACAATGTCATAGGCACTTGCCATACTCTCCCTCTTTCTACCGGCTTAACCGATACCAACAAACTAGCATGTTAGTTGGCATCGCGCGTGCGCGATTAATGTGGGTCTAAATGTTTTTTTTAATCGCGCGTACATAAGGCGTAAGCCTCGTAGTTTTTAACTTTTTTCTTTGTGAAAGATTTTTATTCTTTAGAGGCTTCGTAAAGTTCAAGAACTATTTTGTTTGCTTCTATTTGGTCTGCCTTTTTAGGGCAGTCATCAAACCAATGTTCGGGGTCTACTTCCCAGTCCTCGAAACAAACACATTCCAACCTACCTCGTTTTACATAGTCAGCGTGGCTATTTGGTATGTCCCAATTTTCAGTAGAAATACTTGGCTCGCCATCAGGTAGGTAGTTCAACTTAACTTCACCACCCCAACCTTGTTCTTCCTCGAACCACCAGTTAAGAACTAATGAGTTGTCTACACAATAATCTACAAGCCAGTCCATAACTTTGTCCGGGATACCCCAGGGGGTGTCAAAGTTAAGGTACAGGTCGCCATCTCGGTCAATGCCACTTTCACCTTCGGAAGCGTCCCATTTAACACCCCAGTTTTCTATGTTCCACTCATACCAACCATCAACGTATTCCTCTATGTCGGTAGGGCTAATAACGTTGTAAAACGTTAATTCACCTTCACCTTTTGTTTTGTCTGCTAAGGGGTGCGGAGAGCATAACTTACGGTACAGCCTCTCTACGTCATTAAGTCCACCGCTTACGGTCACTTTATTTGTTACCCAGTTCGGCATTTGCTTTCTCCCTTGTTTGCCTACAACCAATCTACACTTCAACCCGGTATCGCGCGGGCGCGATACTATGCCCAGCCGGATTTTTTAATAATCTCGGCGTGGACATTTTTTAATCTTTAGCGTAACCGACTAAGGCAATTCCAAAGTAATCGTCTAGTCCTTCGGAAGTTCCACAAGGCGAACAGATTTCCGTCTTGTTGTCCACCCGACCTAGAGCCGGGTGTCCAGTCCAAACTTCTAAACAACGTGGACACTTGAAAGTCTTGACTGTCATTATTCCTCTATTCCATCAAACAAGCCATCAAGCGAACCCTTGTGGCGACTCTCTGCCTCGGCGAACAATGCCTCTCGTTCTTCTTCGGGCAACTCCTCGATAGTCTGTGCTACTTCAAGTAACTTGCTCTGAAAGCCTATTGAGTAAGGTGCTAACTTCATCAACAAGTCTCGAAACTCCTCGGCGTGTAATTGCTTTTCAAGGTCGTTCACATCTTCTTGCCACTCATTATAAAAATACTGTGACACTTGAAAGACCGCAAATGTTATTGCTTCCATCTCTTTCTGATGAAACTGAGGCCCCTCAACTAGTTCATGATTTTCTGCCATACTTCTCCCCTTTGTTAGGACACCGGCTTTTCCGGCTACTAAAAATCTACCACATTGATGCTATCGCGCGCGCGCGATTATTTAAAGAAACTATGTATCGCGCTAGCAGCCCGCAGTTTTTAACTTTTTTCTGTGTGGAACTTTTTTATCTTGCGGACAACCCCCCACCCTTTTCAGGGTGAGGGGCGAGAAAGGGAATACTCTTTACTGTCCTGACCTTACCAGCCTCTCGGTGTCACCGTCTTACCATCTTGACCGCCGAGGTGCTTAGGCAGTAATGCGCCGACTACACCGATAGCCTTGCTTTTAGCAGTTCTAGGATTACTAAGAACCTTAACCGCTTCACCTAGTGTCGGAACCATTATTACCTTGTGTCGTTTTACCATCTCGGCACAAGCCTTAGCACCTTCTTGGAATAGTTGGTCACGTTTGTTAGTAACCATTCCATCACACACCCAGATAATCGGCTCTGAACCTCTGCGCTGACCAATAGCCCAGTCAAGTGCCGGGCCGTCTACACCGTTACCCTGACCCTTTGTTACATTCTTTAGGCTACTGACCCTCTTACCTCTATCGGCAAGAATAGTCATGTTGTACTTATTCTTTTGACTGTGTGAGTATCCAGCAATTAGAGCCCCGGGTGCTTTTTCTACCATTGTCTCTATGTCATCTATGGATAGGCTCATTGAGCCCGATAGGTCAAGCAGTAGAATACCGCCATTGTTGCGTGGCTTCTGACTAAAGATACGCTTCTCCGGGTCGGTCAGTAGTCGGCTTGGGTAGGCAATACGTTTGCCAGTAGAACTAGCCTTCTTACGCCTAGCCAAGTGACCCTTTACCTGTGTATCTAATTTTATTCCCGAGTGTATTTTTAATGTTGCCCACCCATCTTTTCCATAGTCAAGCGGTACACCAGTATTTTCCGGTTTGTAGCCCTGATTAGACTTAAAATAACTACTAATTACGTTGGCTATGTTGTGAGTGAACCGCATGAACCCCCACGAAAGTTGTTCTTTAACTTGGCCTTCATCATCATACTCATAGGTAGTAGGTTCATTTTCCGATAAGTGCGTAGCGGAATAGCCTCTGGTTTGTCTTAGAATAGCCAGTTCCATCTGTCGTAAGTCTTTAGCCCATTCTTTATTTACCGAACGTACCCCGGCAATAAAGTTCCTAAATGCCTTACCGCCGATTAAGCCAGCACCAAAGGCTATGGCTTGGTCATAAGCCTTGTCACTACCTTCTCTTGCTAGTCGCTTACCGCTTTCTTTTTCAGAGCCATCAACTAGGTTGTTAATGTCATAGTCGCCAGTTGCTTTGAGGATAGCGTTAATGCGTATTTCCTCTGCGCTGATAATGGCTTCCGGCTCTAGGCCTGACCATTCTGCGTACCTTGATAATTGGTCGGGGTCATTGGGCGAAACCTTTGCGTGGACAAGTTCATGGGCTCGTACAGTTCGGGCTGTCTCGTCATCTGCTAAAGGCACTTTAATCTTGTGGTCAATAAAGTTAGTCCATGCTTCACCTCGTAAGGCTTGACCTTCTTGAACTTCCCATCTCTCGGTGTCACCGTCTTTTCTTGAACCATAAACAAGTTCAGGATAAGCAACTGACCTCTCTACTTTATCTTTTTTACTCTGTGCCATAATTTTCCCTTTCATTGGCAGTAGGGGCTTTTCCCTACATCAATAATCTAGCACCGGGGGGGTTATCGCGCGGGCGCGATAATAGCCACAACCGGATTTTTTTAAGAAAAGCGAGGGGGGTGGATTTCTCCAACCCCCCTCTAGGGTGAACTTACAAGGTCAAGCGACCAATACGTAGTGCTTCAACAATTCCTTCGGCCTTCTTGCGACCAAAGGTGAGGATAGCCGAGCGTTCCTCTGACAACCCTGATTGAACAAGTTGCTGATAGGCGTAGAAGCCTCTTAGCGATACTCGGCGTTCAGGTTCGGCAGAAACTACGGACTCTGCTACTTTACGTAAGTTCTCTGACAGTAGAGACAATGCTTCGGGGTGCGGAGCGTTAATCTCAATAGCAACTGGGAAACGGTCACGAATTGCTACCGGCAAGTCGTCAGGGTGTTCAATGTTGCTAGTAATTACTGCCGAGAAACCGGGTTGCGGTGTAACGACCTCGCCTGTATCAGGGTTCTGCCAACTAGAACTGGCGTGGCTATCAAGGAAGTTAAGCAACTGTCCAAGAACATCACCACTAGCCTTGTCACCTTCGTCTACTACCAAGCGACCACCGGCTCGCCAAGCCTGAACTGCTACGCCTTCTGCGAATGTCCAGTTGTCGCCGTTAGGCTTCCAAGTACCTGATACGTCTGCCGTAGTCATGTCCTCTGAACACACAAGGCGGTAACTACCGCCAGTAATGTTGCCGTAGAACAGACCAGCATAAGTTTTACCAGTACCCGGGGGGCCGTATAGTAATACTCGGTCAATACCTGCGTTGATTACATCAGAGAAGTCTTGCCAACATTGAGGCAACCTTACTCCGCTATTTGTTAATACATCAGTCATACTTTCACCCTTTCGTGAAGTCGTGTCCGGCTTGTCCGAACTCCGACACATCTAAACTACCACCCGGAGTGCTATCGCGCGTGCGCGATAGTATCGTGCTTCGTTTTTTCTAAAAATTATCGCGCGGAGCCCCCGCAGTTTTTAACTTTTTTCTGCGTGGGTGTTTTTTATACTGTAAAACTCCTAAGGTAAACCATCAAGTCATTTGTGATTTCTTGGTCTCTTTCAACTAAGCCTGCTTCGTCTGGTGTTATCCACTGACCAGAATAGTTGTCGTAAATGTAGCCATCACTAAACTTATTTTCTAAGTCGTCTTGTGCCACTTCATAGCCATTTGCATCTGAAAACTTTACGAGAAAGTAGTGCTCATACTGTGGACACTTAGGGCAACGACCGGTACAGCAATTACAATAACTTTCGTAAATGTGGTCTGTACAACATTTGCCCATTAGAAGCCTACTAGTGATAGGTACTCCGTAAAAGCGTCTGAAGGCGTTTTCCCAGTTACTTGGTTACCCTTGTCATCAAAGATAGCCCACTCTCCATGAGCGTTTGCCGTCAATGTAAAGTTCAGTTCAGTTTCCATTTTCTCTCTCTTCTAGTAATTGCTCAATGGGATTGTTTAAGAACGGATTTCCGGGTATGTTTCCCCAGACTTCATTCAGAAGTTGCTCCCATGCTTCGTACGTTTTATCCTTGGGCATTTCTGCTCCTAACTTTTGTGGCGTTTCCACAACAAAACTGTATCACAACGGGCCGCGGCCCAACACATCGCGCGCGCGCGATTTGGGAAACTCCAAAAAAATCTTGGATTATTTCCCTCGCCGCCAACGGCGGCAGACTACTTGATTATTCCCAACTTTCGGGCTTCCTCAACATACTTCAATGTAATGCCCCTAGAACCCAAAGAGACCGACTTCTCGACCTCGTAAAAAGGCGAGTTAAGTTTCTTGCCATCTATTTGCACACCAAAAACCCAACCCCAAAGACTTTCACCCTTGTCCAGCGTTTCATTTAAGTTCTTAATGTCGTAATCGCTTAATGCTTCTAGGTCAAAGACCAACATGTTTTCGGCGTTTCCGTAATTTCCTTCTCTGTCAATGTAGACCAATGCCACTAGGCACTCCTTCTTGCAAAACTAGGCTTGTTCCCAGTACTAATACTTTATCACATCACTTTTATCGCGCGCGCATTATTAAAAAAACGAGAACCGCTCTCGGCGGGAAAAGTAGCAGACCCGCCGAGAACGTGGGGGAAGGTGAACCCCCCAAATCTCTGACCTATTAACCCCTACTTATTAGAGGGGCGACCACGTTTGCTACCTGCGCTGGGCTCAAGTATGTTACCGACATAGCGGACATAGACCCTGAACTCTCGCTTATCGCCTACCCATACCGTTCGGTATGCTCGCTCGAACTCCTTACCGGAGAAGCGTGGATTGGCAGTAGTAGGGCGACCATAAGTACCAAGCAGAGCCCACTTTAGGGGATTAGCCCTAAGTTCTTGTTCTACTATGGCAACATACGTTCTCCCATTTCTGGTTCTGTTTGTTACTGCCTCTGGTTGTTTCCAAGTAACTTTCATAGATAGTCACCTTTTCTTTGCTTTACTTCAACGGCACTCGCCGACATAAAAAAGTTATCACATGGGTACCATCGCGCGGGCGCGATAATAACACATTCGGGGCTTTCGGGGTTTTTAAGGTTTTTCCCAGACGACCTTATTTATTACGTGCGTGGGGGGCTCAAAATTGGCATCGCGCGCGCGCGATTACCTGTGCGGTTAGCGGGGAACCCTTCCGGTTTTTGATTATTCTTGTGTGTGAGAAAATTATATTTTGGATTTTAAGGAATTGAATCGCGCGTGTATAGGCGTTTATACGGGGATTTCCCTGCGGTTTTTAATTCATTCTTGTGTGTGAGAAAAATATTTTATTCATTAAGGGCAAAAAAGGTACCATATACGCGCGTAAAGCACCATTTATGGGGGCGTAAGCATGCTCTCCTCACCAAACCCTTGAAATTATAGGCTTTTAATTGTGACTAGCGATGCCTATCAGCAAATGCACCGAGCAAACAGAGCACCATAATGGTAATAAGTATAAACATTAGTCAATAAACAGGGCCATAATTGCTATTAAAAAACATACTACTGTCATTGCCAATGCTTCTCGCAGTAGGTTCATTCGTCTTCCCCTTCATCTTCAATAAACATGTAGATTTCGTCTATTCGTTCTTCAAGTTGACTCATCTCTTGGCGTAGTACATCTTTTGCCATGTTCATACCTTTAGCAACGTCACCCTTCATACCCTGTGCAATCATTAAATCAAGTATGTCATCTGCTAATCGTTCAACCATAAAGAAACGGTCTTCAAATAGGTCTAGATTGAACTTAAGGGCATCTTGAGGCATGTTTGCTAGCATCTCTAGCCTTTGTAGGGTGTGTTTGTTTTCGTCGCTTATTTCAAACACTTTTAACTCCGGGTTCCGCTATTCATCGGTTTCTTCCCCCGCCAAATTTTTTGGGTCGAGTCCTTCAATGGCTTCAGATACAGGGCTACCCTGCTCTGCCATTTGCTGTGAAAAACTGCTTAAAAGTTCCCACAGTGCATCCATGTCATCAAATTCCGCGCCTTGTTCAGTAGTGGCTGTTCTCATGCCGTCAAGTACGGCAATTAGGCAACCAATTGTCATTAGGGCTTGTTCTTCTTCTAGGTTAATGTTGATGCTCATGTGTTTAGTCCTGTCTGTTCTTTAATTTGTTGATAAATGTCTCTTATCTGCTTAATGGATTCTAGCAGTTTTTCTTCCCCGTATTTTTTGTAAGACTCTTCCGAAAGGAATTCGGTTATGGATAGAGCCCCAAGCACGGCCAATACATCATTGGGTTTAAGAATGATGGCAAGTTTGTTTTCTGTAGTTACTTCTTTTTGCATGTGCAATTTCCTCCGCATGGGCAAGCCTTTTTGGGTGCCTTGGATTTTTGGTAAATACCGTTTTTAACGCCTTGACTAAACATGTGGATAAAGAAACCCACTGCCATAAAGAATAAAGCCGGTAATAGGAATACTAACAAAACGTGCATTTTGTCCTTCTTTCTGGAGGTGCTTTCCCCCGCCAAAAAAATGTACCAGGGTTTTTTACTGCTGTCAAGTACCGGATGCTAAAGACCAAAACACGAGTACCATGAGCGAAAATTGGTAAAAAGTAAAACCCTTGAAAAATAAGGGTTTTTAAAGTACTGGGTAGGTTAAATTTACCTGGTACTTTTTGTTAAATCTCTACCTTTCTAATAGGTAATGTAGTATTTAACAATTCTGAAACTGGGACCAAACGACCATGAGAAGGGTAGACATTTCCATTGCCCAAATCTGTATGTGTTAAAAACCCCCTAAAACGATTTGGTCTTGAACTTAACTCTTTAATAAACCACTCTCTGGTTTTGACAAAGTTAAAAACGTAAAGTTCACCTGATTCAACAAAAAAATAGGCTAAAAGGTCTGCTTTTGACCTCATAAAACAACCTGGCGTACCCTTAATTTCATTACTTACGGTTTCAAAGGCAAAATTACCAGTTTCATGGCCCTGGGTGTCAACTTTTACTTCAATGGTTTTAACCCCATTGTCGTATTCCCAAATAAAATCAATGTCCATTTCAATTTGCACCTTTGCAGGAGCACCAATTATGGACACGGTTTCTTTAAGTTCCGCAAAATAATCTTTAACTTTGAGTATTCCTAAATTTTCGGTACCTTGACGTTCTTTAAACGTTGCTATGCCTTTTTCCATGATGCAAAGTTAGCACATTTGTGGTATAATTTCAACATGCTTTTAGTAGACAAGATGCTGGCAGAAATGACCGAAGAAGAAACCGAATTTTTGACTCCAGGCGACTATGAAGCCTTAAAAGGCTACTTTTTTGAAATGGAATACGTTGGAAATAACGGCAATTGGGTAGGTTACGTTATTTTGCCTAATGATGAAGAAGTAAAAATTATTTATTACAACGATACTGGCAACCTTAAGTACGAGAAAGGAACTGCTTACTATCAAATGGTAGAGGACGCTAATCGTGCGTTCCCAATGAATAGTTGCGCCATTGATACTATGTCAGCACTTTTAATGATTGCTGAGGCTCAGGGATGGGATGATGGAAATGACTGACATTTGGCTGGATAAAGACCAGGTATGGGTTATAGGCCTTTATTCTAAAAATGGTAGGTCTTATTCAGAAATAGGCGTTTTTTACGAAGGGGAATTACCGCCTGTTGAGGCTTACGAAATATTTTCTCAAATTTGTTCCGCCGAACCAACCTGGCAAGCCGTTGAACATGCTTTGAACTCAGAAATTACTGGTGAGTACGAAGTTAGACTTTGGAGCGAGACTCAAAAACGTTGTTTAGCAACTTTTATTTGGGACCTTCAAACGATGCAAGAGGCAATAAACAACATTCCTGATAGGAAAAGTCATATTTTAACTATTGAGGTTGACCTTTTTGAAGACGAACAAGAAGAAGACCCAGAATTTTGGGATTGGGAAGAACTTGTTGCCACCCAAAGATTAAGAGTTCTTGCTATTGAAGAGTCATCTGCTATAATGGTAGAAAGTGCTTCAGAAGGAGAAGACAATGAAAACATGGATTTGCCCTAAATGCAGTGCCGAAGTTAAGGCTAATGCTAAAGAAGTTGCTCATAAATGTCCAAACAACAAAAGCAAAATGACAAATTTTGAGGAAATTTCAAAATAAGTTGACAATAGTCTATAAAAGTGGTAGGGTTTTAACGGACGAGAGCGACCCCTTCCGTCCCAACTTTCCGGGTCGTTTGTCCGCTGGGTTTTCCTTGCTTTCTCCCAGCTCGCTTGATGGGGTGGTGTGAGTAGGGTTTTGGAACTAACTCAACCACCCCGTCAGCAATAAAAAAACCGGCCCCCTTTCGGAGGCCGGTTTCTTTTTGTTGTTTTTGTTTTTGACTCTTAATCAACAATTTCGCCATCGATAATATTCGCGGCCCAAGTTGGGTTTAAATCTGCACCCATTTCGTTAAGTTTTTTAGCAAACATATCACGAGCAGTTTCAATTTGTGCTTCAGATAACTTTAAGTCTTGACTTAAAATAATTGCCATAAATGCTGTTCCAACTAAATTTGCTTGATGTTCTTCAAGTTCAATAACTCTTTTACGCAAATCGTATTTCATCATAAACTCAAGAGCACCTTGATATCTTTCCCATGCTCTTTCAACTATTTCAATCAATGCCCTAACGTGTTCAACGCCAGCCTTGTCTGTTACCTCAAGAATACCATTTAACTCGTTTAACTTGTCTTCTAAAATTAATGACCAAGCCTTCATTTTTGAAGCAAGTAAAAATGCTTCAACTTCTGGTGGTCCCATTGGTTCTGGTTGACCCAATCTTTCCGAAAGGGTTGCTAATTCTTTTTTCATTTGAACTTGAACTGCACCACGAACATGACTAGGTGAATTACCTAAATGCCATTTACATTTTCCTTCGCCAAAATGGTCTGTTCCCATGCCTGCAGTTTTAATGCAATACCGTTCTAGTTCTAGTTCTTTAAGTTCTTTGTTGCGCAATTTTGCGCCACATTTTCCCTCAATAGGTGCGTCACTGCCAGGAACTTTTTGTCCAGGATATCTATTTTCCCAAATTTCTTGGTCAGTCATTTTTCTTCTTTTTTTGTAAATTTGATGTGTCTACCCAAATGGTAGCCCAATTTGTTTTGATGAACTTCAAACTTTTTTCTGTTGTCCAAAAACTTAAAAATGTTTTCCCTTTAAACATTAAACCACCAATCGGGAAGAGCCCAATCTTCTGGTGTTCCCAATCTTACAACATGACAACAAGGGTCACTACCCTCTTCCCACGCGCGTTCTTCCGTTTCATGTTGAGGAGATGAATCGTGAGTCATGCAAAATTGTTGCGTGCAAAACCCATTTTCCATTCCGTATTTTATCCATTCATCAAAGTTCATTTATTTGCCTTTTTTATTTACCAGCCGCGACCGCAACCAAATTGGTCAGGGACGTATTCTGGTATTCCTGCTGTTGCTTGTATTTTTCTTGCGATAAAAACTTGTTGTTCAGGACTTGCAGCGTACAACGGTCCAAACAACTTTAATCCACCATACTGTACCCAGTTGGTTTCTAGTATTCCTAAACCACCTGAATAAACAGGTCCCCTAGCATGCCAATTACCACCTTGTTCACATTGAGCAACTTTTTCCCATTTAGCCACAATTTCCGGAGAAACAAGTGGTGGTGGAAAAAGTGTTGTCGTCGTCGTTGACTCATTAATGTGAGTTAAAGAAGGCGGTGCAACGGGTGGTGTTAGTAATGATGCTGGGTTCCATGATGCCCCCACTTCTGTAGTTGTAGTTAAAGTTGCGTCTGCCGAACTTTTAGTTGGCAATGCTGTACCTAAACCAAAACTACTTACGGTCAAAAGGACAATTGATAGATATTTCATCTATTCCCTTCTACTTCGACCCACAGTGAAGATTTTTCACTGGGCCAACCACGCTCGGGGAGTATTTAATTGCTACTTCCACGGCGTAGTTAAGTTCTTCTGGGCCTATTTCTTCGCAACCTTCAAGGTAGCCAAGTGAATAGGGGGAACCTGAACCAATCGCTAAATACGGCGATTCCATTTCAATCATCGCAAAGTCACCTTGAATAATGACTAATGGACGACCTGGCCAAGCGCAAATAATTTCCATCTCTTTGATGGACTCATCTTCACCCTTGACTTCTTTGAGCATAGAAACAATAGTCTCTGGGCTCACTTTTCTTGCCTTTAACTTCGACAAGAGATTTATAACGCGCCAAGAACCGGCTGCGCCAATAATTCCATTACCCGCGTGAATAATTGCTTTTGGAGTGCGGGCAGCAAGTACCATGTCGTCATCGCTTGATGCCGAGTCATAATACATCCAACAATCTGTTTCGTTTGTATAGGCTACGACTACTGTCATATAAGCCCTCCATCCCAAGCGCCTTCAACCAACCAGTTTTTGTCACGCATAATGCGGTCTGGCCAGTTTACACCCTGCAAACGGTCGCCTCTATAGCGCTTTACGTGCATGGTCGTTGGGTCTCTATTGTCTTTATACAATGATATACCAATTTCGGGCCATGCCATCCAACGTTGAGAACCCATAGGAGAAAGCTCGCGTTTTTCACCGGCCTTACCTTTTGCAGCATGGTGCTCCATAATAAGAGCAAACTCATGTTTTGTTCTTAAATCATCAAGAACCGCCATTGCTTCATCAGCAGAATCTTCGTACGACTCACCTGTTTGTCTACGATACATTTTGTAAATAGGACCAATACAAACAAGTTCTGGTTTGTGAAATGCAATCTCTCGTTGCAACTCTGCCCTGTCAGACAAACTACGAATTTCAATACCACCAGGTCGCCTAAAAAAACGAAGCCGCTCTGCATCAAACGATGCGCCATCTAATTCACGAAGCATGTTCATGTATGGAACTGCGGTTTGAGTAATTGCTTGCGTAGGGTTTTCAAGGTCAATAATTAAAGCGCGAACCGGTTCAATTCTTTGATGGCTAAATGGGTGATAACCCTGAGAAGCAGACATTGCTATTGTTCTAAGCAAAAGTGATTTACCAGCGCCTTCTTCGGCAACAACAATAGTTCTATAATCTCTGTGCATCATTCCCGGAATAACAACCGGCGCAATGGCCTCTGCACGGTCAGCCAACTCGTAAAGTGTTAATGACTCTGGACCTGTGGCGTGAATGTTTCCAATAGTAGAAACAGATTTTTCTACCAACTTAGCCTGTTCGTAAGGGTCTAAACCAATACGAATATTTTTTACAGCATCGCTAAAGTCCTTAATCAGTTTTCTAGAAACAGAATGTTTATAGACAATCGATGAATAATTTGCAACGTTGTTCCATGTTGGAACGTTAATGCAAATGCCCATAAGTCTTTCAACCGCCGATGGGTCATTTGCTTCTGAAGAAACAGTTATTGCATCAATTGCCACCCCTTTTTTGTAAAGAGATGTAATAGCAGAAAACATCCTTGCGTGAAAAGGGCTGTAAAAATCTGCCTCATTAACTAAATCAATAGCAACCATAACTGCTTCACGGTTTAAAACCATTGAACCAATTACAGAGTCTTCAGCCAATAAATCGTAGGGAATCTTTTCTTCGCCCATTAAATAATGTACCTTCGCTTCCCGTCCGCTGTGTTGATTTCGTATGGCTTGCCAAATTGGTCAACTAATCGACCCTTGCCGTCGACTGGTCTACTGTAGCCGTGTTTAGCAGGATTGTCAAGAAGCATCTCTCCATTGCCATTGGTCCAACAAGAAAAATCATCGTAATCGTCGTAAATAATTGCTGATTTGTACTCATCACCCTCGAGAGAATGGGTAGACTCCTCTGAGGTTGAAGGCAAGAAATCACGCCATCGTTCGTCGGGACCAAAAAATGTTGCGGGGTGCATAATAAACTTTTGCTCTTGTCCACGCTTTTCTTCAGCGTAATTTTTGCAAGCAAGGAGCATCTCGTCCTGCGAACAACCTCTATTGACAGAAGCGCTATATGCCCTAAAAGCACCGGCCTTGTTTACATGCCTTGGGTAAATCTTCCAAATGGCTTTAAACTCTTCGCTAAACTGATTTTTCTTAGGTTTTTCAACACGTTCGTTATTATCATTATTCTTTATATTTATATATTCATTAGTGTTGGATTTGCCTGCGCCGGGAAAACCTGCGCCGGATAATCCGTCTGTGGTTGCGGATAATCCGTCTGTGGTGGGCTCCTCGTAAACCTCTGTGGTCATGCTGTCGTAAGAACCTGAAGCACCACGGGTTCTGCTTCTCTGAATGTAACCAGCCTCTTCCAACTCCCTAAGACCCGCTCTGACGGCATCTCTGCCATCAGGACCCTGGGTAATCAAATGCTCAATAACAACTTCCCAGTTGTCAGGTTTTGACATTAAATAGGCATGAAGACCTCTTGCCTTCCATGACAAACGACTGTCCTCAAGTGGCACCTTTGAAATAATGACGTATCTGTCTCGGTTGGGCGTGCGAATAATCATTTCGTTTGACCACGCTTTACGAAGTCACTAATAAGCCCGTCGATGATACTCTCCCCCTCAGTAACATCAATGCCATCCGTTACAGCATCAATGATTTGCTTCTTGTTTTGTAAAAGCTCGTAAATCTTTTCGTCAATAGTCTTCGGCGCTAGCAAATACCAAGCGGTAGCACCGTGCATGTCGTTTGCTCTAGCGTAACAACGACTAACACATTGTTCGTGCATAGTCGGAGTCCAGGCAAGCTCACAAAAGATTACATCACTAGCAGCGGTCAATGTCAAGCCTTCTGACGCTGCGGTCATATTGGCAACAAAAACCCTGCAATCGGGGTCATTTTGAAACCTGTCAACGGCTTCTTGGCGGTCCTTTACAGACACTCCACCACGAACCTTAACAGCCTTGTCTTTATATCGTTCGTACAGTTTTTCAACAAAGTCAATGTGCTCAGCAAAAATAATTACTTTTTCGCCGTCACTTGACTCTAGAAAATTATCAATCCATTGGGCGATGGTGTCGTATTTTATTTCAGAAACAACGTTACGCAAACCAGTAATACGAACAAGATTTTCTGCGCGCTCAAGTCGAATTTTTTTCTGCCAGTAGGCATCCGTGCCATCACTGCCGTCTTCTTCAGCAATTTCCTCCGCCCTACGAGCAAAGTATTCAATAATGTCGTTTTCTACTTCCCTGTACCGACTCATTGATTTTTCATCAATCGTCAAGTATTGCAAGGCATTTCGCAACTCAGGAAGTTCCGTATAAACATCGGACTTAAGTCTTCTGACAAAACACAATTCTCTTAGTTTTTGATTCAACTCTGTTGTGTTAATGGCAACATTACGTTTCGGGGCGTAACGATTCTTAAACCGCCACGAACCACCAAACTTATCAAGCCTGCCAACTGCTTCAAGTTGAGGAATAAGTTCTTCGGGTCTGTTGGTAATCGGAGTACCGGTTAGTAATAAAACAAAATCTTCAGGTCCGAGGGACTTAGCCAACTTCATAACCGCGCTAGTTCTTTTTACGCTCCAGTGTTCCTCGGGTTTGGAAAAGTTGCGTAAACACGAGCCGCATTGTTTTGCGTTTGCACGACAAGACACATGGCAATTGGGACAACGGTGAGACTTCCTGCCATTTTTTATTGCGTGGGATTCGTCAACAATAAGTGAACAAAATCCATGTTCAAACAAATCATTTAAACGCTCATAGCAAATGTCATAATTAACTATTACAACGTCACTTTTCTCTATGGAAGAACTCTTTGTTCCATTGAGAATAGTAATGCTTAATTTTGGAAAAAATTTTTGAACTTCCCTCTGCCAGTTGAGCTTAAGAGTATTTGGGCATACAACCACTACTGGCAGAGAGTTCTCTGTCATAATTGTGGCTATGGCTTGTGCTGTCTTACCGAGGCCCGGCTGGTCACCTAAAATTCCTTTACGGACTTGTTTCAGGTAAGACACCCCGGCTTTTTGGTATGGCAAAAGGGGTATAGCAATGCCGGGTATGTCAATGTTTGCATCAGTAGCAACTGAGGCTCTAGATAGTTTTTGCGTTTTTAAAGCAATGCTTTCTGCTTCACGCATAAGGCTTGGGGAGATAGAAAGGCCGTAATTAACGGCAAAAGCCAAAATATCAATAGCGTTATTTGTTGGTGCTCTCCAGCACTTGGTCTCCCCGCCCCAATAAACATTAGGAACAAACATCCTAATTGCTTCAATAAGTTGGGGGTTATAACTAAAAGAGACGGTAACTTCGTCACCATCTATATTTACCTGAAATTCCTGGTCAGGTTGCTTTTCTTCCTCAGAATTAAATAATTTATTAAATTCTTCCGGAAGCGTGATTCTGTATTTTTGGGCTAAAGCCTTTACCATTGGGGCCGCGGTTAATGGAAATGAGTTTGTCTTTGTTGTTGCGTTCCATCGACGACCTTCAATCTGCCGACAGTCCTCAACAAAAACTCTGCTGAACCTACAAACGACGTGGATTTCACCCCTGTCAATGTAAGCGTAGTTTTTCTGTATAAATGAAAATTTCCGTCCCATGGAGCAATCAGGGTACCAGGAAAAAGTTGTTAAGTCAACAGTTGTTTTAAACATTTGTTTATGGTACGCTCAAGGCACAAATAAACAAGGAGAAGTCATGGCTAAAAAATCTTCGCCATCAACCGTTGGGAATTCCCTAGAATCAATAATTCAAGACATAAATAAACAATTTGGTGCTGGTTCAATTATGCGTTTAAACAGCAATGAAGTTTTGCCAGTCGAAGTTATTTCTACTGGAATTTTGCCACTTGATATGGCTCTTGGGGCAGGTGGTCTTCCAAAGGGAAGAATTATTGAATTTTATGGACCACCTTCAAGCGGTAAATCTACCCTTGCTATGCACGCTGTTGCAGAAGCGCAATCCCTTGGCCTTGCTTGTGCTTACGTTGACGCAGAACACGCTTTAGACCCTATATACGCCAAAGCAGTGGGGGTAAACCTAGATGAATTGTTGTTGTCTCAACCCAGCACTGCTGAAGAAGGTCTTGAAATTACTCTTCGTTTAGTTGAGAGTGGAAAAATTGCTATGGTTATTATTGACTCTGTTGCTGCTTTGGTTCCCCGGGCTGAAATTGAAGGAGAAATGGGCGACCATCATGTTGGTCTTCAGCCAAGATTAATGGGTCAAGCACTAAGAAAACTTACGGGCATTGTTTCTAAAACTGGAACAATTGTTATTTTTATCAATCAACTTCGTGAATCCATTGGAAAACTTTACGGGCCTAGTGAATACACACCGGGTGGAAAAGCACTCCCTTATTACGCATCAATTCGCTTAGATGTTCGTCGTATTCAAACTATAAAAAAGGGTGACGAAGCCACCGCTAATCGCACTCGAGTAAAAGTTGTTAAAAACAAAATTGCTGCGCCGTTTAAAGAAGCAGAGTTTGACCTTGAGTATGGTGTAGGCGTTCCTAAAGCAAATGCTTTGTTGGATTGTGCTATTGATTTTGGCGTTTTGCGCCAAGCCGGAGCATGGATTTATTATAACGGTGAACAATTTGCAAATGGTCGTTTAAAGGCTAAGGCAAAACTTGAAGAACAACCAGAACTTTACGAAGAAATTTACGAACAAGTTATTGCTCTTACAGGAACGGTTCCAACGGAGATTATTGAAAATGAAATCTAAAAATCAAAAAATTGCCAACGAAAAGGCTATTGTTCAATCTGTAAAAAAGTGGTATCGTACTCGTAATTATGGGCCAAGTTACCGCGACCTTTCTGAAATAACAGGAATGTCACTGGGTACGGTGTATAATGTTTGCCATGAGCTTCGGGATTTAAAGATTCTCGAATTTCAAGACAATGTAGCAAGGACAATTAAGTTAAGAGAAGGTTATGAAAAAAATTAAAATTATTCCAGTTTGGGACAAAACAGAAGAAGAATGGCTAGAAATACGCAAAGGTGGCATTGGTGGTTCTGATGCAGGAACCGTTTGCGGTGTAAACAAGTACAAATCCCCATATGCATTGTGGACAGAAAAAACGGGCATTGTACCAACTGATTTTACTGGCAATGAAGCAACTAAATGGGGTAATCGATTAGAACGTGTTGTTGCCGAGGGTTACGCAGAAGACTACAACAAGGCTGTTGTTGAATGGCCAGTTATTCTTTGGTCAGAGGAGCCTGGGCAAGAGTTTATGTTTGCAAATCTTGATTTTCTTATTGTTGAACCAAGTGATGAGTTTCCTGCTGGAACAGTACAAACATGGCGTTTTGATTATGCACCGCCAAACATTCTTGGAATTTTGGAAGTAAAAACAGCAGGTATTGCAAGTCCAGGAAATCCAAGTTCATGGTCCAACAATCAAGTTCCTCAAAGTTACATGCTCCAGGGGTATCATTATGGAATTGTAACTGGTATAGAAAAACTTACTTTTGCTGCCCTTATTGGTGGACAGGGTCTTCAGGTTCGCGAAATGGAATGGGACGAACAAATTGCCGAAAATCTTGTAATTCTTGAGTCACAATTTTGGGACCACATACAAAACGTAATAGCCCCCGAAGTGGATGGTAGCGATGCAACAGAATCTGCTCTTTCTGCTCGTTATCCACGCCATGAAGATGGTAAGGGTGTTGAAGGTGGTCAAGAACTTGGTCAAATTTGGGATGATTTTCAAACTGCCAAAGAAAATGCCGCAAAAGCAGAAGCCGAACAAAAAGCTCTTCGTTCACGCATACTTGAAATAATTGGTAATGCTGAATTTGCAACCGTAAATGGCGAAACTATACTAACCTACAAGACCAGCAAGGATTCCGAAGCCCTGGATGCGGACCGACTTAAAAAAGAAGCACCAGAGATTTGGGATACTTACAAGAAGGTAAAACCAGGTTTTCGTACGCTTCGTGCCGTAAAGTCTTGACACAAGGTTAAAACATCTGTACAATTAAGTTAACCCTTAAGGAGGGATAAAATGAAAAGCAATGAAATAAACGAATTAGCAACCGCCTTGGTTGGTGCTCAAGCAGAGTTTTCTGCTGTGCCAAAAAGTTCGGTAAATCCATTTTTTAAAAGCAAATATGCACCATTGCCAGAAGTTATGGCTAGCGCCACACCAATTTTGTCAAAGTGGGGACTTGCAATTAGTCAGTTCATTGGCGTTGATGAAGAAGGTCGCGACATTCTGACTACATATTTACTTCACAAATCAGGACAATACATATCTCAAGACATGCGTTTGCACCTTGGAAAAGACGACACTAGTCAAGCATTGGGCTCAAGCGTTACATATGCTCGTCGTTACCAAATTTTGTCTGTACTTGGAATGGTTGCAGATGAAGACGACGACGGCAATGCGTCTACTCAGTCATCGCTGCAGTCTGTTCAAAGAAAACCAAGCAATAATCTTGGAGAAAAATTAGCAACAGCAGCAGGAAAGTCTGGTAGTAAAATGGCTACCGAAGGAATGACCCGAATGATTTGGGCTATTACACATCAAAGTCTTAATTGGAACGACGGAGAAATGTTCGACAGGGTCGACGAAATCGCCGGTCGTAAAGTTGAGAAATTAGCAGACCTTACCTTTGACGAGGCTAAGGCCGTTATCGACAGCCTGAAAGAACTTCAGGGAGCATAGAAAGGAATCTTATGGATTCAACAATTACAATTGCGGGTAACCTCACTCGAGACCCCGAACTTAAATTTACAGACAGCGGAATGGCAACTGTTCGATTCGGAGTAGCAACTTCTCGTAAGATTAAAGAACGCGAAACAACGTCTTTTTACGAAGTTATTGCATTTGGCAAAACCGCTGAAAATGTTCAAGCATCTTTGTCAAAAGGTAATCGTGTTTTGGTTACCGGCCGCCTAGAAGTACGTAATTGGGAAAAACAAGATGGAACAAAAGCCACCACTGTTGAAGTAGTTGCTGATGAAGTTGCTGCTGACCTTAAATTTGCTACAGTTACAATTATGAAGAACGAACGCAAAGAATTTGCAAAAACTTCAGCTCCTTCTGGTAAAAACTTTATGCAGGACTTTGAAGAAGACTTTTAATGGGTCAATACATTGACTATTCATCTCCCATTGGTTATGGTGAAATTGAGCGTTCAATGCTTCACGCCATTGAACAAATGGAAGGTTTAACAAAAGATTTTTCTGTAACCGCTGATGAATACGCCGATGCTGAATCAACTTTTAAAATTGCTTTTGCTAAAAGTCGCCTTATGGCTCGAGCAGGAAATAATTATGAAGGAAAAAAAGTCACTGCAGATTTAGCAGATGACATTGCAACAGTTGAAACCGAGAAAGAAAGGATTGCCATGGAGGCATCAAAAGCAAAACACGATGCCACCAGGCAAGCCTTGCTTTCAGTTAGAAGTCGTTTAGAAGCACTGCGAAGTCTTATGGCTTCCTACCGAGATGCAGGAGCGTAATAATGTCTTATGATGCAGAAATAGCAACGTATGTTCTCGAACTTGAACGTAAGGTTTCAAAACAAAACGAAAAAATCGAACAATTAGAATCTCAATTAAAAGTTGCTCATCGTTTAATTGCAATTCTTGATACACAGCAACAACACGTAGACCTTTAGTGGAAAGAAAAAAACGCCTTGTAGCGCGTACATCTTTACAAAGCAAAAAACCTTTGAAGATTCGTAGCGTTTTAAAAAGCAAAAAAGGGCTTGTAACGAAATCATCGCTCAAGCCCCGTTCTAAAAAAATGACGGAAATTTACAAAAAACGTTCTGTTTTTGTAAAAAGATTCCTTTCACTTCATCCACAATGTCAAGCAGTGTGGGATGAAAATTGTTATACTCTATCCGTTGACGTTCACGAAATTATTCCTCGTGGTGTTGGCGGCAAAATAATAAGTGATGATTGGTCTAATTTTATGGCAGTATGTCGGTATTGCCACACTATGATTACTGATAATCCAGCAGAAGCTCAAAAGAGAGGGTTAAGAAAATGGTCTTGGGAGAAGTAAAACACTACATTGAGTTTGTGTTTGTAAATGGCGTTTTTCAAACGCATTGCACTTGTGGATGGTCTTCAAAAGCAAAAAATAGAAATGTTATTCTTGCTTTTTCGCATCTTCACATTGCTTCTTCTCAGGTTGGCATTAGTTAGTGGAAGAATTTGGTCTTAGTGATTATGAATCACTTGAATTTGTTAACTTTTTTTGGTCTACTCGTCCTAATTTTTATGACAAAGCACGTTGTAAAAACGAAGGTTTTGATAAATTTTTTCCCAAAAAAGGTCAATCAAAAACAGCAAAAATTGCCATTGAAATTTGTAAAGGTTGCGCTTCACGTTTTGAATGTTTACGTTATTCAATGGACAAAAAAATAGAATATGGTATTTGGGGTGGTTCAACACCGCAACAAAGAGAACAGTGGTTTCTTTCTAAAATTAGCGTTGAGGAAATATGGAAAAATCTAAAATAAAGAAGATTTTTCTTCTTCTGCTCTTTGTATTCTTGCTTTTTTAGCTAAAGATTTATAATTTGGTTCATACTTACACGTTAGATGAACTTCATCCAGGTCTTTATAACGTTCATCTTGTGTTGATTGGGGACATAAATCACCACAAACAATGCAAGGAACCCATTTAATACCCTTATAGGATTCTTTGTACATGCGTCGCATTTTTGCAACATGTTTAACATTCATTGGTTCTTTGTTTCTTTTTATCACAATATTTGTAGGTCACTCCAGCCAAATGGACCGCAACCCGTCCCAACTAAAAGGGTTAACATTCCTGGGGGACAATTGCTTCCTGTGGTGCTTGTAAACCATTTTGAACCACCATCAGCAGCAGGAGACATAAACACTTGACGACCCGTAGCACTTGAGGCTACAAAGTGGTGAAGGTGTCCGCAAAATAAAATATCAGCTTGTGCAATTGGCTGACGACCCATTGCCTGACCAAGCCACCATGACTCAATCTTTCCAATAGAACCGTTAGTCTTTGTCCAATTCTTATTAGAACCGTGACGGAAACTGTGACCGTGGGCAAATCCACAAGTAACACCAGAGATGTCCAATGTCATTGTAAGGTCTTCAGCAATAGCACCAAGAGGAATCTCTACATTGCCATAGCGTTCTTTATTGTGACTAATGATTTCTGCAACGCCATCAAAAATAGCGAGGTCGTCATTGTCGGTCCATGTTGTGTAAGCTTTGCCCATTGAATTACGGTTTTCACCGTGGTTTCCTGGAACAGCACCAAGAACAACGTTGTATCCTTCATCAACCATAAGGTCAACAAAACGCATAACAAGTCGTCGTGCCAAGCGCATTTGCTCTCGGCGGTCTAGGTCTGTATTAAAAGCTTGCATGTCATAGTGACCTGAGCACTGCTCAATAAGGTCACCAAGTCCAACACCATATACGGTATTGATTTCACGTCCGGTTTTCTTGAGGTCTTTAAGACGCTCAACAAGTCGGTCTTGGAATGTAATGATGCGTTCTGCAATCATTGGGCTTCCGCCACCTTCGTTTTTACCTGCCTGCCAGTCACTTAAAAGTACAAGCATTGAAGTATTACCAGTTGGTTTTGTTTGCTTGCCAGGTTTTCTTTTGGCAACGTTCTTACAAAGTTCGGTAAGGTCTTCTGGTTCAACCACTTTTGGCTCAAGACGGTGACGATAAAATTCACTAATATCAATTTTAGATTTTGACATGGGGTTCCTCGTCCCTTATTTCCCGCAGCAGCATAGGCCGCGTCGGTGTTCAGAAAGGGTGGTCCTTTTTACAGGAAAACCCCATTTGTCCAAAACCTCCATAATGGTTGCGGTTTGAACTTCTTTGTTAGTCATTTTTAAAACAGTGTTTATTTTTTCCCACTGTTCTTCATTTAATGGAAGCGAACCAATAGCGCACTTCTTTGTTGAATAAAATTCAGACAAATCTACTTTTGACATTTTGACACTCCTTGGTTAATCCTCCGTTGTATGAAGGTTACACCAGTGTTATTTAAATGTCAAGCATTTAGCCCATAGGAAAGTCAGGAGCCAATACAACTAACTCACCCAT
>Ga0007815_1000048_pt1 | contig 36895 bp, 36 predicted proteins | sample CryBogCBE02Aug09_FD_71212 | JGI IMG/M metagenome (GOLD analysis project Ga0007815, IMG submission 71212) | Freshwater microbial communities from Crystal Bog, Wisconsin, USA - CBE02Aug09 | ecosystem: Environmental > Aquatic > Freshwater > Lake | place: Crystal Bog, Wisconsin, USA | collected...
GAAATATCTCTTCGTATTTTGGACTGGTTTGTGACCAATTATTCAAAGTTGAATAATGTTTCGTATGTTTCAAAAGCAGGAAAACACGTCATAGTTTATCTAGCATACAAGTCTCATTTGAAGGCGTATAGCAAAAAGATGTTTGATCCTTTCTGCCGTCATACTCGTATTGACTTCCAAGGAATATCAACAACTGTCGGTCAATTGAACTTCTTTGCTTGGGCAATGGAAGATGATGTAATTGAATACTTATTTGCTCATCGTGATGATATTCATGCTGATATGGAAACTCGTATGAATGCTACTGGTGAACCAAAGAAGAACAGCACAGAACATACACGCAAGAAACGACACGAACTTTCTCATAGCGCAACAAAATCATTGAAAAAACATGATGTAAAAATAACAGTCTCCTTCTCATGATGAGAATATGGTATAAGGACACAATTTACATTTTTATACATTTTTTAAGTGGTATGATTATCTATTTCGTTCCGTGGACAATCATACCAATCGTAGGTTACCATTTATTACAATACTTTATGGATGTTCGATTCTTTGGTTTTCAAGGTGAAGTTCGTCATGGGAACTCAATAGAACATACCTTGGTTAAACTTCTCGAGATCTACGCGGGATATTTATTTATAAAACTTGTTTATACTCCATAATGTTATCGCTTCGTCGTAATATCGTCTATCCAGCGGAAACCGATATTACTGATTTTGATTTAGATACCGATGTAGAAGAATACAACTACGATGGTCGTCTTGTCTTTCGTGGAAACTTAGATCCACAATATTCAGATGATACATTTCAGGTGTATTGGTTATATGATGATTCAAATAAGCGTGTAGGACTAGCAGAACATCAAGGTGAAAAAGATCACCTCTGCTACTGGATTCGTGATAACGAGTTTTCTACATTACTTCAAGAAGATTGGGTTTCAAGAGACAAGACTTTATGGCACATTATGTCTGCTACTGCATTTGAAGACTGTATTCGAAACGGTTGGACTACAGTTGAATCTTTACGAAACAGAACATCTCTGACTATTCTTCGACCAAAAGATATTTTAGATTATCAAGATCCTGAAGCAGTTTGTATTCGTTGCGGTTCTGGAGGTCATTCAGGGTGCCAAATGGAAAAACATCAGGCACATTATGATGTTTTTTTTACATTATTTGTTGATGATGATGGTATTATTTATGCGCCTCCTTCAGATACCCGAGTTTATGCCTTGCGACGACGAGCAGCTGGAGCTTTAGAAGAGGATTCTGGGATTTCTACAATGGTAGGTGTAGGAGCTGCTGGAGCAGGTGATTCTGCTACATTGTCATCTACATCATAACCAGTGTTTTCTTCTTCGTCATCATTGAGAGCAGCACGAGCACCGCCTTGAATTGGTGCTGGAGCATTTTCAGAGTCATCTTCATCTTCTTTGAACATGTCGCGAGCAGTTTGACGCTTGCGCTTTGTGACTTGTACATAACTTGGTTTCCAAGTTACACCAAATCCTTGACCGATGACGTAGATGCTACCTGATGCTACAATCTTTGCTTGACATCCTTTGGTGAATGTTGAAGATAATTCACCTGGTGTGAGAGGGACATCGTTTTCTTCTTCATCAATGACTTCCATTGAGACTTTACCGTCATAGACTGGAAGTTTGAAGCGGAGAGAAGGAGGATATTTACCGTTTGGTACCCATTCACCAGCACTGCTTTTGTCAACAGATACACTTAAGAACTTGTTGAATGAGTCGCGAATGGATTCTTCACCTCGTTTCTTTCCAAACCATGCTGGAGAGTTAATGACAGCAGCTTGAATAACTGCTTCTTGGAAGTCACGAAGGAAGTTGTATGCCTTAGATACATCATCTGCTCCTGCTGCTGGTTGTTGTCCGTATGGATCACAACCTTGAAGAGAAGCTGACATTGAGTAGGATGTAGTTGTGCTTCCATCCTTGTTTTCGTTTTCCTTTACAAGACAACCTGCTGGGAAACCGAATTGTGGAAATCGAAATTGTACATTTTGACTCTTGTACTTGAATGCGACTGATACACCACCTTGCTTATTACGCTTTGGTTCAGAGAATTGAATATCGGATGCGTTGATTTTGCAGACGTTGACTACGGATTGAGCGGACATTTCTATTTCTTGGGTTATGGTATTGTATTTTCTAATTTACCGTGGATCCGTTTTGCGCTCTTATTTCCGTGTCGGGTTCCAAACATGAAAAGTAAAAATGAAACCGTTTAATTAATCGCTACAGTCTCGAACATTATAATTTTCAACAATAAATAGTTGATCAAGAGGTGCTTGTAAATAGAATTTGTAATAATCATAAACACTCCAATCATCATCTATATCAAATAATTCATGTAACTTACCATCTGAAGTTCTACATACAATTGTAAGTCTTCGAAGTGGAAGGTTATACTTGTCAAATATAAACATTGCGTAATCAACATAGTCTCTAAAGTCATTTCCGTTATTAACATAATATCCAACATCTTCCTTTAATTTTTTTTCGTAATCGCTGTAAGTATACACTGCTACAATTTCGTCGTCCCATTTGTCACACCAGATTTCTTCTCGTTCGCTAAACCAGTCCTTGATATTTTGTAAGATTGTTGCTTTGTCTTGTACCATTTTATTTATGCCTCGGGGACTGTTTATATTCTAGATCAAACACGGATCCGTTTTAGGTTTCTATTTTCACAGCATATTCTTTTTATCATATAATGAGTTGTCTAGCATGTAAAAATAAATTATCTTTGGACAGATGCGAACGGCGAGCATTATCCAAACTTCCTTTTTGCGGTGTTCATATGAAGAGCAAGCACAAAAAGACTTGGATTGCGAATCAACCATCTCTCCAAAAGAATATAATAAAAATTCAAGCATTATGTAGAGGTTTCCTTGCTCGTCTTCCTATTCGTTTAGCAGGTCCTGGTGTCCTCAAACGATCTCTCTGTAATAATGATGACGATTTAGTTACAGTTGAAGAAAAGGATAAAGTTCATCCACATAATTATTTTGCTATAGAAGAAGACGGTAAAGTATGGTGGTTCGATCAACGATCTATGCTTCAATGGGCTCAACAAGAATTAGATATTAAAAATCCGTATACACGAACTTTACTATCCAAACAAGACATGAAGAGATTAAGAAAACTTTGGAACTATAGGAGAACCCATAACTTACCTCTTTATCACGCAGGACAAAGAAGACCTATGAACGATCTTGAACGAAGAGATAATTGGTGGTTGCGTATAGCACAAGTTTTACGCGAACACGAATTTGAACTTCATCATCAACATTTCATCTCATTAAATTTTCCGCAAATGATGGTGTTTGTCAATACACTTGCCGAAGATATGCGTTGGTGGCATTCTAACCGAGGAGAGAATGCTGCTGGTAAATATGCTTTAATTTTAGTAAGTTTACGCAATAATATGCCACGATACAATTCTCTTACTTTATTAAGTAAAGATATTGCAGGAGTTTTATTATGTGCTATTTCTGAAATCATAAACACACCTAAACTTATTTATTATATCAATTTAGCATACCATCGAAGTTATGGATACGCTTAATCTTTATCAATACTGTCTTCATTGCGTGATTGAAAATAATCGCGTAATTGATTACGAAGATCTTCGTGTCCCGGGTAAAGAGACCAAACTCCTTGCCAATCTTTATGAACATCCTTGGTAGGATCGACCTTGTTATCAATTAGAATGGCCCAACGGTCCTTGTACTTGCGATCTCGTTTCTTACCGTGCCAGAAATGGTAAATAGTACCCTTTACATAACCAATATTTTTATGAAGACGAAGAGCACGTTCTTGCCAGGCTAAAACAGCGTGTTTATAGTTTGAATGAACACCGGAAGGAATAGATCGTTCTCCTTCACCAATTAAAGAGCAAGCCATATGATGATCTCCTGCTCCTAAAATACCGTGATCAAAAAGTCCACCCATCGTGTTAATTGCTTCACGAGTAGCGGCCCAAGCATAACCTGGATGCCAGTAAAGACCTTTTCCTCCGTAGTAGTAATATTTGTCTTCAGTCTTTCCATCCTTGCTTACAATATTTGCATGTGAAACACCGTTCTTGTAGCAATATGCAAATCCTTTTGTTGTAGTCATAATTTCGTGATTGGGTCCTAAATCAACAGCATCTTCAAAGAGTTGAACAACAGGATGATGTTGAAGTTCATGGACGGTTTCTTCCATCCAATCTGGACGAACAAAGTCAATATCTCCATCAATCCATGCTACATATTTCCAGTTTGAAGGCAAACGGGAAATACCGATGTTGATAAGATTTTCTTTCAACCAAAGTTCTGAATCTGTGCGAACTTGAATATGACGAGATTCAAATGGATTTGTTACTTCAAATTCACGATCACCAAAGGCACCTTCTACAACAAATAATTTTGCTCCATACTTTTCCATACGAGCTTGAAATTCACTAAATAAACGTGGACGAGTTTTATATCGTTCAGGATTTGTCATGACTGCGATTACATAAAAGTCGTCCAAAAGATGAGAGTTGTCGGCCATTGTGATTTATATTATTAAGAATGAATTCTTTAAACATTATTTAACGATTTTGTGTTGTGTCTTTTTAGAATTCAAGTAAGCCTGAATAGCAGGTAAATCTTTTAAGTCAAGTTCAATTTTTGCTTTTTGATTTTTATCATCTTGTTTTGGTTTTTGTGGAGCAGGTGGTTGAACTGTATTTGTGCGAACAGGAGGAGTTATAGGTGTTTTAGGTTGAGAAACAGGTTGAGTAGGAGAGACTGGAACTTTTGGTTGAGGAGGTGGAGATAGAGGTGTTTGTGATACAGAAACTTTAGATTCTGGTGCAGGAGAAGTTGCTTTCTTTGGTGGTGCTGATACACTACGGAATGATTGTGCGATAACCTTTTGAGCCTGACTTAAAACAGGTAATGATGGAGCAACTACAACATTTGTATCTACATTTACAGTTGTTGGTTGTTCTTCATCTTGTGTCATTTCCTGTAAATCTTGAATAGCCTTGGTTGGATTCTTAATATCGGACATAAGTTTGGTTATGTTTCCGATAGGATTTTTGAGAAAGTTTTGGAGAAAGGTAGGACGAGGAATATGAAGGAAGGCTAAAATAGCACCCATTACTCCAACCATACCAACTGATACTCCTCCCATAATTGTTCCTAATTCAACTCCTCCAGAAGCTCCACCTAAAGTTAAGTTCATAGAGGTAGAAGGAGTCAAAGAAGGTGTAGGAAAGGCAGTTATTAAAAATAACGGAGTATCAGTAGGAGATAAAAACAAATTAATAGGAGAAGGTGTGGAGCAAGTTGAATCACTCATTGTTAAAGATTTAGAATTGGTTTTAGATCTTGTGATTGATGTTGTAGTTGTTATACTTGGAGTTACAGAAGAAGTTATACTTGGAGTTACAGATACGCTTGGACTTACAACAGAAGTTATACTTGGTGTTGATGCAGTTGATAAACTTGGAGTTCCAGTAGGAGATACACTTATAGACGCAAAACTTGAAACTGAAACACTTGAAGTTCTTTGAGATGAGACTGAAGAAGATATACTATTTGAATTACTTAGAGATATAGAAACGCTAGGAGTAGGAGATACCGAATCTGGAACAGCTACACCAAATCCAAGAGTTGTTGGAGGAATACAAGAAGTTATTGGGCCTAGAGTATTAGCACAAGGAAGAGCATATACACCTAACTGAATTCCCTTTCCGTCTGATGGATTTGTTCCAGTTAAGTTAAATGAAATCTTATACTGTGTATCTTGCGTTACTGAAACACCTTGATAAATACCGTCGAATGTCCCAACTGCACCGTCATACCATTGACCTGAAGACCAAGTCCCTGCTGCTGGAGGAGGTTGACCTGCTTGAAACCAAACTTGAAAATTAAGAGGAGCACTTATAGACGCACCATTTACAATGATATTTCCACCTTGTGATAGATTAGCATTCTGTAATATTTCAGTTGGATTGTAAGGAATAACCGCAGTTAAACTAGGATTTTTAAATGTCCAGAAACCTGGATCTTGACGAAAGGTAAATCCAACTAACCATGAACCGTTTGTAGTAGCGTTGAAATAGTAAGATTGTGATGTTTGAACATTTGCTTGTGGATACCAAACAGATGCTAAATAACAAGGAGGTAAAACACCCATAGCAGAAATATTTGGATTTGAATCAACGCAAGATGTAGCGTATACGAATGCAGGAAGCATTAATAAATAAACCCACATGTATTTGTATTTTACGCAATATTTAACTACTATTACAATAGAATGTTGGATACAACATCATGTTCTGGTAGATTAGGAAATAGATTTTTTCAAAATATGGTTGTAGATATGATTGCTAGAATGTATAATCTTCCTGCAAATTATGGTTATTCAGAAATTTTTAAAAAACTTGGTTTTAACTTTTTTACAGGATCTAATCAATTTGAATTAACAATTTTACTTACAGACGAAAATATAAATTATGTTTTAGATGGACAAACTTCAGGTGTAAATATTATTTTATCAGATGTATATTTTCAAAATCCTGAAACAGCTAAACGTATTCGAGAAAATATTAATAAAGAAACTATCAAAAATAACAATATATTTGCCAATCGATACAATAATAATAATGATGTATACATTCATGTCCGTTTAGGTGATTTACAAGATAGAAATTTAACTCCTGGTTTTGATTATTATGATAAAGTATTAAGTTCGATATCTTTTGAAAATGGTTTTATTTCAACAGACTCAATTAATGATCCTCTTATTGAAAGATTAGTAAATAAGTATAAATTGAATATTTTGCTAACTGATGAAGTTCAAACTATACAATTTGGAAGCACTTGTAAATATATAGTAACAGCAGGTGGAACTTTTTCTTGGATGATAGCAGTTTTAGGTTTCTATTCAACAATCTTCTATCCTAAAGATTTTTTGACATGGCACGGTGATATATATGTTTTTCCAGATTGGAATGGATATTAATTTTTTAAACCTATTTACGCGCTGCCCTACCATAGTATACATAACCGCGTTAGAAATGTCAGCAAAGCCATCTCATTCTAATTCAAACATGAGCACCGAAGCCTCCAAGACCGCAAAGAAGACCGCTTCTAAAAAGGTTGTAGAACCTGTCGCAGCCGCAGCACCAGCACCAGCACCAGCCGCTGCTGAACCAAAAGTAAAAGCTGCCCGCAAGACCGCAGCAAAGACCGAAGTTGTTGTACCAACTGTCGAAACTGTAGCTGCCCCAGCCGCAGAAGCTGCTGCAACAACTGAAGCTTCTGCTCCTTCTTCTTCCATTGGAAGTGTTGTTGAACGTCTCCGTGATGTTCGTGCACGCTTCTCCAATGAACTCAAAGAAATCATCGCAGAAACCCTCTTAGCCGCCAAGACTGCCGCCCGTGAAGTCAAAGATGCTAAACGCAAACGTCGTGCAAAGAAAGACGTCTCTGAAATGACTGAAGAAGAACGCGCTGCTTGGGAAGCTCGTCGTGCCAAGAATGCCTTCTTAAAACCACGCGCACTCTCTGGTGAACTCTGTTCCTTCATGAGCTTACCAGCTGGTTCTCAACGCTCCCAAACTGAAGTCACCAAGTTTGTTTCTAACTACGTTAAGTCTCATTCTTGCTTCGACCCTGCCAACAAGCGTCACATCATCCCAGACGGTGCTCTCTCTCGTCTCTTACGAGTCACTGACAAAGATACAGTTACCTACCTCAATCTCCAATCCTTCTTAAAAGTTCATTTCTTGAAGGCTTAAATACAAAAAAAGTAAATAAAAAATAAATTAAGGTCTGATTAGACTAAATTTATTTTTTTGGGTTCAATAACTCATAAAAATAGATTTATACATCAATGACTGTAACATTTTTAGGATAAAGATTTGTTTGATGATTTGGAATATCTATAGTAGACCATGGTTTTGGCATATAAATATTTTCACTCTCAGAAAGCCAAGATCCCCACCAACTTAATGTGCTATTTGCACAAATACATCCTGTTTTACATTCTGACATAATATAGAGAGTTTCCATACCAGTTGTTTGTCTTTCTAAAAATACCCAATTAAGATTTCCATATAATTTAGGTATATTCTCATTAGCCCATTGTAAGTCATCACTCAATATCAATATTCTTACCGACGGATTTTTAGATGTTAGATCATTTAATGCTTTTCTTCTATACTCTGTTAAATCTAAATCTAGATATGGATTACCAACATAATCGTTTCTACGAATATGAATAAAAGCTAGATTACTATAATCAATAAATACTTTTGGTAAAAAATTTTTAATATTTTTTAAAATACAACTATCATATGGAAAATAATTTAAGTTTTGTCCATAACCATCTAATATAACTATTTTATCTTCCAAATCAGGAATTTCACCATATTCAAAACATCTACATGTGATACTTTTAAGACTATTTAGATCAATATTTGAAATTACCTCTAAATTTGGAAATAAATCAGATGTATACATTTTCTCATTGCAATGTGGATTACCACCTTTCCATTCTTTATGTATTTTTAACAAACGACCAGTTTTTTCACAATATCCAATTGCTGCTGCTAAAGTAAATAAGTGATTACCAATGCCTCCTATTAATTTTGGGATAACTATTTTCTCCATTTTATAAAATGGTAGATAACTTATATGTTGATTTTTCGCAAAAATGTGAACTAATCTCATTAGGTAATATTCCTGATTGGAAAAATAATATTACAGTTCATCATATGCTTGAACATGTTCAAGGTAATGATGCAAAAATATTTTTAGAAAAATTAGTGGAAGAAGGGATAAATATAGATGATATACAAAGATATTGTTTTATGGTAGATGCAATTGGTTGTCCAAGTGTTTATGAATATAATGTTTCTGGAAGAAAAATAGTATCATCACCTACTTGTATTCGTTACCTTTACTATGCAAATGAAATATTTAAACATCTTCCATTTATGAATGATTTTTCTTTAGCTGAAATAGGAGCAGGTTATGGAGGATCTATTGTTGCTTTAGATTTTATTATAAAACTTAAAGGTTATTCAAAAAATCTAAAGTATCATGTGTTAGATATTCCACAAGTTCAATTACTTCAAGCGTTTTATTTAAAACATTTTGATATTTCATTATCTGTTATATTTGAAGACTGTTTTCAACATGGTAAAAATCTTGAAAATATTTTTGTAATAAGCAACTATTGTATTTCTGAAATTGGTGATGATAATAGAAATAGTTATTTTAGTAATTTAATAATACCAAAATGTATTGGAGGATACTTTGTTTGGAATAGTGGGGCTTCTATTGATCCTATATCAAATAACTTTTTAATAACTTCAATTAAAGACGAAAGTCCTAAGACAGGTCCGTTAAATAAAGTCATAATCTTCTCTAAACAATAACAAATGTGGAAATTTATTGATAAAGTTATTTATATTAATTTAGATTGTAGACCAGATAGAATGAAGTTTATTGAAGATGACTTTAGACCTATTTTTGGTGATAAATTAGAAAGATTTCCTGCTATCCGCGATGCATCTGGTTTAAATGGATGCGTTAGAAGTCATATTGCTGTTCTTGAAATGGCTATTAAAAATGATTGGGATAATCTTCTCGTTATTGAAGATGATGCTGCTTGGAATAAATATGAACAAGGATATAATAAGTTAAAAGTTCTTACAAGAAATCCATTTGATGTAATTGTTTTAGGAGCATCTGCTGTTACTTGGGATCAAACTACATTAAAATTAAAGGGGTGTAATACTACTGGTTGTTATTTGATAAAAAAGCACTATATGCCAGTTTTATTAAATAATTTTAAAGAGGGATTTAAATTTCTTTTAGAAACAGAGGATACATCTTTATATGCTCTTGATGTTTACTGGAATAAACTATTTGAAAGAGATAATTGGTTTGTTCTAGTTCCTTCTATGATATATCAAAGACCAAGTCCAAAACACTCTTCTCAACCAGAAGATGGAAATGTAGATTATACAAATATGTTTCTTTTAGATTTTACACCATACCCATTTGCAAGAGATTCATGGCCCTATTTAATCGATTATGGAACAGAAGAACAGAAAAACTCAATATTAATTTCTTCTGTTATTCCTAAACCAATATCAAAACCAAAACTATTATCATTTTTAAACAGAAAGTAGATTTCGTTTATATACTTTCCATGCTTGACCATTTAATTCATGATTATGTATTTCAGTATAACCTTTACTAACTAACAGTCCTTGTGCTTTCTTAGTAGTAGGCCAGTTAGTATCATCAAAAATCCAAATTCCTTCTGGTCGCACTTTATTCCAGAAAAGTTCTACTTCTTCACATGTAATTTCTTCACTATGATTACTATCCTGATGAAGAATATCAATAGAATTTTCTTTAAATATACTAGCTGCTTCTGAACTTTTTTGTTTCCATAATCTTACAATAGAACTAACATTTTCTCTTTCCATTAACTTTGAAGCAGATGTATATACTTCATCATAATTTATTTTAGCCCACCAATCATTATTTGCCTTATCATTATTTCCTTCTAAACAATGTTCTGCTTTCCATGGATCAATACCAATACAAACACTGAATGGATTCTTTTGCTTAGAAGCCATAGCAAGAGCTATTAAACTTTTACCGTAAAATACACCAAGTTCAACTACAAGGTTAGGATTTGTTTGATCAACTAAATCAATTAATTTATTTGCTTTCTCAACGGTGCACCAACCACCTATATTGTTATATATTGCTTCATAACGATGTTTCACGTGGTTCATTATTAAATTATAATACAATGATATATCTATATAAACGCGTTTCATAATGTGTTGAAAAACTTAAATTATTTAAATCGTATTATAAATAAGAATGATAACATTTATCTACAGTACTTGTAGAATTTATCCTAAAATTGAATGGTTTTTGGATTCATTATATAATCAAGCAGGTGAATTGTCATATCCTATTACTAGTATACAGATTGTAATTGTAGATTTTCAATTACAGAATGATCCTTCAAGAAAACAATTATTTTCAGAAAAGGTAAAAGATAGATTTGATTATGTTCATGTGGAACCAAAACCAAGTCCTTGGCAGGGTAAATATAAGTTAACACAGAAAGACTATTTCTGTGCTGGTTCTGCTAGAAATACAGGTGTATGTTATGCAAAATATAATTACTTAGTTTTTGTTGATGACTTATCCGTTATGTCTCCAAATCTATTAGGTTTTATTATAAATTCATGCAATACAAATAAAACAGTAGCGTACGGTTATAAAAAAGTATTTAACTTAAATGTAGAAGATGGAAATATTGTTACATTAACAGAACACCCTGCAGGTATAGATTCTAGATGGAATTTAGGTCCAACAGCAAATATTAGTGGAAGTAATTTTTTTGGTTATATAAGTATACCTCTCAAAACAATTTTAGATGTAAATGGTTATGATGAAATTTGTAATTCACTTGGAGGTGAAGATTACAATTTAGGAATGCGTCTTGAAAAAAATAATGTAAATTTACTTTATATTCGTAATTCTTTCTATTATGAAACTGAGAACATAGATCAAAATGATGTTACCTTTTGTAGAATTGATCCTTTACTATCACAAGATGAATATAACTTTTTAATGAAAAAATATAATATAACTGAACGAATAGTTCCAGACGGAAGAAATGATCTTACACATTTAACTTTAGATATGTTAAAACGAAACAAAACTTGGACTGAAGGAAATAATTATAATTTAAGAGAATTAAGAACTTCAATTCAAAATGGAGGTTCTTTTAATAATATATTTAGTAATGAACTTAAAACTATTGATGGTGTATACTTAACAGAACTTGATACAAATTCAGTTCGTCATTTAGATATACAACCTGATTATGTACCTCCTCCACCTGTTGTTAAGAAAACTAATAATACTAAGTTTTTCTGGAATAAAAAGTCAACTAAATAGTTTCAGTTTTTTAAGAAATTGGTAATGGTGGAGGATTCTTACTTTGAATACTTTTAATAACATGAATAGGAATATTTTTTTCAATTAAACTTCTTTTTATAGGTAAAAATCCAACTTTATAATCATTGATTCCAAATGAAACTATCCATCCAGAGTCTGTTTCTACTGCTCCGCATGGATATACAATATTATTTTTTATTGTCTTTTTTGTTAAAAATTTAGGTTGTGGTTGACCTACAAGAATAGGATCTTTAAATACATATATTACTTTTTCATAACCTAATGTAATATATGCACCGCAAGTATATTTAAGATCAGATGCAGTATGAAAAAACCAAATATAATGATTATTATCATATTTAACAGGTGTAGAACCACCTCTTACTGTACCAAATTCACAATCAGTTTTAGGAAATTTAGTTATTAAAGGAGATTGTTCAAGATATGTTTCTTTATCTGTATATCGTATTATTGTTCGAGGATTATCAGAATAAATAAAAGACAGATAGTCTCCATCTGAATAAGGAATCCAGTTTTTTTCACGACCATCGGATATCCCATTTTTTACAGTTTGAGGAGGGAATAAATAATGTGAATACATTGTTTCACAAGTTTCTAAATCTAATTTTGCAATACCTACTCTGAAACCATCAGTATATGTTAAATACCAAAAACCTTTATGCTCAACTGCGCGAGGATCTTCACAATGTTGACTATCGTTGATCATATTATGCTGATAAAACATCTGCTTCATATCTTTCATCACTTGTTCTCCGTTTGAGTAGGTTTTTACAATTTTATTTGAATCTTTCACAACTTTAAGATCTTTAGTAAGTAAACAAGTTGCAATATAATCATGAATCATTTTAGGTTCAATTCCTGTTCTGTAAAATAATCTATATCCCTCTTTGTATGGAACAATACAAGCATTATAATGGTAAGTCATGTTAGACATGAGAGTATCTTCATCAAGGCACACAAGGTCGTTGTAGTCGCATAATGAAGGAAGAAGATTTTCATACTCAGTATATGTAGGTTGTTGTTCTATATAACGAGTTGTTAGTACATGATTTGGTCTGTATTCTTTCGGAATTATTTTTGAAATAATACTTTTCATTAAAACAAATAGCAGAAATTATTTATATATTTTTATACGTGGACTATCTAATTTTAAAAATGTATTTATTCCAAACTTAAGATTTTTACGTCTGTTGTAAGTTTCAGTATCTTCATCTCCACCAATATCATTTTTAATATATGTTTCATCTACTTGACTCATACCATGTATAGGATGTTGATGTTGTATAATTACTTGATCAAAATATGTTTGTTTTTTTAATAAGTTTGCTACTTGTGTAAATTCATTATCACACCATGCAGTTCTGTAAATAGGGTTATAAATATATCCAAAACGTTTGTAATACTTATTACCCATTATAACAAGTGTATTTAGACCATTTTTTTGAAATCCGTCATTAAACCACAAAACTCCATCAGTTGTTGGATAATATCTATACATCGTATCACGAATAATAGTATCGTAACCTTTTACAATTGGAATCATATCATCTGATGCCAACAGTAAAATATCAAAAAAAGGAGCTTTTTCCATATCACGATTAATTGCTTTTACCTTTGTTCCTGATATTCCCGTATGTACTTGAACATTAGGATGTATCGATATGAGCGAATTAATTAAATCCATTGTGACAGTTGAATCATCTGAATCAAGAGTAATCATAAATGACATTTGATTAAGGTCATTTGCCTGTGATATATAAAGTTTTAAAACTTCTAGAAGTTTTTGCGGTCTTCCTCGCGAAGGAAGTTTCACAAGAATAAACATATTATAATTAATGGATATTATTGTACAAGTCTGGCGCTATAAAAACTTAGAAAGTTGTCCTCGTAAACAACAGAGACAAAAAGAAATAGAGTATTGTGTAGGAACACATTTTAGTAATCCAAATATAAATACAGTTCATCTTTTAGGAATTAAAGAAGATGAAAGATATTTTAAAACTCTATTTCCAAAAGCAATATACTTTGTAGTTCCTTATCAACCTACTTATGGTATGATGTTTGAGTATGCAAATAATAATATAGAACATGGTAAAGTTATATGTATTTGCAATACAGATATAGAAATTGGATATTTTAATCCTATGATTCTGAATAGGGTTAATAATATGGTTTTACTTGCACTTACTCGTCATAATGTATTTGATGGGCGTTCTGATAGTTATCAAATCGAAAACTATGGAGGTTCACATGATGCGTTTATTACAAGACTTCCATTAACCAGAATTAATTATCCAAGACTTAACTTTAAACAAAACCTTTTTGGTGCAGAAAATGTTTTGATGTTTGAGTTTACAATTGCAGGTTATACACTCAAAAATCCATGTAAACAAATTCCAATTTATCATCATCACAAAGATGAATCTTATTTTGAACAGTATAAACGTATTAATCATGATAAGAATACAGTCATGTGTCCTCCTAGCGATCTAGGTATATATGACGAGGGACATCGGATCCATCAGGATAGTCCATAACTTGTCCACAGAAATCATGGTTAACAACTGGAAATGGTATTTCAATTAAAGTTTCCTCATTACTCATACGAATCATACCGTGAACTAAAGATTTACTTGATAAAATAGGATATACAGTATCTCCAAGAAAATCCATATCTGAACACCATTTAATAGAATTATTTCTTAAATATTCATGAACTTTTGAACGAAAATTAAACGGAACACCTTCCTTCTTTATTCCCCATAATCCACTCATAATTTTCCAATCATGATGAGGATGATCACGAATCATATGAAGAACTTTATCTGATTCTAAAAATTGACGAATACACCATTCATCACGATCATGTATTCGACTATCGGAATCACGAACAATCATAATGCTTACATCTGGATTATCAATTGGATAATAGCGTTCCATTCTTGCCCGTATATCATGAAACTCTGCATGAATCATTTTAACATTTGAATATCTTCGAAGAACTGTTTCTACCCACATGGGAATATCAAAATAATAAATATAAACATACCAAGTTGGAAACTTTTTCTGTATAATATTTACGTTTTCTATCATACCTTTTGTATACTTTGGATTTGAACCATAAAGTGTAAAAGAGAAAACATTCATTTATGTTCAGAACTTAAAATATCTTTAACATCTTTCCATTCTTTTACGATACGAATAGGCATAGTAGAGTAAAGAGGATCAAGTGGAGATGAACGAACAATAGGTATAGCTCCTAGTAAAATTGCTTCATATACACGATGTGTATCTATACCCGTTCCTGCTGGACATAAAATATATTTACTACGTTTTAGATCACGATAAAAGTTAAAACGACGTTGCTGTGTTTCTGGATCTCCAAAGTTTAGAGATTTACCAAGTGGATAATGCATATACTCATGTTGAACAGTACATAATGGATGATCTTTGAATTCATTATAGACTGCTTCTCTCTCAGGACGATTTGTATCTATGAGAAAATTGACTAGACAGAGTATTGTTCTTTCAGGTTGTGGTTCATTCATTACTGCTCGTAAAACATGATGACTAGCATATTGATGATCGCGTAAACCAAGTGGAAGTTGTTTTGCGAGAGGTGTTACACAATTTACAGCAGATACATTAGTTACATATGGTTCTACTAGTTTGTATAGTTGTTCGGTAAATGACTCATCACTATTATGAACAACTAATGATACCTTTTTTGTTATACGCATTCCTAAAAAATGAGATATATCACTTACTTTAAGAAACACCGTATCTCCTGTAGTAAGTTCAAAAGGAGTTCTCCATTTTCTAATAGGATAACGATTATCAAGATTCCATTTGCATTTTTCTTGATAGTATGCTCCTGATATAAATGATGTATTCATTTATATTTATGATAAACCCTTGTTAAAATAATTATATTTCTAGTTCATATATTTGCAAATAATATCTAATTCATGAAGAGACCATGGACATTCATGTGAATAAAGATGAGCATCTGAATATGACATTGTCTTTAATTTTTCAATAAATAAAGGTATGTTATATCTATGATCATAAATATCAAGACGTTTGTACCCATTATCGTTAAGTGTTAATAAAGAAACTCCACTTGAAAATACATGTTTTCTTAGAAGAACTTGATCTGTATACCATCCATGACCTCCATGTATACCGTCTGTTTGCAGATCATATTTTTCTCTCAAGAAACTACGAATATCATTTATACTATTTATTCCAAATACCTTTTTCCATATAGATGTAGATGCAGCATTATAACATATTGGAATTTGATCTGGAGATACACAACGTAAATCACGAAACATAAGAAATGTATTTGATGGTATTTCGTTTATTAACGAAGAAAAATAGGTTTTATTTGCTGGAAGCATGTCCATATCAGTAATAACAGTTGTTTCATTTTCATCTAAAAGAGCAGGGTATAATATTCGAATAGTTTGAGCAGTGTATACTGTTGAAACACCTTCAATAGGTGGAAATACTATAATATTATCTGAAAAAGTATGTAAACTTATAGGTAGATCATTTCCAATATAAATTATACGTACATTTATCTGAGGATAAAACTTTTTCCACATATAAATGAAAATTGGTATAAATCGTGTATATTCAGGATTATTATTTACTGCTGTAAGCACTGTAGTAATACGCATTCTATACTTCAAGTATAATTATGTTTAAATCTATTTTATACTATCTTGTATTGACTTAATCCAATAACCAATCTTTAATTTTTCCATATTGAATATTCCAGATTGTATTCTTTTTAGTTCAGAATCTAAAAACTCAGGAGTTACCTCTGACCAATCATTAATCCAACATATAGGAAGATCTGAAAAGTCATTCATAGCTATATGACGTTTTACAATTGGAATACTTCCCATATAAAGAGTTTCCCACATACGATGTGTATCAATACCTCCTCCTCGTGGACATAAAACAAATTCATGATTACGTATATCTTGAAGAAAAGTCTTTCGTCCTTCAAGAGTATTTACAATCTGTCCTTCCGTGACCCATTTCATATTTTTAAAATAATTGTATACAGATTGACGTTCGTTTGGATACGTAGACACATTAAAGTTCATATAAACTTTGTTTTTAATATTCCGAGGCGTGTTCATAACATCTACCATAATATCTAGATTTCCGTATATTGGATGAATATGTGTATCATTGCAATTATTTGTAATTCCAAGCGGTAAAGAATGAATACGATTATCATCAAACTCTTTATTAACAGTCCACCATACACTTGGAGAATAAATACTAAATAATTCTTTTGTAACCCCTAGATCTCCATGTCCTGTAATTAAAAGTTTACTATGAGGAGTTGGAGAATAATGTAACTTTCCTCTCCAGTAAATAGGAACACGAGAAATAAGTACATCTATTTTAAAATAATTATTTGAAAATGCTTGTAGATAAGCATCAGTTGTTATAATATCTTCTTTCCTTATCATCATTTATATAGTAGTTCAATACAGCACGTAATTGCGTAATGTATTGAGCCCTATTGGACTACTTTTTATTTATTTTTTAATTTTTAGACATTAAAACTCAAAAACCAAGCAAATATATACATACTTGCCACTTTAGTTGGAGTAGGCAAGACCACCCATACCGGACATAACACGGAGAACGTTGTAGTTGACTGCGTAGATGCGGACCTTGGCAGTGCGCTGTTGTTGTACAGTGTTAACGGAGAGGGTAAGGTTGAGTGTGGCCTTATCGATACGAGAGAAGTTACATGTTCCGGATGGTTGATGTTCTTCTGGTTTCAAGGCAAAAGAGTAGACGTTAATACCGACAGAAGGTGTACGAGTGTGGTGTTGCCATGGTTGTACCTTGTCGAAATAACGACCTTCGCGTTCGTCGAAACGATCTTGTCCGTTGAGTTGGACCTTGGCGACTTCGACTGGATTCTTACCTTCACATTTGACGTTGGAGGCAAGAATGACCTTGGCGAGTAAGTAGTTGGTAGTACCTTCGAAGAAGTTGTCATCACCAGCAGAACCATCAGTGTTGTAGATACCAGAACCAGTTGTGAGACCAGAACCAACTGCGACACCAAGACCACCAATTTGGGATTGGGCGTATGCAAAACCTGGAACACCAGCACCAGAACCAGCAGAGGCAGAGAAGGTTGGTACAGATTGTGTTACACCTGCATTGGCAGTTGTTGTGGCTAATGCACCACGACCGAGAACGGCTGTTACAATACCTTCAGTGGTCCAGTCATCAGAGTAGTTGAATGGCTGTTGACCGAGGGCTTCCATGATCCATGGGGTTGGTGGAGCATTGCAGTCAACGAAGGAATCACGTTGAACAATCCATACTAATTCTTTTACAGGGTGGTTGAAGTTCATCTGGATCTTGTTGGAAGATGCAGTGACGGTTTCATCACCAGTGAATTGGAGTTGATCAATGAGGTATTCGTGTGATTGCTGGGCGAAACGACGACGTTCTTCAGTATCGAGGTAGACGTAATCAATGTAGAGGGAGGCAGCAACTAATTGGAGTTGGGAGACAGCAGTTACACCATTACCGAGCTGGATGGTTGATGGGTATGTTGGCATAACAGAGAAGTCACCAACTTGGACATCTGCATAACAACAGTTGTAGTTCTGTTCGAATTCAACGTTGATACGGACTTCGTGGTATTGGAGAGCAATTAAAGGAATTGCTAAACCAGGATTGCGGCAGTACCAGAATTGGAGAGGAATGTAGAGAGTCTTGAGTGGTGTACCAGCACGAGATAAGCATGAGTTGGTGGCTTCAGAAGCAGCACATGTTGCATCTAATGCAATACCTGCAGTATCCTTGAGTAAGACGAGATCAGCGGAGTTACCGACCATATCATCGAATGATACTTGGGTACCTACTGGTTGAGTGAGCTGGGTCCAGATTTGCATCCAGTCACCATATTGACGGTCAATACGAGAACCACCAATTTCAATTTCAACCTGTTTGATTAAACGGTGACCAACATAGTTGAGCCAACGGAAACGAGTTCCTTGAGAACCAGCAGTGTTTAAGTTAATCTGTGGGAGAGTAACTTGGATGTATGTGCGGTACATTAAATCGGCATTACGACTAATGACGGCAGTGACACGACGACCAAAGTCGGCTTGACCGTTGAATGTAACTTCAATGGCTTCCATTGCAAAGTTAGTGTGACGTTTGTAGAGAACCTTCCAGAAGGTAATCTGTGGATTACCAGAGATATAAATATCCTGAGCACCGTAGCTGACGAGCTGCATTAAACCACCTCCCATTTGTGTTTATGTTCCATATCAAGATTATTTTTTTCTAATCCACTCACGCGGCGAGAGATAAAAAAACGCCCTCGTTCGAAGTTAAGAAAATATTTTCTCCGTTCATAAAATATGGACCCTTTCTTGTTCCCTACGGGTAATGTTCTTATCAATACTTTTTTACGATCTATTGTCTTAATTTTAACGATGTTATTTGGTTTCGGAACTAACTTATACGCTGCTTACTGGGGTGCTATTATTCACGACACTATTTCTTTGTTGTATGTACATTCTTACCCTCTCTCTGCCTTTTCTTACAAGTTCTGAGCATTCTTTACGCATTTCTACTATTTCGTATCTTGGATCTCCACCTGTGTTACAACATCTGTATTCAGGTGGAAGTCTTAAACGAGGATATACTTCATTTATCCAGTCATCGCAATACCAATTCTTGATTTCTGGTGGAAAGAACTTTCCTTCAAATATATCCATGTGTGTGCGATGAGTCATAACTTGTGTTAAAATATTTACATTTCCATCATTCTGTGGTCCTACAATACCTATATTTCCATTTGCTGCCAACATTTTAATAGATGCATCTACCCATCCTGTTTTCAAAAACTTTATATCGTCTCCACATTGGTATATGTAATCACAACCATCATTGTATGCTGTTGTAGCAAGTTCATTCCACATTAATGTTACATGACCTTTTGGAAAGTCAAGAGGAATCCAGTGAATATCAGAGAACACTCGTTTGAAGAAATCTTGAACATCTTTTCGTGTATAAAAAGCATCATCACTATCGTAGCCTACATAAAAAACGTAAGTATGATTATGAGACATTGTTTCTACAAATGTTGCCAACATAGGCAGAAAATAGGAGTTTCTAGGATACTTCCAATCTCTTTTGTGGGATGTAGTTGGTAGAATAATACCCACTTTCATTATAATGAGCCTTATTTCTAATATAGGGGCATACACGTATACGGATAAAATTTCTTCCTTAGCAGTTGCTCCTTCTCCATACAATAACATAGGAAGTAATTACAACATTGTATTTGTTGGAACTTCAAACGGTCATATATACATGTATAATGAATATACAGATGTGACTTCCATGCATAGAATTATTCCTACAGGGTTTACAGGAACACTTTCAGGAGAAATTACAGGTTTAACAGTTGATCGAAATGGAAAATATTTATTCGTGAACGCTCCATTTGATAACCATTGTTTACGTATTTCATTAGCATCTATTCCTATTATAGGAGCTCCATACAGCCTATCAGTTCCAGTAGATAGTGATATTTATAAATTCGGGGATAATACTGGAAACATAACTGTAGATTCTCAGGGAAGTGTATACTTAGTAACTGGAAATGGAACATCTATTTCTACAATGCAAAATTATGGAAACTCATTTGTAAATCTTTTGTTTCTAAATCAAGGACCTGCACTTAACTTTAAAGGTATAACTTTATCTCCAAACGAACAGAGAGTTTATGCTATAGATTCAGGTTTTGGTTCAATTTACTATTATGATTTTTTATCAAATCAACCTAATTTTGTTTTATTAACTACAGTTGGTGTTTCTTCAAAAATAAGTAATGTTGCTACTTCAGAAAATAATGTATTTTATACTGAAAACGATGGAGTTCATGTAATTAATGATTATCTTGGTACTATTTTACGTGTTGCAGGAAACGGTATGAGTTCTTATGTTCCTACTACAAATCCACAGATGTTTACATTAAGTGGAACAAATGCAGTATCTTCTGATCAATTTGGAGACATTTATTTATCTGCTTCAAATGCATTTGGAAATAGTACACTTTATAAAGTAACTTTTAGTTTACTTGAACGAAATGGTTATCAACCTCCACCACCTCGTCAACAAATTCCTATTTTACAACCTTATCCTACAAATACATGTAAAAGTATCGTAGAACCATTTAATCCTCGTTTGCGTTTTGGTTGGGGTCTTACTAATTCTAAAAAACCAATTAACTTAAGTAAATTTGTTCTTTGTTGTCCTCCACCTGTTGTAAATTGTCCAGTAACACCATTTTACTGTTTACCTACTCCTCCTCCAGTATATCCTCCACAACCTACACCTCCTACATATCCAATAACTATTCCAACACGTCAATTTAATGATCATTTTATAACAACCGGTTATCGTAATTCTATTTCGGTAGTTTCAAATGTATTAACAACTACATCTCTAACATTTTCTGCTTTAAACGCTGAAGTTCAACCTGCTCTTGGACCGCTTGGAGAAGTTTATTATATGGCTGAAAACGGTGTTTTATCAAAACTTTATAATAACAGAGTTTCATGGATATTCAATACAGGTCAATCAAACAAATTAGCAGGACCAGTAGTTTCTACAACCGGAACAATTGTTGTAACAAGTGATTACGGTAATATTTATCGTTTAGATTCAAATGCTTCTGTTTATCAATTTTATCCAATTGTTTTAGGACAGCAAGTTGGAGGTTCACCTGTTTGTATAACTAATAATGCATTTGATTATATTATAGCAGCATACGGAAACACTATGGGTGCATTTAAGTCTTCTAATGCTGGAACTGTGTGGACAAATAAAACACAAACAAATGGAGAACTTTTTGAAACTTCAGTTGCTACAGATGGTATAAACGTATTTGCAGCAACAAATAATAGTAAATTATATTGTTACACTGCAGAAACAGGGAACTTAAATTGGATATACTCTATTCCTACAAAAGGAATATCACCTTTTACACCTTATGTAGGTGCTAACTATATAGGAGTTACCGTTCCAGGAGATAGTAATATTTTTATTTTAAGTAATTCAACTGTTCGTGTTCAAGCATATGATATTACTATAACTCTTTCAGGAATGCAGGCAGCAGGTCCACCTGTCATTTCAACTGATTCAGTTGGAAATATATGGGCACATGTAATTACTGATTCAGGACAATTATATGCATTTGGTAATGTCTACGCAAACGCAAATAATAGTGGTTACCAATACTTTTGGTCAAATAATGAAACTATTCCAGGTAATTATGATACACCGGTTATAGACTCTTCTGGTTTTATTTATACTTCTGGAACAAACGGAGTTTTAAACCAATATCAAGCATATTATACTATAAGTTCAACACAAACTCCTAGAACAAATCTTGTTTTAAATGGAAAAATAGCTACTCCTCCATACCCTATTCAAGTGTTTAATACACCTTTAATTACAAGTCAAAATACTATGTACGTAGTAGGTCAAAATTTAAGTAGTTTAGGAACAAATTATTTATACACACTTTCTAGCTAGAAGGCATCATTCTTGGAGATATATGCATTGCCTCTAATTCTTGTAACCATAACTTTACAGCATAAGGAATAGTCTTGTTTTCAAGACCTGCTTTTGAACCGCATGATTTACATTCATAGAGTTTATCCTTCTCGTTGATTGTAGAGAGAGAACCACAAGTAGAACATATACCTGTTGTGAACGGATCTGAAACATCCATCAATCGTTCTTTGGTGAACGCAGATGCTCCGTGAGTAATGAAGCAATCACGTTCCATTTCACCAACACGAAGACCACCATCACGAGCACGACCTTCACAAGGTTGACGAGTGAGAGATACAATAGGACCACGACCGCGTGAATGTGCCTTATCAATTACCATATGCTTCAATCGTTGGTAATGAGTAGTTCCAATAAATATTTCAACTTCCATTTGTTCTCCGGTCATTCCGTTATACATGATTTCATTACCGTATGGATGCATTCCAAGATTTCTCATATGTTGTTTGAGATCTTCAATACCGAGATGTGAGTAAGGAGTTCCATCGCCTAAATTGCCTGTATTTACACCTACACGACTATACATTGTTTCTAATAATTGTGCTATGGTCATACGTGATGGAATAGCATGAGGATTCATAATGATATCTGGTCGTAATCCAGATGCGGTAAACGGCATATCACATTCATCAAGAATCATACCACATGTTCCTTTTTGTCCCGAACGAGAGGCAAACTTATCACCAATTTGTGGAACGCGTTCTGAAATAACACGGACTTTTACGAACGGATAACCATCTGAGTTTTTGTCTTGCCAAACTCCATCAATACGAGCAGGTTCTGAGTTTTTGTGTGTTGTAGACAAGTCACGATATAAGTATCCGTGTGGATCGTTTCTTAAGTTTACAACTTTACCGATGACTACATCATTTTCTTGAATGACTGCATTCTTCATTGGTATACCATTGTCTTGTAAAGCATGATATGAAGTATTTTTATAACCTTTTGTGTTATCGTGTTGTGGTTTTGAGAATCGTTCTTCACGACCACTTGCTACATTACGATGTTCTTCATCTTTGTAGACCGTATAGTAATAACCACGCATAAATCCTCGTTTTAGAGAACCGCGATTGAGAATAACTGAATCTTCTTGATTGTATCCACCATAACAAGCAATTGCTACAATTGCATTACAACCACTAGGCATCTTGTGCATGTTCAAGATACTGGATATCTGATTTTCAACAATTGGTCTTTGTGGAGATGCTAATAGATAAGCATTCTTATCAAGACGACGATGATAGTTTGTAGCGTATAAAGTCATTGCTTGCTTTGCCATAGCAGATTGATAGGCATTACGAGGAGATTGATTATGATTTGAGAGTGGAATGATAGATGCCATATGACCAAGAATCATATGAGGATGAATTTCACAGTGTGTATAAGTAGCATCTACATCTCCAGGAAACATTGCAATATGTGATACTTCCGATTCGTTGGCATCAATATATTCCATACATGAAGTCACCCATTCAGACCAGGGTGCACATGGTTGAGGTTGTGGTAGTAACTTACCGTTTTCTACCCGTAACACAGGTCTAACTAATCGTCCTGCGTCTGTTTCAATAATTATTCTGTTTTGGAGGACATTCCAAGCAATAGATACTTGTGGATGTATTTGTGCTGTATGTTTTGCTTTCTTTAATTTTGAGTGAACTTCTTTTGGATTTGAAGTATAGGCTATAATTACACCGTTTACAAGGATTGCAACAGGTCCTTCCATTCGTGCGTTTTTGACCCAGTCAATATCTGGAATTTCACGAAGAAAGTTAGTTATTACAAAGGATGGAACGTGTGTAGAGATAGTTGATAATAAACTCATGGTTTTCACAATACCAACTGAATGACCTTCTGGAGTTTCTACAGGACATACAAATCCCCAAGAAGAACCGTTCAATTTACGAGGTGCTAATAACTTACCTGACTTTTCAACAGGTGTTTGAATACGACGAATGTGTGAGAGTGTAGCATTGTATGATAAACGATTCAATACTTGCGATACACCTGATTTAGTAGCATTGGATAAGGATGTAGAATTAGATGTTCCTAATCCTTGAACTGTGAAGTTTCCAGTTGCTAATGCTTGTTTTAATTTTCCTTCAATAGATGATACTTTCATAATCTTGTAAAGATTGGATAGAACAAGAACATCTAATGGTTTTCCTGAACGTTTCCAGTTATCGTTATTGATTTCATGAACGAACTTAGAACGAATATCTTTACAAACTTTTTGAAATAATTGACGGAATAAATGAGTCAGAAGAGAACCAGTAGTTACAACTCGTTTATTAGGATACACATCACGATCATCTAATGTTATTTTTCCTGCAGCTGTATCCAATAACTTCTTCACCATACTTACCAATATTTTTGCTTTACGAGCAACTAATACTTCAGGTTCTAATGTTTCACCTGCTAATTCTACATGTGGTAGAAACTCAGTTGTCAATAATGTTTTTACATGACCTGTTTTATCGTCGTGAGTTGGAGGATATTGAAGATGACGAGAAAGGTATTCAATTGCTTGTTCTTGTGTAAAGACTCCAATATCTGCACATTCTTTAAAGGATGCCATCAATGAATCAGTATCTTCAATATTGAGAAGTTCATATACTTCTTTATCTGTTTCAATTCCAAGACAACGGAAGAATACCATTAAAGGAATATCTTCACGAAAGCGAGGAATACATACAGATAGAGGATATCCTAAACCATTGAACTTGGAAGATATACGGATTTCTAACTTCTTTGGAGGCAAGGTAAAACTTTCATGTAATGACTTCATTTCAACCGAATGTGTGTGTTTAGTTGTGCTCTTTTTGTTTAAGAAGACCATAATACGATTATCAGCTACTTTCTCTTGTGAGAGAATGACACGTTCACCGCCGTGAATAATAAAGTATCCAAATGGATCTTGTGTACATTCACCTAATTCATCAAGTGTCATAGGATAATCTTTCAAAACGCAGAGAGATGAACCTAACATAACAGGAATCTTTCCAAGAGAAATACCTTCGAATGTTTTTGATTCTTCTTTGAACTCTGCTAAATTGGGTCCAAAGTAAGAACGAACTTTCAACTTAATATCTACAAACATCTGTGCTGCGTATGTGAAGTTACGTATACGCGCTTCGTGTGGGAGCATTTGTTTCAAACGACCTGTTGCCTCTTGAATACGAGGTTTCAAATACGATACATTATCAAACGATAATCGAAATTCGTATTTATACTTTTTCGTGGTCTCGTCCTGATCGTGCCATACTACAATAGGTGGTGTAGAACGCAATATCAAAGGAATCTTATTGCGTAAGAAATCTTCATACGGTTCAATTTGTGATTCAGAAAATCGTGATACGCCATTCTTAAAATATGCTCGAACTGCTTCCATCTCGTGTTATTGATAGTGCGTCCTCGCCGTAAGTTTTTATCCGTTTTTAGTAAGAGTATGCCTGCTGCTGACGCCGGAGCAAAATACACAATTATTAAAGAAGGTAGTGATCCTGCATTTAATGGTAAGAATCCTGATGCAAGAGTGTATCCTATTGCCACTTTTACACCACCCGTAGGAATGCCAAGTGGTCCTGGATTTGGAGGAAAACGCGTTCGTCGTTCAACCAAAACCTTTCCAAAAGGTATTTTGCGTAGAACTGCCAAGATTACTCCTGCTAAGAATCCATCCAAAGCACCTCCTATGACTCGTAAGCGTTCAGTCAAGTTAATGACTGAAAAAGGAATAGAAAAAGCACGTAAAACTGCCAAAGCAAAAGCTGCCAAGACAGATATAGCAACTATTCGTAAAAAATTGATTGAGAAGAAAATTATTTCAGCAGACAAGAAGAACATACCACCTACCGTTCTTCGCGTTTTATATTCTGATTCGGTCGGAGCTGGATTACTTTCTTGAAAACTTAATATAATGACGAAAGCGTGGGGTCCGCTTGGTTGGGCCACGTTACATACAATAGCAGCACTTTACCCCGATTTACCGTCCCAGTACGAACTGGAACTACTAAATCGGTTTCTTGCTTCTTTTACAAGCACAATTTTATGTCCATCATGTCTTCAACATTTCACAGATATGCAGGCATTGTATACTCAAATGTTTCCTAACTGGAAAAACTCCCGTAAAACTGTTTGTGAGTTTGTATTTCGTGCCCACAATACAGTGAACAAGAGAACTAACAAAAAGGTTTATACATTGGATGAAAGTATAGCAGAACTTCAATCTATAATTCCAGATACAGTAACAGGTACTGCACGTCGTCAACAGTACCTTGTATATATTCGTACTGACTGGATGAGAAACATGACATTAACAGGTATTTCAAATGCTCCAAGATTAAAAGAACTCAATGTTATTGAAGACGAATACTGGTCTAAACGATCATTTACATGGTCAGATATTCAATCAAAGTATCCTGATATAAATGTATCACCTATTCCCGAGCGTTCTTCTATGATTGCTTCTGGTTCTGCGGTTATTCCTAAAATTTCTATGCCAACAGCAGGAGGTTTTTCACTTAAAATTGGAAAGATCGGAGGGAGGTCAAGTCTTCGCTAGGAAGCGAAATACGAGGTTCGCATTCCCATTCAAATTTACGCATCCAAGGCATACGATTATCTTTTGATTCATCATACTTTTCATCGGGATACATTGCTCGTTTTTTAGCACGATGTAAGGATTCTTGTGGAAGAATGAATTGAAGTTGTTTGGTAACTGTAAACTTTGGAGTTTCTGGTTTCCAGACTACAGGTTGTTCGTGATATCGTATTATTTGAGATATTAAAGGTGCTTCGGAATAAGGATATACCCAGTTCCAATCTAAACACTTGTTTTCTGTAAAGTAGTAGAGAGTCCAATTAAAGTTTTTCCAGAAAGATTGAACTACATATTCAATATTTGTAGTTCCATCAAGGAGATGTAAATTGTATCGTTCTTCAAAGAATTTACCATCAGGAGACATGATTGCAGATTCAGCAGGTCTACATCTATTTTTGATTGCCTCCTTGTAATAATTAAATTCATCCATACCTGCTGTTTTTAAAAACTTGTAACGACCCTTTGGAGTTAATAAGTTTGGATTCCCCGCTTTTTGATAATATTCCATTGCTCGTTCGTGTCCTTTTTCACGTAGAGAAAACATACCGATCGCAGGCATAAAGTCATTTCCAAAACAAAGAACACATAAGGCAATATACTGAGGAATAGGAATTGGTATAACTCCCTGTAATGAGTTTATTGATAAAATAGAGTATCCTTCTACTTTTGAATCAAATGACTGATTTTCACGAAGAAGATAAAGACGAGTAAACATATTCAATTGAGACAAACATAAAAGAATTAAATCAGCATCAAGTCCGTATACACATGTTTCCTTAATTTCATCTGGTTTCAAAGTTTTCATCCATTCGAATAATTTATGTTCTCCTTCACCTGGTTCATCTGTTGAAGAGATGATAGCAGTTGGAAATTTTGCCTTGATTGCTTGATGAAGTTCTTTCATGTAAGGTGTTCCTGGAGATATTTGATGTTTATCAAAAATAGGTGTTGGTTCATCGTAGATACGAAAACGGCGATAACGTTGTTGAACTATTTTTGCGTAAGGAACAAGTCCGTCCATCGCAATATACAAATAGTTGCGAGGCGCACAGGTTTTCTCAATGAGAGTATCAAGTGCTTCTACAATACTCTCAATGGGACGATTTTCATCCAAATAAGTATGTATTAAACAATTAAAATCAACTGCAAGTATATTTGGTTCTAGTCTTGCTCTTACACGATTTACAATTGAACGATGTGCTTTAATTAAACTTACAAAATAATAAGGTATACCCATTTATTATTTATATAATTTGTCTTCTCTTAAAAGCAATGGCGAAACAAATGGGAGGGGCAATTTGGGATGCTTTCCAGGCAAACTGGATGTATATTTTAGGTGCCGTTTTAGCAGTCATAGTTTTATACTATGTGTTCCGAGGAACTGGTTTCAAACCAAAGGTAAAGGAAGGTATGGGTGGATGTTCTAAATGTCCAAAGGCAAATAAGTAAAAACGGGTCGGTTATGAACTATAAAGTAGGACAGTAATCTAAAATGACACGTATAACAGGAGTTCTACAACTTACGAGTAAAACACGATACGGCATGACATCGAGAAACATACCAATGTATCTATTTGCACCTTTGAATACAGAGTATCCACAGATGGTGGTTGCATCATCTCATAAAAATATAACGAAAAATATACTGGTCGTAGCAGAACAGGTAAACAACGATAAATTGCCACGGGGTCAAATTGTGAATGTGATAGGAACATGTGGAGACCCAGAAGCAGAACGAAGTGCTATTCATAATGCGTATTCTCCAGATTACTGGACTAAAATCCCGTCTGTAGAATATCCAGTCTTTGCGAGATATCTTCTAGATGTCCCGACTATTAATATAGATCCACCTGGTTGTGTAGATATTGATGATTGTTTGTCGGTCTGGAAAGAACAAGGAATAACAAAAGTAGCAATTACAATCGCAGATGTAGCAGAATGGGTAAGAGTCAATCCTTGGATGATGGAGGCTTCAAAAATAGGTCAAACATTATACGACAACGGAAAAGCTGTTCGTAATATGTTTCCAAGAATCGTGGAAGAAAAGATGTCGCTTCTTCCAGGTGAAAAGAGATTAGGTTTGAGTTTGATATTTGACTGGATAGATGGAAAAGCATGTAATCGTCATTTCAAGGAAACTGCAATCATAAATAAAAAGAGTTATACATACGACAATGTTCATGAATGTACAGAAATAGATCCTAAACTTATACGAGAAATAGCGCAACATGTATCAGGAAAAGTTCTTCTTGATCCTCATTACTGGGTTGCAGAATTGATGATTTATTACAATCGAATGATGGCAAAATCGTTGGTTGCTATTCAGAAAGGTTTATTGCGTTCACATTCTGCTCCTGACGCGGAAAAAATTGAAAGGTATAATAGACTAAGTTTAGATGCTTCGATGTTTGCGTATGAATCTGCTAAATACGCATACGCAACAGAAGATGTAACACATTGGGGATTTCAAGATAAATACTGTCATTCAACTTCACCTATTCGACGATGGGCAGATGTAGTAAATCAAATGGCAATGAAAGGAATGCCCGTTCCTGACTCAAAAGATGACTGTAATCGTCTTCAAAAGTATGCGAAAAATCATCAACGCGATTTACGGTTCTTAGATATTCTCAATTCTAAACCTGTAGATGTTCCAGGTATGGTGGTTTCATCTACACGTATTTGGGTAGAGTCTTGGGGTCGTTTAATCAGTTGTAAGAACGATCTTCCCGAAGGAACACCTGTAATTGTGAACTACTTCTTGGATATGCAACAAGCAGGTTGGAAGAAACGATTAGTATTCTCCATAAAAACGAATCAGTAAGAACACATATTTATAAGACAGCAATAAGATGTTGATTGCAAGTATTCAATTTAACAACGACGATTATCCTTACGATAAACAGATCTATATCCATGAAATCTATGACAGGTTTTATTACAGTGAGAGTTCTGTTGGAGAGAGCGTAACTTATATCAGCGAAAATTTTACCATAGGTCAATCATTAAAATTAATACACGAAGGAATGCCTAATAAAGAGTACCATTGGAAAAATATTGATAGCATAGGTGCATGGTTAGATACAGAAGGTGGACATTTATGGAAAGATATGGAACCTGAACTAAAAAAGACATTTCTGGATATAACATGGGAAAAGTTTAGTAGAAGTGAATTTCCTAGACCGTTACATATGTGTGTTACTTTCAAATCTTATAATCTTAAATAAAGTGAATCTGGAATAACTAAACCTCTAACTAACTCAGTTCTGAACTCTCGTAATGTTTCTAATATTTCCAGATTTTTTGTATATGTTGCCATTGTAACCCATTCATCAACTATGTTTGCTACCTTCAATATTGCCTTCATAAAGTTTCCTTCGTACAGTTCGTATTGAGCACACAGTATACTCATTTCTTCACCTTGCATCCAACGATATACTATTTCAATCCAGTAATTATGAACTTTCCAGTATTGTGCTTCACTTTTTACAATTTCTTCAATGAACATATCACCTGCTATTTTATGTACTTCATTCACTACTTGACGTAAAGTTTGAGGAACTCGCAAAGAATGTATGAATATAACTTCATCTGTTTCACCTTCTACGAAACAACTTAATAAAGCAATTAACTCGTTTCTTGAAAGACTTACTCCTTTTTGAAAGAGCACGGACATAATCAGAGGATGACCTTCATTGATTTCTGATGCTAGAACACCTAATTCCGTTATTTTTCCGTCTTCATCTACAAATCCAAACTTTTGTAAATTTTCAAGAAACGGAACTTCTACTTTTTTCAATCTATCAACTTTTACTTGTAAATTATCTGCCTTTGTTTGTGCTAATCGGTATTCCTTGAACTTTTTCCATCCTGCTTCCCATTTTGGTCCCATGTGTTTGTTCTTCCATGTATCCAACAAACTCTGTGCTAACTTACGTTCTGCGTTCTGAGTATTTTTAATTCTGATTTCATAACTTTCACGCAATGCATAATGTTCTATTTCTAAATCCCCAAACGGTTGATTCAATTCTTTTATTTCAGTTTCGAGATCACGGATTTCTCGTAATCGTTCTTCGTTCCAATACGACTTTTCTACAACTGATTTCCATTCGGTTCCGTGATGAAGACATTTCAACAAGAAATCGTAATGAAACTCCATCTTTGAAGATAACGATTGTTGTTTACCTGTCATCATACGCTCCACATCTTCAAGAGATTCAGGTTTACGGTCGGGAAGATAAAGAACAAGACCTTGTGTATCTTTTCCTCGTCTACCTGCTCTACCTGCCATCTGAATGTATTCGTCCGTTCGTAGCATTCGTAAATCACCTTTTTCGTCATCAAACTTTCGGTAACTTGTGAATACGACTGTTTTTGTTGGCATATTGATTCCAACCGCAAATGTTTCTGTCGCAAACAGAACTTTGATAAATCCACGCGCAAACAACATTTCTACGATTTCTTTGAGAACAGGTAGAAGACCGCTGTGATGGAATGCGACTCCTTTTTGAAGGAGATTGAAGAGTGTATGATATTGTGGAAGTTTTTCAATATCTTCATATCGTGATAAATGAAACTTCACAATATGTTTAATGGTTGCTCCATCACTTGAATCTATGAGATTCGCAGAAACCTTTGATGCGTATGCTTCACAATTCTTTCGTGAGAACACAAAGAACATCGCAGGAAGAAGACCTTTCGTATTTAGATCGTCAATTGTTTGGTTCATATGATGAAGAAATCCTGATTGTCTTGCTTCACGAACTACTACAGGATCATCTTCTCCACGGGCTTTTACCGCTTCGGTATGCTTTAAAGATTGGTCGTCTAATTTCTTCAAATAACGAAGGTAATGGCTATAGACTTCTTTGTAAAAGCGGTTCTTTTCGTCCATAACAATATTATCCTGAACACGATGAATCAATGGAACAACACGATACTCTGTAGAAATAAGGTGCATAGGAACTTGTTTCATTTCACCGATCCACTCAGCAAAGACTGCTGGGCTGTCTATAGTGGCAGACAGAAGAACCAAGCGAATGTCTGGAGGAAGGAGCACCAAACACTCCTCCCAAACCTTTCCTCGTTGTGGATCATTGAAGTAATGAACTTCGTCGAAGACGATAGCATCGACATCGTCTAATGATAAATCTGCTGTTGAACCTAAATGTTGTGTAGATGAACCAATTTTGTATAATAAATTTCTCAATATTTCAGTTGTCATAATAACCACACTTGCTTGTGGCATAAACTTAATATCACCTGTCATAATACCTACTGATGGATACATCTGTTTCAAATCATGAAACTTCTGATTTGAAAGAGATTTGATAGGAGTTGTATAGAATACTCTTTTTCCTCGTTCAAGAGAGTATTCAATTTGGTATTCACCAACCAATGTTTTACCTGATCCAGTTTTAGCGGTTACGAGAACGTTTTCTCGATTTTGAATGGCGGAAATCGCACATTTCTGAAAAGGGTCCAGAGGAAATGTGTGTTTCGTTTCAACTTGTGGTGGGTTTGTTATATCATCAATTCTCAACATTTTACTTGTTGTTCTACTTTATAGAATTGTTTCGGTCCGTTTTAATTAAAAAAGAGTAGGTGCCATCTTTTTACAGTAAGCAGCATCAGAGAAGTAATAGATCCAGTAGAAAGGACCCATTATAATAGCTGCTAATACACCAAATATCTTTTCAGAAACAGAACCTGAAAATCCGAAACAAACAAGGGACATGAAAAAGGCAGCAAGACCAAAAACAACCCATGCTAATCCAAAAAGAGTAATAAACAAGGTTACAATTTTACTATGTGGTTTAGCAGTTGCTGCAGTTGAAGAAGTTGTAGAATCTGTTAATGTTGGAGCAACTTTGGATGTAGAGGTTGTTGAACTTGCTTTAGAACTTGTATCTGTCATTTGTTGAAGTCCTGGTGAATCTGCAGGAAGTGAAGCAGCTGCACTTGCTTGTGATGAAGTTGGTGCATTGTGTCCTGGTGAACCAGCAGGTAAAGAAGAGTTAGTAGGTACTGAAGCAGCAATGACTTGATCGGTTGCTCCTCCTGTAGTTGAGTTTGCGGGGGCGTGTTGACTCATTATATCTTTGTAAAGAATTTCAATCGCGCCTTTCTCAGTTCTTCGTCTGTCTTTGGTTTTACCACTTCTTCTTTTGTAGTATGTCCTTCGGTTCCGCACATTGAGATCCACTGTTCTTTCGTTATACCTTGAAGCGTCTTCAAACAAATGGATAAATCCTTTTTAGACTTTTTACCCATATGTCGCACATACGAACAGTTGGTCATCACAATATACTTTTCCCACGGTCCTGTTCGCATACAGAGAGCATAGAATGTTGAGAGTGCTTTCCAAGTAACAATCTTAGTCTTCACTTCCTGTTTCTTATATTTGCATTGAACGGCAGTATAGAGAGATCCACGACGTGCTACAATATCAATTCCCATATCTTGTCGTTTCATACCTAATTCGGTCAATATTGATTCTGGAACATCGGGTAATAACCAAACATCATCGTATCCTTTAATATTTTTGAGATATACTACGCAGAACTCTTCAAATATATCTCCTCTGACCTTTTTATTGTCTCGCACTCTCATTTCGGTAAATGAATGTGCTGGTTCGTTATAAAACTTCTGACATTCTGCTTCAAATGTGTCCCAGAGATTTCCTTTGTTTTCGAGAAAGATGGTATGTAATAGTTTATTCATTTCCTTGATGTTCTCTCATTAAAAAAATATATTCAAATCCATTTTACATAGTTTGTGAATATATTGACCAGGCAATAGAACGTGCTTCTTCTTCCGTCATTTCTTTGATTTCATTTGCTACTTGACAGAGTCCTTGATGAATTTCTTGCCATTTCAAATCATCCCATTCAACTTCTGTAGTGCGTGGAGGTTTTCCAGGAAAGTTTTCCAATAGAACACCATTTGTTTTACCTTTCATGAACATGTAACAACGGAGTTGAATGAAATCATAAGCAGGTGGAGTTGTCCAGAATCGTTTTCGGTTCTTTGTTTCCACTACTTTATCACCTTGCATACCGTCAAGGTATCCAAACATACGATATTCTGGACATTCAAATTGAATAACTGAATTACGGTTTGTCACTTCAATGCCTGTTTCTTGTGCGTAGTTGTTTTCTGCCTTGTCTTCCAATTGAATACCACGTCGTTTCTGAATTTCACTCGATAGAACTTTATGTTCTTGTGTTGCTTGAATATGTGATACAACATCCGAATGAGAACACGCTTCTTCAAGTGTTGATTTACCTTCTTTTATATTGTTCACCATTTCCCGAACAATAGGTGAAGAAGAAGGAGGGCGTTTTCCTTCTACAGTTTCTTGAATTACCTGTTTGATGTGTTCCTTCTTGAACGTATCAATGGCTTTTTCCATTTGTGAATCAGACGTAGCAGAAACAGACATATTGACAGATTTATACATCGCATTCAGAGAAGCAGGAGTTGCAGAGTTTACAACTTCACGATCAGTCTTTGCTCCAAATGTCTTTTTTACATCAAGAACTACGTCTTTGAACTGAGGAAGATAAGTAAGAATTTTAAGTAATGTTTCATTCTTGCTTTTGTAAGGATTTTGGTTAAGTAAAGATGCTACTTCGGATGGTGAGAATCTTGGCTTCATTTTTGTGTTATTATATTGCATTATCCCTTAACCGTAATCCATTTTACTCCGTAAATTGAATGTAGTCTGGTCGTTTAGCTACGAGTTTATAAAAGAAACTATGGCATTCTTCGTTTGAAGCACGTGCCATTCCCGGTTTCTCTGGACCAAAGTCTTTGACTACTCGTTCATATCTTTCTCGCACCTTTTTTGCTTCTGTTGACTCTTCTGTATAAAACCATGGCTTTTCGTTCCAATAAGGTTTCAAATCTGATAATTCAGAACTATGATCTATATAGATTGATTTATCTAGTTCATTTACTATGTTATTATCAGCAAACTTAGGTGCTTCCCAAAAAAGATACTTGGTATATGTTTCCAAACTGGAAGATAAATACAATTCACAATTTTCCGATGTTTTGTTTCTAGCACATATACGGAAACTCATACCTTTTTGATTCCATAAATTACGATTTATAAAGTTAATTAGTTCATTACTTGCTATGAAATCTGCATCCCAACGAAATGTCCATATAAATCTTGCGTGTTGAATACACCATTTAGAATAATATACTAAACTATGATCTGAATATTTATCTGTTACAAGATTTTCATAACCTGCTCGTGATACCGCATGGTTATAATAAACAATTTGAATATGTGGATTTTCTGAAGCTAACGTATTTGCAACTTCTGTACTTCGGTCAGTACAACGATGTAAGATAATGATTATTTCGTGAGGAACTGTAATACCGAACAAAGAACGAATACATTGATCAAGTGTTTTTTCTTCATTATGAACTCTAACAATAAAAGATATCCCCTCCTCCATTTACGTATCCAGAACAATTACTATGTAAATGGCGATACGTCTTCACATTCTTGCCCTTCCTCATACGATCACAAATAATGACTTCAGTCACTGTGCGTATACAGGAAAAGTATTACGATTTCCTGAAATGATGATATCTAGAGGTTTTGAAGTGTATCATTACGGTGTTGAAGGTTCAACTGTAAAGGCAACAAAAGACGTTCAATTATTAACTCGTGATGAATGGGATATTTTGAGAATTTCATCTTACATGATGTTACATCCAGAAGTATCACGTGAAGATACTATTAAACATTTAACTGACCATCGTTCCTTTATTGGTGATTTAGGAAACTGGTCTACACCGCTCTATCAAGAATTTAATAATCGTTTAAGACCTAAATTGATTGAAAATTACCGTTCTACGAAAACTGATATAGTTTGTTTACCATTTGGAGTATCACATGACCGTGCTTTAGATGGTCTTGATATGGTTGTTTGTGAAAGTGGAATTGGATACAACGACGCAACTCGTAATTACCGTATTTTTGAAAGTTATGCTTGGATGCACAACTGTTTAGCAAATGAAAAGAAGTGGGGACAGAATTACTGGTTTGTAGTTCCAAACTACTTTGATGCTCGTGAATGGCCTCTTTCGTTGACACCAAAATTAAATACAGTTGGATTCTTTGGTCGTATTTATGACGGAAAAGGATGTCATATTGTTATGGAAATAGCTTCACGATTACCTCATATTCAGTTCATATTATGCGGTCAAGGAAATCCTGAACCTTTCTTGAAGTTTCCAAACATTGTTTATAAACCACCCGTTTCAGGAACAGACCGAGGAGAATATTTAGGTTCATTACAAGCATTGATAGCACCTACCTTATTCACTGAACCATTCTGTGGAGTAGCAGTGGAAGCACAGCTTTGCGGAACACCGGTCATGACAACAGACTACGGAGCACAAACTGAAACAGTAGAAAACTTTAAAACAGGTGTTCTCTGTCATACACTTCAAGATTATGTAGTTGGAGTTCAATTAGCAGTTAACGGAAAGTTTGATAGAAACTACATTCGTGAACGTGCGGTAAGTAAATACGACATGTTCAATGTAGGTAAAAAATACGAATACGCTTTCAAATCAATTATGGATATT
>Ga0007815_1000070_pt1 | contig 31976 bp, 24 predicted proteins | sample CryBogCBE02Aug09_FD_71212 | JGI IMG/M metagenome (GOLD analysis project Ga0007815, IMG submission 71212) | Freshwater microbial communities from Crystal Bog, Wisconsin, USA - CBE02Aug09 | ecosystem: Environmental > Aquatic > Freshwater > Lake | place: Crystal Bog, Wisconsin, USA | collected...
GCACTGGACCAGTTGCCGCTTTCCGTAATGACATTGCGCCTTGGGTCACGGCAGTCCCAGCTGACCTGCTCAGACGCTCGCTTTGTCCTGAGTACGTGATCTTTCCAAAGCGCCTAAGCGATTGGATCGATCCGGCCTGCGTGCCACCGCCTGTGCTATCGATCGAGGAAGACGATAAGCTCATTAAGCGGCTCAGCGGCAAACTGCGTCACCTCCAGAAGTCTTGGGAAGACACGAAGAGGAAGTTGAAGGAGGACAAAGATCGTCCCGGCCTCAACTTCAAACCTTGGCCTAAGGAAGGAAAAGGGGCTTGGTCCGTGAAGGTCGATGCGGGCAACCGCGCGCATTTAAGGAACTGTGGTGAAGGTAATTGGCTCGCCTATGCCATCGGGGGGCATGCCGAAATGGGGCATGGGTAACTGTCTGATTGTCGTTGCTTGTTCTTGAGTCAGAAATAGCCAATGGGGCTGGTCGAACTAGCTAGGCTGCATTATGCAAATCCGAAACGCACACGGTGCCAAGCGAGTTTTATGCGATGGTCCGACGTCAGCGCCAGCGCTGGTACGCTGTGAATTTCCAACAGCGCGAGCACCGCTGCATCAAGGCTTGGCTTCACCAGCGCGCGCCCGTCGTCCGAAAAGCTCACCAGCCCCGCATCGAATGCTGCATCCCAATGTGCGGCAAGCAGGAGGCCGTTGTGCACGTCGAGCCGCTCGGCGTCGGTCTTGCACTCTGCCCAGGGCACGATGTGGCTTGCGCGAAGCATGGCCGGCTCGGCGATTCCGGTCAGCGGGCATTTCCCACCCCAGTAGTCCATAAGCGCCTTGCGGAAGTAGCCTTGCCCTACACGCTGCTTCACGATCCGATCAACTTCGGTATCGCCCAGACCAGTGACCTCGTCTTCAAATTGGGCGAGAGGAAAGTCGGGTAGGCTGCGTGCGAGTTGGAAGGCTCGGGAAAGCGTGGCGCGCATTACCTCCTGCTCGGCAAAGGCGAAGCAAGCGCGAAAACGACCAGGAGGAGGTTCCACGATCGCGTTGGCAAACTCGGCCCGCAGTTGCACCGCAACTCCGGCATGCTCGATAGCGAGGAACCACGGACTGCCATCAGCACAGGTTCCGCCAGAGAGCCCAACTTCACCCGGAACACCTTCGTCCGAGCGAAAGTAGTGCCAGCCATCGGCCACTCCCGTGTCCTTGCGGAAGCCGTGGTTCCAAGCTGCCTCGCGCAGCTCAGATGCAATTGGCAGGGTGGGATGGGTGTCGCGCCGATCGAGGGAGTTCATCGCCCCGACCTTGCCCAAAAAAAGACCCTCCCATTGTGCGTGCTTTTCAGAGCAGAGGCACGACGGGTACGATTATCGTTGGGAAACAAGTTCAGGCGGAACGACGAACCGCTTGCCGCGCGCGCAGCCTCAAGCGCTTGTCCGTTACCAAAGTCATAGAGCGGAGCGCCACATCCAGATCGCCCCCCTTGCCAAACCGCGCGCGCACGAAAGCCGCGATCGCTCGTTCTTCCTCGCGATCGAGGGCATCGACCGGATCCTGTTCGATGGCGATTTCCATGAGCTGTGGCTCCTTCTTGGAATTTCGTACCACGTAAGTTGTAGCGTGCAAAGATCATGATTGGCTCCGACGGTAGGCGGCCGCCATCAGAGCTGTCATGCGGGAAATCAGGCGTACGGTGTCGACCGCCTGTTCTTGACGATCCCCCGGCAGCCTCCGAAATCGGCCCGGTGTGTCAGATGACACGGCCACAACACCCCAAATTTCGACAGGATCACCAAGCCTCACCGGAACTGCTGCCATCGAGCGATATCGTTCCTTATCATAGGGACGCCGCAGCCCCTCAGGCACCTTCAGCTCATCTGCCGTCGCCCCGTCCTGCCCATCGGTGACGATAACCGTATCTTCGCGAGCCCACGCTGCGCCCACGTATCCTTGGTTCCTCTTCCAACTCCGGGCATGCTTCTGCTCGTCGGCTCTATGGGCGCGCTTAGCTGCAATGCGGACAAGCTCGTCACCCTGCACCTCGAATATCGAAATGGCCCAAGCCTCCTGCTGGTCGAACCCCACCGAAACCAGAAGGTGCGGCAAAGCGGTTTCCAGCATTACATCCACGGTGCCTGCCGGATTACTCTCGGGTATCAGCAACGCTTGCTCGAGCGTTTCACGCATGACCTTGTTAGCGTCGATCAGCGCGAGCCGCCGGCGGTCCAGCGCCTCGGCTTCCTCAGCCAAGGTCCTGTGATTTTCCTCCTGCTTCTGTCCTGCCGCGATTGCCTCCTCAGCAATTGCCTCAGCTTCCGTCAGTAGTGCGCCGAGCTCCAGCTTACGGAGGTCGAAGCGCGCAACAAAGACGGCCCCGACCAATGCCAGAGTTGCGCCCACAAAGACCAGCACGGTTCCACGCACATCACTCGAAGGAAAAGCGCGCGAAATCGCAGCCAGCGCGGCGCCCAGGGCGCCGACCACCACGAACCATAACCGTAAGCCCTCGAGGCTGAGCATCCGCTCGCTAAACTTTCTCAGCGCGCCGGAACGGTTGGGCTTAAGCCGCTTCTCAAGATCGTCGAATACGCTCACCGATAACCCTCCGTTCTTGGCCGGATGCCCTTCGCCATCAGGTCGTCGTAGGCGGCGAGGACGAGGCGGCGGGTGCGGTATTCGCCGTATTTCTTCATTTCGTTGTTCTGGAGGACGCGGAAGGTTTCGCTGGGGTAGTCGGGGCCCATCACGTCCTTGGGATCGAGGACGTAGCGCAGCTCGTCGCGGGTGAGGCCGTAGGCGAGGGCGTACCAGGCGTCGAGCTCGGCGCGCAGGTGCGCGCGGCGGTCTTCGTCCCAGGCAAAGGGCGGGCCTTCATGGCCGAGATCGCGGGCGAAGGGGGCCATCGAATGGCTGGTGTAAGTGAGCTCCAGCACGCGCGGGACGATGAAGGCGAGTGCGGCTTCGTCGTAGGCGCTGGGGGGGAGGATGGGGAGTTGTTCTAAAACAAACTGCTTCAGGTGAGAGCCGGAAATCTTCTGGCGGCAGACAAAATCAGCGGCAATTGAATTGAGGTTGGCATAGAGACCACACACATAGCCTCCCTCTGCCTCGGGAAATACTAAGTTAAACTCTCCCGCGACGCCGGCGCACGGGATCAAAGCGCAAATGATAGTCCGCTCGCTGCCAGCATTCGTGATGTCACGCCATCCCATCAGCCATTTTTTACTCCAAGCCTGCTTTTCGAGCGTGGCCGAAACGACTGGACCAGGAACCCAAAACCAAGGTGAGACCTCGAAGCTGGTATCCATTAGCTGCTCGTGAATCGGATAAGGCCACGGTGAGTTGACGGGCCGACTCCTTAAGGTCCGAGCATCTCCAAATCGATGGTCGAATTGGTTGAGCATTTTGGCTTCAACCAAAGGTACATACGCAGAAACCGAACCGATCTTTGTAGCTGTCTCGTCAGAAACCCAGTTAGCGCCGGTTCGCACATATCCTTGTGCTTCCAGCTGATTGGCTGTCCGGAACATGCTGGAATCGGACGTCATGTTGTAGAAGCCCTGACGGAGGCTAACATTCCAAGCGCCCACTTCCGACTTTTCGTCGTGTTGAATGAGGACTGGGCACCTCGAGTAGATAGTCGCTGTCAAAGCAGCATCTCTGTTTGTCCGGAATACAGGGGCATTGCCTGTGGTCGGATTCATGTTGGAAATGTCTGCTGACGAAAGCGAGAAACAGCGCCGTGGGTCCGATATTTCAGCTATATCGACGAATGAGAAAACAAATCTGGGGTCGGCCGAGCAAGCCCCAAGCGTAAGGAGGCAGAACGGCTTGCGATCGTCAGTAGCCTTAAACCACTGCCGAATTTCAAAGGCGCTGAACAGCGAAACAAGGCGATTTGATGCGCATATCTCCCTGAAAAAGGTGGCGGTGCTGGAGTCCGTCGCAATCCCAGTTGGAACGATGAGCCCGGCCCTGCCCGCATGATGAACAAGATCGAGAAACAGCTCGGCGAAAAGGCCATATGTGTTGATTTTGCCGCGAGCGGTCAGATTGAAGCGTCCGCTTACGCGAGCGAATTCATTGATAGATTCGAAATGCCTTTTGTCATTGGCGAACTCAGCGAACAGCTCTGGCCGCTCCATTTCCAGTGCAGCGATTGCCTTCTTGCGCGCTGAGCCCTTAAGCTCGGCGATCTCCGGTGCTCGGGACTGAAAGTATTCCTCCTCACCAAGCTGCACGACCTCCCATGGCGGATTGCCGAGCAACACGTCGAACCCGCCGTTCGCCACCATCACATCGGGGAATTCCAGCGGCCAGTGCAGCGCGCTGGCGGCGCGCGCTGCGTCCACCCCAGCGGCTTCGAGGGGCCCATATACGCTGCCGCCCGCCACCTTCTGCCGCACTTCCGCTGTGGTCGGCACCATGGCGCGGCCGCGGGCATCGGGCACTTCCGCCTTGGGCAGCAGGAACGCCGCCGCATAAAGATCGCAGGCCACCGCCACGTTCCGGCGGGCGGGATCGGCCTTCCACGCCTCGAACGCGGCGCGCTTCTTCTCGACCTGGCCCACGGTATCCTCGGGCATGGCCTTGATCCGCCCCAGGCTCGCCGCGATGGGCCGCGCGGGCAGGGCGCCTCCGCCGCCGAGGAAATCGAGCTGGCCCTGCCCCTGCTTCGCATCGCGGTTGAGCTTAAGGTAGTACTTCGCCGCCTCCTTGCTGTCGCCGGTCAGCGGCTTGTAGGCCTCGTCCGGAATGCCCGCTTCGAGCGCGGCGAGATCGAACACGCCCAGCAGCGCATCGCCGCAGCGCACGTTGGCATCGAGGAAGCCCAAGGGCTGGCCGGGCGAGACGGACTCGATCCACAGCGCCACCTTGGCGAGCTCTACCGCCATCGGATTGCGGTCCACCCCGTGGATGCAGCGCGAAACGACATCGCGCAGCGCGGCCTGCGTCTCTTCCTTGCCCGCATCCTCGTTGCGCAGCCGCGCCACCCGGTCTGCCATGCGGCGCGCCGCGCCCAGCAGGAAGTGGCCCGATCCGCAGGCCGGATCGATCACCTTGAGATCGAGGATGGCCCTGATCTTCTCCTCCGGCGTGGCACCGCCCGCCTCGGCTTTTTCGAGCACCGGATCGAGCGCGCTGTCGAGCAGGCATTCGACGAGGCTGTCGGGCGTGTAGTACGATCCGCTGGTCTTGCGATCATTGCCCTTGGCCCCGCTGCCGAGCAGGAACTGGCCTGAAGCGCTGAGGCTGGGGCGGATTTCGAGCAGGCCCTCGTAAACGCTGCCCAACTCCTCGGTCTTCAGATCGCGCCAGTTGATGCGGTGAGTGACGCTGTCCTTCCTGATGAAGCCAAGGCAGAACAGCGCAGCGAGGAAGCGGCGGTTAGGGACCTTCGCGGCATTCAGGTGCGGCGTGCTGGAGGCCGCAAACAGGCCGCCCAGCGCGGGCAGGCCCAGCATGTCCTCGCCGTGCTCCAGGCTGGCGAGCGTGACCTTCACCGCCTCCCACGCATCATGGTGCCCATCGCGCGCCACGCGCCGCCGGCTGCGCTCCCGCCAGAAGGTGAAGCTGTAGCCGTCGCCATAGAGCTGACGGGCCGCCAGCAGCGCGCGGCGCGGGTGGAGCAGATCGCGGTCTTCCGCCACGGCAAGGAAGATCAGGCGGTAGACGGTGCGGAGCAGTTCCTCGAACAGCGCCTGCATCGAAAGCGCGCCGGTCTGCAGCTTTTCAAGGAGTTCGGGATTGGCCTCGACCAGCCCTTGCCCCAGTTCCTCAAGCGCGGTGGCGACATTGGCGTAGAGGTCCTTGCGCGCCTCGACCCCCTGCTTCATCCCAGCCTCGCGCCACCGCTCCAGCGCGCAGTCGGAGGGGGCGGCATCCTGCGCGCCGAAGCGTGTGGCGTGGGCGAGGAGCCAGAACGCGGTAAAATCGGCGAACATCTCGTCACGGAACATCGCGCCGAGATCCGCCTCGATCCACGCGGGGCGGGTGAGGCTCGCGTTGTCGCGCATCAGCCGCGCGCGGTCTCCTGCGAAGACGAGGCCCCAATAGAAGGTGGGGTTGGCGTTGAGCCAATCCTGCAGCAGCGCGGCGGGGGAGCGGCGGGGCCGCCCGCCTTCGCCGTCGCCGAACTCGGGCTGCGATTTGGCGAAGGCATCGCCATCGGGCACAGGCGCGGCGGCGACAATCGGAACACGGCCGCCCTTGGCCTCCCACGCCAACCGGAAGCGGCGGGTGCCCTGCACATGCTCCACCGGCCCGGTCAGATCGCTGAAGCCAAGGCACAGGGTGAGCAGGTCATGCGCGAAGCGGGCGGTGCGGGTGGCCGTCTTGAGTTCGGCCTTGTCGTAATCGCGCCAAATCGCCTGCCCGATGCGGAAGTAGCGGGCGATTTCGTCGCCCAGGCTGGTGCCCTTGGGGCAAGCATAGCTTTCGGCGGTCTTGGCGGTGCGATCGGCGGAGATGACCTTCTGCACTTGCTCGGGTGCGATCAGCCCGCCTTCGATGGTGAGCGCGACGAGGCCGAGTTCGGCGGCGCGGGACTTGCGGGCCATCAGTTCGCCTCCGGCACGAGGACATAGAGGCCGATGACATCGGCAGGAAGCACCGCCTCGACCTCGGTCTGCGCGCCTTCACCGCGCGTGGCGGAGCGTACGCGGTCGTGATCCTCTCGCAGCGCGGCGGCGCGTTTAGCCGCGTGGGCGGCGATGGCGGTTTCGTATTGCGGCAAGCGCTCAAGGGCGAGGTCGATCTGCCGGGCAATTACTTGCGGCGCAAGGTCGCCACTCGCATCAGGCTCAAGCAAGGCGAGCGCCCCCGCACCATGCAGTGTATCGGCCTGCGCAAAGGCCATTGCCGTCGCTTCTTCGGCGAGGAGAACGCGCCGGCCGCTGGTCGTCAGCTTGAAGCGCAGCCGCAGCAGGAGGACGGTGGTCAGCGTATCCACCGCCCGCGTACGCCAGGCCCCGGCGCGGCCGAGCACGGCCTTGCCGGTCGTGCCGCCGGGATCGAGAGCGCCTTCGGCCATGGTTTCCGCAAGCGTTGCCACCAGCGGGTGCGTGCGCCCCACATGCGTCACATCGGGCGGCGGCATATCGGCAAAGCTGATCAGGCGCGCGCCGGAAAGGCCGCGCGTCTGCAGCTTCTCGCGCAGCTGCAACGGCATGTCATCGTAGCGCACGCGCCAGGTCTTCCCGGCCGCGCCGAGCGGCGTTTCTACCCGGACGAGTGCACGTCGGGTGAAGCGCTCCACCTCGCCCGGGCCGCCGAGCAGGCTGCGCAGCTTCTCCCATTCGGGCAGGACTTCCTCGGGCCTCAGCGCGCCCTGCGCATAGCGGGTCTGGCTCTTGCGCGCGGTTTCCTCGGCATCCTTCCACCGCGTTTCGAGCTGCTCTTCCGCGTCGCCGAAATCAAACATGCCCTGCGCGCGAGGCTTGCTGGAACGGAGCAGCATCGCCTGCATGAGCGCGTTGGACACGCTGGCTGAGTCCTCGGGCACCGGGACCACCACGCCGGTCTCCTTCTCGATCCGGCGCATCTTGTCGGTGATCACCTTGATCACGGCGCCATCGATGATCGAGTTGGCCCCGAACATCATGACCGAGAACACGTGCTCAGCCTGCTGCCCGAAGCGGTCGACACGGCCATCGCGCTGCTGGTGGCGGGTGGGGTTCCAGTTGAGATCGTAGTGGACCACGGCATTGAACAGCGATTGCAGGTTGATGCCCTCGGACAGGCAGTCCGTCGCTACGAGGATGCGCTCAGGGTGGTCGGCCAGCGCCTCGACCCGCTCGCGCCGCTCCTCGGGCGTGAGACGGCCAGTGACGATCTCCACGGTGTGTTTCTTGAACTGCGCACGCAGAGCATCGCCGACGACTTCAGCCGTGGTGATGAACCGGCAGAAGATCACGGGCCGCGCGTTGCGGTCGAGCAGGCCCTTCACCTGCTTTACCAGTTCGCGGAACTTCGGGTCCTCGGATAGGCGGGCCGTCAAGCCCTCGGCCTTGGTGATCAGCGCCTTGAGTTCGGCGGTCTCCTCACTTTCGGGCGCGGTTGCGGGTTCCACGTCGGTATCGGCGAGTTGGCCCTCGTCGTCGTCAAACAGGAGCGGGGCCAGCGCGGCCTCCTCCGCCATGCCGCCCAGCCGGTTGCGCAGCGCCGAAAGCGCGGCTGCGGGGCTGGAGCCGACGCACCGCATCAGCGCGAGCGTTCCCCAGAAAGCGAGGCGCCGTTCGCGCTCGCCATCAACGCGGGTGGCAACGCCCAGGCAGTATTCGAGAACGTCCTCCTGAAAGGTCTGGAAATCCCCGGTCAGAGTGTAGGGCGCATCGGCCTTCAATGCCTTGGCGAAGGCCCGCGCCTCACCCCATTTGTCGGCGATGTCAGGGCGGCGGCGCTGGACGAAATGCTGCGCGAGGCGGCGCCGATAGCGCTCGATTGCGTTGGCGTCTGTCGTATTCGGCCCGCTGGCAAGATCTGGATGAAGCAGGCTGAGCAGGCGGGCATAGGCGTCCTGGTTGCCGCTATGCGGCGTCGCGGTGAGCAGCAGCATATGCCGCCTTGCCTCTTCCGCTAGCCGCTGGAGCAGGCTGAACCGCTGCTGGGTGCCCTTTTCGCTGCCACCGACACAGCTGTGCGCTTCGTCCACGATTACGAAGCCGGGGCAGACATGGGCAAAGCTTTCCCGGCGGCTGTCGGCCTTGATGTAGTCGAGGCTCACCACCGTGTAGGGATGCACGCCAAAAATCGTATCGCCCAGCGCAATGCCCTGCTCCAGCGCTCGTGCACGGGCTGAAGTTACCGCCACCGTGTCGATATCGAACTTTTCGGCCAATTCAGCGACCCACTGATCGACAAGATGGGGAGGGCAGAGCACGGCGAAGCTATCGATTTCACCTCGATCCAGCATCTCGCGCAGGATCATGCCTGCCTCGATGGTCTTACCGATACCCACATCGTCGGCGATCAGGAGGCGCTTCACTTCAAGCCGTAGCGCCATCAACAGCGGCACTAGCTGGTAGGCCCGCGGCTCCACGCCTAGATGTGCGGCGCTGCGGAATGGCCCAGCCCCCCGCCGCATCGAAAGGCGGAGCGCATCGGCGAGGAGCCGTGCAGCATCCTGAGTGTCGATCTGCTCCGCGCCGGGCGGCACGAACCGAGCCTCTCGCACGGGTTGCCGTTCAAGTGCAGGGGCAATCAAGATGGCATCCTCTTCCGAACCGGAAAGCGGGCGTACGCGGATCAAACCATCGGAGGGCTTCGCCAAAACGATCCATTCACGGCCTCGGGCCTGAATTAAATCACCAATCTGCAGCTGAGCAGTGGAAACGGTCGCAGTGGTCATCAAGCTACTCCGAGTGCGTCAGCGAGAACGGCAGGTATCGCGTCGCCGGGCGAATCAGGCAATTCGATTAGGATGCGGCCCATGCTCTCGCATCGGACCTTCAAGGCATCAGGCGCAGCCCCTATGACAGCCATGACCATCAGCCCTGGCCAGCAAAGCCGATAATGCACCCCCTCAAGCGTCTCGCTCGAAGGCGCGGGAGCCTCCCATTTCGCCAGCGCCACCTCCCAAGGGTCAAGATCCACCTGACCTGCTCCCGAAGCTGCAGCTGCGGGCCAGTCTTTCTCGCACCGGCTCATGCAATCAAGCACCGCCAAAACTTTGCAATCCGTGCGGTCGATTATCTCGTGGTCAGGCTGGTTGAAATACGAGAGCAAACAGCGATAACAGCCCGCCACACAGGGCTCGTCGTTGTCGACTAGTTCGCCGTCCTCGCGTTTGTAGTGCATCATTTCCAGCGCGACTTCCGCCAAGCGACGCCAACGCTGCGGTCCATCCATCAGTCGCTTGAGCACCCCTGCGCCGCCCTCTGACGCTTCGTATAGCAGAATAGCCCTGCGATTTTCTCGTGTAGGTAAGGGTTCCCCAAGAAGCTCTCCGGTCTCAAGGACGTGCTCAGTTTCAATGGCGCGTACCAGAGCGTGCTGCAAGGTCGCCATCTGTTCGTTGTTCAGTTCGAATGAAGCGTCGAGATGCAGTAGTAGGGCATTCTTTGTATCTTCAACGAGCGGTACAATTGTCTGCCGTCGCATACCCGTGACGCTGGTCTCGCCTTCCTCGTCTCCTGCAGCCTCATTCTTCAACCAGCGGCCAGAAACTGTATCAATGTCAAAACCGGTGTGTTCCTTGTGTGCGCGACGCCGCAGACCCAAGTTGACGCGCGACAGTCTGGTCTGCGGTCCGTAACGCACGACTCCTAGCGGGCTGTCATCTGCCTTCAAGAGCAGTCGCTCTTGCTTGTCCGGGTTCCACTGGAAGATCGTTCGCAACTCAAAACCACGCCGTTGGCGGTCTTCGTCGTTTGCAGTGATCCGTGCGCCTGGCACGGCATCGACATTCTCGATGCGATAAAGTTTGGACAACACGCTGTCTTCGTTCAGACCAGCATTGCAAACGACGCAGCGTTCCTGCGTCTCGATCGCATGCGCAGCACCACAGTTATGGCAACAACGCATTTTCTGGGTAGCAAGCGAGTTGTCCGCATTGCGTGTGCCGGCAGGCAGCTTTGCTCGGTTGCACCGGTAAGCCTTGCCCTCATGGTATACCAGACTGTTCGGTCCAAATTCGGCAATGGCAAGGAAGCGCGGACGTTGCAGTACCGTCGATGACTTTTCCCCATCGATGAAAGCATAAAGCGGCAGACGGGGGAAGTTGTACCCCGGCAGGAAGCCCTCGGTAGCAAGATAACGATAGGCGTAGAAATCTGAACTGGCAGACGAAGTCCCCATCTCAAGCAGCTCCACCTGTCGGTCTGCAGCAACGTATCGCTGTCTGGCGTCCTTGCGCTCCTGCGCGGAGAGACCAGGCTGGTTAGCCAGAGCGGAAGCAGCCTTCCGCTCTTCGTGAGCGGACTTGTAAAGCGTGCGCCAACGTTCAAATGCAGCATTGAAAGACTTCGCAGCGCCATTCCATCGCAGGGCAGCAAAGTCTGACGGGTCTCCAATCTCGGCATTGCCCTCACTGGGCAACGCCGAAGCAATGACCCGAGCTGCCCGGTCGAGACCCGCCTGGTCTGCCGTTGCTGCAGTCGCGGCGGTGATGAGTTTGTCCGCAATCGGTAGTTCAAGCTTGGTCATGTCGAGATTTTCGGGGATCGCCTTGCCGAGTTTCTCCTTCATCGCAGCCAGCCATTCAGCATGGACGTGTGTTTCGAGAAGATCGGGATTGAGCAGGTCGATCGCCGGAGCACGGACGATGCCTGCGACCAGGTCTGTACGTCGCTCGAAGTAGTATTGATCGTGTGGACTTTGTGCAGCGCAGTAAGTCACTATCAGTGCTGCCTGACCGCTACGTCCGGCTCTGCCAGCTCGCTGGGCATAGTTGGCAGGTGTCGGTGGTGCATTGCGCAAATAAACGACATTCAGCTGCGAGATATCTACGCCGAGCTCCATTGTCGGCGAGCAATAGAGCAGGGGCAGGAAATCGCTCTTCTCACCACCAACTTTCTGGCTCTGCACAATTTCGGCCATGCGCTGCTTGTCGTGTCCCCCGTAGCGGAAGCGACACTCGCGCATTTCACGAACAAGGCTTTCGACCTGCGCTGTATGCTCTCGCGCTTCAAATGCCATCGGCAATCCGCCCGGAGTCGCGAGTCTTGCGGCAACATCCTGATACAGCTCACGGAAAAAGGCGTTGTCCTGAGATTTGGCGGGCTCGCCTTTTCCCGGTCTCAAGACAAGCGCCGAAGGTGCGAGCCGCCAGCCCACCACACTGCCAGCTGAGAATTGCCGGACCATCTGATGTCTTTGCGCTGCAAGGAGCATCGCTTCGATCAGGAGCTCGCGATCGGGCAAGGCCAAATAATCAAACCGCTTAGCAAGGCTGCGCGCGAGCTTGCTCCGTCCGGAGACCCGCACGATACGGTCTTTCTTTCCACCCTCAGCCCCGATCACCAGCGCTGTTTGGAATTGCAGGCTCGGCTCTTCCTCCCGCCCAATGGCCCAAGGATCTTTCAGTACCTGGCGCGATTGCTCAGCGGTTTCGAGCACTTCGTTCTGATCAAGGGCATCAACTGCAATCGCAAGGCCCTGCCGCATAAATTCAAACAACTCGCGAAACATGTCTTCCCGCGCTTCGGGCAACACCTGCTCTAACAGACCAAAGCCTCGCCTCTGGTTATCATCCAGCCCAGCCTGCTCCACGCCGCTGCACGTCTTGGCATCGTTTGCTAGGGCTGGAATGCCCGGATAATCAACGCGAATGAGATCTAGCTGATCGAGGTTCGGGTTCGTGTAACGCCAACCCCGCCGCAGATCATTCCAGAGCCGGTGCGCCAATACACGGCCAACGGCCTTCTTTGCCTTGTCGAGAGCCTGAAACCCCAGCGGCTCCGGATCGAGCATCCAGTGATGCCTTCGATCGTCATTTTCCGGCTCGAAACCCAACGCCTTGCGCAAAGCGCTCCCGAACTGCTCATGTTCTAAGCCATCCTCACCTGCTTTCCGCACTGCACGCAGCATTGCGCCGCGTAGCAAAGTGACGAAGATGAAGTCGTTGAAATGACCCGCTTGCAATGCGGCATCCTGGCGGTTGTCCGTAAAGCCAAGCAGCTTTCGTCGATGGGCTTGTTCCGGAACCTTTGCCTTTTCCATCCAATCAAGCGCCGTCGCCGTGATCAGCGTGGTTGCGGAGCTTCGTCCTTCCGCAGAAAGGCCAGCGAGTTTGTTGATGTCACGCGCGCCTGGCGGTGGCTGATCCTTGCACTGAGGGCAGAAGCGGTATTTGCCCGGAAAGAACCAGCACCGAAGCCCGTTCTCATCATGCCATCCATCGGCTCCCAGCATCATCAGCCTACCGTCATGCTTGCCACGATGACTAGACTTAAGCCGAGACGTACCAGTGAGTGTCTGTTCGATCCAATCGTCCGGATAGTCTTCAATGTCGCCGGCAAAGCTAAGGTTGCCGTCGGCATCGGGAACAAGAAACCCGTGCTCTGCGCCGTCTTCGTCAATATCATCGCGGGGTGTCAGATCGATGGGCCGGGCAATCAAGCGGCCCTCAGGATTAATCGATACGCTGTGCACCTCCTGCCCGCACGCTCGGCAGAAAAACACCGGATAAAGGCGCGCCTCCTTGTCCTCTCGATCAAATTTCTCTGCAGCAAGGGTCACCCGCCGCGTTCCTGCCCTCTGAAGCGTGGCATGCGCATGGCCTGCACCTGCAAGAAAGCGATGGAGTTTGAAGGCCATGAAAGCACGACCCTGCTCGTCAATGAAGCTGCTCATGGCCACGAGCCGCTCTGCGAGTGCCGCGCGGCAGCGAGCCACTCCCACTCCCGTCTGCGCAGCCAGTTCACTTGCTGCGTCAGTCAATGTCATAGGCCGCCGTCGCTTAAGCACTTCGCCGCCTTCGAGGCCGATGTTCATCTCGATCCAGCTGGCAAGCGGGTCGGAGCGAAACGCTTCGGTTGAAGTCGGCATTGGCTCGGGTTGAAGGATGGCCGCCTTCAATGCCGCTTCGCCCGGCAATCCCTCGGTGCAGCGCCTGAGGCTTTCGGTGATCACATCATCGGGTTTGACTTCGCTGCCGAAAAGCAAGGTTCCAACGTCTGCCACCGATTTGCGTCCGGCATCTTCGTCTCCGGAGGCCATCGTTGCGGAAGTGCCAATACATAGCATAGTTTTGGAACCAACCCGCTCGCGCACACGCCGAACGAGCATGGCGACATCAGCTCCTTGCCGCCCGCGATAGGTGTGTAGTTCATCGAGCACGAGGAACTCCAAGCCCGCCATGTTCTCGATAACTTTGCAATCGAGGTCATCCTGACGGGTGAGCAGGAGTTCCAGCATCATGAAGTTGGTTAGCAGGATATCAGGCGGGTTGTCCGCTACGGCCTGCCGTTCAGTGTCACGCTCCTGCCCTGTGTAACGGGCGAAGGTGGGCTTCATGTTGCCTGGTAAGCCGCATGTTTCGATGAATTTTTCCAGCTCTTCGCGCTGAGAATTGGCCAGCGCATTCATGGGATAGATAACGATAGCGCGCGTACGCCTCGCCTCGCCCGCTCTCCTGGCCTTGAGAATGCGATCGATCACCGGAACGAAGAAGCACAGTGACTTGCCTGAACCAGTGCCAGTCGTGACAATGTAGTTTCGGCCCTGCAAGGCCTTCGCGAGCGACTGTTCCTGATGACGATAGAGGCCGATCGGGCGGCGCGGTTCACCGGTCGCAAACACAGATGGCAGATCAGGATCGACTGACTTGTCCGCAGCCAGTTCGGCAAGGGCCTTGCCGTCGAGGAACGCCGGGTTGATGCCGATCAGGGGTTCAGGCCAGAACTTATTGCTGTCGTAGATTGCGTCTACTTGGTTTTTGATGTCCTCAGCCCGGATGGTGGTGAACGACCGCGCAAAGCGCTCGTAACGCCCGATCAAGTCGGCATCGATATCAAATACGTTCACCGTCTTTTCCCCATTTGTGCCTGCGTTACTGCGCCAAGCCCAAAAAATTTTTGGCTAATAGGGGGAGTAGAACGGCAGCAGCGCCCGGTCAAAGGGCATAAGAGCCCCATTCATAACACTTTCCAGGTCGCGACTGACTGAATGCGCCCAAAGGCGTCCCAGGCCATAGATGCTTGCAGATCGCTTGATCGAACGCATTCCCATCGGGGCATTTCACGAGGGAGATATGGGGCGCCGAGCTAAGTTGTGGTGGGACAATAGGTGGGACGATATCCTATAATGAAAAATAAATCATTTATATCAGAGAAATATGGCGGACTCCCGCTCCGCCAGCCACCGACTTTTCACGACATCCCGCGAACGCGAGCGAACGCAAGAAACCAAAGGTTTACTGCGGGTTTACCGAGTTTCAGCGTGCGCACGAGTTCGCCATAGAGCGTGGTGAAACGCGCCAAACCGCTGCAAGAACTATGTCTGGGTTTATGGCTGACAGCCCACTTTAAGGGTGCTATTGCGCCAAAATGCCCTCGCGCGCGCGTAACAAACTTTCGGCCAGGCAGGTCGCCACGCTGACCACCCCCGGCATCTATTCCGACGGTGGCGGACTCTACTTGCGAGTCCGGCCGAATGCCGCGTCGTGGTTCTTCATCGGCACGCTCAACAGCAAGCGGATCGAACTTGACCCTCGAAGAACTCCCCTATGTTAGCGGCGGTGGCGCTGTATTTGGCGCAAACAGCGATGTAGAAGCTGAAGGCGGCGGCGGCGAGGGCGGTGATGAAGGCGAAGGTGGCGAAGGTGGCGATCCCTCTTCGGTCAATGAAGGCAACGGCCCGTCCCCGAATGGGGGTAGTAATCCTCCAACCCAACCTAACCCACAAAAAAGCCAGGATGGCCCTCCGGTAAGTGTTGGGCCTGGAGTTCAGATTGTGCCATTTGTTGAATACACAGGCCCTGATACGAAACCATCCCCGAACGGCGGCGGCGTAAAGGTGAAGATTAAATTTTAATCTAAATATTGGCCCACATAATATGTGGGCCAATATTTTATGGTAAATTACGCATGGCACCATCTCTTGGAAAATTTTGCTCGTTTATTAATTTATTACGCCGATATATTTTATTATTGCTATGTGCCTTAAACTTCATTTTTATGCGCTCAGATGCATTGGCTATGCCCGAAGGGATGCCAAGGCAAGTTTGTCCAGCAAAAGGAGGCGTGATTGTTATCGATGGCGATGAAAGCCAGATTATTTCAGGCATTATAGAAGTAAACGGCATATCCGCAAGGGCAATAATTGACACCGGATTTGAGGTTTCATCCGTAGATAAAAAATTCGCCGAACGGGCTGGTATTTATTTAGGCAAAGCTGGTGACGTTTCATTATTTAGCAAGGTGCAAACGTGGTGGGCCGGACCTTCGGTTAAAGTCCGGATGGGGCGAACATTTTTTGTTGCCAAAAAAACGTCTGTTTGGGATTTCGATCAATTAAGCGATGCTTCTGGATATCCAATAGACTTTGTTATTGGGCGTGATATTATTCGTCTATGCGATGTTTCGATAGATTTCGATAATAGGACAGTTAGATTTTTCAATCGTAATTATATAAATCACACTGGGAGGCGCGTGGCTGTCGCCAATGTGCGCGAGACAGTGCTTGGCGCCGGCTCGTATAGTGAATCTTACACTCCAATTGTCATGGTTAATGTCGGAGGTCAGAGGTCTGTGCCTCTGGAGTTAGACACTGGATCAGCGGAAGGGTTAGAAATTGTAGACCATGACATTGAGCACATAATCCCGCCAACATTGCGCATGACCACTAACTTGGTTGTTGGTTTGACGGGAGCAAATATTCTAAATTTTCTTATTATACCTCAAGCGACATTGGGTGAAGTGAAGGCGCACGACATTGAGACCTTTGCCGCGAAAAGGTCATATTCGACAGCTATGCACTCCTCAGGAAGCGTCGGCGTTGGTGTTTTACGTCAATTTAATCTTGACATTGACCTTGCCGGTAATGCGATGTGGCTTTCGCAGCGTAAAGAAAAACTAAAGCCGCCTATCAAATCAACGAGCGGTCTGTTGTTTAGGCGCGGAGACAGTCATTGGGACGTCGTTTTCGTTATGCTCAACAGCCCAGCCGACAAGAATGGCTGGAAGGCCAATGATAAGGTTTGTGCAGTCGACGGAGAACCCATAAGTCCATCGTTCAATAATTCTCCGAATTCCAATTGGACAATTGGCCCAGTCGGGCGTATAAATCATATTGTGATGTGTGACGGATCAAAGCGAGAATTAATTTCTCAAGAGTTTTATTAGGCACATCATTTGGGATAGCGCAGTAATAAATCTTCGAACAACGCAATCCTTCACATCCAATATTCTACTGGCCAATCTCAATCAGCCGGTGCGCCCCTTCGATGACGGCATCACGATGAGCGATGACCACCCTTGTTGCGGAAAGTGCTTCGACTGATTCCAACACGCTGCGCTCACTCTCGGGGTCAAGGTTGGCGGTATCAGCCAGCGCCCGCTCGATCACTACGGCCGAGACCCGCTGCAGTTGGGTGGCGGACCGGTCTGCACCCTGCCCGCGCTGGAGCGCTGCGGAGACATAGTACCGGTAGAGCTTGCCGGAACGCCCGCGCGCATGGGTAGGGCTCATCGGGTTGCCAGCGGCATCGAACAAGCGCCCGGTAAGCGCCGCTCGCTGGAGCAAAGCCGCGCTCGATCACGAACGATCAAGCCCAGTCAACATGCGCCGATAGCAATTTTAATAGTTATTTATTATTTATGTCACACGACTATTTATGTAGACAAATTAACTACATTCGCAATTCTGCGCGTGATAAATGCCCTATCATATTATAATTCAACCATCTGATTTACTCATATTCCAAGTCTTAAGCAGCTTGGGCTGCAAAATCTTCCAATCTATGACCCCGACGTTTTTGGCCCACTTTTCATGTTGGGCAGCCATTTGCTGCAGAGTGTGCGGATATTTTTCGACCAGACTGTGCAGCTCGGTCCGGTCCTTTTCCATGTCGTAAAGCTCCCATTTGCCTTCAAAGCTGCGGACAAGCTTCAAGTTGTCGACACGGATCGCGGAATTGCCCTCGTGCTCCCAGTTCAGCGCGGTGTCGCGCTTCCAACGCTGCCCCTCGAACAGTGGCATCAGGCTTTCGCCATCCAGATCCTGGAGGGCGTGGCCGCCCAGTTCCTTGGGATAGGCAACGCGGGCGGCCTCCAGAATGGTTGGAAGAACATCGACGACATGGCACGCCGCGTGCGATTTGCCCTGCGGGCGGAACCGGCCGGGCCACTGCACGATCATCGGCGTCGAAATTCCGCCTTCGTGCACCCAGTGCTTGAACATCCTGAAGGGCACGTTCGAAACATTGGCCCAAGGCAGGTCGTAGCTCATGAACGATTGCGAGCTGCCTGGATTCACCGTCGGATCATTGCCCAGCCTGATCTTTTTGCCGTCGTTGGTAACGTCGGGATAGAATTGCGCCCAGCCTTCGGCGCGCATCGTTTCTGCGCAACCACCATTGTCGGAAAAGAGCATGATCATCGTGTCATCATACTGACCAAGCCGCTTGAGCGTTGCGATTACCCTGCCGATCTGTTGATCCATGCGATCCAGCTGCGCCGCATAGACCTGCATCCGGCTGGATTCCCAATCCTTGTGCTTGGCATCGGTCCATGCCGGGGCATTGGGATCGCGCGCGGAAATCTCCCATTTGTGCGGCAGCACATTCCTGGCTTGCATTCTTTCGTGCCGCGCCGTTCGTGTGGCGTCCCAGCCTTTGTCATAGACGCCCTCGTATTTGGCGATATCTTCAGGATGAGCGTGCAGCGGCCAATGCGGCGCGGCATGGGCGAGGTAGAGGAAGAAGGGTTTGCCGAGTGGGACGCTTTCCTCGATCATGGCGATCGCCTTGTCGGTGATGGCGTCGGTGAAATAGTAGTCGCTCGGCGGCACCTCGACCCGGTGGTCGTCCTCCATGATGTACCATGGCGAGAAATAGTTGATCGTGCCGTCGATGATCCCGTAAAAGCGGTCAAAGCCGCGCTGGCGCGGGGTGGGATGTTCGACATCGCCGACCTTCCAGCTGTCGACCCGCCGCGCCCAGAAATCGCCGCCGACGTGCCACTTGCCGGCCATCAGCGTGCGGTAGCCGGCGGGTTGCAGCAACTCGGCAATGGTCGCGGCGTCATTGCGCAAGAACCCCTGATATGCCGGCGTACCGAGATTGGCTCCCATATGGCCGATCCCGGCCTTGTGCGGATATAGCCCGGTCAGCAATGACGACCGGGTCGGGCAGCAGCGCGCGCAATTGTACATCGCGGACAGCGTGATTCCGTTGTGCGCCAACGCGTCGATGTTTGGGGTCCGGATTTCGGATCCCATCACCCCCAGATCGCCAAACCCCATGTCATCGACGAGGATCAAAACGATATTGGGTCGTTTGCCGGTTGTCCTTGACCGTGCATGCGCCTCATCCAGTAGCGAAGAATACGCACCGATTAATGACGCCACAGTGGTTGCGGCGACGCCCAAATTTCTCGCTGCCTGAATAAAGCTACGCCGATCCAGGGTTCCTGCGAGCAGCTGCTCCATCGCCTGCTGAATGTTTTCGGGTTGCGTGGGACTAGGCTCCTCCTCTGACATATCCACATCCCCTTCTGTTATTCTTTTAAATATTCGAGGCAACGGGGAGCCTGAATGGGCCCAACTCTCACCCGATCTGAAACAGGTCTAACCGCCGATCTTACCCCATTGCAAGCGCCGACATTTCATAGTGATATACCGGTTACGAACAGGCTCAATCCGGGCCTTTCATTTGCGTCATCGGCCGCTAACGTCTGCTTCTGGGCCTAAAGGCGACACCCCGAGGCCGCGCCACGAATGACAGGAAAGTCCCAGGCCCCGTCACGCTAATACTCCCCTTTCAATGTGGACGAATGGCCGATTTTGATTCGCGGATCGCCGCGGGATAGGCTGGACTGACGACCCAAACGGGCATCGAAGCAATCGACGCGGCATTTCCCGAAGACATCGAGACCGAACCCGCAATCTTGAGCGCACTGGATCAGGGTCAACGCGAGCAACCCGCACATCTGCCCTCGCTACTCCTGGCGGCGATTGAGAAATGAGCGGATTTTGAGCGCTCGACGGCCGATCATGCCGGAACTGACTGTGGGATTCAGGAGCTCAACATGGCAGGTACAGCCTTCGTCTATCTTAGGGCATCGTCTTCACGACGGCTTGCCGTACCTTCCATTGCCCCAGCCGCGCCGCAGCCTCGATCAGCAGGCTGTCCGGTTTTGCAAAGCACAGTCGCTGCAATCCGTTCGAGGCACCGCTTTGCGCATAGAATGGCGACAGCGGAATCGTCGCGACGCCAGCCTCCTGCACCAGCCTGCGCGCCACAGTGGGGCCATCACCGGCGCCCGTCACCGCGGTGAAGTCCGCGATCATGAAATATGTTCCTTCGCAAGGCAGGGTGCGGATCCCGTTGAGGGCCAGTTGTTCGCGCAGGACTTCGCGAGCATGCGCCAAGGTGGCCAGCTGCCCGGCGAAGAATGGATCCGCCAACCCCAACCCGCTGGCCACCGCCCGTTGCAGGTTCGGGGCCGTTGAAAAGGTCAGGAACTGATGCGCCTTGGCGATCGGCCCCAGCAGTTCAGGAGCGGCCAGGACAAAACCCACTTTCCAGCCGGTCAATCCGAAGATTTTTCCGGCAGAACCGATCTTGACCGTCCGTTCCGCCATGCCGGGCAAGCCAATCATCGGGACATGGCCCCTGCCGTCAAACACCACGTGCTCCCAAACCTCGTCGCAGATCGCCACCAGATCATGGGCAATGCAGAGCTGGGCGAGGCTGGCGAGTTCGTCCTTGCCGAACACCCGCCCGGTCGGGTTGCTGGGATTGTTGAGCAGCACGGCGCGGGTGCGCGGCCCGATTGCCTGCTGCACTTCCGCGATCGGCAAGCGCCAGTCGGGCGGACGCAAGGTGACTGCCCGCACAATTCCGCCCGCACGCTCGATCAGCGGACGGTAGGCGTCGTACATTGGCTGGAACAGCACCACTTCATCGCCCGGCGACAACAGCGCCAGCAGGGTGGCGGCAATCGCCTCGGTGGCGCCAGAGGTGACGATGACATCGTCGGCCTCGCATGCGAGCGACTGGAACCGCCGGTAATGCGCAGCCACGGCCTGGCGCAGTTCGGGCAGGCCGGACGAAGGCGCATATTGATTTGGCCCGGCGAGCACAGCCTGGGCCGCCGCTTGCAGCAATTCAGGCGGCTCGGGCAAATCCGGAAAGCCCTGGCCCAGATTTATCGCGCCAGCCGCGCGGGCCATGGCCGACATCTCTTCAAAGATGGTCGTGGCCATGCCGGCGTAGATCGCGTTCACAGGCGGACGGGCGCTCATGCGCAAGGCCTCATTGGATCGGGCAATCCTGCGTCAGGCAGCCGGCTTGACCGCCGGGGCGCTACCGAATTTGCGATCCAGCGCGGCGACGATGGCATCCTCGTCAGCCGGGTTCACCGGTGCTTTGAAAACGGTGACCATCTTGGTCACCTCGGCGCGCCAGAATTGGGCCCCTTTGCCGCGTGGCTGGGTGGTAAGATAGTCGAGCGAATGGCAGCTTATGCAATTGGCCACGACAATCTGGTCCGCTTCATCGGACAGGATGGGTGGAACCGCTTCCTCGCGCGGCTGGTAATGCACGACGCGCCCCGATACCCCGGGCGCCGCGCCGATCAGCGCCAGGATCGCAACGCACCCCGCAATTCGCGCGATCATACCGCCTCCACCATCACCGCCTCGACGACATTGCGCATATAGCCCGGCGGGTTCCACAAGGGTTGCATCGGCTGGGTCTCTCCCGCCGCCGTGGTGGCACGCACGCGGATGATGTGCCGGCCCGGGGCTAGGTCCACGCCGAGCCGCCATTCGCGGAAGGAATAGCGCCCCAGATCCTCGCCCAGCTGCGCCTCGGCCCAGGTCCCGCCGTCATCGGTCGAGACCAGCACATGGGCAATGCCGTCACCGCCGCTGAAGGCGATGCCACGCAAATGGGTCAGGCGATGCGCGACAATGCGGGCGCCATCGACATGGCTGGTCAGGAAAGAGCGGACGTTGAGCTTGCTGATCGGGCGCGTGCTGGCCGGCTTGGTCCCCACCGGCACGCTGGCATCGGGCGTATCGGGGATGCGGTAGGCGGTCTTCATCCAATAGCCGTCGAACGGCTGGTCGAGCACGGTGATCTCGCTCAGATGCTTGACCCAATAGGTGCCATACCACCCGGGCACGACCAGCCGCAGCGGATAGCCGTTGAGAAAGGGCAGATCCTCGCCATTCATCGCCCAGGCAACCATCACCTCGCCATCGCGAGCATGGTCGAGGTCGAGCGCCTTGACGAAATCCGGCACGGTATCGACGGGAGGCGTGTCGAGCCCGTTGAAACTGACCTGCCGGGCGCCGGCCTTGATCCCGGCTCGATCGAGCAGTGCCCGCAGCGGCACGCCGCGCCAGCGCGCATTGCCCATCGCGCCATTGCCCAATTGCCCGCCAGCCACGCGCGGATTGGAGAAGCCGCGGCTGTTGCCGCTGCACTGATTGACGGCGACCACTTCTTGCGCGGGAAAGTCGCGCTTGAGCGCCGCCAAAGAGAGCGACAGTGGATGATCGACATGCCCGCCCAGCGTCAGACGGAAGGTGGCGGGGTCAATCGTGTCGGGCAGGCCGGAGAGGTGATAGCGGACAAAAAACGCATCATTGGGCGTGATCAGCCCCTGATCGAACACGGCGAACGGCGTCTCTACCTGAGGCGGGCGCGTGGTCAGCGCGATCAGCGGCCGTTTCTGCGGCAGGCGGACCATGGGTCGCTCGCCATTGGCGAAGGGCAGGGTAACCTGCGATTCCTTCGCGAGGGCGGGGGCAGCCGCAAGGCTCGCCAGCCCTGCCAGCACCGAACGGCGGGGATAGGCCGAGAACGCATCTGACATTGCCTGTCTCCCTGGCGTTTCTGGATAGGGCCCTTGCATACTCACCTTGCCAGGGAACGAAGTCAATTGCACGACCGGACCAATCGGGCCCTCCATCGGGCCCATGCCCGCCACGTGATGCCGGTCGGAGGTGTTGGCCTTTCCACGTTGCTGCCCTGTGCCGGTTGCGACAACTAGGGGCGCTGGGCGGCGAACCGCCTCTTTTCGGTTGTGTCGATCTGCACCACCTGGCCCTCGTGGACGGTGACGACGATCTGGCCAAAGCGCAGGCGATCCAACGCATCCGCAATCGCGGCGAGGGTCTCGCCGTGCGGCGTGGCGCTCTGGCCCGGCTCCAGGGGCAGACCGGGCCCAGTCATGCCGCGGGCTCCACCGGCAGGAAGTCGGGCACCGACAGGTAGCGTTCGCCGGTGTCGTAGTTGAAGCCCAGCACGCGGCTGCCAAAGGGCAGTTCCGGCAGTTTCTGGTCGATCGCGGCCAGCGTCGCGCCCGAACTGATCCCGACCAGCAGGCCTTCTTGCCTTGCCGAGCGGCGGGCAAATTCGCGCGCCGCATCGGGCGCCACCTGGATCACCCCGTCAAGCAATTCGGTGTGGAGATTTGTCGGGATGAAGCCGGCACCGATCCCCTGGATCGGGTGCGGGGCCGGCGGCCCGCCGCTGATCACCGGCGACAGGGTTGGCTCGACGGCATAGACCTTCAAGGCGGGCCATTGGGTCTTCAGCACCTGCGTGACGCCAGTGATATGACCGCCGGTGCCCACTCCGGTAATTATGACATCAATTGGGCGGTCGGCGAAACCGGCGAGGATTTCCTGTGCGGTCGTGGCGGCGTGGACGGCGACGTTGGCCGGGTTGTCGAACTGCTGCGGGGTCCATGCGCCGGCGGTCTCGCGCAGCAGCTCTTCGGCCCGTTGGATGGCACCTTTCATGCCTTTTTCGCGCGGTGTGAGCTCGAATGTGGCGCCATAGGCCAGCATCAGCCGCCGGCGCTCGATGCTCATCGATTCGGGCATGACCAGCACCAGCCTGTAGCCCTTGACCGCGGCGACCATGGCGAGGCCAATCCCGGTGTTGCCGCTGGTCGGCTCGATGATGGTGCCCCCGGGCTTGAGGCTGCCGTCGGCTTCGGCCGCTTCGATCATGGCGAGCGCGATGCGGTCCTTGATCGAACCGCCTGGGTTGCTTCGTTCGGACTTGATCCAGACCTCGGCGGCGGGGAACAGCCGGCTCAGCCGGACATGCGGGGTATTGCCGATGGTATCGAGGATTGACTGGGCAATCATGGGTGCAGCTCCGGAAGTAGGCGGGGCGCGGGGGGCGAGCGCGGCACGTCGCGATGGCCGTCGGCATCGCGCAGGGCGCTGCGGAGCAGCTGCTGGAGCAGGAACTGCCCGAAGGCCCAGTCGCCAAGGCCGGATTCGGCATTGATGTGGCCGACCCGACCGGCATCGGCAAAGGCGCACCCCCAGTCGCGCGCCAGCTGCTCGGCCGAGCGCAAGGTCATGTGGGGATCATTGCGGCTGCCGACCAGAATGGCGCGGAACGGCAGCGGCTGGCGCGGGGTCGGGGCGAAAGTGGCGACCCGCGCATCGAGGCGGCGGTGGTCGACCTCGGGCGGGGCCACCAGCAGCGCGCCGCGCACCTTGCCGCCCGGCGCGGGCCGTTCTAGCGCCGCCCACCAGGCCACCGCCAGGCAGCCGAGCGAATGTGCAGCGAGAATCACCGGGCGTTCGGCCGCAGCGATCGCGAGGTTCAGCTGGTTAACCCAGGTGTTACGGTGCGGCTGCGCCCACACCCCCAGCTCGACCCGCTGGCAGTCCTCGCGCCGCTCTTCCCAGACGGTCTGCCAGTGGCCGGGACCGGAGTTGTCGAGCCCGGGCAAAGTCAGGATCAGTGGCAGCGGTTCGGGCATGGCAGAGTCGGTTGGCATCGGGAATGCTCCCTGCTGGAGTGGCCCGGTCGACTCGGTTTACGTCCCGGCGGCACCAAATTAACTCAACTAATATGATAGACAATAAATTTGGCGTATCAGGAGGCAAAGTCTGACTTCGCCATCCATCGTCAGATTGCGGTGGTTTCGAGCACCTGTTCGCGGCGCGGATCCGAAATCAGTCCGGCCGCGTCGCGAGCCGCCAGCATCCGGCGAATTTCCGCGTGGTTGGCGGCGTTGATCGGGAAGCCCCGGATCAGCGCGGCCGACAGCGCGTGGGCCAGCGCCGGCCCCAGCGCGAACAGGATATGAAGATCGGCCAGCACCGCCGCCGGGTTGGCCTGGCGCGGATTGAACCCAAACCAGGCCATCAGGGGAAGCGATACCCCGATCGCCACGGCAAAGGCCGCCTTGTCGGAGAGCGCGAAGAGGCCTTGTCAGACCAAATTGCCCCAGGGTGGGCTGGCCTGCTAACCGGTGCGGATGCGCCGCTAAAAGCCGAAGCCCGCCAGCCCGTTCCGGTATTTCAACTCGTCACCCGAGGTGATGCGCTTGGTGGTGATGATGTATGTCCGTTTCCCACTCAGCCTGCGCAATGTTGAGGACCTGCTGTTCGAACGGGGGATTGATATCTGCCACGAGACGGTGCGGCACTGGTGGAACCGGTTTGGCCCCCTGTTCGCCGGCGACATCCGGCGTCAGCGGGTGAGCCGGATGCGAGGGTTCAGGCACTGGCGCTGGCACCTCGACGAGATGTACGTGAAGCTGAATGGCGAGATGGTCTACCTGTGGCGCGCGGTCGACCAAGAAGGCGAGATCCTAGAGAGCTACATCACCAGGATCCGCGACAAGGAAGCTGCGCTCACGTTCATGAAGAAGGCGCTCAAGCGCCATGGATCACCGGAGAAGATCACCACCGACGGTCTGCGCTCATACCGTGCCGCGATGAACGAGCTCGGCAATGGCGACAAGCAGGAGATCGGCCGCTGGGCCAACAACCGGATCTAGAACAGCCACCTCTCGTTCCGACGACGAGAGCGGGCGATGCTCCGCTTCAGGCGAATGAAGACGCTGCAGAAGTTCGCCTCGGTCCATGCCAACGTCCACAACCACTTCAACCAGGAACGCCACCTCGTTGATCGACAAACCTATAAGAGCCGACGCTCGGCCGCATTGGCCGCGTGGCAGTCGCTGATGGCCTAGGTAGCCGCACCCAAAGCTACAGCTCCGCCAAACGGAGACGAGTTGCGATTAGACTGACAGCACCATTGTGGGGGCATGAGATGAGAAACAGCCTCAGTCGACAGTAGGTGCATTTGCTCTGACAGAGCCCTTTGCAGCAAAGCCGGTAGATTCCGAGCCTGTTGCAGGCCGCCTATCCGGCTAGGTTTCTGGTGCCCGCCGTGGCGCCATCAGGCGCTTTCCAATGGTCGGCACCATCCAAGGAGCAAGACCATGCGCACTCTCCTCATCGGCCTTGCCGCTGTCAGCCTGTTGGGCGGCTGCGCCGAATATGGCGGCAACGACCATTTCGCATCCGGCTGGGACCAGTACGACTACAACCGCCCCGATCCGCATTACGGCAACTATGAAGCCGACCGCTATTACCGCCAGGACGACAACCGCTATCAGGAACGCCAGCTGTCGCGCGACGAGCGCGTCTACCGCGGTCACGACGGGCGCTATTACTGCCGCCGTTCGGATGGGACCACCGGGCTGATCGTTGGCGCGATTGCCGGCGGAACCTTGGGCAACATCATTGCCCCGGGCGGCTCCGAGGGGCTGGGAACGGTTCTCGGCGCACTTGCCGGCGGTGCCGCTGGCCACTCGATCGATCAGGGCGCCGACGTGCGCTGCCGCTAATCCAAACCACTTCTACCGCCGGCCTGGTGGCCCCCTCTCGCCGGGTCGGCGCCCCAACTGACAGGAGTGGGCCCCATTCTGGTCGTCGTGCTGATCGTGCTCCTGCTGGGCGGCTTCAGCGGCCGCTTCGGCGGCTACGGCTACGGCTATGGCTTTGGCCACGGCGGGGTCAGCGTGATCGTGGTGATCCTGATGTTCACCGGCCGGATCTGACCCCCTCCCTTCCCCCTTCGTTCAAGGACAATTCCCATGCGTAAATCCATTCTTGTCGCAGCCGCACTGGCGCTGGCAACCACGGCCAGTCCCGCGCTGGCCCGCCAGTCTCAGGGCTATGCGGTCCGCTCCACCTCGGTGCTGGCCGGGCCTGATCGCCGCTATCCCCGGGTCATCCGCCTGCGCGCCAATGCCGGGTTGGCGGTGTACGGCTGCCTGCGCGATCACAGCTGGTGTGATGTCGGCTATCAGTCGGGCCGCGGCTGGGTTCCGGGCGGCGATATCGTGATCAGCTACCGGGGCCGCCGGCGCGCGGTGGGCATGGGGCTGGGCATCACTATCCTCGGCTTCAGTTTTGGCAGCTATTGGGACAACTACTATCGCAGCCAGCCCTTCTATGCCGAGCGGCCGCGCTGGGAGCATGAAAGCAACGGCTATTTCGGCAACTCCGGTGGCCAGTGGCGCGGCAATCGCAACGGGCAGCAAGGCGGCTATGGCGGCAATCGCGGCACCGGCGGCTGGCAACAGCCGGTCCAGCCTCAGTATGCGCCCTATCCCAATGGCGGCAATCGCGGCGGCGGTGCCCGGCAACAGCCCGTGCCACCCCAGGTGGCCCCGCACCCCGACGCGCCCCGGCCGGGCAGTCCGGCACGGGGTGATCAAGGCCGCGGCAATCAGGGGCGGGACCATCAGGAACCGGGCGGCAGGCCCGACCAGCGTGATCACGGCCCGGACAATTCTGATCACCAGCCCCACCAGTAAACCAGGCTCGCGCCGGCCCGCCGTGTGGCTGGCCGGCGCGCCCAACCAAGGAGCAGGCCCATGCCGCTCATCAACGTAATCGGGATATTGATCGTGGTCGGGATCGCGCTGTGGCTGATCAACACCTACCTGCCGATGGACGGCAAGATCAAGACGCTGCTCAATGGGGTGATCGTGATCGCCGTGGTCTTGTGGCTGTTCCGGGTGTTCGGCGTCATCGAACAACTCGGTTCGATCCGGGTCGGGCGGTGACCGCCGCAAAGCCGCATTATTCGTGCACCGCAGCCCGGCCGGTCGTGCTAAGTTGCCGCCCTTAGGAGACAGATCAATGGCCAGCCTGGCGCCTGACACTGCCGCCGCGGATTGCCGCGGCCAGCAGCGGAGGGGCGGCTCGTCGTGGTGACGCGCGCCAAGCCTTCTGGCGCAGCAGCGGTCCCGGTGATCGCGATCGGGGCTTCGGCCGGCGGACTTGAGGCGACCTCGCGCCTATTCGACGCGCTGGGGCCGGCGACGGGCATGGCCTTCATTGTCGTTCAGCACCTTGATCCCAGCCACAAGAGCCTGCTGGCCGACCTGCTGGCCATCCATACCGCGATGGCAGTGGTAGAGGCCGCAGACGGGGCGCCGCTCATGGCCAACCGGGTCCACATCATCCCCCCGGGGCGTTACCTTGCGGTGGAGGGCGGGGTGCTGCACCTGTCAGTGCCGCAAGCCCGTCACGGCACGCGCCTGCCCTTCGACCATCTGCTGCGCTCGCTGGCGCAGGCCCAGGGCGCGAACTGCGCGGCGCTGGTCCTTTCGGGCACTGGGGCTGACGGCAGCGGCGGGCTGGCCGCGCTGCATCAGGCCGGCGGACTGGTTCTGGCCCAGGCGCCGGACGAGGCTGAATACCCCGGAATGCCTCGCGCCGCGCTGGCGACCGGGCTGGTTGACCATGTCCTGGCCCTGGCTGAAATGCCGGCGGTGCTTGCCCAATGGGCGAGCGAGCGCGCCGCCATGGCTGCGCCCGCCACGCCCTCCGACCCCGTCAGCACGCTGGCCGGGCTGCTGACCAGTGTGCAGGAAGCAACCGGGCACGATTTCCACCATTACAAGCCCGGCACTATCACCCGCCGGATCGCGCGGCGGATGGCGCTGCTGGCCCTGCAGGCTGACGATCAGGCGGGTTATCTTGCCCGATTGCAGGCGGATCCGGCCGAATGCGCGCTGCTGGCCAGCGACCTCTTGATCAACGTCACCAGTTTCTTTCGTGACGCCGAGGTGTTCGCCCGGCTGGAGGAGACGATCATCCCGGCGCTGATCCGCGATCTTCCCGCTGGGCAGGCGCTGCGGGTCTGGGTGGCGGGCTGCAGCAGCGGCGAGGAAGCCTATTCGCTGGCAATGCTGTGCTTCGAGGCGATCACCGCCAGCGGGCGCGACATCCGTCTCAAGCTGTTTGCCAGCGACCTTGATCCCGACGCGATCGCGCTGGCCCGCGAGGGCTGTTATGCGCCCGATGCGGTAGAGCCAATCAGCCCGGAACGGCTGGCGCACTGGTTTATCGCGGAAGATGGCCATTACCGGGTTAGCCCGGCGTTGCGCGGGCAGGTGGTCTTTTCGGTTCAGGACCTGCTGACCGACCCGCCCTTTTCCCGCATCGACCTAATTTCCTGCCGCAACCTGATGATCTATCTCGACACGGCTGCCCAAGCCCGGGTGATCGCGCTGTTCCATTTCGCGCTGAAGGGAAGCGGGGTGCTGGTGCTGGGCACGGCTGAAACCATTGCCAAGGCCGACAATGGCTTTGTCTCGCTGGCCGGCGCCGAATGCTGCTTTCGCCACGCGAGTTATGTCCGGCCGGCCGGGCCCCCGCTTCCCCTGCGCGCCGACGGCCCGCAGGCCAAGCCCGCCACCCAGGAGCCCCCCGCACTCGCGATCCGGCAGGCCAGTCTTGCCGAACTGTGCACCCGTGCCGTGCTGGCCAGCCATACCCCGGCGGCAATCCTGATCAACCGCGCACACGAATGTCTGTTCTCACTGGGTCCGGTCCACCGCTATCTGCGGCTGGGGCCGGGCTATGCCAGCCTTGACCTGCTGACGGTGGCTGGGCCGAGCCTGCGGCCGCGCCTGCGCCGGGCGATCGAACGGGTGAGCGAGGCCGAGCCGCGCGTTGATGGCGGCGTGGCCCGGGTCAAGGGCGACGGCGGCGAGGTCCGGTTCCGGATCAGCGTCGAGCGGCTGGCCGAGGCCGGCGAGGAATTGCTGCTGGTGTGCTTTGCCGAAACTACCCCCCGCGAGGATCCCGGCGCCAACCTGCCCGCCGACCTGCAACGGATCGCGGAACTGGAACGCGAACTGGCCGCCAGCCAGGCCGAATTGCAGCACGCCATCATGGAACGCGAACAGACCACCCAGGAGCAGAAGGCGATCAACGAGGAGGCGCTGTCGATCAACGAGGAATTCCAGTCGACCAACGAGGAACTGCTGACCTCGAAGGAGGAACTGCAATCGCTCAACGAGGAGCTGACCGCGCTCAACCGCCAGCTACAGGAAACGCTTGATCGTCATCGGCTGGCCTCGGACGATCTCCAGAACGTGCTCTACAGCACCAATGTCGGCACCATGTTTCTCGACGCGCAGCTGCGGATCCGCTTCTTCACCCCCGCCATCCGCCCGCTGTTCAATGTCATCCCCGGCGACATTGGCCGGCCACTTGGCGACCTGCGCCCGATTGTCGATGATCCCCGGCTGTGGGCCGATGCAGCCCAGGTCCTGGCCGACGGAATCCGGCTGGAACGCGAAGTGCGCGCGCCGCCCGATGCCTGGTTCATCCGCCGGATCTATCCCTATCATGCAACCGCCAGCCGGGTCGAAGGGGTAGTGATCACTTTCACCGACGTGACCGAACGCAAGGCCGCCAATGCCGCTCTCGAGGCTGCCAAGCTGGAGGCCGAACGCGCCAATGCCGCCAAGTCCCGCTTTCTTGCAGCCGCCAGCCATGATCTGCGCCAGCCGCTGCAGGCGCTGACTCTGCTGAAAGACCTGCTTGGCCGCACCGTCACTGGGCCGCGCGCCATCGATCTTGTCGGCCGCTTCGGTCTGACCCTGCGCGCGCTGTCGGGGATGCTCGACGCGCTGCTCAACATCAACCAGATCGAGGCGGGCGCGGTCGAGCCGCGCCGGTCGGTCTTTCCCATCGCCGAGGTCATCGACCGGCTGCGCGACGAGGCAGCCTACATGGCCGAGGCCCGCCAGCTGCGGCTGCGAATCCATTCGAACAGCGCGCTGGTCGAGAGCGATCCGCGACTGCTCGAGCAGATGCTGCGCAACCTGATCGGCAACGCGATCAAATACACCACCAGCGGCGGGGTCCTGCTGGGTTGCCGCCGGCGCGGCGACACGGTGCGGATCGAGGTCTGGGACAGTGGTATCGGGATTCCCGCCGACCAGCTGGAAGCCGTGTTCGAGGAATTCCACCAGATCGGCAATGCCGCGCGCGATCGGCGCAAGGGGGTGGGACTGGGGCTGGCGATCGTGCGACGGCTGGGCGCGCTGCTGGGCCACCCGGTGGCGGTGCGTTCGGTCCCCGGGCGCGGCTCGGTCTTTTCGGTGACCGTGCCCTGTCACCGCCTCGCCCCGCCCACCCCGGCCCCGACCGAGGCCGAAGTTCAGCCCATGGCGGCCGCGCTGGCCGGGGCCGAAATCGTGGTGGTCGATGATGATCCTGATCTGCTTGATCTGCTCGGTCAGCTGCTGTCGACCGAAGGCTTCACTGTACGGGCCGCCGCCAGCGCAGCCGCCGCGCTCGAACTGGTTGGCGCCGCGGCGGTCCGGCCGGCGCTGCTGCTCACCGATCACAACCTGCCCGGCGGGGCCAACGGGGTGCAGCTGGTTGCCGCGATGCGCGCCGCGCTCCATTTCCCGCTGCCGGCGATCATCCTGACCGGCGATGTCTCGGCGGACGCGGCCACGGCGATTGCCGGCGCCGATTGCCTGCGGCTCGACAAGCCGGTGCGGCCGGACGAACTGCTGGCCGCCATCGCCAGCCTGCGCCCGCCGGCCGTGTCTGTGGCTGGGAGCACCCCGCCTGTCCCGCCGCAGTCCCCGTTCCGGCTGACCTATGTGATCGATGACGAGGCGCAGGCCAGGCTCTCGCTGTGCGAACTGCTGGCGGCGCAAGGCCTTGAGGCCGAGGATTTCGCCAGTGCCGAGGACTTCCTGGCCGCCTATCGTTCCGACGCGGCAGGTTGCCTGCTGGTCGATGCCCATCTCCCCGGGATCAGCGGTGTGGATTTACTGACCACCCTGCGCGCACGCGGCGACAGTTTGCCCGTGATCGTCATCACCGGCGATGGCGACATCGATCTGGCGGTGCGCGCGATGCGCGCCGGGGCCACCGAATTCATCCAGAAGCCGGTTGCCGGTGACGCATTGGTCGCCAGCATCGCGCGCGCCAGCCAGCTATCGGCCGATCTGGGCGCCGGTGCCGCGGCCCGTGCCGAAGCCGTGGCGCGGGTCGGCGGGCTGACCAGGCGCCAGGCTGAGGTGATGACGATGGTGCTGGCCGGTGCCCCCAGCAAGAACATTGCCGCCGACCTCGGGATCAGCCAACGCACGGTGGAAACTCACCGCGCCGAAATCATGCACCGGATGGGGACGCGTTCGATCCCCGAACTGGCGCGCAAGGCGGTTCTGGCCGCGATCTAGGCCCAGCCGAACAGGGCTCTGGGTAGATTCCGAGGCTGTGCCC
>Ga0007815_1000092_pt1 | contig 27611 bp, 30 predicted proteins | sample CryBogCBE02Aug09_FD_71212 | JGI IMG/M metagenome (GOLD analysis project Ga0007815, IMG submission 71212) | Freshwater microbial communities from Crystal Bog, Wisconsin, USA - CBE02Aug09 | ecosystem: Environmental > Aquatic > Freshwater > Lake | place: Crystal Bog, Wisconsin, USA | collected...
CACCTCCTAGCTATACAGTTGGGTTTATTAATGTATACAGAAACGGTGTACTGCTAACCCCTACATCTGACTACACGGCATCTAATGGAACAACGGTAGTACTGGCAAGTGGAGCGGCATCTGGAGATACGGTAATAGTCGAGAGCTTCCTGGTTAGCTCTGTGCTTAATGCTATACCTAATACTGCGGGGTCAATAAGTCAAAGCAATCTTCCTGCAAACATTGGAGCTACTGGACCTGCGTTTAGTGCTTATGCAAGTTCAGGCACAAGTTTGACTGGTTCAACTTCAACAAAGATTTTGTTTCAAACAACAGTTTTTGATACTAATACTAATTATTCATCTTCTAGGTTTACACCAACTGTTGCAGGATATTATCAAATTAATTGTGGTTTCCAAGCGGCTTCATCTGTTGATAACCAATTGTATATATACAAAAATGGCTCAGTATTTTATCAAGGCCAAGAATCAACAACCGCAGGTTCATCTCTTTCTAGCCTTGTTTATTGCAATGGTTCAACTGATTACATTGAAATTTATGCTTATGTTGGAACAACAGGAACTTGTGCTACTGGTTCAAACAAAACATGGTTTAATGGATTTTTAGCGAGGTCAGCATAATGTCTAACGCACAATACTTAGCAAGCCTTGTCAATTCAAGTGGCAACATAGTTTTACCTGTGGCAAACGCAGGGATAGTATTTAACAATACAAATACAACTGCTAGTCCTACTTCAACAACTCAGAATGACTATGAGACAGGGACTTGGACACCAGTTCTTTCTTTTGGTGGTTCTAGCACAGGGATTACTTACACAGGTCAATATGGTAGTTATACAAAAATTGGAAATTTAGTAACTGTAAGATGTTATATATATGTAAGTTCAAAAGGAACCGCTACAGGAGCATCTGCAATAACAACATTACCTTTTGCTCCTACAAATTTGGGGCAACTTTATTCTTCAGTAAGTTTTTATGTAAGTAATTTAATTACCATAGGTTCTGGAAATCAAATAGAGTTAAATATTAACAATACTAGTGTAAACATAAATTATGTTGTAGCATCATCTGGAGCAGATGCTGCATATAACAATACAAGTTTTAATTCATCTGGAAGCATTTGGTTTACGGCAACATATCAAGCCACATTCTAAGGAGTCACCATGACACTAGCATCATCCACAATCATCGACCGCATCGAAGTCCTAGAGAACGGTGTTGTACAAGTACGCCAGGCTCAGGTTATAACAGACTCTGGCAATGAAATAGCTCGTAACTTCTCTAGGTGGGTACTAACCCCTGGTGAAGACGTAAGCACTCAGGATGCCAAGGTAAAGGCTATTTGCGAAGCAGTCTGGAGTGCGGATGTAATCTCTGCCTATCAAGCTCAAGTAGCATCACAAGCAAAGGTGTAATATGTCTCTGACACAAGTACAACCACAAATGTCACTAGGTGGTCCTGCGTTTAGTGCTTATCAAAGTTCTACTCAATCTGTGCCAAACGCAACTTGGACAAAAGTACAATTAAATGTTAAAGAGTTTGATACTAATAATTGTTTTGATAACACTACCAACTATCGTTTTACGCCAACTGTTGCAGGATATTATTACGTTTTAGGAACAACAAACTATACGGCAATAACAAGCACATCAAATTGGTCAACTATTCAAATAGGTAAAAACGGTACTTTAGTTAAGTATGGAACAAATCAATTGGGGACTCCAAATGGTGCTCAATGTCTTGTAACTGCATTAATTTATTTAAATGGCACAACGGACTATATTGAACTTTATACATATCAATCTTCAGGTGCTTCATCAACATTGCAAAATGCTTCAAATAATACTTACTTCTCTGCCGCAATGGTAAGGAGCGCATAATGAACACACTCATCACAACCCTAAAATCAAAGCAAGTTCAATGGGCTTTAGTGATTGCAGTACTCTCAGTATTGCAAGGTTTCCTATTTGAACTACCCTTGACCCCGGTCCACCAAATGATTGCAGGGGTTGTGATTGCCGTGGTCGTAGTTTTGCTACGATTCATAGAAACACCAGGATCGTAATGTGTTTGGTATTACCGCCTATGCTCAATCTTCTTACGCTGCGCTTGGTGGGACGTATTACCCTTTCTCAATTACTGAGAACTTAACTTCTGCCGATTCAAACTCCGTTACCGCTGCGCTTTTGTTCAGCCAAACAGAAGCCTTTACATCTGCTAATATAGACTCAGAAACTGATGTATTCTACGAGGGCGTAGTTGAGGGCATAGCTCAAGCCGACTCCAGCACCCAGACATCCCAGTTTTACTTTACAGATAGCGAAGGCATAACAATTGGGGATGTAGATAGCGTTACGGCTCAATTCCCCTTGTCTATCACTGAAGCTTCTACCATAGGAGATGTTGATTCCATTTCTGCCGGGTTTAACGTAACTAGAACAGAAGTCATTACATCTGCGGATTCAAACTCTCAAGTATCTGCGTTCTTAGAATCCATCAGTGAAAACCTATCTTCTGCCGACACACAGTTATTTGCTGCCCAGTTTAAAGAGGCGATCACAGAAGCACTAACAGCTAACAATACAGACTCAGAGCAGGATGTTTTCTATTTCGGTATCGTAGAGGCGGTAACAAGTGCAGATCAAAAGACAATTGGGTCAGCTTATTTCTTTGCAACAATAGAGGCGGTTACATCTGGTGATTCTTATGTCGCTCCGTTTGTATTTCCATTCAATGTATCTGAATCTATAAGCTCAGCCGATAGCAATACAGTCAATTCTGCGTTTCAGGCAAGCATTGTTGAGGCTTTATCTATTCTGGAATCAACCCAAACCAGGGGATGGTCAACAATTTCAGATGTACAAAATCCATTGTGGGGTGGTAAAATTGTTACGATTACAGGCTATGGAATGCCTGGTGACTTTTTGCTTGGAATGGCTCCATTTGCCGGATCAATCAGCAATACAACAACCATAAACACGCCGCTTGGAATAACGCCAGTTGTTACTTGGACAAATGTAAACGACTCCGAAACAACCCCTTGGATTTTGATAAACAATACCCAGTAAGGATTTAATATGTCAACCACTTATTCAACAGCCTTAAAACTAGCCCTAATGGGCACGGGCGATCAGTCTGGTACTTGGGGTCAAACCAATAACACAAATATTGGAACGCTGCTGGAGCAAGCTATCACCGGCGTAGGTGGCATTAATATATCTGCTCTTGGCGGATCAACCTATACCCTAACAAACTACAACGGTACTGTAGATGACCATAGAAATGCAGTCCTTGTATTTACTGGAAGCCCTAGTGGATCAGTAACCATACAAGCCCCTCTTGTTAACAAGTTATACACAATAGTTAATTTATCAACTCAGACTATTGTTATATCTGCTTCTAATGCGGGTGGTACACAGGCTTTAAACATTGCGGCTAATTCAACTATTCTTTGTTTTTGCGATGCTGGAAACATTACAGGAACTGGAGCAGGTTTTTACACACAGATCAATGGTATATCAGGACCACTATCAGTTACTGGTAACTTGGCTATTGGCGGTAACGCGGCTATCACAGGTAACGAAACAATTAGCGGTACGCTTGGAGTCACTGGAACAACGTCTTTAGCTGGAGGCGGCACAACAGTTACTAGAACGGCAGGTGACAATACAACCAATATAGCTACAACAGCATTTGTTAAAACAGCCGTTACCAATGCCACGGGTTCCCTTGGAACAATGTCAACTCAGAATGCTAATAGTGTTGCTATTACTGGTGGCTCAATGAGTGGGGTTAGTGTCTCGGGCGGAAACGTAATTACTTCTAGCAATATTGGTAGCCAGTCAGTTAACTATGCTTCTAGCGCAGGAAATGGTGGAGTTACATCGGTCAACGGCAATACAGGCGCAGTATCGGTGTTACCTTTGGTATATACAAATAACTTTTCCTTGGCGTACAACACATGGACTGATACAGGCTTTAACTCTGAAAATGTGCTTGGAGATTTTGCTGCGTTCTTGGTTAAGATTAGTTGGCAATCATCTAGCCCATCCCTTACTTACTTTACAGGTCTAACAACATTTGGCGTGGTTAATTCAAATTCTGCGGCAGGTGCTGCTGGACAAACAATTATTCCTGGAACGGGGACTTGGGGTGAAAAATGCTATTTAGTTTCAAGTAGCAACCCCGGTACTTTTAACACGCCATATAACAATCTTGCTGTTTATTGGTACAACTCTGGTGGCTATAGTTATGCCGGTCCGACCAGCGCAACTATTAAAGTTTGGTCAGTTGGTTAAGGAGTAACTCATTGAGTTTTTGCTTCTTTTCCAAGCTGCCAATGCCGCCTTCAAAGGGGTTAAGGAGTTGTGCTCCATGTACAACGAAGGCAAAGCGCTTGTTAAAGATGTACAAAAGACGATTGGGGAAGTAAAGCAGATAGGCAAGGAAGTAACTGGTATATGGGGATGGATTACATCGTTGTTTGCCGAGCCGGTTGAAGAGAAGAAAACTTTACAAGACATCCATCCAAAGAACCAAAAAAAGGAAAAGGTAAAGTTTGACGAGCAAGCTATCTACGCGGAGATAGGAGATCAACTGGTTGCATTCTTTAGAAACTACAAAGCTTGTTCAGATGCAATCAGGGCGGAGGAAGATAGGATAGAGCAGATTTACGATCCAGATGGTGAGACTTACGAGAGGGCGATTAGACTTGTAATGGCTAAAACTCAGCTAGAACAGATGAGAGTAGACCTAACGGAGTACATGATCTACCATGTACCGCCAGAGCTAAAAGACCTATACTCAAGAGTTAATGAGATGATTGGATCTGTGAAGAATAAGCAAGAGATGGCGCGTAAGGCGGAGCTAAAGAAAAAGGCTCAAAGGTTAGCAGAGGCTAGGGAGATGGCTGATCGGGCTTGGTTGATGGGAGCTTGCACAGTGGTGGTCATTTTTATAGCAATCTATTTGGCAGGACTGATGTGGGCAATAAATCGAGCGAGTCATGGGGGTATGTAGTTGCTATCATTGTGTTAGCTCTCCTCTTTGTGCTGATATTGCCGGTGATCGGGATCATGTACATGGACATCCACCAGGAACGGATACTGATTGCCAATGATCTTAAACGGATTGAAAAGCTTAAGAAAGAACTTGAGGCTCAGAAGGACAAATGAGAATATGCGTTTTATTGATTATGTTATTAGTGGCGTGCGAAGACCGCTACCGTTACCACTGCCAAAACCCTAAGAACTGGAATGATGAAGACTGTAAACCGCCTCTTTGCACCGCTACGCAGACTTGTCCTGAGTATTTTAGTAGACCAGCCAATGGCAAACCCAACAATTGAACAGCAAGATGCTGCGACCAAACACTTTGTCATCAGGATATTTGCGCTATCTTTGGCTGGGATTATTGTGCTTTTTGCCTACAGTATTATTTATGTAGAGCAACCACTCTTTAATGAATCTCCAGTTGATAAGGCTATATTTGGGATATTGACTCTGGTTGCCGGGCAGCTTTTGCAGATTCTGGCTAACTATATTACCAAGTCGTCTATTCCTTTAACGCCGCCCCCGACAGTAATTACCCCGCCCAGCACATCAGCACCCATGCCTTCTGCGCCTACAATTGCGCCTAAACCCTCTCCTTTCAGCAACCCAAACGACAGGCCTCCGCTATGAATAGAGCTCAGCTAGAGATTATTGTTTTTCTGTTTGTGGGAATTTCTGCGTACTTCTATGGTCATCACAAGGGGTATGATGAATCTCAAACGGAGGTGGCTTTGCAGACGGCTAAGGCAAATGCTGAGGCTAGACAGACAGAGCAAAAGCTTAATAACCAGATTGCCGATCTAACTACCCAACTTGTAAAGGTGCAAAATGATGCTCAAAAACAGATTGCTAAGCGTGATGCTGACATTGCTAATGGCAAGTTGCAGCTTTATGTCAAAACCAAAACCCCAGTATGTGCCACCGCAAATGCCCCCTCTGCCAGCGGATCTGACACCTCAACAGCCCAACTTGACCCAACGTTTGCTCAATCTATTGTCGCCGTCACAGACGACGGGGACATCGCCATCCGCAAACTCAACGCCTGTATCGCCATCTATAACCAAGTAAGGGAGCAATTAAATGAACGCACAACAACTCGCTGAGGCAGCAAAGATAGACTTAGATCATGCAGAAGCTCTTATTGAGCCAATGAACGTAGCTATTCAAAAGGCTGACTTATCCACTCCAGCTCGATTGGCTGCTTTTATCGCCCAGTGCGGACATGAATCTGGTAACTTCAAGTACATGGAGGAGAACCTGAACTATAAGGCTGAGAGTCTTTGCAGGACATGGCCATCTCACTTTAACACTGAGAACGCCTCCGAGTACGCCCATAACCCAGAGAAGATAGCTAACCGCGCCTATGCTCACCGCATGAAAAATGGTGGTGAGGAATCTGGTGACGGATGGAACTACCGAGGCAGAGGATGGCTACAGACTACCGGTCGTGCAGGATATGAGGAGCTATCAGATGCTACCCAGATTGATTTCCTAAGCAATCCAGATGCCGTAGCTACGCCGGACGGAGCAGCCCTATCAGCAGCCATATTTTGGGAAAAACATCAGCTTAACCGGCATGTAGATAATAATGACTTTGTGGGCTTAACAAAAGCCATAAATGGTGGGACAATAGGCTTAGAAGACCGCATGGCACGGTACGAACATGCCATGTCTGTTTTAGCTTGAGGAACCTATGCCTTTACAGAAACTACAATTCCGCGCAGGTATTAATCGTGAAGGAACTGACTATTCCAACACGGGCGGATGGTACGACTGTAACAATGTAAGGTTCCGTTCTGGCTTTCCAGAGAAGATAGGCGGGTGGACTCAGGTTAGCCCTAATCAGTTTCTAGGTCATGCTCGGTCTTTGTGGACTTGGGCAGATCTTTCTGGCAATATCTTTATTGGTTTAGGGACTCAACTTAAGTACTATATATACCAGGGTGGTACTTACAACGATGTTACCCCGATTTATTATCCAGCATCAGGATCGGATTCTTTAACCAATCCTTTTACAACTACAAATGGCAGTCCAATTGTTACAGTAACGGACGGAAATTACTCTCCCAATCTTGGGGATTATGTTATCTTTTCTGGTGCAAGCGCGGTTGGTGGTTTAACTATAAACGGTGAATATAAGATCACCAATATTATTTCTACTACGCAATATCAGATTACAGCGGCATCTAATGCCTCTTCTGGTGCAACAGGTGGTGGCACGGTTTCTGCTCAGTATGAGTACCCAATAGGTTTAGATATCTACACATTTGGAAACGGATATGGAGCCGGTCCTTATGGCGGGGTAGCTACTCCGGTAACAGTAACTCTTGGAACAAATCCTTTTGCTATCACAAGTGGTAGTGGAACAATAACGGTAACACAGACAGCGCATGGACTTTCTACAGGTAATTTCGTATCTTTTACAGGCGCTACAGCAGTCGGGAACATTCCAGCCTCTGTGCTTAATGATACGTTTCAGATTACAGTCACTGGCACAAACACTTATACAATCCTAACGCCTGGCAGTAACACAACTAACAGTGATGCCGGAACAATTCTTTTGGCATCATCTACAACTTCTGGTGGTGGAATTAGCGTTTTAGCTTTGGTGCAGTCAGGATCTCGCGGATGGAGCACTGCTTATACTGGAACAGTTACAACCGGAACCCAGCTCAGGCTTTGGTCAAATGATAACTTTGGTCAGGATTTGGTTATTGCTCCTAGAGGCGGGGGCATTTATTATTGGCAAGATCAAAACGGCGTAGGAACTAGAGCGCAATCCTTGGTTAATCTAGCTAATACTGCTGGGTTTACCGGGTCAGCTATTCCAACAACAACATTTCAAGTTATTACTTCTGCCGTACAGCAATTTATTATTGCATTTGGCTCACAACCTTATCCGCTAACCGGCGCGTCAAACTTTAATCCTATGTGTGTGCGTTGGTCGGATCAGGCTAACCCTTATCAGTGGGTTCCTAGCGTTACCAATCAGTCTGGTGACTATACCTTAACCAATGGATCTTACATTGTTGGAGCCAGGTCTACCCGTCAAGAGATATTGATTTGGACTGATTCTGCGCTTTATTCTATGCAGTATGTGGGTGCTCCTTATGTTTGGGGTTTCCAACTTTTAATGGACAACATCTCTACCATATCACCTAACTGTATGGTAACGGTAAATAACGTAACCTACTGGATGGGTGAGAATAAGTTCTATACCTATACTGGTACTGTTCAAACTTTGCCATGTGCCGTGCGCCAGTATGTATTCCAAAATATAAATCAGTATCAAAACTACCAAATCTTTGCCGGAGCTAATGAGCAGTTTAATGAGGTATGGTGGTTTTACTGTTCTATTACGGGACCAACTGGTGCGGGCACTGTGACCAATCCAAACACAATAGTTGATTCTTATGTCATCTATAACTATTTGGAAAGAACTTGGAGCATAGGTCAGATGAATCGTACCGCCTGGTTCCAAACTGGCGTTAATCAATATCCTATTGCGGCTTGTTACTATACCAATTGTGTTTGCACAGGCTCTATTTCTGGGTCAACATTGACGGTTAGTGCAGTTCCTACTGTTGGCGCTTTGGCGGTAGGTCAGACTATTACAGGTACGGGTATTGCTCCTAATACTACGATTACTGCTATTCTTACTGGGTCAGGTGGCGTTGGTACTTATACGGTTGCGCCCAGCCAAACTGTTGCCTCTACTCCAATCATTGCAACTAGCGGTAATGGGGTTCTTGTAAACCAGGAAGATGGAACGGATGATAATTCCACCGCTGCAACATTACCTATTGATGCCTACGTTCAATCATCAGACTTTGAGATTGGTGAGGGGCATAACTTTGGGTTTGTGTGGAGGATATTGCCTGACGTTAACTTTAATGGGTCTAATACAAGCGCCCCGACAGTTACGATGACGGTCAAGCCAAGACAGAACTCAGGATCTGCTTATGGTGTTGCCGATAATCCTCAAGTAATTAGTGCTAATAATTACGCAACGCAGAGCGAATATGACATTCAGCAGTTTACTGGTCAGGTGTATACCAGATTGCGTGGTCGTCAGATGAGCTTTAGAATAGAGTCCAATACGATTGGAACGGCTTGGCAGCTTGGTGTTCCTAGGATTGACATTAGACCGGATGGTAGACGATGAGCACTGGGACTACAAAAGCACCTAACTTACCTATTGCTCCTGCTGAGTACGATCAGGACTACATGAATAAGTTTGCAAACGTTTTGCGTTTGTACTTTGCTCAATTGGACAATCCTGGTCCGTCTGTTATGTCAACTCAAAGGGTAACGGCTCCTAATTCAACGACTGCGTCTCAGGTTATTTCAGCAGTTAACTTCAGCCAGCCCGGGACAAGCGGAACTGGTCAGGTTTTGAGTTTGCCAACACAGGCTGATTATTTGGCTGGCTTGCTTAGGGTGGGTGATGTCTATGTGGACGAGACGTCTGGTAATGTTTTGAAGGTAAGAATTTCTTAAGGAAGATTGTATGAATTTACTAAACAAATTATTAAACCCCCTTGAGATTATCAAGACGTTTACTTTTTTTGTTGATGGCGGAATTGGTGAAACCGCTCTAGCCGGTGAAGCTTTAAGCGGAATGGATTTAGCTGCTGACGCGGGAATTGGTGCAGGTAACGCCATAGGTGGCGGTGCTTTAGCTACTGGCTTAGGCTCGGGTGCAGCGGTTAGCGGAATGGATCTAGCCGCTGATGCCGGTATGGGTGCTAACAATGCTATTGGTAGTAATGCACTAGCTAATATGCCATTTGGACCTGGAACGCCAACAGGCCCTGCAATTAATGCAGCAAACACAGCAGTAAATGAAGCTAATCTAGCCGCAAGAGCTGCAAGTCCATACGCACTTACTGGCGCTACCGCACCTTTCCAGGCCGCTGGATCTATGGCCAATACTCTACCAAGTTTGCAGGGCGGATCTATGGCTGATAGCTTAGGAAGCCTACAAGGTAACGCATCTGTTTTGGCTAATTCGCCATCTCTTGCCAGTACATATGCCGCGGCTAATTCTGCTTTAGCTCCAGGTCTTGGTCTTAACCCCGCGTTAGGTCAGGCTGGATTTAATGCTGGAATGGCAAATGCCGCATCTCCAGGAATTGGATCTGGTCTTATGGGGTTATGGAATAGTTTAAGCAATTCTCAGAAAATAGCTTTAGGAGGGGCTGCCGGATTAGCTGCTTTGTCTGCCAGTGGTTCTATGAATCCGAAGTATATGAATACTTTTACTCCTCAGACTGCTAATCAAGTTGGATTGGGTAGAACTTTATCTCCTCAATATACGCCTGTTCGCCCCGCTGCTGAAGGAGGTGTTATGCACTTGGCTGCCGGAGGAATGCCTGGGCAACAGTATCCAATGAGTCAAATAAACTACAACGGATATAACACGCCTACTCAGATGCCTACAACTGCTTTAAATATGGCGGGGTATCAGCCTAACAATACGCCATTAGCAGGGGCGCTAAACCAGAATATGGCTAGTGGCGGAACGGCATCAGCACCTATTCCTGTTTCTCCTGCCGCACCAACACCCAGTGGCATTACTGCCGCAGGGGAAATGAGTAGCCCAAATTTAAGCATTTGGAGTCCATCGTCTTCTAATAGTTTGGGTTCTCAACTATCTCAACTTGCAAGTCAATACGGCGTTAATCTACCCACATCAGCGGCTGATGGTGGAATTATGGGACTTTCCTCTGGTGGTGCACCAGGATATAACCTGGGAGGTTATTCAGATGGTGGACGTTTACTTAAAGGCCCTGGAGATGGTATGTCTGATGATATTCCCGCTTCTATTGCTGATAAACAACCTGCAAGATTGGCTGACGGTGAGTTTGTTATACCTTCTGATGTTGTTTCTCATCTTGGTAATGGCTCTACTGATGCTGGTGCTAAACATCTCTATGACATGATGGATAGGGTTAGAAAAGCCAGAACAGGACATACCAGACAAGGTAAACAGATAGAGCCTAAGAAATATATGCCCGCATGACCATAACGATAAAACACATCCACACAAACTATTGCGCCCAGACATGGCCTTTAGTGGAGGGTTTTATTGCTAAAGCGCATGTTTATAGCGGTGGCGACTATAGCATGGATCATATCCAGCAGTATGTTAATACGGGTCAATGGGTTCTTTTGGTGGCGGTAGATGAGAATAATGTAATTCATGGGGCGGGTACGGTTTCATTCATAAACTATCCAACTCATAGGGTGGCATTTATTACATCTATAGGTGGTAGGTTGATCATGAACCAAGATACTTTTAAGCAAATAAAAGCTATCTTAAAAAGCATGGGAGCAACTAGAATACAGGGTGCGGTAAGGGATTCTGTAGCTAGATGGCTCAAACAGTATGATTTTGAAAAGCGCTACACCGTAGTGCAAACAGATATTTAGGAGTCTATTATGGGCGGTGGCGGAAGCAGCGGTCAAACGCAACAATCAAATCAATATACAAACTTGTCACCTTGGGCGCAACCATATGTTACGTCTATCCTTGGCGCAGCTCAGCAACAAGTATTTAATACTGATCCTACTACCGGTCAGATTACTGGTATAAACCCTTATACCGCTTATGGATCCATCAACCCTAATGGTGGTCAGTACGGGATGAATGCAAGTCAGCAAGCCGCGGCTAATGCTTCTGTAGCTGGGTTTACTCCATTGCAACAACAGCAACAACAAGCTGTACAGAATTTACAGAATCCTTGGCAAACAGGTGTAGCATCTGACATTACTGGTCAAGCTACTCAAAATGCTGCAAATATTGGGAGTAACTTAGCTCAGCAATCACAAAGTGCAGCTACTGGTCCCGGGTCTGTATCGTCCTACATGAACCCATATCTTTCAGCATCTCTTGCCCCGCAGCTACAGTTGCTTAATCAGCAATATGGAATACAAGGAGCTGGAGAGCAAGCGGCAGCTACATCAGCAGGTGCTTTTGGCGGTAGCAGAGAAGCTTTGATGCAAGGTTTAAATCAACAAAATCAAAACTTAGCAGCCAATCAATTAGTATCTGGTGCGTATAACAACGCATTTAACAACGCTCAAAACCAGATGAATACAGTTGCCAATACCAATTTGGCAAGTCAGCAAGCTGCTTTAGCTGGTGCGAATCAGCTTGGTCAACTGGGTACGCAAGGATTGGCTAATCAGCAAAACATTCTTAATATGCAGGGATCTGTTGGCGGACAACAGCAACAGCAACAGCAGAATGTTATCAACCAGGGTATGCAGAACTACGCTACTGCTCAGCAGTATCCGATTCAGCAACTTGGTCAATTAAAGAGCTTGATCTCTGGTGTTCCTATTACTGACGTTACTACTACCCAGCAAGCAGCTCCTCCTTCTGTGGTTGGACAACTTGCCGGTCTTGGAACTACTGCGGCAGGTATATATGGACTAGCTAATATGGGCAGTAATTCTCCTACCATCACTGTAAATACTACTCCAACACCTGGCAAAGCAAAGGGTGGGCAGATCAAATCCTATGCTTCTGGAGGTATTGTTGGTCTTGGCTTATATAACGCCATGAAAGGTGCAAAATGAACGATATCCAAGATCAAATAGCTAACCACTATAGCAAGCTAATTGACGATATTAAAAGTCCTGATCAGGCAAAAGCCCTTCAGCAGCACATAGCTCAATCCGTACAAGATGGATCTTTGTATGGTTATCTTGGAGTACCGCTTGTATCTAAGATTACAGGCAAGATGAATGAGATGCAAAGCGCTCAGGCTTTAAAGTCTGGACTACTTAATCAGCCTCCTATTGCTCAGCAAACTTTAGCTCAGGCACAAGCTCCTACCGCTCCACCGGCTATGCCCCAAGGTATGCCTCAGCAACCTATGTCACCTGGTATTGCCGCGGCTCAGTCTAATCTACCTACGCAAGCAGCTCAAGGTGGAATCATGGGCTTTGCTGTGGGCGGTGTACCAGATTCAGAAGAGATGGCTAGACAATACATTTCTGAGAATCCTGATGAAGAGGATGATGATACTGAGAATGAAGATCAAGGTTTTGAGGATGCAGTTGCCTCTGGTATGAAGAGAGCTCCTACTGGTATAGGTGAGGAGGAATTTGCTGCTGCTTTAAATGCAAACCAAGCTCCTACTGCCGGTATTGTGGCTGCTCCAGGCGCTCAGATGGTAGCGGAAAAGGTTGGTCAAACTCAGTCCTACCAAGGCCCAGGCATGAATAAGCCTGTGGTGGAGCACAGAGAAGAGACAAGAGTTAGAGAGCCGGCTAAAGAGACGGACATGGAGAAAGCTCGCCACTACAACGTAGGTAATTTACGTCCTAGCGGTTTTGAGTACAAAGGTCAGATAGGAAAAACTAAGTCTGGATTTGCTTTGTTTGATAGCCCAGAGGCTGGAATAGCAGCATTGAATCAGGATATTGGTGCTAAGCTCAAGCGTGGTGTAGATACGCCAGAGAAGTTTATTAATATTTATGCTCCTTCTAAATCAAAGGGCGGAGATAATCCCAATAACTTAACCAATGCTTATATTGCTAATGTGTCTAAAGCTTTAGGCATTGGACCCGGCGATAAGATTCCAAATACACCAGAAGGCATAGCTGCTTTGCGTGATGCAATTGTCCGTCAGGAGGGGGCGCAGTATACGCACTTAGCTAAAGGTGGTATAGCTCACTTTGATGGAACAGATGGTAGCAAAGTTACCTATAACCCATACAACGGAGCTGGCAATACAGATATATATGCGTCTAGCAGAGATCCATATAGCCTACAAAATCTACTTGGCTCTAACACCAATACCGCTCCAGTAGATCCAGCAAGACAAGCTCAACTAGATAGATTGGCTATGGCTAAGCCATTTGCGGCGGCAGGAGATATTGTTGCCGGTCCGATTAACTATTTATCTCAAACCGCAGAAAAAGCTGCAAATGCGGTAGGAATTCCAAGATTAGGAAGGGCTTTAGGCATCTACGACCCAGATGTAACTTCTGTTGGATTGCCTAGAATTGGTAATGGATCTAATACTCCTTTCTATGACATTATTCTTCAGAAAGAAGCAAATGCAGGTACTCCGGCTGCAACACAGGCCTCTACTAGCGCAGCTCCAGTAAAGTTTGGCGATTACAAAGTTCCAGATGTAATAAACAATCCTTATCAAGATACAAGTGCTGCGCCTACATCAGCTTCCCAACAAGCCGTATCTGCACTTGGTGGATATGATGAAATGAATAACCAGGCGGATCAGATTAATTCTGCTTATGTCAGGGGTGCAGCTCCAGTACAAGAAGTGCCATCCGTGGTTAGAAAAGAAAGTCTAGATCCATTTGCTAGTTTCAATGAGTACCTAGCTAAGCGTGAAGGCTCTTTACAAGATAAGAAACAACGTGATTTCTATATGTCACTGCTCAGCGCCGGTCTTGGAATGATGGGCAAAGCCGGACAGGTTAAACCAGGTGAAGTTCATACTGCTATTGGAGATATCGGTGAAGGTTCTATGCCTGGTATCACCTACGCTATGAATGCTAACAAAGAGAATACGGCAGAAGAGAATGCTATTCTCGGCGGTCATCTTGGCATGGCTAGATATCACAGCTTGCGTGATCTACAGGAGCAACAAGCTGCTCAGCACGAGGCAGATAAGCTCAGGGAAGACGAGAGAATTCGTTTAATTGCCGGAAATACTTTAGAGCAAAGGAAAGCTGAGGCGGCGGAAAAGGCTGAAAATCGTGCTGATATAAGGGATACAAGAGAGCAAGCAATTACAAATGCTAGGAAAAAGGATCTTGAGGCTAACCTATTAAGGATGGAATCACAAGTCCGCAATGGTGTTCTTGCCGTAAATAAAGGTGGCTTTAAAACGGAAGAAGAAAAAGAGCAAATGGTTGCTGATGCTTTGGATAAGCTATATAGAGATAATTCAATCTATAGAGGTTATCATAAGGAACTTTTTGGAGATTACCCAATCCTGCCTCCAAGGCAATCTACTCCAGGCGGAGCGGGTTGGAGTGCTACGCAAAAATAACAGGAGCATTTAATGCCGTCTTTTGAAGTCAAAGATCCATCTGGTAAGGTATATAACGTAAATGCTCCAGAAGGCGCAACCCAGGAAGATGCAATAGCCTATGTTAGAGCCAACTTAAAGAACATTCCCAAAGAAGATGGGGATTTTGTTCGTGGATTTAAGTCTCTTGTTCCTGAAGATAAAGAAGTGCTGGGCGGTTTGCAAACACTGCTCGGCGTTGGGGCTAAGCATGTTCTAGGACAGGGCGTTGTATCTGATTATCTGCTTGGTGCTGGCGTTAAGAATTTTAAGGAAGCCAATGAGCAACAAGAAAAGACAGCCAAAGAATCAGATGATTTAGAAAAGGCTTATCACGCCGGTATCGGTACTGTTTTAACCGATTGGCTGCCATATCAAGTTGGTTCTGGAGTAGCTAACTTGCTAGAGACAGGTGCATTTGCTTTGGGCGGAGCCGCCGTTGGAAGCATATTAGCCCCTGGTGCTGGTACGCTTGAAGGAGCATTAGCTCCAATACTAAATAAGTCATTGATTAAGCAGGGCATTAAGAATGCAGCCAAGGAATTACTTGAGACTGAACTAAAGAATGGCGCTACGAAAGATGCGGCTAAACTTGCAGCTCAAACCTTTGTAGAGAATGAGGCTAAGAAAACACTTGAGAAAGAAGAGCTATCTAAGTATGCTCGATCAGGCGCGTCCACGCTTGGATCTATAGCTGGTACAGGAGCTCAAGCTGTATTTCATGGAGTTGGTGAGCCAACAAGTAGAGCCATGCAAGAGGCTGGATACGATACAGATAAGATAGATTTTTCTAAACTAGCCCCTGCCGTTGCAGTACATACATTGGCTGATTTTGCAGCCGAAAGAGTTGGCTTAAATGGTTTATCTGGGATTGGGTCAAAATCAACTAGAAATTTATTCCTAGATGTTGGCGCTGGAATGTTGGCTACAGGAGCAAAAGAAGTGCCCCCTGAGCTATTACAATCCGCCGCTGAGCGTTACGGCGCAGGATTACCTTTAGCAGATAAAAATGCTATTAATGAATATATCAATACTGCCGGTGGGGCGGTAGCTATGGGTATAGTGCCAGGTGGTATTGGCGGTATCAATACTCGCATGAACGCAGCCCCAGTTGCTCAGCCACAAAATGCCCAAGCAGTGCAAGAAGAGCAACCTGCCGAGCAAGCTCCTTATGCTCCAGCATTTGAAGGCGACCAAGCGGATCGTTTCCGCAATATGCCAGGATTTGCCGGTCCAGTTAATCAGATGGGTTTCTTGAATGCAGCTAGAGATCAACAGGCAGAAGCCGCTAAACAAGCTGAGTTAGAGAGAAAAGCAAAGATTAATCAGGTCATGCAGACCCAGTATCACGCTGATCCTATGATGAATCAGATGATACAGAATAGGGAATTGGCTGCTTTACAACCACAGCAGGTAAGTGCTTTACAGACTGCCGTTTCACCTGCCGTTCAGACTGCCGAACAACAAGCCCCTCAGCTCGGTGAGTCATTGACTAATACGCCGATGTCTCAGCTACTTGGCACTCAGAACCTGAATAGCCAGTTGCTTGGTCAACGCAGAGAAACAGATGCAGCTCAGCAAGCAGCGGCGCAATCTCAGCAGAAAAAAGCAGTTACACAGATCAATAAGACTGTATTTAGTTCAGATCCAATTAAGGATAGGATAGAGCGCAACAGAGCGTTACAGGCTGTTGGTGCTCCTCCGATAGAAAATACACCCATGCAACCCGTTCCTCCTACGGCTCAGGAAGCTTGGGACGCTATGTCTCCACTAGAACAAAAAGAGGCAATAAGGAAGGCTTCATCAAAAGATAAGTGGATGCAGAAGTGGGAAGACAGACAAAAGAGAATTGAGGATGAGCATTGGGATCAGGTTTATGGGACGGTTCCAAAGGTTACAACCACAAAGACAACGCCTGAGATTAAGTCATCTGAGCATCCTGAGAACATAGGGATTACTGGGTATGATGATTTACACAATCCTATTACTGGCTTAGTGCAAGATGGAGCTACTCCTTTCAAATCAAGAGAAGAGGCTGCTCAGGCTAAGAAATTACAACCATTGATGCGAGTATTGCCGATTGGCGATGGTTTTGTTCTAACTCCCAAGACACAGGCTCAACTAGATGCTGAAAATAAAAATAAGCGCAATCTAGGAAAGACTACTGCCGCCGGTGAAAAGATGGGGGCTAAAAGTTTTATAGCATCTCAAGGTGGTCTGCACCCAGATGAGAAATCAGATATGGGGCATAAAGATGTACCCAATGTTAAAGTTGGTGGCGCATGGTTATATGCCGGCAAGGATAATCCCGACAGAGGATTGCGGATGGATCAAGCCGCTACGGCTTTGCATGAGTCTGGGTATATCTTAGACCCTAGTGATCACGAAGATGCTAGACAAGCCATCAAAGAGAATAGACAAAAGCCAGAGCATATTGAGGAATCCTTAAACCAAAGAGGTGAAGAGGAATATCAAGACTACCAAAAAGGACTGCTCCTTGCCACTCTAAATGGTAGACCAATATACGAAGATGATCTAGAGAATGAGCCATTAGACAGCCTTGTACGCTTTGCCAAGGAAATAGGCATTGATACAAGCCACATGGAGAATGAGGCGTATACAAGGGGAGAAACGCAAAATCAGGCTGAGGATATGTATCATCAGTTCTTGACTTCTGCCGTTAAGGATTATCTGGGTAATCAACCAGAAACTTTAGAGTCTAGAGATACCAGTTCCAAGCCAGCGGTGTCTGCCGAAGAGGCTAAGATTGAGAAAGAGCTCACAGGTAAAAACTTTATCCAAGCTGCCCAGTGGGCGGTTACAAATGCTCCAAATAGCTTTGCTAGGCTTGTAGCTCAGAAGGTTTTAAACCGTCTCCAGGCTATGCAAAAGGCCGGAGTAATATATAACTTTGAAGTAGCTTCGGGTAATACAAGGACTGCTGATCTTAGAAGTGCCAGAGGTTTAACTAACTTTATATGGGGTAAAGAAGGGCAACCCACTTTTATCTCTATCAAGTTAAATGGCGCTACAGTTCTACAGAATCAAGCTGGATTTCCGTCTGGCATGGACTATACAGTGGTGCTACACGAATTACTCCACGCCGCTACTCGCGGTCAGATGCGATTCTTAAGTAGCACAGATCCATTAGTAAAAGAAATTAGAAGCTTGCATGAAACTGTTATTAATAAATTTAATGAGGAGATAGCAAGGAATAAAGGCGCTGATCTTCCTCCAGTCCTTCAGAACTACTACAAGCGCATGAACAATGCTTTATCAGATCCTGATGAGCTGATTTCTTGGGGCATGACGGATAAAGGAATGCAGAAATTCTTATCTGATATTAAGATAGGAAATAAAACAATCTTTTCTCACATCATTGGTTTGGTACGTCAGGTTCTTGGGATTGCTAAAAACTTTGAAACCGCTTTGGACAGACTGGTTAGAACCACAGAATCCTTGATAGATGACTCCTTAGTTCCATTAGAGAATGGAATGATGAAGGAGGGCTATGCGCTAGGAAAACCGTCAACCGGGGTAATGGTTCAGCAGTCTTTATTCTCCAAGAAAGTTCAGCACATAGTAGACAATTTGCAGAGCAGAAGATCTGGTTTTTATTTTGATGCCAAGACTTCTCCGCTTTACCAAAGAAGGACTGCGGAGCAAGCCAAAGCAGTTAATCCTGAAAAGGCTGATGATGCTATTAGATCTACCAAGACCGGTCAAAGAATATTGGATAAGAATATTCAATTAAAAGATGGTCAATATGTTGGTGTGCGTTTAGATTTAAATATTCTAAAGAGCACCGGAGTGCCAGTTCAAGCTATCCATGAGGGTAAAGAAAAGACCCATGTGGGCGGAGCAGGTTTCTACAATGGCGAAGTATTGAAGTACGCTCCAAGCGTAACCTTGAGGAATGTTTTCTTTAAGATCAACCAACCAAAGAGGGAGCGCATAGCTACTGGAGCTCAGACAAAAGAGCCTATGGGTAGTGCCGATGGTCAATATGTTGATACCGCCCCTAACTTTGATGGCGTTGAGTTTAGGTTTAACCCAAAGAGAGAGCATTTATTTAGGGATGCCGCAGGACGGGTTTTGAAGTATGCGGACGAAATTACAACGACTGGCAATTCAGTTTTTGCTCGTGGTAACTTAGAGTATTACGGCGAAGAGGATGTTCCTGGTCGTGCCGGCAATGCACCCACAGAAGGCGTTCTAATGCAGCCCGAGGGTCAGCAAGCACAGCCAACCATAGATACAGATAACCGCAAGGTTTCTTATGGTCAGCAAGAAACTTTATTCAGTCAGCAGGGCTTACCTAGAGAGGAAACCTTTGCTATGCAGACTATGGCTGACTTGGCGGGCAATACTAAGGAAAAGCTAAGGGCTAGTTTGCAGAACCGCGCCCCAATGGATAGAAGTGCTTTTGAGGGTATGCCTAGCTCTACAATTGAGGAGGCTGAGTCTATATTCCACGCCCCCAATAAGACAATCGTAGATAGGATTGAGGAGAATAAAGATCACTTCTGGAAAATGCTTGCCCAGAAGACTGTTGACCAGTTCCGCGCTATTAGAGATGTATCTGAGAGAGGATACATGCAAGCTAGACTATCTACTGCGACAGATGGTATGTTGCAAGGCCTACTGTTCAATGGCCACGCAGGTCTGGATGACGGGGCTTTAACAGTTCTTACAGAAGGAAAAAATGGTCAGAAACTCAAGGGATTGATTGAAACCTTAGCACCGCTTGGTAGAGAAGTAGATAGATTCCAGCAGTGGATGGCGCTTAACAGAGAGGCTTTGTTGCCCGATCACAAGCGTACACCTTTGCTTGCTAAGCTTGTGTCTAAGAAGGATGAGTACCTCAAGGGCGATATCAATGGCAGACCGCGCGCCCAGGTTTATGAGGAAGTGCGTAAGGATATGATGGCGCTGAATAAGTCGGTGCTGGATATTGCTTTGGAGCAGAACCTCATAGACAAAGAGGCTTATGACAGATTCTCCAATGATGCGTTCTACATTCCTTTCTATAAGGTGATGGAAGATGGGAAGATTGAGTCTATCCGTACCGCCTCACGCATGACTAATCAGCAGTTCTCTAAGATGCTAAAAGGTGGTGGTGAAAAGCCATTCTCAGATCTTATGGAGAATACGCTTAGAAACTGGAGTCATATCTTATCTGCCTCCATGAAGAACCAAGCCGCTCTCACAACCATTATTGATGCGTCTGGTGAGGGTTATGTAACTCCTAATCTAAAAGAAGGATTCTTCTGGAAAGACGGCGCAGTACATAACGAGAAGACTGGCAAGATCGTAGGTAATGGTGATCTAGTACAGGTCGGTAAAGATGCCGAAGGTAATAGAGAAGTTAAGAGCTATACCACTGCCGGGCGAGAGACAGTCAAAGTAAACATTGATGGATACGAGTCTCACTTCCATATCAATGATCCGTTCTTGTTTGAGTCCCTTAGCGCAGTCACATATCTTGGACCGCAGTCTAAGGTGCTAGATATGATGAGAGGGTTTAAGAACCTACTTAGGTTTGGCGTTACGCTATCTCCAGCTTTCAAGGCATCTAACTTAATTAAGGATTCAATCCAAGCCGCCGGTCTATCTGGTCTTGATAATAACTTTGTTAAGAACGTAATGGATGGATGGGCATCATCTAAACCAGGTTCTCCAGTCTATATTGCAGCGCTTGCCGGTGGTGGTGTCTTTAACTACGGCACTACCCTAGAGGGTAATCGTAGTGAGGTAATTAAGAAACTGTTGGCTCGCGGAGTCAATGGCGAGAACATTATCGACACCAAGGAAAAGGCTAAATACTGGTTAGCTAAGATCTGGCACAACTACGAAGATATCGGTAATAGGTCTGAGAATATCAACCGTATTGCTCTGTACGAGAAGATGAGGAATGAAGGCTATAGCCATCTGGAGGCGAGCTATCATGCGCGTGACTTGATGGACTTCTCCATGCAGGGATCTAGTGGTGCTATCAGATATCTATCCCAAATCGTTCCGTTCTTAAATGCTCGATTACAGGGCTTGTATAAGCTTGGTAGAGACGGCGTTAACCCAACTGTACGGGTCTTCTACAACGCGGCTACAGGCAAAGAGATAAGTCAGAATGATGCACAGAAGGCTAAGTCGTTTATGACTGTTGCGACCGCTATATCCCTTGCATCTATGGCGCTTTATCTGGCATTCAAAGATGATGATGATTTCAAGAAACGTGAGCAGTGGGATCGTGATTTCTTCTGGTGGTTCAAGATACCTGGTACTGACGAAGTAATCCGTATTCCTAAGCCTTTTGAGTTTGGATCAATTGGTACTTTGGCTGAGCGTTCGCTGGAGCAGATCGTAGATAAGGACGTAGAGGGTAAGAGATTTGGTGAGAGTATTGGGCGCATGGTGTTTCAGACTTTCTCTTTAGATCCTACTCCGCAGTTCTTTAAACCGCTGATTGACGTATACGCTAATAAGGATTCCTTTACCAATGCTCCTATTGAAACTGCGGGTATGGAGAGGCTATCTAAACAAGAGCGTATGACCAACGAAACCAGTGCTCTAGCCAAGGGTCTAGGAGGCGTTTCCAAGGCGCTTGGAGCCGTTACAGGCGGCGCAGCAGAAATGTCTCCAGTACAGATAGATTACATGATTAAAAGCTATATGGGCTGGATGGGCGGAACGATAGCGACTGCATCTCAGTATGCAATGATGCCGTTTAATGACGGGGTCTATGCGGATGCGGATTGGCAAAAGCGGATGAGCCTTGGATTTGTACAAAAGCTACCCAGCGTACAGTCTACTTATGTAACTGACTTCTATCAGAACAACCAAGCTATTAGCCAGGCATATGCTGATATGAGGCACTACGCTGAGATCGGAGATTCTGCTAAGGTTCAAGAAATCTTAGAGGAGAAGGGAGATAAGATCCGTCTCGCAAAAATGTATGATGCTGCAAGTAAGAATATGGCTAATGTGCGTAAACAGTTAAACCATATCCAAGATCCAAACAATACTTCTTTAAATGGCGAACAGAAAAGAGAAGAGGTCTTAAGGCTTAAAGGATTGATATCTGATATAGCCTATAGAGCAGAAAGTATTAGACTGTCTATGAGAAAGTAATACTTATAGGGGGGACAATTATAACGGTTATAATGCTACCTCCTAAAAGTATTAATAATTCTCTCTACGGTAATACTTAAGGCATCAATTTCATCTATTTTCTTCATTGCCCACATGCGTTTTTGACCGTGCCAGCCCATTAGAGCTCCTTGGTGGCAGGATTTGCAAAGAGCTACAACGGTGTACTGGCGGTGTTGTTTAACGTGGTGGGCATCTGATGGGCCCGGGGCATCGCAGACAGAGCAGGGAAGGCTTTTGACCATCCCCACATACTCTCTTTCTTTAGCTGTTAGCTTATTGTTCAATCTGTCCCCTTGCACGAATAGATTCAGCGCACAAATCTGCGGCATTTGAATATCTACCGTTGTCGTAAGCATCACACACCTTTGCACACTCCTCACGTTCTTTTTCTGTTACCAGTTTGGCAAAGGCTATGAAATTATCACGTTCTTCTTTTTTAATAACGCCACCAAATGATTGACAAGCCATATCAATTATTTCTTCTTTAGTCATTGCCTATCCTCTTTGCCCGCTCATTCAGGCAAGCCTCAGCAAAGTCAAAGACAAGCTTAGCGCTCCTCTCCATCTCGCTGAGTTGAACGTGCTTAATAGCCTGTGCCGCGTACCAGTCCAGCATTGTGATCTTCTCAATGGGTAATGGATCTTGCTTTGCCTGAAGTAGTTCAAGCCCCTCTTTTTTTCTTGCCATTTTCTTTCCTTTTGAGTTTTAAGATTTTGTTAATCAACTGCATATCTACTTGATTGCTATTAATGGTTAGCCCCGATACCAGTTTGTCCTTGGCAATGATGTCAATTACATCTCCTATTGCGCTGTTGTATCCTGCGCTTATTGCGTCCGTGTTTCCAAAATAGGCGTTAATAGCATCTCGGACTATGCCAGAGGCTTTTCTGTCTCCAGCCGCCTCCTTTAGTTTCTTATGTATATCCGGACTCAGGTAAACCTGATAAGGAATCATTTTTGTTTCCATGCTTTAAATTCCTGGTTGATTGTGTACAAATGCCGGGTAGCCTCTGCATTGCTTTTTAGATCCGATCTAGATACAACGTTGAGCTCTAGCTTTAGCCAATCGGCTACATCGTTCTCTGTCATCTGCTCTTCTAAGCTTTGTGATGTCTCATAAAGAAACTTGGCAAACTCAGGATCTTTGCAAAGCATTACGGCTAGCTTAACTGGATCTCTGGAATTCTCCTTGCGATCCATAGGTTGGTCATTTCCGTCAAGACGTACCATAACAACCTGATACCGCGCCCCCACAAAGTCGCGCACCAGGTCACTTGGAATCTGATCTGGATGTACATTTAAGGTAAGCATAAAGCCGGTCTTATCCTGCTTTAATGCTACCTTTACCGCTTCGTATTGAATGGTGTCCATCAAAAAGGTATATCTTCTGAGTCAATGTTTAAAGGTTTCTGCACTGGGGGCGCAGTCTGCTCGGTCTTAGGTTTGTAGTTATTCCATGCCAGGCGAATCCAAGGACCGTAGTTGCCACTCATATTCCAGGCGGATAGCTTGATAACTATCTCATCGTCTGGGTGCTCGTCTAGCAGTCCTTTGAGGGCTTGGCGAGTCATGGTGATATCGCCTACTAGGTCAGGCTTTTTATCGCCCGCTTCTTTGTACTTGTTTGATGATAAACGTCCACTGTTTGGATATTGATTAGACATGATTACTCCTTAAATGATTCTTTTCTGGCTTTAAATACATTCATTAAAGAACTATGCTCTTCCGCGCTGAGTTCTTTAAGCTTGTTGAAGATATTCCTGTTGGTTGTAAATATAGTATTTACATCCTCCTTAGATTTGGTAACGCTTAGCATGATGTCGGCAGCTTCTTTTACAACGCTAATCCACTTTTCTGCTGAGGCATCTGCATCTGCTTGGATCTTAAAGTTCCACTCCTTTCCGTTTCCCTCCATCTTGGGTGGAGGCTTGATCTCGCCGGTAGACTTATCAATGGTAAGCTTTGGCTCAGATATCTGCACAAGCTTAGGCTTTCCTGCTGGCTCTATGGCATCGACCAGATCTGACTCTGTGAGCTCTAGGGCAAGCATCCAAAGGTATCTGCGGAAATAGGTCAAAGTACCGCCTAGGTCTTGAATGGGCTGACCCTTGGGGTTGTGCGCCATAACGGTTGGAGCAAAGAAGTTAACTGAATTACCCAGCTCATATCCTTTGTCTACGTCATAAACCATTAGGCTTGCGGTTTCTTGGTTTAGGCTAAAGATTCCGCACAATCCTACCTTTTGGAATATCTCGTGAGCAGTAGGCAAAAAGTCACCGAGCTCATAATATTCGTATCCTGCAAACTTATTCTTTCCTGATTTCTTAAGGTGGCGCTTGGATATCTCTACCCTAGCCTCTTGTAGTCTTTTAAATACTGTCATACTTTTCTCCCTGGTTTTTTCTTAGGTGTTCCGTCTACCTTGTAGCCGTATGGTGCTTTTTTTGTTTTGTTTTTAAACTCAGAATATTCTTTATTAAATATTTCAGTAACTTGAGGATCAATATCTTTTAGTGTTGGCTTTTCTTCTAATTCATTAAGCCTGTAATGCAATAAAGCATCAAGGTTATTAAGAAGCCTATTTCCTTTTTCTCTAACTGCGCCCTTAATAAACTCAAATTCATTTAAATCAATGTCTAAAAGCATTCTGTCCTCGCTTATATTATTCCAATCTATTTTCATTTTTGTTCCTTATATTGTTGATACTGTTTACAAAAAGTTGCAACTTGGCAGTAGCTGTTGCATCTCGTTCTCTCTCCCTCTCTCACCTCCATAACGTAGCCCTTCAGTTGGTTTAACTGATGCTGCGCCTCCTCCAGCGTATCGTGTACGCTTTTAGCTCTTACATTGCCCGGCTTGATAATGGCAAACCTGCTAGGCTTTTCCCACATCTCCTCTGGCGTACAGTCTGGTAAATTACCATCCATCTCCGACTCAAAGTAGGCCTCCCCGTGGTGCTTTAATCTCTCATCTATAAATAGCTCCGCCCGCTCAAACGGCCATAACATTTGGTCTAGGATCACGATAGGCGCTTGCGGATAGTTTTCCTTGTTACTAGCCTCCCTAGCACTCCAGTCGCGCACTATGGCTACGATACGCAAACCTTTGACCGGTACATTCTTAGCCTTCTGAAGTAACCAGGCATAGATATTTAACTGTTGCTCCCATTCCGGCTTGTCGTTCTGTACTGCCCAGGCGGTAGTGGTCTTGTAGTCATTGATAACTATGCCGTCCTCATAAACCTCCTGGAGATCTACTGCGCCAGATATCTTCCATCCATCATGGGTAACGTGAACCCTTTCCTCTACGATATGGTTATCTGCTTTCCCGTGCTCCAAAATGTTGTGGATTGCAGAGCCGAATAGTGACCATACCATCGAGCTTACATCCTCCTCTAACTCATTCCAATGCAGTCTTTTAAGCTGTACGATCTTGGGTGAGTTAATAATCTCGGTGGCAGAGATATGGGCTTTCCCTTTGGAATAGGTGGGGCGCTTGAGTACGTTGACTATCGTCTCAGGCAGTCCATACTTATTTGTTAGTTTCATCTTTATTCTCCCTTGCTTTCATCATTGCATCTGCATATATGTAAGCACGAGCACAGACTTTTTCTGGCTCACCCCATCCTATACATTCAGGTAGAGCAATACCTGCAAACCAGTCTCTTAAATCCATACCCGCTATTTCTTTTGTTCGATCATAAGGAAAAGCTTTCATTTGTACTCCTATGTATTGCAAGGGAATGTAATGTACCACATATATCCAATCATTTGCAATATGTTGTAAAATATTTGTATGAGATACGCAAATCGAGTTGATGAGAACCAGGGCGACATAGTCAAGGCTTTACGCAAGGCAGGGGCTACTGTGCGGATAATCACTATGGGGGACGGCGTTCCCGACCTACTTGTAGGCTACCAAGGGTATACCCTACTACTTGAAGTAAAGGATGGTAAGAAGCCACCCAGCGCAAGGTCTTTGACGGAGGCGGAGCAGAAGTTCTTTAACGAATGGACGGGTGGAATGTTGGCAATTGTCAACTCTGTTGAAGAGGCTTTGGAAATATTGAAAAAATGTGAGTAAAATACAGTCTTTCATTTGTAGTTCCTTAGTGTAGTTTTTGGGGGTGTCTGGTGGCATCCCCATTTTTTTCTAAAAAACAATGAACTATTTCAAAATTGATTCGCCTACGGTTATTTCTTTTTCCGGCGGTAGGACATCGGCTTATATGCTGTACCGAGTCATCCAAGATAATGGCGGTTTACCTTCTGATGCCGTAGTATGTTTTTGTAATACAGGCAAAGAAGATCCAAATACTTTAGAGTTTGTTCATGATTGCGAGCTTAATTGGAATGTAAAGATTCATTGGCTAGAGTACAGATCTGAGAATCCTAAGTTTGTTGTGGTGGATTACGCTACTGCCAGTCGGGATGGTTTACCCTTTGAGCAACTTGTAACTTCTAGGAAGTACTTACCCAATCCGGTGGCTAGGTTTTGTACGTCCGAGCTAAAGGTGTTGTTAATAGATAGATACATGAAGTCCTTGGGGATGGATGACTATGAGACTATGGTTGGCATCAGGGCGGATGAGCCTCGCAGGGCGGTCAAAATGCGTCAGGACAAGCTTATTCCACTGGTGGATGCTGGCATAACCCAAAAGGATGTACAAGCTTTCTGGCAGTCAAATGACTTTGATCTGAGCCTGAAGTTTATGGATGGGGTAACTGCTCTGGGCAACTGTGATCTGTGCTTTTTAAAAGGTCCAAACCAGATTAAATCTTTGATCAATAATAAGCCGGATCGAGCTATTTGGTGGGCAAAGATGGAGGAAAAGATAGGAAGTACATTCAGAAGTGACAGACCCAATTATTCTCAGATGATGAATTTTGCCAATAAACAGGAGAATTTATTTGGAGAAGAGGAAACAATTGCGTGTTTCTGTGGTGACTAGATGTGAAGAGTTAGGTGTTTGCCAGGGGGTGAAGTGTAAAAAATGCCCTAACCGCAAATGGATTAATATTTCTGAATATAATAAAGTTGCGGAGCTGAAAACCGGGTTAGCGCCGGTAAAGAGTGAATTTGTACCTCCTAAGTTGTGAAACGCTGCTTTATGCGAGCAGCTCCGCACCTACAAGCATGAGGATTGCTGGGGGACGCCCAGCTTTAACCCGAGTCCAAAGGGCTGTGACAAGGCCAGCCACGGGATAAAGACACAAAGGCAGTCTTCATACTTGTTCGGGCAAATGTTGTCCTTCTCCCTCGGCAGCTACAACTGCTGGGGGAGCACCTACAAGTATGAGGATTGTCAGGGGCTGGAAACCTCTGCGGTAGTCGCAACCTGCTGCTGCAGCAAAG
>Ga0007815_1000095_pt1 | contig 27074 bp, 30 predicted proteins | sample CryBogCBE02Aug09_FD_71212 | JGI IMG/M metagenome (GOLD analysis project Ga0007815, IMG submission 71212) | Freshwater microbial communities from Crystal Bog, Wisconsin, USA - CBE02Aug09 | ecosystem: Environmental > Aquatic > Freshwater > Lake | place: Crystal Bog, Wisconsin, USA | collected...
CCAAGCCTAACCGCATCCGGGGCCGTTTTAGATAAGGTATGAGCTACCTGACCCGCGGCAATAGACCCGAGCACCCCATGCCCAGTTAAAAGCGAAACCATGCCTAGCGCGGTTCCAACCCCATATTTATTTAAAACAGCAGAAGTCCTAGCTGTGTTTGAAAAGTTATGAGGGACTTTGTTTAGCTGTTCTTGAAGAATAGCCATTCCATCGAGCTTGTTTTGTAAAGGTTTAGGAATTGCGAAAGCCCGCATTTCTGGGGACATCTTTTCAATAGCCGTTTGAAGCCTTCCAATGTTTAAAAGCTCTCCGGGCTTTGCTTTGTTTACGCTTTGTTCAAGAATGTTTGAAAGGTGATATTGCTTAATTGCCTCAGCAGTTCGAGGAAAGTTGTTAGAAAGAAATTCGAGCAAATGCGCGTCATTTGTCCCTGACATTCTTTTAAGCAGGGATTCCCCATCCGTCAGCGCCATAGTTCTGACGCCTTTATCAAATCCAGAAGTTGAACCACTTACCCCTAACCGATCATTAAGCGCTTCTCTAAATTCTGATAGTCTCCGATATTCAGCTTGAGCCGCCCTAAACCTTCCAACGAGCTCCGGGCCTTCAGTAGCCCCCAAATGCTGAATAGCTAAATGATCTTCCGCGTTTCTTAAAACCCCCTTTATAAGTGATCCAGCCCGAGAAAGCGGGGTCTGCTGTCCAAAGGGTAGAGTGCTTTTTGTTCTCTCCCCAATCTGACTAATCATTGAGGTCAAATCGCCCAAAGTTTGTTTTTTAGGCAAAGCGTTCAAAACCCTATTCATTTCATCGCGGATTTCAGGCAGCGCCTCCTCAGCAAGCCAGCCTTCTTTTTGAGCCAAAATATGAAGTTGGTCCTGAATGTGTGAGGCCGTTCCTTTAATAAACTCATCCGGCCTGTTCATGATTGGGTCGCCAGGAATCAAAACATCTTTTACAAACTTACCGCCCTTGTACTTGCTTTTGATGTTTTCAAACTCTTGAACCACGGGGCTTTTCATTAGCGAGTATTCATCCGCTAAAACCGATCCAATTCGCTTGCCGGACTCGAATTTGCTGATTTCCGGAAGCGTTTTAATCTCATCCGGAGTCATGCCGAAAGCGTTTCCAATCGCCTCTTGTGCGGCCTGGTGAAATTCTTTTAAGGAGTTTTGATATGCAATCCCACCGCCCGAGGCATCACTTTGCTCTAAGGCTTTAGCCATTCTCTGAATGGCTGGGTCTTCAGCCATGGCCGCAACAATTTCGGGTTTCGGTTGAATACCCACTAATTCCATGGCGTTTTTAACCGGATCGGAAATGATTTGAGTTTCTTTTCCACCAAGCTTGTTTGTAATGGTTTTAAGGATTCCCCCGGTATCGGACCCGAAAGCCTTTTTCCACGCTTCTCCAGCGGCGCCAAATGCACCGCCCAAAGCCCCACCCAATACCGCGGACAGGGTCATTGCAGGGATCGCGGATTGAGCGGCCTCATCCGGGTTTTGTCCCATAATGATATTAGACCCAATATCGCCAGCCGTATAAAGCGCGTTTTCCACCGCCCCAGCCACAACCTTAGAGCCGATTTTATTAACAAGCCCGGCGCCTTCACCGCCTAGACCTGCAAGAGCAGCCGCCTTTTCACCAACATTAGTTAAAACACCGGCCTGAGAGTATTTACTTAACGCCTTGGCTCCCGCTTGAAACAACTCAGGAGCCTCAAGGCCAGCCCTTGCCGCTGCCGACAATCCAAGTGAGCCAACAAAAGGAGCAGCAAATCCCGCCAGTTCTGCCGCTCCAGCTAAATAAGGATGCTCTTCCTCAAGCGCCTTGGCTCTCCCCATCATTCCCTCAGGAGAAACGCCCAAACCGCGTTCGATTGCTGGAATGACTGGCCCCGCTAATCCTCGACCGAACTTTTCAGCCAATCCGATAGCCGTTTGACCGGGCGTTTGAAATTGACTTTCATAGCTTTCAAACTGATCAACCGGGATAGCGCCTTCAGGAATTTGTTGCGGCTGCGCTTGTAATTGGCTAGGCTCAGCGGCCTCGAATTGATTGACCGGAATAGCACCAGCGGGGATTTGTTCATTTTCCATCTTATTTACCCACCGGGACCATGTAGTTGCCTCTTCTAATATACAGCTTCCCGTTTTTATCTTTTACGGGTTGCTCGGCTGCCTGTGCTTGAGCCTGAGGCATTCCGCGCGGCTTATACCCACCGGATAACTGGTTACTCATGGATGACATAAGCTTATCAGTTAAGAATTGCTTAAATGCCTGAGTCCTGGCCCCGCTTGACATAAGCTGACCGAATTGGGTCGGATCGCTAAACATTTGAACAATATTGTGAATGTCCTCACCTGACAATCGTTTCAATCCTGAGTTTTCATTCACTAACGGAATAAGCTGAGCTCTAATTGCTTGCGCGGTTTGAGCAGCTTTACTACCTGGCACAAGAGCCGCCGAACCAAGTTGAGCCAGTCGATCCAGTTGAGAGAAGATCGGTTGCATAGTTCCAATTTGTTCCCGCAGTCCCTTAGCGCCTTCCTTATCAATCGCAAGTTTATAGCCCGATCCGTCGGGCATCATCACCGCGCGCTCTCTCATTTCAGGAGGCAACAACTCAAGCCCTCCTGTCATTTCAAGCTGCATTTTTTGAATGGCAGCATTATGCATTAGGTCAGATTTGTCTTTTTCAAGCTTGGCCTGAAGATACTGGATAGTCCCGGCTCCAGCAGTTCCTTGAGCCTTTGCGGCCGCCTGCCTGAGCTGGCTTTGCAGAATGTTCAGGCTTTGAAGTTTAGTTAGGTTGTACGCGTCTCTTTGATTGTTTAATAGTTCAAGGTTATGGCTAAACAGTGACTTTTTGCGCCCAACATTATCAATTTGGGCTTGGATGTCGTTTTTAATTTGATCATCAAGGTATTGAGCCGCGTAGTTAGGACCGTGAGTCAACCCAGCACCGGCACCGCCTAAAATCAACCCAATGGCGTTTAGGATTCGTGAGCCTGTGCTCATGTTTTCCATGTAGCGCTGAGCATTGATTGGATGATCCATCAAATCCTTTTGAATCTTAGCGTTTTCATCCATAAACGGTTGCATATGGCGCTTGTAATTCCAAAGATCAATAGCGTTTTGCTGTCTAAAGTTTGCTTCTTGTTCAGCCGATGATTTTGCGTATTGTTGTTGACCACCCGCTCCAAGTTCTTGAGCTTTTTCCATGCCTTCAAGGGCGCTTTGTTGCTGTTGCAGATATTCATCAAAACTAGGATAGGTCATTCCTGGGGTTGTTGGTTTTACGGGTTCAGTTGTTGGTTCGCGATATGCTTCTTGTTGCACCGGTTCAGGTGCGGGCTGAAAAGAAGGGCCAGAGGGTTTAAGTTTCTCAAGGTCAGGGACCGGATTCCCAGATTCGGAAATTCTTCTTGGAGTGTCTAAAAATTCATTCCATGTTGGATGCTGAGCAAAGTACAATGAACGGTCTAGCATTTCTTCTGTAGTTGGGCCAGCGCTCAGCTTATTTGGATCAAAGTTATCCATGGATGATGTTTGATCAAAGTTAGGCAGTTCTGAGCTATCTTGAGAGCTTTCAACCAACCCTTTTTCAGCGAACATTTGCCGAGATTCAGGAACTTCCTTCTCTTCGCCCATCATTGGAATTTTATCTAAATCTTGTCTCATTTTGGAAGAAAGAGCCTTATGAGCCAAAACGATTTGGTGACCGTGTTTAATGTGTTTAAGAGTGGTCGAATGCTTGTCTGACTTTACTTTCTTAAAATTACTCAAATCCATTCCAAAGTTTTTCATTTCAGCCTCTTCACGCCTTTTTTAGCCATAATTTTAGCGACAAACTTAGCCGCGTTATTTACGGGGTCAGATGATTGCATGATCTTATTAGGGATCACCACTTCACCAGGCGACAACAAAGCTTTTACAGTGTCGTTTCTGTAGTCATTGCCTGGGAATTCTGGAGTGCCCGGAACATGGCCGCCAGTCTTAAAGTTATGCTCTCCACCATGAGCGTAATGGACGCATTCTGAATCATGGTCATCATGAATTTGACCACCATGAGCGTGACAGTTCCAGCGCTTCAGTGCTGCGCCTTTAGGTGTCAATTTGCCGCCTTCTGATGTTGGACCCTTGACGCCTTTCATTCTAGCGCAAAAAGATTTCTTTCTTCCGGCTTCTTCGGTGCCGGGCTTTGGGTGTCCGGTAACAGGACGCTTTAAATGTGACCCGTGTTCTCTATTGTACTTTTCGCGATATTCATCATTAAGCCCGCCAGTGCGCGAATGCTTTTCCGGATTGTAGCCCTTAAACGGGACTTCTGAGCCTTCAGCCATTTTAAAGCGGTTAGCAATATCAATATAATGTTTATGAATTTCTCCGCCTTCAGCGGCAGCCATAACGGTAGGCATTTGATTCGGAGCCATAGACGGACTGAATCCAGCGTCTGGGGCCGATACAGGAACATTATAATCCACGCCGGCAGTAGTGCCGCCATAAGTAGTCGTCGGTTTTTGTTTTTGTTTATCAGGTCCGAAATCTACAGTAGGAGCAGCAATTGGGGCTCCTGCTGTAGAATAAGTAGGATTATCTCCAGCAAAACCCGACATAAAGTTGCCAAAATGCGACCCACCTACTGACCCACCGTCAGCATAATGAGGGATTTCCCCGCCTTCAGCGGCCATAATAGCTTTACCGACCCCACCTAAAATACCGCCCACTAATCCGGCTTGATTGCTCATTCCTTGTTGAGCAAGGCCAGCTTGCAAAGCTGCGTTGGCTTGATTGGCTTGGTTGGTTAAGGATTCCTGAGATTGCGCACCTTGGAGCCCTGTAGTCGTAGCTCCAATTTGATTTGCAGCCATTTGGTTAGCTAAACCGGCTTGAGAGCCAAGAGCGCTTAAAGCTTGGTTAGCTTGCATGGTAGCGGCTTGGCCCGCGGCTTGTTGTTGAGCATTAGCCCCAACATTGGCAGCATTCCTAGCCATCAAACCAACATTTGCACCGGCCCCGCGCTGACCAGCCATAAGCGCCGCTTGGTTAGCCACATTCTGCCCGGTAGCTTGAGCAAGCATTGCTTGAGCCGGATTTGGTCCTTGGCCCGCGGCAATGTTTCCATACTGCCCATAAATGTCTTGTTGCTTTTGAAGCCCGCCCTGACCCTGTAACGCATTCAAAAGGGCTTGTTGCTGTTGATAGGCTTGTTGTGCCTGGTTGTAGTCGCCCTGCTGTTGAGCGCCCGAATAAGGTGCCCCAGGCACATTGAAACCAGTTCCGGCTGTACCGCCGCCTAATCCTAACGCATTAACAAAGGCACCCATTCAAATATCCTTTTTTAAAATGATTATGTCCTGACTTGCAGACTCTAATTCAAATCCATAAGCCAAGAGCGCTTTTAGGCTATTAGTGCAACCCTTTGTTGAGGGAACGACAGTTCCCAGCAACTTAGTGCATCCGCGTATCTTCGCCAGCCCAACAATATAGTCAGATATGTTGCTCGCAATGCCCGACTTTCTGTCTTCGGGTTTCACATATATGTCGATAATATATACGGTTTTGTCATCTATGAAACGATAGGTAGCAAAGCCTTTTTCGGTTTCATAAATTTGGTCGTTCGTTCGTTCTTTTAAGTAATCCCCGTATAAACTCATTAACCCACGGTATTCGCCGCAGCGATAGGCCGCCAGCCCTTTTTAATGGCAACAATCAAGTTCAGACCGGAGAGCGTTAAACCCTTCCCAGCAGGGACAGAATATGACCCGTCATATACTTCCTGGAAGTTAATTTGAAAGGATTGGCAGCGCTGCCGCGCTAGGAATACCCGCCACTGTTCTAGCTGCGGATTCCCACCGTATGGGCTTCCCTGACCGTAAGGGCTGTCATTCCCATAAGCGCTCGAAAAGTTATCAGGCGAAATCAGGTCTGACTGTTCCGGGCTATCGTTGTAGTCATAAGAAATGCTCAAATTAAGTTTATGCGGCGTGTAATACTGCCCAATCAAATAAAAGAAATATGCTCTCTGATACCCCTGAATCCCAGCTAGGTTAATCCAGGATGTGGTGAATTGCATTAGAACGGGATTTGTTCCATCGAGGTAAGTGCCAGGGCTTTCCTGCAAGATGTTCCCGTAGGAGTTAATGAAAGTATGTAGCCCGCTAAAAATCGCGCTTGATACATTCGAAATGCCCGTAAAGGTTCCCCACTGTTGAAAGAAATAATCGAACATCAAAGTAACGCCGTTTGAGAGCGAAAACCTAACCTGGTTTTGATCGGGAATATTGATAGACGATAATACTTGATAGCTATTGTATGCCTCAACTGGGGCGCCGATGTAGTTCGTGGACAAATCGCGTCCTAATACCCAAATCCCCTTTTGAGATTGGAACATTAAGCCTTGAGGCGTGAAAACAATGCTAGCCGGGTTAACGCAGCCAACAGTTGAAGTAATGAAAATCGGATCGCTATATTGAGAGTTTGCGCCAGTATTATCTGGGCCGATTCCGTTAATGTAATAAATCGCGCTTTTCTTAAAAATGATGAGTTTATCATCCATAGCAGACAGGGCCGTAATCGGTCCGGTCGTTGCCTGGGATGATGTGGTAGGGGCCACATACACGGTTAAAAGATCGCTCATTTCAACCGGGGTTGCTTCAATGATTTGTTTAGAATACCAAAGCAGGTTTCTATCTTCTGAATCAACCATCCAAAGCCTATTGTTAAAAAGGGCCATGATTGAGGTTGCGGGCGGGTGAATGTTCTCTAAAACGCCGCCCGTTGTATAAAGGATGTTATTTCCAAGGATTTGAGCATCAGTCAGCGTATCAGTCACGGTCACATAGTCAGTAGTAATGCTGTTTAAAGTTGGAGCCGTGATCGAAGTGACTTGATAATAAACCTGTTGAGCTACTGACCAGCGATAGACCACAATCTTGACCGGATTGCTGGTTTTGTAGGTAAGGCGCAAAGTGGGCACATTAATTGTAACGCTTCCGGTAGTTCCTGATCCAGAAGTTAAAACCCCGACCGGGATCGAGGGACCTGATCGGTTAATATTGCCCTGATTATCAATCCATTCATAAGTGACTTGATAATAGTAGGATGGGACGCCAGCCACATAGCCTGAGGGTTGTGCAGGTATAGAGCCGCCCGTGCTTGACCATGTAGCCTCTACGCTATCCGGGTAAAGAAAGAAATTTTGTTCAACCGGAGCAATTCCATCATAAGAAGTCAAAAACCCGCCCGCAATGTTAAGCGCTCCACCCGTCTCGGCTGCAACCAGCGCCGAGGTTCCAAAAGTAATCCCCACCAAGTAAATCCCGGTCTGAGAGTAAATCCCATTTACCTGGGTACCTGCTGGGACATTAGTATTTTTGTTAACCGCTTGGATCAGGTCTTTGTATAGGTATGGACAAAATACATTGGCCCCATTCACCGTTGGGGTTGGAAGGCCGGTAACATAATAAGCGGATGGTCCGTTTTGATAAGCAAAAGTGGCAACCGGCTGACCGGCCCCGTTAATTAGGAAATAGGTTGGCTGATATGTGCTGTTATAAAGCGCAAAGAAATAGGAAACGCCGTTATAGAGAAACGCTTTAGAGGCCAACCCTACTGATCGAACCAAAGTTGGAAGGTTTGTTACGGTACCAGCTTGGGAGACAGTAGAAGTCCCAATGAAATGAGTAGGAATAGAGCTATCATATCCGTAATTGTTGGAAACTTCATAATAGGCCGTCAGAATACCATTTTGAGCCGTACAAGCTACATTTAGTGCGTTCGAACTTGATAAAATAAGGGTTGGGGCCAAAATTGGATTTATTAACTGATTGAAAGCCAAAGTTTTGACATTTCCGGATGAATCAATCCAAGTTACCCAAATGACTAATGCCGTTAGATCAATCGTGACATTGATGTTTTTTGCTGAATTACCTGAATAAGTTGTAGCACTAGAAACACTTAAAGCGCTCGAAACCGTACTAATTTGGATGGTTGTCCCAGTAGCGTTATAGGCTAGATATAGGTTTCCGTTATAAACCACACCGTCAAAAGTCCCGGTTGAGGCGCCGCTGTAAACTGTAGAAATGTCTTGAGCCGCAACCGGGCTGTTCGGAGTCCATTGAGAAATGGCTATAAACTGGAGATGGTTAGTCGCAGATACAAGGCTATCAAATACAACAATAAAATACGGAGCGAGATAGAATACTCGGGGCGCATAAATTGTGGTTCCTGTTCCTACAATCGCAGTTGGGAGAGTTACAACTTGCTCAGTGGCCTGATCTAAAATGATGTACTTATAGGTTAGCGTTCCGTTATTGTTTTCAGTGTAAACAGTACATACCAAACCGTTACTTGAAACCGCGCTATCCGCATATTGCTGGTTGAGGTTATTCCTAAGGATAGAGCTAGACGCTAAATTCATAGGCGTCATAGTTCCCTTGGTTGTCCAAGTTTGAGACGCGGAGCTATAAGAACTTAAATTGCTACCGATAGCCGTTAGCCCACCGTTATAGGTTGTCAAAAATCCCGCGGTTGAATCTGGGACATTTGTTAGCGTGTTAAAACCATTCCGCTTTTGAAGCTGTCCCAATTTGGTGAAGATGCTGTTTTGAAGCGATAGGAAATTTCCAATCTGAACCCGCCAGGGATCGGTCTTTGTATCCAGTCCTTTTGCAAAGCTGATGTCAATCGGTTGTTTCTGAAGCATTATTTCACCATTCGATAATTGCTATACCATCACTACCTGACCCACCAGGACTAGTACCAGATTGAGCTGCTCCTCCTCCACCAATTGCTCCTTGAAATATCGAAGCACCTATATAAGAAGACCCTCCACCCCAATACGAAGCTCCCCCATAGGCAATATATGTATATGTATTACTTTGCGGAAAACCATTTGAGCCGTTAGTTCCAAAACCATATACGCTTGGGTCTGAAATGTAAGCTCCACCACCTGTGCCTCCTCCAGCCTGTGTGGATGCATAACCTCCACCAGTACCGCCGTAAGCACCCATTAAAGAACCAAAAGATGATGTTCCTCCCGTTCCTCCCTGCGAATTATTCCCCCCAGCACCGCCGGCACCAACAACAACTGTTACTGTACTGCCCACAGTTAATCCTGAAATATATCCAAAAACAGTACCTCCACCACCACCACCACCGACTCTACCGTTACCAGGTCCAGCTCCTCCTGATCCACCACCTCCAGCAGTTAAAGTAACTTTTATCCGAGAAGCAGGAACAGTAAATGTATAGGTTCCGGCACCATATATGGTTACATTTGGAACACCACTTATTGATAACATTGCACTAACTTGAGCAGCAGTAAGATCAATCGGTGTGGCGGATGATCCGGTGTTATTGCCCTTGATTGTGTTAGCCGGCATTACGGCAAGGTTTGAGTTTGCTACCGTGTTTGTCGCGATGTTTGAGCCAGTAATCCCACCCGATACCGCAACCGAGGCGGTCATATTACCTGATGAATCAATAGCTACAAAGGATTGAGCGCCTGGTAAGGCTGGAAGAGTAACCGTGTAATTGCTTGCAAGCGTAGGCGCTGAAAGCGTAATTCCATATGACCCAGAACTACTATTTCTTAAAATGATGTTTCTACCGTCAATGCTACCCGCAACCCCGGTAGCAGATTGAAACACATAAGTTGAAGAAACTGAATTGAATGAAACTGAAGCCGTACCGGAAGGCAATCCAGAAATAGACCCTGCTCCAGAATTCACATTCCCGTTATTTGTGATTTGAACCTTATGCCCTACGGCATCATTCCAATAAAGCTCTCCGTTTGAGCCTACAGAATAAGAGCAGTTTAGATCAGACCCACCCGACAAAACGCTTGATTGCGCCACATATCTAACCGACCGCAAGTTAGTCGCATTGTTGGCATTAAAAGGAAGGTCGATATTGATATTAAGCCCGGTGGGATTGATTTGGACGCCTGATCCGGGAGAATGGTTGTGACCATCAAGAATGCTCAAGTCCTGATTGATTTCAGTAGCCCATGCTGGTCCGTATTCAGTTCCGACCCCTGGGAGAGTCAAAGTCATGTTAGGCGTTGTGGTCGTAGCCATTAGTAAACCCCTATTGATACCGTGACCGCCGCTGAGCTAGTCAGGGTTAGCGTTTTATCATTAAATGCAGCACTTCTGTAAATCGTAGCCGGCCCTTGAATATCTACCAAAAACCAGCCCTGTTGAACCTTGCCTAACAGATGGTTAACAACATTAACCCCGTTTACAAGCTTTATGTTTAAAAGAATAGAAACCCCGTTTAAAGGGTTGGCAAGCATGGGATTAAGCGTACTCGACCACTTCGTGAGCATTTGTTCATATGGAAGTTGGGTCGATAAAAGCGCCATCACCAGCCCCCGTTTGAACCGCTCATGCCGCTACCCGATCCACCACCATAAACCGAGTCTTTACGAGTGTTAGAAATCGTATCGGGTTGGCCTTGATCGCGGTTGGATGCAGATTGTTCAATTCTAGTCTTCAAAAACAGGATTTCAGCATCAAGCTTTGAGGTGTCTGAGCCTTCTTCCTTATCGAGCGCATATTTGGCCGCTCTTACGATCGGATACCTAAGCCAGCCCGAAACCCCGAGAGTTGTTAGGTCAGCGTCTTGGAGCAAAGCAGGAAGGCGAGGAGCGTACCACATTCTAATAGTTTGATTGCCCGCAGGAACCGGGATCATGTTGATTTTATTTCCCATGACCCGATAACGCATATTGTAAACGCCGTAAATCGTAGATGTGGAGTTAGGATAGATGAATTGATTTCGATCAATCCAGTCATAGCGGTTAAGAGTCACCCAGGATGGCGTTACCGTCGAAGAGTTAACCTGCAAATCCATACCCGAAAGCTTATAAAAAGCTGAAGCAGGAGTCCCAGAACTGCCCCCATAAGTACCGCCCAAATAATTGCTAACCCCGTTAGGAAGGTCATATTGAAACTGGCTTCCGTTCGTAGGAATGTAAACAGGCGCCGCAATCCCATAGTCCTCATATGTCGTAATTAGAATGTCGTAGAGCTCATACATGGCTAGCCTGATAAAGGCATTCCATTCTGAAGCTGTTACAAAATTAGAATTAACCCGGTCAGCCGTTTGTTGAGCGCGGAGTCTAAGCTCTCCAAGCGACATTTCGGAAGGTGGGGCGGCTACCATAGAAACAATGGTAGAATAAACGCTAGTGCCCGATCCATTGACCGCAGCCACTTGATAATAAAATTGAATTCCGACCCCAGGATAACTAATCAAATAGGAGTTAATGGTCGAGGTGGCTAGATTAGTAAAGTTAACGCCATCGGTACTACTTTGAATTTGATAAGAGGTCGCGTTTAGAACCCCATTCCAAGTCAGTAGAATGTTTCCGTCGGCTTGTTGCGCTAATAAGTTTTGAGGCGCTGAAGGAATTGCCATGTATCCTCACAATTTAAGGGGCCACGGCGTTAATAGCCCGTGACCCCAACCTATTACGATCTTTCTTTACAGACCGTCTACAGTAACGCTTGATCCATCAAAGCGGAAAGTCATGCTTACAACTGAGTTGTTGCTTGGAGCAGTAGGAATCAAAACAGTGTTGCTTGAGCTAGTTGAGGACAGAAACTGAACAATCATTTGAGCGCCATTGTATTGAGCAATGTTTGAATTGTTCAGCACCAGGTTTGAATCACCAACTACTGAATATGAGTCAATCTGACTTGCGCCAGGAATACCCACGGTTCCAGTTCCAGTAATTGAACCATTGATTGCAGCTACAAAAGAAGCTCCAACCGCTGGAGTAAACCCTACAGGGAAACCAGCAACTACCCAATTTGCAGCGGTAGTATTTCCGAGGGAGGTGATTTGATACACATTCCCTTTAGTCAGGCTGGTTGTGCCGGTGCTGGTAGCTGGAGCAATAACGCCCACAAAACCGCCGATATATTTGTTGAAGTTGTTAGCGAACTGAACCACTGCGAAACCAGCTTGAGGATTAGGGTTTCCTGATCCAGCAAGGGGTGCAGAAGTGTTCATGAAAACATTAGAAACATATCCGTTAGATTTCAGGGACCGAATTCCAAGCCCGTTGCCGTTAGTGGAATCGACGATAAAATTGAGGTTAACATCGATCGGTTTTGCAATGTTGGTGTAATAATGTTGGCCGTTAATACCAAACCCGCGAGGTACTGACATAGTTCATTCCTTTATAGTCGAGAATTTCTCTCGGAGCGGCCTCGACCCACCTAGCCCCGCAGTACGCATTTTAAATGCCTCAACTAGGTCGGGAATGTAACAAAAAAGCCCCCCAGGCAGAACCTGAGGGGCTAAATTCAAACTAATTAGGCAGAAAGAGCGACTTGCATATTATAGCCAGGCGCTGAACAGATCACATTACCGTAGTAAGCAATCCGAATTTCAAGCGCATCGGCGTTTCCGACCCGCAAGCCTTCCAAACCTTCCATACCGTATGTAAGGATGTGAGGAGCTTTTCCGAGGGTACGGAGCTTCCAGGTGTCAGTGGTCAAGCACCAAGCAGTCTGGGGCTGGCAAGAACGGTCAGCAACGACTGGGATTTTGCCATAAGCAGAATGGAAGTGAATAGCTTCAAAAGCCACTTCAACTTCATCATGCTCAAGCATGACATATTGAACTTTCGCTCCAAGTTCATTGATCAGGGTCGCATAGGACGCAAAATCAATGATGATAAGATCGAAAGACGCGCCTTCGCGGTTTCCGTAAGCAAGCGCCTGGGTCAATCCTTCAGAGATTGTCAGGTTAGTTGCTGAATAGCGAAGTCCTGCAAGACGGGTAGGGTCTGCTGACCTGTTTACTCCCCAGAAGTTATCAGAGGAAGAAGGGTCAGAAGCTGGTACCCATGCAGCAAGCCCGGACAAACCAAGCAAGCCAGCGATGGTGGAAGCACCAGCGGAGCCAACATCCCCAAGAACCTGCAGGAAGTTACCGGCTGCAAAAGTTGATCCGTTACCTTGAACTACAGTAGCAGTGATCGCGCCACTTCCGCGGTTAACAGAAGTCACTTGAACTGCATCAATAGCGCCAGAGTAAGTCAAAGCAGCGCCACCGTCAGTCAGAGAATTCTGAAGGGTCATTCCAACTTCAAACTGAACAACGGTTTGAGAGTTAGCCAGGGAGAATGACAGGGTTGATCCAACAAGGCTTGGAGCTGGGGAGCTTGCGATGTTACCGCGTGAAGAGGTACCGCCAGCGAAAAGCTCGAAAGCCATGTTGTTACTCAGGTTGCGAAAACCGTTATCAAGGGTGCGGGAAGCTTCATCAACGAAAGCGCCAGCGTTTGACTTGGTTTGCTCCATGAGGAGGTTGGTGATGGTAACAAGCTGATAATCCTGAACCGCGTACACGAAGTAAGAGATTACAGAAGAAGCAGTTTGCTGGTTTTGGGCGTTCGCAAAAGTGTGCGCCCGACCTTGAGGGTTCCCGTATTCCAAAGGAACCGGAATATATTTACCGGCAAATCCGTCTGGGGATTCGTTTTTTGGAATCATGGCAAGCCATGGGTTTTTTGCGTACACGATATTCTTCATGTAGTCTTTATCGTCTACATAAAGTTCCTTTAGAGCAGCAATCTGGTTGCTACTATTTGCATATACTGGAGAGATAGACATGATCTAATCCCTTTCTATTTCCTCCCGTAAAAAGCAGCTAGTGCCCTTTCCCGAGGAGAAGATGGTCGAGTAGCGCCATCACGCGAAGTAATAGTCCGCATAGTCCGAACCTGATTATTTTGTAATTGTTGAGGTTGTCGCTGCGGCTCGGTAGGGACTAGCCTACTCTGTACTTTTTTGTATTTTGTGAATGCTAGGGAATCCTTTAGGAGCTCTTCCTCAACTAACCTTAGAGCTTCATCGGTTTCCAGGACTTCTCCCGTAACCTTGAAATTCTCTTCAATTAGTCGCAGAACTTCTGGGACTTTTCCCATTTCACGAACCAATTCAAAATCATCATTTTGAGCAATTAAACTTTCAGCTTCTTTTTTGATTTCAAAAATGACTTGCTGCCTTGCAACTTCATCGCGTTCGGCTTGTTGTTTTGTTTGATTTTCGAGGCTTTGCTTGAGTGCCTCTAGTTCTGCCTGTAGCTTGAGCATTGCAGGGGTTTGCTCATTCTGTTGAGATAGAATGGACTCCGTAAGTTGGTCGTAAGTAACACCCTCTTCCTGGAGTACGCTCAGCGGATCAGATTTGAGCCGGCTTCTGAAATCTGAATCAGTTTTAGTATTCTGATCCTGACTTAGCGCCTGTTCTCTGGCCTGAATCTCCCTTTCCTTTTCTGCAAGGGCGCGTTGCTTTCGAGCAATCGCAGCAATCTGAGGGCTAATCGGCTTGATTTCTTCAGGAGCCGAGCTAGCCTGTTCACTATTGTCGGAAATGTTACTTTCAGCCACGGGCACCGGGGCTTGCGGGGGGACATCCCGAAAGGTTGTGGCGTTAGTTTTCATCTTAATGGACCGCATATCGGGTGCGGGAGCCTGGGCTTTAGGTGTTTCTTGGCCTTTAGGGGCTGGGGTTTGACCATTGGCTATGGCTGTGGCCCTAGCTACTCTGTCTGCTGGGGCTGCGGCTCCTGGGGCTGGGGCTGATCCGACGGGGGCGCCTGTAGATGTGGCAATAGGTGTAATTTTCATTGTATCTCCTTAAAAGTTAGCTGATTCCCATGATTTCTTTAGGAATTGTTTAATTTTCTGCAAAAGCGTTTGTTTTGTCTCTTCTTTATAATAACTCTCAATGGGTCTTTCTGTCCCTCCGAGTGATTTAAAAAACTCTAACCGTCTAGCCTTAGCCAAAATAGGATCAAGCTTATTAACGCCCCTAATCTTCCCTTGATCTAGCTCAATTCGTTGTTCTTCCTCAAAGGCTTTAATCCGTGCCAGGCGTTCGGTTTCGCGTTTGTCTCGTAGCTCATCAATCATTCTAAGCTTTGAGCGCTCAAGCTCGATATTGAAAACAGGAGTTACTTTAAACTCAGAATAGTCAGGCTTTTTGTAAACTTCTTCTGAAGCTTTCCAATAGTCGAAGTCTTTAATCATGCGGATTGAGGTACCCCTACCGCGTTAGGCACCAGCGGAGAAGTTGGCAGAGGCGCTGCATTGGCTTGAGGGGCTGGACCTGGTGCCGGTTGTGGCGGCATGGCGGCCTGTTGCAAAGCTTGTATTTGACTAAAGAAGTTCCTAAGCAGCTGCGCTTTATGTTCTTCAAGATTAGCCGCTACATACAGATTGTAGTATTGGACCGTCAATTCTGTGGCGAGGGTCAAATCCATGAAAACATCAGGCGGCGTCCATTTGCCTTCCTCGACAATCTCATCAAGGATTTTAAAGATTCGCTCCTCTGAAGCATTAGAAAGCTTCTCGTTTTGTTCGAGGTCTGGATAGTTCATGAGCCTACGGCCTTCTTTAAGGCTAATCATGCCGGCTTGAACCATTTCGGTGACCTTGGCAACCCGACCCGCTGGGTCGCGGGGAAGGCTCGATTGATTGAAACACTGAATAACAAACGGGTCCTGAAGGAAGGACATTTTAGGAAGATTGATTTCTTTGGTGCCATCCTTATTAGGATAGACGGTCTGATACTTACCTTCCCGTTTCGCTATATCAATCGCCTTATCAGTAATGAGATAAGCCAGATCAATAAAAGCGTTATCATACTTCCGAGACAGTTCAGCAAATCGGTCAGTTGATAGGTCATCGAATCTCCTGATTGCTTCCCCGGAGTTAAGCCCCTGAGGCTTCTGGGAGGCCGCCACCATTGAGCTCACACCACACTGTTGATAGCCGTAGCTGATAAGCTTATCGCGTTCAGCATAGAGCTCGGGAGCGTTACATGGGGCGACTTCATAGGAAGGCTTGGTGCCTGAATAGGTAATAATGACCCCGATCTCGTTATTGTGGGCCGCCTTCATGACCTTTGAGGACTGTTCTTGAAAGATTCGAGGCACTCCGACCAGGGTAATAGCTCTAGCAATCGTGTAGAGGATGCGGTTAAGGGTTAATTGAGTACCAAATAGCTGAGTAGCCAATCCCTGACCGAAAAACCCTAAGAACGGATCAGAATAGTTCATGAACACGAACGGGAACTTTTCTTTTTCCCATGGTTCATCAAATATTACGCCGTTAATGGTTGCGATGGTGTGCCGCCCATCCTTAGCACCAGGAGCAGAAGGCAGTTTCCAGCCCTCAACAACCATAACCTGATCCGCTACCGTCCGGCTCGAATCTGGGGCGTTATCAGGGACGGAGTTCGGGGTGTTTTTGATAATTTCTTCTTCTTTAGGGTTCCGGGCTAGAAGCTTATCCCGATCCATGAGCTTTAATTGATAAAGCTGTTGAGGCTGACCATTGATTGCGTCGTTATGATCAACGAAAAGGTCCGTGACCATTACCCGATCAATCTCTACTTTGTTATTGTCGCCTTCATACACCTTGAGCGCCCCGGTACCCATCACAATGCAGTCCCGCAGCATCTTGGTAGCCTTCTCATAAGCTTTAACCTGATAAAACTCACCCAAAATAAATTGGTTCATTTGCTGAGCTAGGTGCCTGGTACGATAATCCGCGTTATCGGTCAGAAACACCGGGCTTGGCCTACTTTGAGAGAGCCTAGACACCAGCGTATCGGTACAGGATTGGATGAGGTTGAAGGTAGGACGATCATCGGGCAGCGTCTTTGTCTGATCCATTTTGGAGACATTGGCCCCCGCATAGCTATAAACCGCTAGACCAGAATACAAACGAACATCTACGGCTAGCTGCCGCATTCTGTAGGTTTGTTCTTTTTTCAGATAGGCGGCAGTGCTGCAAAGCTCTAGAGATAGCTTTTCCTCATCCTTAGCCTTCCACCATTCGGCAAGCTGACCATAGGATTTTACCGCGTCCTTGGTTTTCATGGTGATTTTATCGACTGCCTTACCCTTTTTGATCTTCATTTAGTTTCCTTCAGGGTTAGCCGAATAGAACATAAGTTGCTCGTCTGTTAACTCTCCTTGTTGGAATCCAAGAAGAGGATCAGGAATAGCGCTATCGCTAGACTCAGTTCTATAGTCATCCTTGGGCAAATCCCCTAGCTTCAAGCTCAAATTGCCAAACTGCATTTCAGTAACTCCCTGCTTTCGAAGAAGCTTCAGGAGCGCCTGTAAATCCTTTAAGTTCTCAATCATGCGGGTTTTGGGTTGTGTTGTTTCATTGAGCGCTGTTTCATAATGCGCTTGATAATATCTTCGCGATCGTGGTCTTCCTGTGCGTCGCCTAGCTCATCACCATCAGAAGCACCGCTATTTTCAGTATGATCATCCAGGTCGCTAACGCTAAGATAATCGAAATCATTAGGATCATGGTCTGCAAGCTCGTGATAATCGGCCTCGCCCTCATCCGCAGCCAAGCCGCCTTCAGCCATCTTTTTAGGCTTGGGGTGCCGCGCTTCCATAATACGGGAAACAATATCACCACCATGAGCCATATGAGGAGCGGACTCAGGATCATCCTTTGAGTGTCCAAGGTGTTCATTGATGTCTTTTTCATCCTCATGTTCGGCTGGAGAGTTACGCTTTTCATGTTCTTTAGGCATTCCAAGATATCCCGAGGATAGTTCCTCATCATGGATCATGCCGCCTTTAGCGTACTTCTGGGCCATAGGCATCTTTTCATATCCGGAAGCCTTTTCTTCATGCTCAATCATTCCTCCCTTGGCTTTCTTGCGCTTCATTGCATAGGCAATCGCCAAAGATTGTTTCATAGGCTTTCCTGAGTGCATTTCGGCCTTAACATTATGCTCAAATGCGGCTTTAGACTTTCCTTTTTCTAGTGGCATTGCTTATTTCCCCTTCTTAATGTGTGGCCCCTCTACATGGGGTTTATAGTCGCAGATTGCAAAAATGGATTTTAAGCAAGCTGCCATGAGTTTAGTGTTCTTCTTTTCAATCGCTTGCATTAATTCTTCACAAGCAAGTTCAACCGGATCGAGACGGACTTTGTCGGACTTGCGAGTTTTAGTTTCTGGGGCCACGGAAACAGACCCCTCTTTATTTGAAATGTAAGGCAGTGCCATAGTTAGATTCTCCAAAATGGTCGAAAATGTTTCATTTTAATCAAAATTGACTCCAATCTTTTGATTTTTCGTTCTCAAAATGCTCCAAAGCCTTCTCAAACAGGTTTTCATTTATTTGGTCATGCCAAGCCTTAGACCCCACCACAACCTTTTTGTCAGCAGGTTCGCTCAAGTATTGATAACTAAAGCGCCAGGCATAAAGGAAAGCGTCACAAAGGTGATTGGGAAGCGCTGAATGTTCACGCTTAGGAAGCTTAATCTTCTCCCCATCCGTCTCCCAGATAAGGGTTTGCAGTTCGTCTATTAGGTTTTTGCATCCCTCATGGATTTTAACGCGGCCTTGGATGAGTTCGGCGTTTAGGATTTCGATGAAATCGGCCTTCCCGGTCTTGTCCGCGGGCTCAAGAGGGACTTGATGCCTATGCTGGATTTCCTCAACGGCCTGTTTGTTTGCCCCGTCTATGATGATTTTAGCAACCCCATAGGTCTTTTGTAGCTCCTTAATCTTGTTAGCAACATCGGTGATGTCCATGTGCTTCTGATTGTGGGTGGCTACAATGTATAGGGTTCGCTCGTTCTCGTGCCAGGTAGCTACCACAAAGGCCGAATCATCCTCATAGCCAAGGTCAACTCCCAAAATAAAGGTCCAGCCTTCCGGGTGCAGGGCTTGAGGGCGCTTGGTGTACAGGTTACGGGCTAACTCGAACTTATAGACTAGCGCGTTTTGGTCAACTACCCATTCATTTAGATACCACTGTTTATAAAGGGTAGTGCTTTGGAAGAGAGGGCGTTTCTCTTTAATCTCCTGAATTTCCTCACCCCACTGCTTAGCCATATGAGGGTTATCAAAAGCGCTCCAAGTGTGTAGGTTCCAACCCTGCTCAACGCCCGTTGTAATGTCATAAAATAATCCTCTCGTGATGTTAGATGAGGTACCCATCATGCAAATGGTTCCCCGGTTATCGGCAACTGCCGGCTTTAAGATACCGTAAATCAATAAATGCAGGTTAATTGTATATAAGGACGCCTCATCGAGGCAGACTAGCTTATATTTCTTACCTAAGAGCTTCCGCATTTCATCTTCATGGGTATCGACACCTGCAAGCCAGATGACTGAACCATTGGGAAAGGTAGCGGTAAGCTTAGAGTTATTAAACTGCATTCCGAGATTATGCTTTGCATTGATTACTTTTAGGATGTCCTTCCAGACAATACCCTCAGCGCTTAGCCTGGTGAGCCCGATAAATAGGCAATTGACGCCTGGGTTTTCAAGCGCCTCTTTAATCATGTATAGGCCGGCCGTGTAAGACTTAGCCGCCCGCCGGGTACAGAATAGGGCTTTTAACCGTGCTGGGTCGTTTATGAATTCGTTTTGATGGTGGAAGTCGGGGTCAAAAAGGCTGTTAACATTAAATGCTTTTTTGATCGTTTTATCCACAAAGCGTAGAAAAATGTTTCTACTCGTTTGATCCATCTTCTAATTGATCCAACCGTTTCTTGGCCTCTTCAGCAATAATTTCGTCAGGTAATCTTGCAAGGTCAATTCGGGTGCTGTCTTGCTGGCCTAGCATTTGTTTTCCTAACCATATCAGCATAGTAACATTGCCTTTTTTGGCCGCCTCTAGTTGCCATCTCCTTAAACTCATTTTGAGGTTTTCTCGACCTTTTGCCATTTCCTGAGCAAAACGCCTGTCTAATGTGTGAACTGACACCTCAAGCATGGTAGCAATTTCGGTGGTTTTGCATCCAATGGAGGCTAGGTCTTGAACCATCTTCGGGTCGATAGGCTTCTTCGGTCTTCCCATTATTTCCCCTTGATCTCATCCCACGGCTTGCCGTCTTCACGATGCGCCTTTTTTCCAGTGAATTTCTGCCATCGATCTAGGATTACGGCGCAGTAGATCGGATCGAGTTCCATCATGAAGCATTTTCTATCGGTCTTTTCGCAAGCAATAAGTGTTGAGCCCGAACCTCCAAAAAGGTCTAAAACAATGTTTTTTATATTTGTGCAGTTCTCCAGCGCAATTTGTCCAAGTTCTACTGGCTTTTGTGTTGGATGAACGTACTCAATGGCTTTATCTTTTCCCACAGCCCAAACGCTTCCAAGTCGTTTACCTGTAATTTTAGCTCCACGGTTAAATACTAAAGCTATTTCATAATCACTTGCGAAAGTACCTGTTAGGTCGCCAATGCCTCCACCGCCTTTATCCCAAATAATCATATTAGACATTTCACCGATTGGAGATGTTATCTCAATCCATTTCGCGAGTACCTTCCATGAGGTCCAAACAAATATCCACCCTTCGCTCACAACCGGCAGAACATTTACCCACTCAGAAATAAAAACTTCGTCGTTCTTAATGACATCGAATTTTTCGGACTTGGTTCTCATGTTTGATTGATAAGAAACTCCATACGGAGGATCAGTGAAAACCATATCGGCCTTCTCGCCGTTCATCAGCCGTTCGACATCCGTGATCGCAGTAGAATCCCCGCACATCAGCCGATGATTCCCGAGGATGTAAACCTCACCCTGCACGACTTTAGGCTCTGGCCTTGCTTCTGGAGCTTCGTCTTCGTCAGCCTCGAAGTCTTTATCTGCTACATCGATCTCAAAGTTCTTGATCCCGAGAAGGTCGATATCGAAATCCGGCCCAAGATCAGCAATGTCGGCATTGATCCCGGAGAGATCAAGCTCTGCCCATAGTGCGATAGCGTTATCAGCCTGAATAAAAGCATACTCGGCCTCCTCGCTATCGAAATCCTGATACACGACGGGCATCTCTTTCACCTTGGCCTTGATCGCCGCTTCTCTGCGCCCGTGCCCTGCGACGATATAGCCCGATAACTTGCTCACGATGATCGGGTGCCTGATTCCGTGATAATCATAAAGCTTTGCAAGCCGATCGATCTGTTCTTTTGAGTGTTTGTTCCGATTTTTTGGGTGTTCTTTTAGAGCTATAGGGCTTACTAAATCGTCGTACTTACAGTAAATGTTCATAGCCTACCTCTTAGCTTATTAGGGCCCCTAGTGTTCTGTCCTGTGCTGATCTCGCCAAGGTTAGCTAAGGCGCTATGTACGGTAGGAATCGCGTTTACAGGGGCCATAGCGTTCGCTACAGGGGCCACGGGATTGACCACATGATGAACAAGAGTCGCCTTTCCTTGCTGTTGGGGTTGTGCGTTGAGTTTCGCTTCAACTTCACCAATGCGCTCAAGACAAAGCTTTTTCACTTCAGGGCTTAGTTCGTAGTTAAGGAGCAGGTTTAAAAGCCATTGAATGTCGGTTTGCATCATTCCCCCTGAATGTCTCTAACCCGCGGGCGGCCTGGTTTTCGTGGTTCGGTAGGTGCTTGGGTTTCTGGTTGCCCGGTAAGTTCAGATATATATTTGCTTTGATCGAGGGGCTGAGCTGAGTGCCAGGTTTCAAACCAATCAAGGTTGTTGTTGTACAGCATGGACACCATGCGGGTTTCGGTATCGAGCCAGAGCCTAACCCCTGCTTTTTTACAATCGAGCTTCATTCCAAAGTTCTTGCCTGAGCTAAAGACTGGGGAGTGAAATTCTGCGTATCGTAGTTCAATTTTCATAGGTTTCTTCCTTTATGCGAATGGGTTGAATTTGAGTTTCGGGTCTTTTAGATTCCAAAGCTTTAGTCCCTGGGTAGTGAGATGCGAGAAGGTTTTAATGTTTTTAGAAAGCAGCGCGTTACCAATCCCGTTTCGTCTCAAGTCCTTTTTAACGAATATGTAATGCAGCACTTCCCCCTCATCTATGGCCCAGCCGAGGGCTGTATCAGGCTCATCGGTAAGGACTGCGATCCTGACCCTGGTGTTGGGGCGGGATAGGATTTGAGTAATATAGGCGCTATAGGCTTTAAAATAAGGTTCAGCCTCGATGAGTTTAAAATACTCATTGCCGTAGCGCAGTGAATTGAGCCAGGTCGAGAAGATCAGTGACTCATAGCTTTTAGGAACATGGGCTTTAAAGGTTAGAACTTTAAAGGTAGTTACATGGTCCGGCGTTTCTTGTTGGTTGGGATTTGCCACCTGGTCAGGTAGCGATTCACTGTCCTCGTGATTGTGATCCTGCTGCATTTGATACCTAGTTTCTGCAAGTGTTCGATGATTTGACGCTGTTGAATGCCTTGGGAGTATTGGGTCATGATTTCGCGCTCTTTAACGCTCATTTGCTTATCTCCCGCCACCCTCCGACCGACTAGCCCAAAGAATTCTTGTTTTGAGCTAATGGTCAGAGTGTCTGTGGTGCGGAAAGCGTTAGCTGAGAACTGTTTTAGGACGCGTTCTCCCCGGACTTCCTTTTCAATGTCGATGAATCCGGAATCTTGTAACTTCTGTTCCCATTCTTTTTTAAGATCAGAAAGCTTCTTTGATTTCCAGATACTCATTTGCATTAGAGTTTGTCTAAATCTACCTGCTCATTTTGCTTTGCCTTTTCGGCTGCAAGTTTTTGATATTCGTCGATCTTGGCTATAGCGATAAGGTTCGCGGCGTTTTTGCGTAGCCTGTGGATGAAATAGCCGTCTTCCTTATGGGATTCGGTAGTTCCACACTCATGTACAATCATGTTCGCTAGCGCGTGTTTCTGGGAGATGATGTCGGCCTTTAAGAGCGCCCCGCTAATGATGCGGTCAGCCCAGATGTCGAACTCAGCAAGACCCATGGGTAGGGGACGCTTTTCAAGCATTTGATCGACAATATCCCCCACCGGGAGGAGGGGATCATTTACTGTAATCTTTTTCATAGTTGTCCTTTTCGGCTAAAACTTTTCTTTCAAACGCTTTCTGAGCAAGAATGGTTTCGTAAGAAACACATCCGTTGTTCCTGATGTCGCTTGAAATCATGTTCATGATGCGATTGAAATCGGCCTCATATTTGATTTTGAGGTCGTTAAAGATCATTTCAGCTTCTTCTGGTGTTAGATTGATTTCAGGCACCGGATTGCGCCTGAGCTTCAGATTCAGCAGCTTTAATTTTAGCGGCTTTCTGATCGAGCTCTAGCAACTTAGCGTTAGCATCCTCAATGAACCGAGAAAGGTTTTTGATTTTGAATTGGACATCCCCGATTTGGGTGCAGATTTCAGCGTATTGTTTAGTAAGAGACTCAATTGTGTCTTCCATGTAATTCTCCTTTTAAAAAAGAATAGGGCCACCATTTTTTAATTGCAATGATTTATTTTTGGTGTTGAAAAAGAAAAACCCCGGATGGGCCGGGGTTATTAACTTTGCGAGATTCGCAGTCTCCAAAGTTTGAAGCGAAAACCGGGAGATTTCCGCCTAGCCAAATGCTAGCAGCGTCTCCCTACATCATCAACACTGATTTGCACCGGGAGACACAAAATGGCATCACCTAAACGATTCACCGACACTGGAAAATGGCGCACACCATCATTTCGAGCCTTGAGCATGGAGGCCAAGCTGACTTGGATTTATATATGCGATGAATGCGACCATGCGGGGGTCTGGAAGTCCGATTATGACCTAGCAACATTTCAATTAGGTTTTTCTATAAACGAAGAAAAGCTATCTGAATGGTTTAAAGATAAAATTGTTTTTATTGACGATTTGGTAATTATCATTCCATTTTTTAAGTTTCAGTATGGAACTACCAAAGATACTTGGGCTGCCAAACAATCCGCTCGTAAGACATTAGAATCTTTCGGTTTTTCAATAATTCAAAACAATCTAATCATAAATCAAGGGGGACTGTCCTCCACTGTCCATGACAGTGGGGGGACAGTACTAAGTAAAGGTATAGGTATAGGTAAAGGTATAGAAGGGGGAGTGGGGGAAACAATGACTGAAGAGGAGCGCGCTGAGCGCCTGGCTTTAATCATGGAATTTAATTCAAAGAAAAAAATGAGCTTAGGGTAAAAATAATTGTTGAAAAGTAAATATTTTGACGATACCTTCTCTTTCACCGGCAGATACCGGTAGAAACGGAACCAAAAATGATCGAAATTAAAATTGTAGATACAAAAATCGTAATCACCCAACTCGATGAGTTCGGTAACTCAAATTCAAGCATTAGCCTTACTTACCCAGAGTCAGACAAACTGAGAACCGAACTTACCCGCGCTCAGATTGCAATCTCTAACGCCGCCAAAGTTGTCCTCGTTGGAGGTGGCAAGTGAAAGAGAAAGCCATCGACTTAGCTATTGAGAAGATGGAACGCGAGTACTTGGCCAAGCGATTGGCCGGGGAAACCGTCCGCGAGAGCATTGCCAAGAAAGCCATGAGCTTTATGGAAACTGAGGAGCGCATTCAGTGGGAAATGGATTGGGTAGGATCATGGATGCAGAAAGAGTATGGTGACCTGTGAAATCATTCAAAACTCCAAAAGGTACAGAACTTCAAATCCTGTCACTGAAAGGCAAGGATTACCTTCAAGTTGCTCAGCGTCTAGTCTGGTTCCGCGAGGAGCGCCAGACCTGGTCGATTGAGACTGAGTTTTTAAAGCTTGAGGACAAGTTCGCGATAGCCCGCGCCGTGATCCGTAACGAAACCGGCATTCCCATGGCGACCGCGCACAAGCGCGAGGACGCCTCACACTTTCCCGACTTTATGGAAAAGGCCGAAACCGGATCAATCGGGAGAGCATTAGCCCTTTGCGGTTACGGCACTCAGTTCACCGCGGACGAGCTTGACGAAGGCGCCCGAATCGTAGACAGTCCCATCAATCCCAAATACTCGGCCGGATCGTCTCCCACGGCGGCCAAGTCCACTCAGTCAGTTGAGCCTGTGAATTCTACGGGTTCAACCGACTGGGAGGGATTCCCTGATAAGCTATTAGACGCACACAATGCCAATCCTAGCCCTTCCAGTGACCAATCTGTCTCCAACTATAGGGTACCTTTTGGAAAGACTTATAAGGGCATGACGCTCGAAGAGATGGGGCTTGATAAAGTGGTATCATTTAGCCTGTACCTGCAAGAGTCAGCGGCTAAAGAGAACAAGGAAATGAACCAGCAAGCGGCGCAGTTCTGTCATATGGCCGATGCGTTTATTAAAATTAAAAAAGGCGTGACTAGGTAGGTTGGTTCCGTGTCTAGTCTAGGGGGTCGGGTTGTTGTCTGTTTCACTCCTTCCCGGCCCCTATATCTTGCGAGGTAGCTCAGTTGGTAGAGCAGCTGGCTGTTAACCAGTTGGTCGGGGGTTCGAGTCCCTCCCTCGCAGCCATTTTAGGGGAATAATATGTGTCATCAATGCAAGGGCAGCGGCTGGGTTGTATCGACTAGCAAAAAGAATGGATCGCTTTACGCATCAAAATGTAACTGTGAGGCGGGTAACAACCTTGGGAATTCAGTCCCTAAGTGGAACTCGAAACTAAAAGCGCATTATCACCCGGACTATGAAATGCCGGAAGATAAGCGCCCAATTCCTGAACCTAAGAAACCAGAATTCAGCGCGGATGACCTTCCTGAGGAGGCTCCATTTTAAATGGCTTGGATTTGTTTAGCGGAATCGGAGGAATCTCAATGGCCCTTGAACCATGGGTTAGAACCGTCGCATATTGTGAGCGTGACCAATACGCTCAGGGCGTATTACTGTCCCGAATGCGATCAGGTGACATTGATCGAGCTCCGATCTGGGACGATATCACTACACTTCGCGGCGAGATGCTGCCAAGAATCAACATCATCAGCGGAGGGTTCCCCTGTCAGGACATCAGCGTTGCAGGTCGTGGAGCTGGCTTGGAAGGAAAGCAGTCAGGTCTCTTCTATGAAATATGCCGCCTTACTCGCGAGCTTCGACCCCGATTCGTATTCTTGGAAAATGTGCCAGCAATCACTGTTCGAGGACTCGACCAGGTGGGATTGGCCTTCGCTGAAATGGGGTATGATTGTAGATGGACAACTATCTCAGCCGCGAGCGTTGGAGCCCCCCATAAACGCGAAAGGTGGTTTTTATTGGCCTACGCCAACGGTATGCGGAAATTATCAGAACAAGGGGAACATGATTGGATTAGCGACCGCAGTAAAAATGTGGCCGACACCATGCGCGAGGGATTGGAAAGACACCGGAAAAAGTCCGTCAGAAATGAGCAGGAATTCGGTTACGCTTGCGACAATAGCTGGTGGGCAACTGAACCCGCAGTGGGTCGAGTGGCTGATGGGGTACAGAATAGGGCACACCGAATTAGATGTCTTGGTAATTCAGTGGTTCCGCTCCAAGTCAGAGAAGCGTTTAAAAAGCTCGGAGGATTGAAATGAAGCACTACGCAAAGGCCAGGCATAAGCCAGGCGTAATGAATGTGACTGAATCCAAGTATTCTCAAATCCTAGAGCTCAGAAAGCGGGCGGGCGACATTGTGGATTATTTCTTTGAATCCATGACCCTAAAGATCGCCCAAGACTGCCGTTACACCCCGGATTTCATGGTTGTGAATAAGGATCAGGAAATCGAGTTTCATGAGGTTAAGGGATACTGGATGGATGACGCCAAAGTAAAAATAAAAGTAGCGGCTGCAAAGTTCCCGTTTCGGTTTGTAGCTATGAAATTAGAAAAAGGTCTGTGGAAGAAAGAGGAGTTTTAAATGCACCAGGTTAGACCCACAAGCGTTTTAGCGTACAACATCATCAATAAGGAAGGCTTGATCAAAGGCTTTCAGCTCGATGTGTATAACATCATCTACCGTCACGGCCCGCTCACCGCTGGAGAGATAGCGACATTCTATCGTGACCTAAAGCCCAACTCCGTCAGGGGCCGCAATGAATGCGCTAAGCGCGTCTCCGAGCTCCTTCAAATGGGGGTGGTTTACGATACCGGGAAGCTAGCGAAGTGCCCGGCTACAGGCCATACCGTAATCCTATGGGATGTGAATTCCGAACTTCCTAAAAAGCGTAAAGCCGCGGTTAAACAGAAATGCCCGCATTGCGATGGCACCGGGAAGATCGAAAAAGAAGAGCCTAAAACATTGATAACAGAACAAAAAAGCTGGTTTTAGTTTGTCACAACGACAAAAGCGCCCCAGGCAAAAGCC
>Ga0007815_1000100_pt1 | contig 26670 bp, 15 predicted proteins | sample CryBogCBE02Aug09_FD_71212 | JGI IMG/M metagenome (GOLD analysis project Ga0007815, IMG submission 71212) | Freshwater microbial communities from Crystal Bog, Wisconsin, USA - CBE02Aug09 | ecosystem: Environmental > Aquatic > Freshwater > Lake | place: Crystal Bog, Wisconsin, USA | collected...
GAGTAGCATATGGTGATTATGTATACACTGCAAATGGAACACTACTAAATGTCAATAATTATTCAACTAACGTAGGTATTCAATTTAACGATGCTGTAGGTGCTGGAGTATCACCTGTTCCATACAACCAATGGTTCATGTTTTGTATTGGTTATGATGGTGTTTCAACTTCAGCAGTAAACTACACTCTAAATGGAACTACACGAACAACAACATTATATTATGGATCTCCTGTATCAGTTACAAATCCTGCATTAAATTTATACATTAATGGTGTACCTTCAACAAACTTAGGTACAGGAGTTTTAATAGCAGAGATTATTCACTTTAACTCCAGTATTAACACAACTCAAAGACAGCAGGTTGAAGGATACTTAGCACAAAAATGGGGATTACAAACTTTACTACCTACTAAACATCCTTATTCATCTATTTACAACACATTTAATCCTACAAGTGTTTCAGGATGTAAATTATGGTTAGATGCTTCTGACCCTTTCGCAAGTGGTTCTTTACCTTTAAACGGAACAACGGTTTCAACATGGGTAGATAAATCTGGAAGTGGAAATAATGCAACTTCAGCAGGAAGTTCTGTTTCAACATCTTATTTAGGTTTAGGATTTGGAGGGTCTTCAGTTTTTACAGTCAATGGATTAGCAGGAACATTAGTAAATACACCTTTTGTTGTTTTTGTAGTTGAAACATTTACTGGAAGCTCATATGGTTTTCTTTTTGGAGACGATAATGTAAATAGCGGTGGATCTTATGGATACTCTTTACATATTGGATACAGAAATACAACTGATTTAGCATTTGCAATGTATGGTAGCGATTTAGAAGATACTAATATATCAGGAACAGGAAATACACGTATATGGGCGTTTTATTTACCGTCTTCATCAAATCGTAATACAAGACGCAATGGAACAGTAGATGCTATATTTTCAAATTATAATCAGTTACAAGCATTTACTGCTCCTGTTATTGGTCGTGTTTTTGGAGGCAACTATTATAACGGATACATCTCTGAAATTTTAGTATTCAATCAAGATATTGGATTAACGAATATTCAACAAATAGAAGGTTATTTAGCTAATAAATGGAAATTACAATCTTTATTACCATCTTCACATCCTTACTATTCACTTACTTCTAATCCATTTAATCCTACAAGTATATCTGGCTGTCAATTATGGTTAGATGCTGCAGATTCTACATCAGTTACTTTAAGTTCAGGAACGAATGTAAGTGCATGGAAAGATAAGAGTGGAAATGCGAATAACATATCTCTTACAAATGGAACAGTAACGTATGTAAATTCAAATAATTTAAACTTTCAGAGTGGTGGAATTCTACAGACTTCTAACTATATAACTATCACATCAGGATTCTCATTTATATTTATTGTTTGTCAAGCAACTGCTTTATCTTATTCTTTTGGTTATGCATTAGCTTGTAGTGATATTGCTGGTGGTGATACATCTATACGATTTGTTTCTAGTACAACATCACTTGGAAACGGTAATTCAAATGATATAGGTTATCCTTCAGGTTATTTTGTGAATGGAGTACTTACTGGTGGTAGTCCAGTTTCTATTCCATCTGGATACAATATTATTGGTGTACTTGTTAATAATTCTGGTTCTACAAGAATATCTTTATCCTCTTCATTTTATGGTCGTTACTTTGTAGGTAATATTCAAGAAGTAATTATATTTAATAGTCTTACTACTTCACAACGCCAACAATTTGAAGGTTATCTCGCATGGAAATGGGGATTACAAACGAGTCTTCCTTCATCACATCCATATTACAGTGCTCCTCCTGGAATTCCTCGACCATTATACTCTCGATCATTTCAACCTGTTGATATTACTGGTTGTCAGTTGTGGTTGGATGCTTACGATCTGACAACTTTATATCAAAATACTGGTGGAACAACCAAAGTAACAGCAGCAGGTCAACAGGTTCAGTTTTGGGGTGATAAATCAGGTAATGGTCGTAATGCTACATCATCAGATACTGCAATGACATATAATACATCAGGATTAAGTGTTCCTTCTATTTACTTCAGCGGAAGTCAAACAACTGGTTTTCAATTAAGTCTTCCTGTAACTGATGTAACTTACTTTTTTGTAATAAACTTGACAATTCCTAATTCTTCTTATCCATATGTATACAATTCTCATAACGGAACATCTCATTTAAAACAGAATTGGCAATACAACAATGCATCTCAAATGGATTATAGTGGTATTTCTGGTATATCAAGTGCTACAAACCCTGCTGGATTAACGGTTATTATGACACGTCAAGATACGTCTTCTACTGGTTTATTAGCAGGATGGCAAAATGGTACATTGATGGGAACTAAAAGTATGGGTGTTACTGGTGAAACTTTTACATCATTTACACTTGGAACTGATAATGGAGGCGGAACTCTTCCTATTATAGGTTATATTTTAGAAACGATTGTCTATAACTCTGTATTATCTACTTCACAACGTCAACAAGTAGAAGCATACTTAGCATGGAAATGGAAAATAAGAGGTAGTCTTCCATCTACACATCCAGGTTATATTCTTCCATCATACTCTACAATATTTACACCTAAATCTGTTTCTGGTCTTACTTTATGGTTAGATGCGGCAGATTCTTCAAGTTTAGTAATGTCTGGATCAAACGTAACTACTTGGATAGATAAAAGCGGTAATGGTTACAATGCTACATCTACAGGAACACCTACAGTAGTATCTAATGGTATTAATAGACTTCAATCTGTAAGTTTAGCTGGAAGTTCTTATTTTACTGGACCTATATCTATTACCGGAACAAGTCTTACATGTTTTGCAGTTGCTTTAACAACTCGTAGTATGCCAAACAGTAGTAGTGATCAACGATTAGTAAGTTTAGAAAATACTACAAATGTTGATTATGGACGAACAGATGGAACAATAGCACTTTTTAATCAAGGAGGTTCAGGTTGGATAGGAACATGGAGAGTATCTGGACCTATTGCATACAATGCTATAACAACAAATGTACCATTTTTAGCAGTTAGTGAATATGATGGAACAAATGGTTATTTATGGTATAATGGTAACGCAGGAACATTAGCATCAAGTTCTTCATCAGGAACATTTGGTATTACAAAGTATGGTATTGGTACTCAAGCAAATCCAACTATAGAATACTGGAATGGTACAATTGCTGAAATAATTATTTATAACTCTGCACTTACAACATCTCAACGCCAACAAGTAGAAGGATATCTTTCATGGAAATGGGGTCTACAGAGTTCTCTGCCATCCACACATGCATTTGCTAAGATATCACCTTAATTAAGTGCTTTTTGATACAACAATTGTTAATGTAGAACCTGTAATATTATACGCAATTGTCATTCCCTGAAAGAAACTATCAAATTTAGTTACTGACTCTGCGAGATCTTTTCCAATAATATACGAAATGTAATCATACATATTACGAACTTTTCCATCTGAACATGTAGTTGGAGGAACAATGTTAAACGATAATAAAGTATAATTTGAAGGAAATCCTAGAGTTGCCCATTGAACAAACAATGGATTTAATTGACCAATATTAGGTGTAACAATCGAAGAAAGTTCAGTTCGATCATTAGTTTCCTGTTGAAGAGTTGCAGTTTGATTTGTCATCAACTGATCTAAAGTTAAAAGATAAGTAGGTCCTGTAGGACCTGTTGGTAAAGGAAAAAGAGGAATAGGACCCGTTGGTCCAGTAGCATTTATTACAACTGGAAGAAGACTTGTAGTAGGACCTGTTACTCCAGTTACGGTTATTACAGGAGGAAAAGGACCTGTAGGACCTGTTCCGCCAGAAATGTCTGTCATTTATATGTATTATACAACAACTCTTAAAGTTTAATTACTACAGAATTCTTTGCTGATTTACGTTCCGATCCAGCTGAACGACGAAGTGCTGTTTTAGCAGCTGGTTTAGGTGCTGGTGGTGGAGGAGATGTAGCAATAGGTGCTACTGGAAAGGTAGGCATTGGTGGAGGTGGAGGTGGAGCGTTTACGCCTACCTTCTTTTCTTCCTTCTGAATTTTATTTAAAATATCACCTATTCCCATACCTGTTGGTGATTTCATTTCACGAACAGGTTTGATTGGAATTGTTCTTGTTTGTGGTGGAGGAGGTGTTGATGGATTTACGCCTCCTAAGAAAGACATCAATCCTGCTAATGGATTATTGTCGTTTGAAAAAGAAGGTGCAGGTGCGGGTGCTGGAGCAGGAGGAGGAGGTGCTGATGCTGCTTGTTGACGGAACTGTTGAGTTTGTTGAGACATAGCAGTAGCCGCCATTTGACGAGCAATATCAGGATTCTGACGAAGGATTTCTTGGATGTTTGGAACAGGTGCTTTCATTGCCATCTGATTGGTTAAGTGAACCATATATACCATGAAACATGTGCGCATAGGAATACGAACAAGTGGATGCATTCTCATTTTATCACCGTATAAATCGTATAATTCTTCAAAATCTTCTTCGAGATCACCAACATTCATTTGAGCACTTTGTGAGAGACCATCTAATTGAAGACCGAACATCTTGACCATATTTACATTCTTGGACCCCCATTCAAGAGCAGACATACCAGTAATAAACCATTCAGAGAACTGTTTGATAGTGGCATCCATCGCCTTTTCCTTGCGAATGAACTCAATTTCCATTTCCATTTCGTCAAGTGGAGAGTCCATGGTAAATCGTTTGCGGATAGGAACCCCAAGTTTGTTGAGTCGTTCAAATTTACGCAAAAGTTCATACTTCTTTTTCATGATGGCATCCTCTGACATTTTAGGAGCAGATACAACAGGTTTCAAGTATGCTTCAGCATTCAAGTTTTCTACACCGTCCCAGGTCTTTGTTGTTCCTACATCTTCAGCAGAGGGAACAAGTCGGGGTGGAGGTGCTGGTTCGGAGGAGGAAGAAGGGAGGTCAGTGAAGTCAAGTGAGATACTTTCCATCTCAGGTAGTTTCGTGTCGGGTGCTGTCATTCCAGAAGCACTATTCATTAAAAGATCGGCACCAGGAACGTCCATTATGAAGATAATGTATCATCTTCTTAAAGTTAAAACGCGGGCGGATGTTCTAAAAAGTAAAGACCTTGTAAGAAACTATCTGCTAAATCATCTTTCTTCTTGTGCGATCGAAAAAACTCCATATTGCAGGGTGGACACAGAACCTCACAATGTTTAATTCCTGTTTTCTTGCGTCCTCGGTATGTTGTTGTTGCGTCTTCTACCATCGTTATGTTATCCAGTTTGTGAATGGCGGATACTCCCTTTGTTCTGAATCCACGACACGCAAAATACATATGTAACATTGCTTGGACTGCAAACATTCGTCTATCCAACTGATTTTCAAAAATAATCAAGTGTGAATCTTTCCACCAATCAGATCGTTTGTCTAAACAATTCACAATATCACCTACCAAATCAAGAACCCCTCCACCTGGAGCTCTTGCGTTTCCCTTGAATTTGGTCCATCCACTCTTATTCATTTCCGCCCAAATACGACCTACCAAATCTTTCTTGGTTTTTCCTTCAATTTTATACGGATTGCCTAATTCCTGTAGTTCAGGAATAGACTTTTTAGAAAGAGCACTTTTGGTCATCGTTAAACTTCTTGGTCTATGACGAGAACATGCTTGTACCCCTTCTCCTGTCTGTATCCACATCGCAGGTTTTTTACACTTGAAACAAGATGTCCGTGTATGACCGTTCTTTTCTGCTACTACATCGATAACATCCCATGCCGTAATTCGCATATCTGTTCTGGTCATACCTTCCAGAACACATACCGCTAGATTTCTGAGTCCTATATCAAAACTTACAAGTTTCATTTAGCTCGCTGCTTGAACAAGAGATAATAAAACTGGTTTTTTGTCGCTCTTATTAAATGGTATTCCTTTAGCAGTAAGTAGATCACGAAGTTGTGCTACAGTCTTTCCTGAAAAGTCAGAAATATCTTCACCAATAACTCCAGTTTCTTCTTCGTCTTCATGTTCTGGTTCTTCGTGAACAGAAACACGGTCGTCAACCACCTGCTGTTGAGATTCTGGAGCAACTTCTGCTTCTGCTTCGATTTCTTCTTCTACAGGAGGATGACTCATAAAAGAAGGAGGAGGGGTGGTGATGGCAATGGCAAGGGCATTAATTGCCTGTGACATGCGTGATTGTTGAATATATAACCAAGCAACGAGACCTGTGAGAACTAAAACAATTCCTGCAATTAACGCTACAATTCCATGAAAGAACTCCATTTACTTTATACTCCTTTGTTTTAATCTTTAAAAATCCGCATCAAACTGAATAGTCATTTCTTCTTTCTTGGCGGCGACCCCAGCCTTTGAATAATCTGATACTTTGCGTTCAAAGAAGTTTCCCTTACCTTCCAACGATATCATATCCATAAAATCAAATGGATTTTGTGCTCCGTATATTTTTGGAATACCGAGTTGAACAGCAAGACGATCCGCTACAAATTGAATGTATTGAGTCATCAATTTTGCGTTCATACCAATCAATGTACATGGTAAAGATTCACAGATGAATTCGCATTCGATGGCAACTGCACTTTCGATAATTTCCTTGATTTTCGAAGCAGGAATACCTTGTTGTCCGTGATACATTTCAACGGCAAAAACAGTATGTAAAGATTCATCACGAGAGATGAGTTCGTTTGAGAAGGTAAGACCAGGTAAGAGACCGCGTTTCTTCAACCAGTAAATTGCACAGAAAGCACCACTGAAGAATATACCTTCAACACACGCAAATGCTACTAAACGAGTAGAAAAGTCTTCGGAACTATCTATCCATTTCATTGCCCATTCACCTTTTTGTTTGATACATGGAATGGTATCAAGAGCACGGAAATAGTGTAATTGTTCGTTCTTGTCTTTGACGTATTTGTCGATTAATAACGAGTATGTTTCGGAATGTATACCTTCCATTGCGTTTTGGAAGGCGTAGAAGAGACGAGCAGGAGGACTTTCAGTATCGCGTTGAAATCGCGTTGCCAAATTTTCTTGGACAATTCCGTCGGCTCCGGCAAAGAATGCCAAGACCTGTTTAATAAACTTTTGTTCATTTTCATTCAAAGACTCCCAATCGGTCTCATCCTTAGAAAAGTCAATTTCTTCTGGTGTCCAGAAGGAGGCGACTGCCTGTTTATACAGTTGATAGATCTTGGTCTCAGTATTCTTGATTGGAAATAACGTGTATCGCTCACCGGGGGTTGCCATTCTTTACTATCTATACTACGTAGAAAGTAGTTAAATCATTCTCGTATCATAAAAACAATACGATGAGTGTCTATTCATCCACAGATCAAATCAATTTATTAAAGAACATTTTTACACCTGAGTTCCAGTTTGGGGCGGGAGGATACTTTCAACCAACTGTAAAAACTTACCTTCCAGGTAACGTAGAAATAGGTGACCCTACTACAAGTTATACTTTGCGTTTGAACGGGAATGCGTTGGCAACAGATTTATCAATAGCAGCATGGTCAACGTATCCTGCCACCACCAATTTAGGTATGACTTCAAATAGTATTTTGAACTTAAGTTCTATTCAACTTGTAGGTGGTAACTCAATAACAACAAATGTAGGAACTATCAACAACATTTCTGGAATAAAAACGATTAATGGATATCCATTCACTTTATCCAGTGCTTTAACCTTTGGTTCTGATAAAGTCATTATCGGTTCAGGAGCAGGACTAAACATTTCAGGTTCAGATATTATTGCCTTAGGATTGAGTGCTGGTTACGGAAATCAAGGAACAGGTTTAGTGGCAATTGGAGCATTGGCAGGAGCAGGAACAAACATATGTGGTCATACAGTTGCTATTGGTTCAGGAGCAGGATTAAGTAATAGTGCATCTGGAAGTGTATTTATTGGTTATACTTCCGGAACATCAAACATCGGTAATAATTCGGTTATGATTGGAAATACAGCAGGATACGGAAATAAAGGAAAAGGCCTTATTGCCATAGGGTGTAATGCTGGATTTTCCAATTTAAGTAGTGAAGTTATAGCACTTGGTACTAATGCTTGTGCAAACAACAGCGGTCAAACCGTCATAGGAATAGGATACCAAGCAGGACGATTAAATACTGCAAGTAATGTTATTGCGTTAGGAAATCAGGCAGGATACAGCAATTCTGCTTCAGGATGTATTTATTTAGGGAACAACTCAAATAATACATATGTTCCTACTGTAAATAGTAATACTTTCTTTGTTTATTCTGCACAGGCAAATACACCATTCTTACAGGGTGATATGAATTCAAATAGTTTGGGAATTGGAACAGCACCTGTTTCTGGTTTTGGTTTAGCATTACCAGGATCTATTCAAAGTACATTAAATTTAAGTAGTGTAACAACCTCTCCACTCGTTCTTAATTCAACAAACGCGTCTACACGGTTTTTCATATCAAATACTCTGAACATCTCATTTGCTACAGGTTCTCCTACAGGAGCACATTGGATAGTCACAAACATTTCAACAAACAGTTTCAATGCCTCTATTTGCGGTGGAACTGTTTTTGGTGGGTTAAATGTTTCTTTAGCAGGAACTTCCAGTAATGTAGCAAGATCGGTTACTTTTGTAAATGCCGGAAGTGGTAATTTTTACGCTTTTTAACTTTTTGCGTTCCATTTCAAATTAAGATATCCTTCTATTGATTTAATTTCTTGTGAATTAAGTTGATAATTAAATATTAGAATTTCATAGACATAACCTATATAATAATCATTTTGTGATCCTTGATTTCCTGCAGCTTGACCACCTAAACTTGTAGTACTAGAACCTGAAGGCCAAGGTAAACCACCTGGATATATAGTATAACCATTTATTCCAATATTTGTACTAGTTGGATTACTGTATCCTACTAATACATTTATCTTATTCGGTATTAAAGAATATACAGGTGTTTGTGCATAAAAATCCTGAAGCCATGCTACATAAGAAACACAAAAAGCACCACTACTACCTTCGCCAATTGCGATTGATCTGTAATAATCAGAACCAGATAATAATGCAGAATGATAAGCACCTGCTGTTTTAAAAACTATAAATACTGTTTCATAACTAGGTGTTGCTGTGTAATTTGTAGAATACAATGAGTTATTAAAGTATAAGGCATTTTCTGTTGTCAAGTAAGCTGCTTGTGTATATCCAGATGCTGCTACAGCATCATTCGTAGAACCATTAGTTCCTTGATTTTTCCATTTTGAAACAGATGCTGCAAAGTTTATAGTAAAACTTGCTACTCCGTAACCTGCACCTGTAGAACTCGTAACAAAATCTTGAACACTTGCATTATTATATATAACATCATTCGATGAACCAGCATATAAAAAGTTCATAAAAGTAGTTGAATAACGTGCACCTATTGCATTAGCAGAGAGAGTTCCATTTGTTACACTAAAATTTATAGAAACAATTTTACAGTATGTGTTATCAGTTACATATGCATACCATTTAGATGAACTGCCTGATGGTGCTAAAAATCCAGGATAGTTTACTCCTCCTATATAAGCTCCATTCATAATACATGTTCCACCTACCAATTGACTAAGTGAACTTATACTTCCGTTCATAGTAAGAGCTTGAGAATTAGTAGTAAGATAAACATTCAATGAACCAGAACCAGATGTTCCAGATGTTACAAGAGAATTAGGAACTGATGCATCATACCATACTACTGGTGAATAATTAGCAGTACCTGATTTAACATTTGCTGGAAAATAATAACTAAATGGTAATGTACTTGTAAGACTTCCTTGTAAACCCCATTTCCATGCTAAATATCCTTCCACTGATTCACGTTGTAAAGGAGAAAGACCGCCAGTGTAAATAAGAATTTCTGATAAATATCCAGTAAAAGGTTCACTTTGACCACCTGCATAATTTCCAATTCCATATGCTGTAATCCCAAATATTCCTCCTGAAGGTACTGATGTTAATAAACTGCCGTTTTTGTATAAATATGTTTTATAACCATCATTTATATTTGTACCAATTGTAGGAGCACCTCCACAATTAACACCGTATGCGTATATACCAGTTGCTCTGTAACTATCAAATATATAGTAAGGTGTGTTATATCGTTGATAAAAAGGAAGGAAATATAATGGACTATCATAATCAGCACTTCCTGGAACAGATAAACTTACAATACGTGAATTCACTGATGTAGGTTGTGTCATTTTTATAACTATAAAAACACTGATACCATTATTACTAATATTTACGCTTCCTCGGAACCAAGAACTTCCGTTGAAATAAATAGATGGATATCCTGTGTTCATACCATTTGTTTTATATATTGGAGTTCCAGTTGCTGTTCCATGATTTCCAGTTCCACTCTTATCCTTCCATGATGTTATTGTAGAACCATCAGAAGGAACTGTTCCATCTCCATTAGGATCTACACTATCTAACCATAACTTACAACCAGGTATTGAAGTTGGATCAAACGCAGTTACTAAATTTGTAGAAGTGGTTTCTGTTGCATTACCGTCATTGGCATTCACAATAATTCCAGTATATAATGTATCAGCTACTCCATTTGTCCATGTAACTGTTGAACCGTTCACAGAAGGAACTAAAACACTTGTACTGTCTGTTAATGCTGTAAAAGAAGGTTGTCCAACTGTTGTAGTTACATTTGCTACTATAGTATTTGAAGTTGTACGATTATAATTCTGTGAAATAATAGGTACTTCGAATGTATTTAGATTTGTTGTTGCTGAACTAATTGAAGTATTTGTTCCGTCAGTAGCAGTAACATAGATAGCAAAACTTGTTGGAGCAGGTGAACCACCAACATTTAAATTACTATATATAAGAGTTTTAGACCCTGTTACCGTTTTTAAAAGTGAAGTACCGTTATATACATAAAATGTTATTCCACTTACAGATGTTGTATTATCTCCATAAGTCCATGAAATAGTTATTGTGCTTCCAATAGCAGTTATAGATGGTGTTCCTGGGGTATATAAAGCAGTCGAAGTAACAGTAGATGAAGTACTTGTAGCTGAACCGTAAGAAGCTTGTATTGCGAAACTATAAGTTGTTCCTGATACAACACCTGAATATACGATTTGTGATGTAGTTTGAGACACTAATGTAAGATCACTTGAAATATTTACACCTGAAATTATAGCGGGAGATGGGACAGATCCTATATAAACTGTAGCATTTCCAGCATAAATAACAACAGATGAAATAGTAGGAGTAGATATAGGTGTTGTAATATTTGTTGGATAACCGATTCCCCACTTGTATTCTAAATATTTTTCTATTTCCTGTCTTTGTGAACTTGTAATTGAACTTGTATAGATAATTAGTTCTTTAATATATCCAATAAAATAACGGCTAAAAAAAGAAGAAGACATTGTAACATAAGTATTACCACTGTATACTCCAGCATTTAAACCATCAACGATGTTAAAACCACTAGGAATAACAAAATTTGGTCGAGTATTAATTAATGTTCCATTTACATAGTAACCATTTCCGTTTACAAAATCATTAATATTATCATTATTTAGTCTATTTAGAAATCCTCTTATAGAAAAATCACCACCACTTAATCCTGGAAACGCTACAATCATATTAAAAGTAGATGGATCAGTAACTTGATATACTACGAAAACAGTTGTATTTGCAGTTATGTTTATAGTATTTGCTGTTGTTGCTATTGCTCCTGATGGAAAATTTAAATACGAAGATCCTTGATTTAAAACACATGTAACAGTTTGACCTGTTATAGACATGTTGTTCGCAGTTCCACTTTTATCAACCCAAGTAGTTATAGAAGTGTTATTGTAAGGTAATATACCGTTAGCATTAGGATCAGCAGCATCTACCCATAATTTACATCCAGGTACATTTGTTGGATTATCAGTATACGATAATGGTGGTGAGTTATAGTATGGATGATTATTAGGAAGACTTCCTTGTAATCCCCATTTCCATGCTAAATAACCTTCCACTTGTTGGCGTTGAGTTGTTGTTAATGTAGTGTTGTAAATCAATATTTCGTTAAGATCACCCCATGGTTGTCCTCCACCTCCATATGGATAATTACCAAGACCGTAATATGTATCAGATAAAGATGTAGTAGCATATGCTACTGAACTTAAATTTAAGTCTCCATTTTTAGAACCACTAAATAAACCTGATTTACTAATATTTACAAAAAACAACATTCTTTGTGTTCCATCATTTGTGTAAGAATCAAATTGTTGAAATGCAGTTCCTGTTGCTGTTATATAAGAACCTATTTGAGTTCCATTTGGATTCATAATAATGTGGTGATCATTAGCATAACCTCTTATTAATGTTCTCCAACTTCCATTATTTCCTAAAGGTTTTCCTACAAATACAATAGTTCCACCAGATGTTGCATAGTTATGAGGAACATTTAAATAAAGAGTACTACTTGTATTTTTAAACGATACAGTATTATTTGCGTAAGTAACTGAACTACCATTTGTTGCGTTGTTTCCATTACCTGATTTATCAGTCCATTGAGTTACATTTGTTGTTCCTGTAACAGTTGTTGGATCCGCAGCATCTAACCATAATTGACATCCAGGAATAGTATTAGGAACAAAAGAAAAGGTATATGATGTTGGTGGTACATTATAAAATGGATGACCTGATGGAAGATTTCTCTGTAGACCCCATTTCCATGCGAGATAACCTTCAGTTTGTTGTCGTTGAGAAGTTGTAAGTGCTGAACTGTATATTAACACTTCGTAAACATTTGCATATAAAGCACCCCATAAAACACCAGGAGTTCCTCCAATAATAGCACCTGCCCAACTAGATAATGGTACACTACTTTGACTTCCACTTGCACCAATAGATCCACTTAAAAATGAGTATTTATATGAAGTAGATGTAGAATACATGAAACAACTTAACGTCGGAGGTTCTCCTGAAGTATATGCTGGAAGTGACGTATCTAAATCGTTTCCGTAGAAAGTAAATCTCCACCCTGATGGAGAACCATAAGGTTCATATCCAATAAGTAAATTCTGATTTGTTGCTTGTGCACTTCCACGAAATATAAAATTTTCATTATTGTTAACTCTTTGTGAAATGAGAAAAATTGTAAATGATGAGTTTATTATTGAATTTTTAATAGTATCTGGAATAGTAAATTGTTGAGAACTTCCAAGAAATTGAACTGCTTTTAATGAAGATGAATACGGTGGATTGTTTGCACCTGAACTTAGTAATGATATACCACTTCCACTTTTATCAACCCATGCAGATAAACCAGAACCATCTGAAGGAACTATTCCATTTCCATTAGGATCAGCACCATCTAACCAAAGCACGCAATTTGTTAGTGGAGGACTCGTGGGAATATAAGGAACTGTAGATGCAATAGACACATTACCATTAGAATCAGTTGCAGTAATTACAATATCGTATGTTGTTCCTACAGTTCCAGTAAATGATGAAGTTGTAGTTGTTAATCCAGAAACGACAGCGTATGATATTGTTTGACAAGCATTATAAAATGTAAATTTTATTCCGTTTAATAATCCAGAATAATTCCAATTTACTGTTACTGTGGTTCCACTTGCCGTTACAGTTTGTAAAGTTGGTGTATATAGAGTAGTAATATTTGAATTACTTGAACTTGTAGCGTTTGTTCCAGTTGCTGTTACTGTAAAACTATAATTTGTGTTTTGAACTGCTCCTGAAAATACAAATAAATTATTATTAGTTGATACTGAAGTTAGACCAGTAGGAGTAGAACAAGTTAATGTAATTCCTGCTGAAGGTGCAGCACAACTGACGTTTATGTTTCCTCCATTTTGGAGTATAGAATTTATAGTTGGAGCAGATATTGATGTTACAGATGTAGTTGTAGAAGAACTTATAGTGCTTCCATAATTATCAGTCGTAACCACATAAAATGAATAACTTCCTATTGTAATAGGAGGTGTCGTATAAACGTATTTATTGTTTCCTCCGACAGTAGTAGTAGGAGGTGAAAAAGGTATAGTTGTGTAAAGTGTAGATGAACTATCATAAACTTTAAAATTAGAGATATTTGTTGAACTAGAAGGATAAGTAAATGTAATGTAAAAATTACTACCAATAGCATTTGGTGTACTGACTGTAGCAGCTGTTGTTAAATCTGTAACAACTACAGTAGAAGAAGGAATACTTGTATGTGATGGACTAACTGCAACTACATAGTTACTATAGGTTGTTCCAGAAGTTTGATTATATGTATATGTTGTAGTTGGATGATTTACAGAACCATTAGAATACCCATTTACCCAAATTGCGTAAGAAATTGGTGTAACAAGCGAAGAAGCAGGATAAGACCAATTTACTGTAATAGTAGATGTTCCGTTTGCAGTAGCAGTAACATTCGTTGGTGTATTAATAGTTGTAAAATTTGAAGAATTAATTGAAGTAGAACTAGTTCCAGTTGAACTAATCGTGAAAAAATATTGTTTATCTGCAGAAGCACCTGTAAAAGTAAATTGTGGATTTGTTAATGTTAATCCAGTAGGAGTGTTTATAGATAGAGTTCCGTATACAGTAGATGCACAAGTAACAGTTATTGTTGATCCAGATTGTACTATAGAAGTTATAACTGGTGTAGAAGTAGGTGTAACATTGAAAACAGATGTAATGTTTGAAGCGACATTATTTGAAAAAGATTGAACCTGTATACTTTCCTGTGTTCCAACTGTTCCAGTATATTTACAAGTTGTTACATTTCCAACATTATTTGATCCCGTTGATGTGTATACATAATATGTAGTGGCATTTGTTACAGTGTTCCAACTTACTGTTATTGTAGTTCCAGATGCACTTGCAATCAATCCTGTTGGTGCTGCCAACGGCGTTACATTACTTGTAAGAGATGGAGCATAAATAGTGTAAGGAATAGAAATTGTATCTTGGGTAACATTTGATCCGTCCGATGATCTTATAAATTTTCGTGTAAAGTTAGAATTACTTGAAAAACTAGAAGATACGGTAAAAATATAATTTGAGCCAATTGATGCGTTATTGAAAGTAACAGTTTTAGTACCCGCAGTAATACTGTTTGAACTAAATGTTCCATCTGAACTTTGCACTGAATAAGTACAACTTCCTTTATCAGAATCATTCCAATTTACCGTAATTGAACCTCCACTCGCAGTTACTGAAGAAATGGAAGGTGGTTTTACGTAAAAAGGAAAACTGCTAGAAATAGTATTAGAAATATACGTTTTTTGACTGTAAAATTCAGCATAATAATTACCTGCTGTTCCAGATGATATTGGTGGAGGATTTACATTTCCAGAATATTGAACAACAACATTTGATGAAGAACCTCCTGTTGTGTTTAAATTAGTTCCATCAGGATAGTGAGACCATTGATCTGTAGAAATAACATTTGAAACAGTAGCAGCATATACTCCGTTCACAAGACTACATGAAGCAGTTATAGCATTGCTAAGTGTTGGAAACCCATATACATTAATAGATGATGATGCCGGACTTGTTAAAGTTCCGTATCCTGCTGAAACTGTAAAACTGTAATTTCCGGAGTTTGGAAAATTTGTTAAACTAGCAGTTTTTCCATTTCTTATTAAAGTAGTTCCTGATGGAATTGGACTTATTGTAAATGCTATAACATTTGTATTTGCTTCATCCCAAGTAAAGTAAACAGTACTTGAAGTAGACATAACAGCACTAAAATTTGTAGGAGCAGGAACTGGAACTGAAACTGAACCAGTTGTTCCTGCTGAACTTGTATCTCCGTTAGCATCGGTTGCAACTACTGAAAATGTGTATGTTCCAGGAGGAACATTTGTATATGTAGCAGTTATAGAAGAACTAGGAGCAGGATCTGTTAAACCAGTAGGTGAAGAAGTTATAGTATATGAATTAGCATATGTTATAGCAGGCCATGTAACTGTTATACTTGAATCTGTTTTTGTTGCTGTAGGAGCAGGAGTTGCTAAAACATATATAGTTGCTGAGTTTACAGTTGCTGATTTAAAACTACTTGTATTTGAGGCAACTAATGTAAAGTTACAGGAGCCAAAAGCATTACCTGTATTACTACTATAAGTTGTAGAAGTTGTAGTATAATTGCTACCATTTCCTATATTTGAAATTAAAAATGAACATCCACTAGTAACTTCTGACCAAGAGAAATTAATTATAGAACCAGTGCTACTTACAACAAAATTTGTAGGTTTAGCAACAACAATTACTCCATTACTAGATGAATAAGAACTAGTTGATCCTCCTGGTAAAGATGAACGTATAAAAAAAGAATAAGAACCAGCAGCAAGATTAGGAATTGTAGTTGATGTTGTTCCAGAAGCAGCTGAAATATAATTATATGGTGGAGATATTCCATAGCAAATATCAAATGAAGATCCTTGTGTAGATTCTGTCCAGTTTAAAGTAGCAGTTGAATCAAGTGTTGTTACTGTAAAGTTTTGCGGTCCTGCTAATGTTACAGTTCCTGTAATAGATGCTGATGTAGATGGTATTGATTGTGAAATAGAAGTAACATAAAATGTGTATGTTCCTAATGGAATACTTGCTAAAGAATATGTTGTTGCTGTAACACCAGTTGTTGTATTATTAAACGTATTTGAAACATTAAAAGTAGCACCAGGAGTACTGTTATTCCAGTTAACAGTAACTGTAGAACCGTAAGTAGAAGTAGTTAAATTGTAAGGGGGTGTAGTAGTTACATTGACAGTAATATTACAAGTTGTGCTATAAATACCAGAGTATATTGATGTAATATGAAATATTTGTGATCCTACAGCTACAGTTGGAAATGTGGCAGTATTTGTATTTACAGTTTGAACAGATGTTGTTCCGTCTCCAGAAACAGTATATGAATAACCATTTCCTACTGGACTTGTCCAATTTAAATTAACAGATAACCCTGTAACAGTAGCAGTTACACCTGCTGGCTGTGTAGGAGCTACTTGAATATTAGCAACTGAACTATAAGTTGATAATCCACAAAGAGTTGAAATAACTTGAAAACTATAATTACCTGGTGTAGATACTGTATACGCATAGGGACTCGTAACATTTGATGCAATAATACCACCTCCGTAACTAATACTTGCTATACTATTAGCAGTTGTTCCTGTCCAAGTTAAAGTAATATTAGTTTGCACTGCAGTAATCGTAACAGTTGGACTAGCAGGTTGAAGTATATTTACAGTATAAGCAGTACTGGTTTGTCCTAAAATACCATTTGAACGACATGCAGCAGTGAAAATCAAAGGAGTTGTAGATCCTGGACTAAATGTTGTTCCTGTTGGATAAGGAATTAAAGCTGTATTCACTGTATCAACTCCAACATATGAAGTGTTGTTACTACATTTAACATAGTAATCAGTTATTCCAGGAATAAGAGCACCTAATGATTGAGCACTTGAAGCAGTAATATAGATATAACTCTGATCATAATAACCGTTAGTAATAGTTGCAGATTGTGGAGGAACCGTAAGTGTAACGGAAGGTGTAGGTCCGGTCCAAGTTATAGTTGTACCTTGACCATTGGTTAAAGTTATACTATTAAACGTATAAGTAGTACTTCTAATTCCTCCATTATAAACTATAGTTGTCTGTGCATTACTTGTAGGAGATGTAACTAAAGTTAAACCAGCAGGTGTTGCTACGTTCCAAGTTCCACCAGTAGTAGAATAAAGATTTAAAGTTATATTGTTATTTGCATAGTCTCCTGCTGCTCCTATATAACTTGATGTTACATTTACTATTGATCCCGGTGGTGTTGATTCAAACCCAGCATATCCTGGACGCACATTGGCGAACGGATGAGATGGAGGTAAAGAGAACGATGCCATTGTTATCTCACATTAGTAGTTTTTTAATTTTAATTAAACCATTTCCAATAAAGATAACCTTCAATTGATTTACGTTCACTATCTGTTAAGTTTCGTGAATAAGTTATCATTTCGTGAAGATGAAATGATTTAGATATAGTATCTCCAGAACAATCTCCTATTACCCATGGTGTTGGTGCTATATTATTAGTTACATTTGATGTACTAGATAATGTGTTAGCAAAGACCATGTTTCCATTAAGTATATTCCCACTTGAATTAGCAAATAACTCAAAAGTAGTTCCGCAAATTGTTGAATAGTTTCCGACTGTTAAATTGGTTATACCTGTTCCTGCAAATACATATGGAGAATAAACAGAAGTGCTTCCATTACCTGCGTAAAATGCAAAAGAATTGCCTGCCGTAGCAGTAGTTGCAGTAGTTAATTGTCCTGTTGAAATTAACATGTAAGAAAGATTTGGAACAGATGCTACAATAAACGAAGAAAATTGAGTTCCTGATGCTCCACTATTATATAAACTTTTCATTGAAGTTCCAGGACCGAAATATACAGAAGGTCTTGATGCTAATCCGAAGTTCGATAATAATGGTAAGACTACAGAGTTTGGTAAAAAGTTATTTATAACAGGAGATTTATCTGTCCATCCAACTACATTACAACCGATATTAGATATGGTATAGGAGTCGTCTGCGTCTATCCATAAAGTAAGAGATGATATATCTGTAGGAAAGGAAATCTCATTTATATCCGTTAAAGTTTGAAGGGTGGGTGCTGATAAATAATAAGGATGAGTAGTAGGAAGATTTGATTCAATACCCCATTTCCATGCTAAATATCCTTCCATAATTTGACGAAATGGTGTTTCAAGATAGGAATTATAAATACATAACTCTCCTAAATTGAAATTTGCTCCATATCCAGAATCGTTTCCTATATAAAATACATTGTTTGTGGATGTATTGTTATATGTTATTGAACCTTGTGTAGTTGATAAAAGCGTGTTTCCGTTACATGAAAGATAGACCATATTTCCACCATACCAAGCCCAATAAACTATAGTAGGAGATGAAGATGTTAAACTTAGAGTAGGTCCATAAAAACCAGAATTTGATGGATTATACGTTTGTAGAGGACTGTTTGCGTTTGTTGGACTATTGAAACCAAGAGCAGGACTATTATTGCTCCATGAAAATAATGCAAGTTTACTACTTTGATACTGTGAAGGTGTAAAGACTATTGAAATAGCACTTCCTTGTGGTGGAACATTTAAAGTTTTATAGATAAAAGGATTTGATGAAGAAGTAATTGGATTATTACGATTTCCAGCAAAGTAAAGTGAAGGTAAAGTTCCGATACTTGATAAAGTTAGAATACTTGTATTACCACCAATTGTAAAAAGACTTGATGAAGCTTTATCGCTTATACTTGTAATGATATTACCACTTTTTGTATATTGCGTAGTATCTGCCATATCCAACCATAAAAGAAGACCCGTGTATATATTAGGAGCAATGTTTTGAGGAACAACTTGTTCTCCTGAAGGTGGAAAACTTTTGTAAGGATGACCGATTGGAAGAAAGTTTACTAAGTTCCATTTCCATGCTAAGTATCCTTCAATTTCTTGTCGTTCAGTTGTTGAAATAGCACGATTATAAGTAATAATTTCGTTCACATGAAAGTTAGAAGATGTAAAAACAGAATATTGATTGGTTGATGTTCCTAGAACATAAGGTGTATTTGTTATGGTATTTTTTAGAGCTTTAATACGATTATCTAAGTTTGCATTAAAGTTATAATTTCCTGTTATACTATTTGTTATTCCATCGCAAATAGCAATTGAAACATTAGGAAGAGTATAAGCAGTAATATTTACGCTCCAATACGTATCTCCGTAAGCGTATTGATAAGGAGAATAAACTGTTCCATTTGATTGTGCTAATCCAAAAGCACTTCCTGAAACATCATTTCCTACGGAAAATCGCATGGTTGAACTAATTTGAGGACATTGATAGAGCATGATCATTGTTTTAGAAGAGCTTGGTGGTGATACATAGTATGGATGACTTGTAGGAAGATTTGTTTGTAATCCCCATTTCCATGCGAGATAACCTTCGATTTGTTGGCGTTGTGAAGTAGAAATCGAATAATTGTAATGTATAATTTCTCCAATAATAGCATTATCTCCGGTTACAGTATCCCAACGACCGCTAAACCATATTGGTGTCACTATGGTAGAATTTCCAACCGGAGTAATTGTTGTAGTTGATCTAGGTGTTCCATTAATACAGTAATTAGTTGCTTGAGTTCCTCCTCCATATCCAATAGAAAATATACACCACTGGTTCGTAGGAATAACTTGTGTTCCGAGAGGGAGAACAGAGTCGTTAAAAGTAGGATATCCAATAAAATTATAGAGACCATAATTGAATGAAGCAACATATCCATTATATCCAGTTGATCCAGCACAATAAAACCAACTTGGAGTTTTAATAACAAAAAATATAGTTGCATACGCCGTCCAAGAAAAAATAGGAATAGTCATGACTTGACTATTTGTCGCAATTACACTCAAGTTATTTTGTGTTGACTTTGTGATTGTTCCTGTTGTTAAAGGTGATTGAGTAGCAATATAACCATTTCCAGATTTATCGGCCCATGATACTACACGCGTACCTGACATACCGATAGTAGAAGAATCAGCACCGTCTAACCATAACTGACAACCAGGTATACTAGTAGGAAGAACTGATGAAACAAAACCTGAATTGTAAATAGACTGCATCTGTGCTCCATTTTGAAAATAGATAGAGGGTTGATTCAATGTTGTAGTAGACACAATTGGATAAATGTTAATAGGATTATTTTTGTATGGATGATTTACTGGAAGATTTCCAACTAATCCCCATTTCCATGCAAGATATCCTTCTATTTGTTGTCGTTGTGAAGTAGATATCGAATAATTGTAATGTATAATTTCTCCTACTTGAAGATTTCCATATATACTACCATTCCATCCATTTATTATAAATGGACCTGTTTGAGAACCTGATACAGGTGTTACTGGATTTGCATTATATGGTGTTCCGTTAATACCGTAGTTAGTAAGATAAGAACCATTATTGTAACCAATTGTAAAAATAAACCATTGATTTGCTGGTGCTACTGGTGTAGGAGTTCCTCCTGATGTATAATTGGGATCTCTTGTAGAAAGATTTGGATTCGTTCTATAAATTAAATCCCAGTTTCCTGTAAAAACAAGTGCTAACGGATTAGTTCCAGTTCCTAATCCCATCAACATTTTTCCTAAATCATGTTTACAAACAATAATCATAGTAAAAGCGTATTGCCAAGTAAAATTAGGAATTGACATACGAACATTAGGTAAGTAAATAGTTGAATTACCGTTTTGAGATTGAAGTGTTACAGCAGTATCTACAGGAGTTGCACTAAAATTATTACCGCTTTTATCATTCCAACTAGTGACAGATGTTCCAGACTTAACAATTGTAGAAGAATCTGCTGCATCTAACCACAAATAAAGTCCAGAAACAGATTTAGGAGTAAAAATAGGTGTAGGTGATGTAATGATTGGAAATGAGTTATAATATGGATGACTTGTAGGAAGATTTCCTTGTAATCCCCATTTCCATGCTAAATAACCTTCAATCTGCTGTCTTTCTGTTGTTGAAAGAACTCTGTTAAATACTAATATTTCAGATGTATTTGTATATGAAGTTGCACCTGTAACAATTGTTCCATGATATTCACCACCTAAAGAAAAACCTGGACATCCTGAACTTCGTGTATAAGAAGATACTTGTACTGATCCTGTATTACCGTTTACATATGAATTTAAAGTTCCTGTACCTGTTTCAGTATAAGACATCAATCGTAATGGATATTTATCTGAACTTGTTGATGTGCTATAATCATTGACGTAATTTTGATAAATACCTCCATAAAATCTTGATTTAGGAAAATCTGCATCAATATATAAACCAAATCCAGTTGTACTTGTCCAACTCCAATCACTTGGAGAAACAGGAGAAGCAGCAAAAACAGTTTGATTAGTATAACTTAATTGCGATAATGCTACTATGAAAAATGTATACTGTGTTAAATCTACTGTTGATGTAGAATTTGAATATGTCATATAAGAACCATTCTGATATATAGAACTTCTTCCTTCGTATGTTGAATACGTTGTTGTTCCAGAACCAACCGTTAAGTTTCTAGAATTTCCTGATTTATCTCCCCAAACTGATATAGATGTATTATTAGCCGGAGGAGCAGTTCCATTTCCGTTAGGATCAGTAGCATCTAACCATAACTGACATCCAGGAATATTTGTAGGTAAAAAACTTGTTGTAAAATCTGTTACAAGATTATTTCCTTTTCCCGATTTATCAGTCCAAGTAGTAACGTTTGATGTTGATGTTGTTGTTATAGTTGTTAAATCTCCTGCGTCCATCCATAAAGAAAGTCCAGATAGACGAGACGGATTAAACCTCTCTTCATTCAGAACCTTGGACATCCCTGTTATGTAATCATTGTAAATTTTACATCGCGTTCATAACTTTTTGAATAGATACCACCGATACTCCCGAATGAACCGAAAACTCTTTCAAGAATCGTCTCATTTCTACCTTGTTTTTTCCCGTCGATAACACTTTTGATATGAGTCCTGCTACCATAACTTTTGGCGTATGTTCAAGTTCTTCGTCTGGAGACTTAAACACATCATTGATCGCATCCAATATCTCTGTTCGTTGTTGTTCGTTCACCGACAAACCGTTCATCATACGGTCCGCCAACGAAAGTTGAGTTTTTAGTAAGGGATTCTCTTCTGCTTGAATACCGAATTGCTGAATTGCCTTGGACAATGAGCGAGTTGATACATCAAATATTGACGCTATTTCTTCGTGTGTTCGTGATACTCCAAATCGACGACACGCCACAAAGAACACTGCTCCCATTAAAGCACGACGCGTTTCCCCTCGAAGTTTAAGAGCATCTTCTTGTGAGCGAAACAATGCACATGCTTCTTGAAGGATGGCCTTTGTAAATCCATGGCGATACGAATACTGATTCAGTATTTCCATTGCCGATAACCATGACCGTTCGGAATGGGATGCGAGAGACCATGCCGAAAGTCTTTGAATATTTTTGAAAGCGGGTGAGTTCACTTTCTTGTTCATCATCATTGATCCGTAAGATGAGTCTGGTAGTAATGAATTGATTGATAAACCTACACGCGTAGGATCTTCATGTCTGTCTTCTGCTCCGTAGTATCTCCATTCTGCTCCTTCGTCGATTACTTGTTCAAATATTATTCCACAGCAAGTGCATACACGCTGACCTTCTTCCACAATCAGTTGCTTTTCTGGATGATCGCACATTTCTTGCCTATCTTCTATTCGCAAACATATGAGTCCATTTTTAACGATTTACAGACGACTCTGTAAATAGTTCATTGCTGAATCATCGTACACAAACGGACGATAATCTGCTCCTGTTTTTGGAGGCGCCCTTAATCGTGGTTGTTGATTTTGCGGTTTAATCCAGGAAATGACTAGAGTTAAACTGTTACTGACCCATACTTGAAATCCTTGTTCCAATAAAGCATCCCGAACATATTCGACTGCTTCTCGATGATCGTAAAGAGGATATCCAAATACAAAAGAGGGAACATCGTAGGCAAAGTAAGGTGCTTGGGGGTTTTGGATCGCGTACAGTTTAAGTTGAGAACACAGATTAGACAAAACTGGACGCATGGCTTGCATTTTAGAACTCTTGCGTTCCTCTTCCTGCTTCCATAAATCTTTTGCGCGAAGCATTTTACTACTTATATCAAAGAACATATAATGAACATTCTAGCGTTAAATGGTGGTGGCATGCGTGGTGCTCTTCAAGTAGGTGCACTTAAAGAAATAGCACAAGAATCGGCTATATCGTTAGTGGAAAGATTTTCAGGGGGCATCTACGGATACTCTATTGGTGCGTTAATCGCTACATTAATAGCATTTGATTTTGATTTAGATGCGTTTACTGAACTTACCGAAATATTGGGAAATATGCAGGATACTTTGAATCCTATACGTTTACAAACCCTCCTTTCCTTTACCGAAAAACAAGGTGTAGATGACGGAGCAAAAATAAAGGAAGTTTTAAAAGAAGCCTTTCAAAAACGGGGTTTAAATTTAGATACTCTCCGTGTTGGAGATGCGTCTGTTCCTCTTCATATTATTGCCTCTGATCTAACTGATTTAAAATTAGTTATTTTTGGAAAAAACATGATGTTATGGGACGCTCTACGCGCTTCTTTTTCTATTCCTTACATTTTCACACCTCATGTCATTCAGGGTCATACATTTGTAGACGGTGCAGTTTTGTGTCAAAATATTATGAGAATTGTTCCTCAAGAACAACGAAAAAATACCTTGTTTCTACTGAATGCGCAATCAAGAACTATAACTCCGCAAAATTATTTGTCAAGTATTCCCTTTATGAAAAATATCAAAGAAACACACGAAATACGAGACAAGTATCCGAATAATACATGTCTCCTAATCGAAGATGATTCTAAAATGTTTAGTCTGTGGAACTCAACACAAATGGTTGATCATTTACTTGCTGTTGGACGTATCCGCTACCAAGAGTTCAGGTCCCAACGCAGATGTCAAGAACTCCCTTAAAACTTCAACTTTTGGAGGTCCTAAATATTCATAAGTTTTAGACGTTGTTTCAAGTTTGTAAGTTGGATATGAATCTACTTTATACTTTCCACATGTCTTCTTATCGGAATCGCAGTTAATGTATTTTACATCCACTACTTTTCCACCGTAAGTGTAATCTTGAATGAATGTATCTAAGCTACGAACATTAGGTTCTGCTTCTTGGGAATAAGGACACCATTTCGTGTAAAAGAAAAGGAGATGTGCTTTATCAGGTTCAACAGAGACAGTAACAGGAGTGTCTTGGATCACCATACGAGAGGCAGGAGGAAATCCACGAAAGAACCAGTAGACACCTACGAACAAAATGAGAAACACAAACGTAAAACCTGCTGCTGTAAGTCCAGTCTGTAGGTTATTCATTTTGGATAAATAGCAGATGATATTTTTCGTTCTGAAGCATACCATTCACGATATGCTTGAAGAACTGGAACACCAGAAGCCAATTTCCACATAATTTGTTGTGTTTGGCGCTCTGGTTCTCCAGGTTTAGGAGTTGCTATATACCACTTACCGTTATAGCGAAACATTATGTATTATATACTTTGGTTACCTGTAATAGTTTACAAGCGGGCAGGGAAACCGACGAGGTTGGCACCGATACCGAAACCAGCACCAGTACGGGCAGATGAACCGACAGATGGAGCATAGATATCGAGGATGGCGAATACGGCTAATGCAGTTAATGCAATTGTTCCGATTTCATCGACACGGAGTTTCTTGCCTGGTAAGAGGTAGCAGGCAACTGCTACGGCAAGACCTTCCAAGGCATACTTAATTAAACGCTTGACTAAGTCAGCAATGTCGATTCCCATGGATGGAGCAGGTTGTTGTGCGGCGGCCATTTGTTTATACTTGTTAAAGGAGATTTTTTTAGTCATCGGTGTAAGCGAACAGGAAAAGAGCAATTAAACTCATTCCTATGGCGACCCAACGCAACCCATGGATAGATTCTTTGAATAAAAAGACCCCTGAGAATGTTACGAGCACATCAGAGGAAAGATTCCAAATTAGATTGGTTGCTGTCATGTTTTCAAAGTTCATAGCCTTGATAAAAAGGTATGGTTGAACTGCATAAACGAGAGTTGCAAGAGTTAAACCAGACATGTATGAAATAGAACCTAAATGAACGAACTTGGCAGTAAACATCATGAATACATCAATTATAGCCATACCAACACCGAACACAATCGGAAGAGTAGAAAACTTTCCAACCTTCCAGTTGACTTTGGAAATAGCGACATCTAAGAGGTCGCCTTCAATTTTCTTTACCATTGTTTTACTTGCCAGAAACAAAATGCCAAACTGCCTTATGTGTTACATACCAAACGAGACCGAATACGGCGGCGTGGGTGAGTGCGACGGTCATTTTAGAACCGCCGGCAGGGAGGGAAAGGAGAATTCCAGGGGTTAAGAGATAGAAGAGCACTGCTGCATATAAAGACATCCACCACATTGTTTTATTATAAACGCGGAAAAACTATTTTAACGGTTAAGGTTCATTAGTATAAATGAGCAAGCGTGTTGAACTCCCAGTTAAAGACGAAGACGGCGTCGTAGATTATTTGGATGAAGATCCAGAATTGCCAAACCAACGCTATGTCATTGTTTCCTTTATTTCACCTGAAAAAGTGATTGCCAAGAAACAGGATTACTTCTTTGAAAAATTCATTCAATGGATAGATTACGACTGGAAAGTCAAGGGTCTCGAACATTTAGCAGACTACCTCGCCAAGAAATACAGTATCAAAATTGATGACATCATGAAAGATATTCACGATTTCGAAAAGACCCATCGTGATGAAATCAAGAAGACTGATGTCCCTGAACAATACCAAGTTTTCCTTTTGAAACACGAAAAAGAAGTTCAAGAATCATTCGATCGTGAAAACAACTTTCAATGTAACATTCGTGGTGTAAAAGTTCGTCGTGCCTTTCCTTCCTACGAAGAAGCTCAATTATGGTGTAAGGTTTTACAACGCAAATACCCAAAAGACAATCTT
>Ga0007815_1000112_pt1 | contig 25392 bp, 21 predicted proteins | sample CryBogCBE02Aug09_FD_71212 | JGI IMG/M metagenome (GOLD analysis project Ga0007815, IMG submission 71212) | Freshwater microbial communities from Crystal Bog, Wisconsin, USA - CBE02Aug09 | ecosystem: Environmental > Aquatic > Freshwater > Lake | place: Crystal Bog, Wisconsin, USA | collected...
CCTCCTTTCCCCGAGATCAGACTCTAGCTCCTTTCGATACTCAAATCAGGGGGGACGTCGTAATCACCAGAGTCGTAAGGGGTAACGTATTGGGACTATAGGCAATGTGAACGACTCACAAAATAAGGTGAAATAGGACTCACACGTTCTGATTGAGAATTCGACTAACCTGATATATCATCGATTGGGCGCGCGGCGTTGACTTTGAACGAACCCAAAAACCACAGGTCGGTCGCCCGTGGATCCTTGCAGGCCTATGCGTATTTAATTAGTATTTTGGTGGATGCGCAAACCATTGGCCGCGAACTGAAGCTCGTGTTTTCCATCCCATCCAATTTTTACCGAGCGCAAATCGCCGTTGGCCATATCGCTTGATAATTTCACTGCCAGCATCGGACAGTCCCCTGAAATTTTTATGTACCCAATCAAATGCTCACCGAGGTTTTCAAGGTGAACCAACTCACCCGCTATGCCGTCATTGGTGAGGCGAATGTTCTCCGCCCGTACGCCAATGGTCGCCGTTTCCGGATGAAGTGCTGCCGATCGCTTAAATTCCGACAGCGCCGTTAACACCGACAAGGGTATAAAGTTCATGGAAGGGTTGCCCAAAAAGCCCGCCACAAACTGGGTTCTTGGCTCTAAATAAACTTCCACAGGGGTGCCCACGTGTTCAATTTTCCCTCGATTCAATACACAAATCCGATCCGCGAGTGTCATGGCCTCGGTCTGATCATGGGTGACGTAAATCATTGTGACCGCCAACTCTTGGTGCAATTTGGCAAGCTCAATTCTCATTTGCACTCGCAATGAGGCGTCTAAATTTGACAGAGGTTCATCGAATAAAAAGACTTTCGGTTTGCGAACCATCGCACGACCAATGGCCACACGCTGCCGTTGTCCACCAGACAACTCTCGCGGGTAGCGTGACAGCAAGTGGGCAATTTGCAATCGCGAGGCCACGTCGTTGACCACCGGAGCATAACCGTCTTTCTTCATTCCGGCCGCTTTTAAGGCAAACGCCATGTTTTGATAAACCGTCATGTGCGGATAAAGGGCGTAATTTTGAAACACCATGGCGATTTGCCGCGCCGCCGGACGATGATTGGTGACGTTAGCGCCATCGACCAAAATATGGCCCTCATCAATGGTTTCAAGGCCAGCAACGCTGCGCAGTAACGTCGACTTGCCACTGCCCGAGGAACCGACGATGACCATGAATTCCCCAGCGGCAATCTCCAGATTCACTCCGTCCAGAATAAGATCGTCGCCAAATTTTTTACTCACATTTCGAAGGGCAACTGAAGTCATACTTTTAGTCCTTCACTTTCAATGACGTCGCGCGATTGTTCAAAAATTCGGCCCACCAGTGCGCCGATGCTTTCGGAATTCGATTTAAATTGTCATAGTCCACATAAACAATCCCGAAACGCTTTTCAAAGCCCGAGGCCCATTCAAAATTATCCAACAGCGACCAGACAAAATATCCAATAACGTTTACGCCGCCCTCCACCGCTTCGTGCAGTGCTTCAAGATGCGACTGAAAATAATTGACGCGCCGTTGGTCGTTCACCACCCCGGAGTGCAGTTGATCCTTAAAGGCAGCCCCATTTTCCGTAATCACGACCGGTGGCAACGTGTAGTCGCGGTTTAATCGCAACAAAAGTTCAGTTAAACCCTGAGGATATATTTCCCAACCCATGTCCGTGCAACAATCCGGATCCAACTCAGGCTTGGACTTTTGCTCGTTAAACGCCACGCCGCGGGTATAGTAGTTGACCCCTATAAAATCAATGGGTTCTGAGATGATTGATAGGTCCGCCGGTTCGATCTGGGGAACGTCTGCCCCCAGCCAAGCCCAAACGTCCTCTGGATAGATCCCTTTTAGGACCGGATCGAGATACCAGCGGACCGTCTGACCATCGTCGAGGCGTGCTTTTTCTCGATCAGCCTCGGAATCCGTGGCGGCGTGAATTGGGGATAAGTTAAAGACGATGCCCAACTGTGTGTTCGGGCAAATTTCTCTCAGCGCTCGGACGGCTAAGCCGTGACTTAACAACAAATGATGCGCCACTTGATAGGCAGTCTTTCTGCATTTAATGCCCGGTGCAAACACACCCGTCTCATGCCCTAGTGTTGCAACCACCCAGGGCTCGTTATGGGTTGCAATGGATTTAACCAAGTGTCCATAACGGCGCGCGACCTCTTTTGCGTACTTCACAAAACAGGCGACCGTATCTCGACTATTCCATCCCCCCTGCTCTTGCAGGGCTTGTGGCAAATCCCAATGATACAACGTCAAGTACGCCGCGATTCCGCGCTGCCTCAAGCCTTCTAAAAGTCGATCGTAAAATTGAAAACCCGCCTCACTCCACTCCCCAGAACCGTCTGGTTGTACACGCGGCCACGATATTGAAAAACGATAGGCCCGAAACCCAAGCCGAGCGATTAGATCTAGATCGGCATCTAAGTGGTTGATGTGATCCACCGCAACCAACCCATTGGAGCCATCCGCAATGGCGCCAGGCTGCTCACAAAATCGATCCCAAATGGACTCCCCCCGCGGCACAGACGACCGATTCCCTTCAATCTGAAACGAACTCGTTGCGACGCCAAACACAAATTGACGATCAAAGGCATCACACAACAGGGGCTCCTCACTGAATTGTGGTTGATTTGCAATCGCATTCAATCGTATCGTCATCTGTGCACCCAATCGTCAAATTATTTAAGAGAGGTGGCCGTCAATCCACTGATAATTTTCTTGGAAAATACGGCGTAGATCAGCACCAAGGGTAACGTCACTAAAAACGAGCCGACCATAATGACCCCCCACTCGGTATTGACCGGACTTAACAAGGATCGCAAGGCCAGCGGAATCGTAAAATGGCTACTGCTTCTTAACACCACCAAAGCCCCTGAAAAATTATTCCACGAGGCAATAAAACTAATCAGTCCTAATATGCTCAGCGCCGGCATCATTAACGGAAAAAATATACCGACAAATATTTGCCATTCGGACGCACCATCCATGCGAGCGGCTTCAATGATGTCTCTCGAGATGCTGTTGATGGCGTATTGTCTGATCAAAAACACCCCAAACGCGCTGGCCGCGGCTGGGATATACAGCGCGCGTGGTTCATCGAGCCAGTGCAAACCATCCATAATGATGAACGTGGGAATCATCCCCAGAAAGGGTGGCAACATCATGAGCGACAACACGAATACGAACAGCGCACGCTTGAATTTAAAATCAAGATAAACAAATGCGTAGCCAGACATTGCGCTCACAAAGACGGTCAACACGCTACTGAGCACCGCCACATAGAAACTCAGGAATGCGCTGGAAAAATAATCCAGCTTCTGCAGCAGAGCGGTCAAATTAAACCAAAACTGATCCCCAATCCAAATGGGTGGTGGCAACGAAAAAATCTCCGTTCGACTGTGGGTTGCAAAAATCGCCAAAAAATAAAACGGCATTGCCATCACCAGCGCGCCTAACGCAATGATCACACCCACCACCGTCTGTGCGTACCCCTTGCGATGGCCTGGCGTCATGTGGCACCCAAATTTTTGATCAGCCGTTTTCCCGCAATGGCGTACAACAACGTCAGAATGATCGCGATCAATAAAAAATTGAACCACGCCATTGCGCTGGCCGTGCCTATGTCATTGAACTCAAACGCCGTCCGATACATATACATCGCGACCGTCATCGCCGCGTGAGAGGCACCCCCTTTCCCATTGGTGAGAATGAAGGGTTCTTCAAATAACTGTAGACCGCCAATAATGGACATGGTTAGGCCGAATAAGATGGCCGGAAATATCATTGGTACCGCGACCATTAAAAATCGGCGAAAGGAACCAATACCGTCGACGTAACTGACTTCAAATATTTCTTTGGGTATGGCCTGAAACGCGGCCATGTATAAAATGGTGTTAAACCCAACAAATCGCCAGAAAACAATAATGGCAATGGCGGGCTTAATGCCTTGAGGCGAATCGAGCCACTGAATGGGCTGTGAGGAATCCGTCCCACTGATAACATGAAGGATTGGTGCAATCGCCTGATTGATTAATCCATAATCCGTCGAAAAAAGAGCGGTCGCCAATATGGAAATTGCAACCGTTGACGTGATGTAGGGCAGAAAAAATAATCCCGCGACCGCCTGTTGATACCGACCCAACCAACGACAAATGGCGTACGCGAGTGGAATGGCCACGCTGTGCTGAGCCAATCCCGATATCAATGCCAGCCAAATCGTGTTGTACAGCGATACCCAAAACCATTTGTCCTGAAACATGAATCGGTAATTTTCAAGACTCACGTAGTGAATGCCCGCAAACCCGTCAATCGGGTCCCACACCATCACGGACAACACCACTGAAAACAACATGGGCAACACGATGAACACCAGCGCCAGGATTAAAAACGGGCCCAGAAAAACCCAGTGGGTGGCCCTATTTTCCGCGGTGAGGATCTGAGGTTGCGTGTTCATACGCGTTGCGTCGCTTTCCAGTGGTGCATTCTCGTGCGGATCAACGCCCCCGCGTCTCGCAGCGCATCCGGAATGGCCACCCCGTTCATTAACACATCATCCAACGCGGTATCGATGATTTCACTGGCGATGGCATCGATCGGATGGAGGGGCAATTGTTGTAATTTTAATGTTTGATCGAGCCATATTTTTCGCGCCAATTGATTGCCCAAATAAGCGATCGGCTGATTGAAAAATGGATCCGAATAAGCGCTCAATAATACCGGGAAGGATTGGTGATCGCGAAACGCGCGCAATTGTCGTTGCGAACTGAAGGTCAGTTCCTCCAACAGTCGTTGCGCCGCGCGTGGATTTTTCGCACCTCGCGGAATTGCCAAAAACGTCCCGCCCAACACCGTCGACGCCCCGCCCGGCAACGCCGTGCACCGCCACAGGCCGACGCTCTTGGGCGCAAGCCAATTGGCCAAATGCCCCGCAAACCACGATCCCATCAAATGGGCAACCACGCTCCCGCGGCGCAAGTGTTCTGCCCATTCGCTCGACCACGCCTTGGCGCGGGCGTCTAATTCCAACTGTCGCACTTTTAAGCTTAATTGAAACGCTTTTTGAAAGCGTGGGGTCTCCACGAGCACGTCATCCGATTCACTGATAAACACCCCTTCTCCGGCAGACAAGCCGGTGCGGATCAGGATGTCTTTCAAGTCTCTGGCGTGGGTGAGCAGAAAGCGACCCGTACGCGCTTTGATGATTCGGCCCGATTCCACCAGCTCATCAAAGCTGGCAATCAGCCGTGTCTCCTGAATTCCAGCCTGAAGGAGCGCGTCCTGGCGGTAGAACAGCGTGGCGGGAGCGATGTCGACCGGCATCGCCCTCAATTGTCCAGTCGCATCCAGTCCCTGCTTGAACGCAAAGGGGATGATCCGTTCGTTGGCTTGTGGAACTTCCAGGACCTGCAAGGCCGAACCGTGCATAAAGCGCCCTAAGTAGCTCAACTCAATGGCCACCAAATCCGGTATGTGGCTGCCGCCCGCCATGGCGGTTACCAAGGCGGTGTGATGATCGAAAAATTCACGACTGGTGACGACGATCGGACCCAGTGCCGCGTTCGGCGCGAGGTCCTGGGCCGCCGCTTTGATCACCGCATCAATGGCCGGAAACGCGGCGACCTCGATTCGGTTGGGCACCGATTCCGCCAGGCACGAGGCCGCCAACGGCAGCGACGCCAATGCGCGTATAAACAGTCGACGATCTGTTAAAGCCACGGGCGCGCCAATCCTTTCGCGTGGTGCGAGCAGTCGCTATTTGGTAAAGCCGATGTATCCCACCGCGATGGTATCGAACTCCCCAAACACCAGCGTTGGATTGTTGTTCCCCAACACTTTGACCGCAATGGCGGTCACCCCCGTCGAGAGCAATCCCGTCAACGAGCCACTGCCCGTGCCCGTGCAGGTCCAACCCGCGGCGGCGGTCAATGGAATGGTGTAATTCGATACCCCCAATGGCGTGAAGAGGTTTGCACCCACTCCGCGCAGAGGGACATTCACCGAGCAATCGTTGGCGGCGTGCGCCGGATTGGCATCGGTGGCGTCACTCATCTCCACCGTAAAGACTTTGGCATTGCCCCCGACTTTATTGCTGTTATAACTGGCGTTGTAGGTGTTTCCCATCTGAATGAGCAAATTCCCCGCTTGACTGATGTCCAAGGGAGGAACTGGGGAGGCACTGCCGGAACCCGGCGATTTGATCGAGATGTACGCTGAATCGCTGGACATCGTCGGTGCGGATCCACTGCCCGGAACGCTGCAGGAATTAGACGTGCCATTGTAAATACCATTGGCGAGGACCTGCAGGACATAGACTTGTTGGTTATCCATGTCCACTTGCCCAGACGAGTAACAGCCGTAATTGAATGAGCTGCCATTGTTGGCGGTGGAGCCACTAAAACCGGTATACACATCGCCGCCTTGAACCGAATGCAAATAGGCGCCGTTGGTCTGCGAACTGTAGGCGACGTAATTCGAGGCGTACAGCAAATACGGCGACTGCGTCACGCTGCTGCCGCCGCCCGAGGATGACCCAGAGCCCGACGACGATCCCGAGCTCGAACCCGCGTTCGACGAGGGCGCGGTACTGGAGGGCAATACACCGCCGCCGTTGCAGGCACTCACCAAACAGGCGACCAGCAACCACGTCAGGTTGGCAATCCCCCACTGTCGGCGCGAACGCCACCCTTTGACTGAATCCATAACCCCTCCTTACAACGATTGTCGTGACGAAACGCATCGATCCCGAAAGCGCTTTCATAGCGTACACCGCCGACGCATCTGTGTCAAAACCAGGACTCGCATTACTGCGTTGCACCATCTGTCCGCTCAACGCCGCAGCGTTGTCGACGCGCGGCCGCGACCAGCGCCCGTGTACGCGCCGTGCGAAAACTGTCACCATCGCACCCTTCACCGTCGTCGAATCAAGGAGCGTATGCAAGGGTCATCGATATCGCCATGGGTGTGTCGCCTGTTGTGGTGTTTAACGTTTGCTCTAGGAAACGTTCACGCCCAAGAGCGCTTTTGGCAATTGCCCGTGCCTGCCATCGCGGCGCAGGGCAATGACCACGCCCCCTACACCATGGGTGTACTCGAATCCCTTCCCAATCACCAAAAGCCGGTGCCGTTTGTGATCCTGCTGCACGGACGACCCGCGCAAGCGTCCGAATTTGCGCGAATGGGGCGCGTCGAGTATCCGGCCTTAACGCGGTATTTTCTTCAAAAAGGATACGCGGTGTTCACCCCCACTCGCATTGGCTACGGCGTCAGTGCAGGGCCCGACCTTGAGGCCACCGACAGTTGTCGCACTCCGCACTACGCCCAAACCTTAGCCGCGCCCTTGTCGGAATTGCAACGCTTATGGGACCACATCCGCAGCCGACCCGAGATCGATTCGAATCGCGGGATCATTGTGGGGCATTCCTTTGGTGGTCTGCTCGCCATTGCCGCCACCGACGAACCCTTACCGGGCCTGCGCGCCATCATTAATTTTGCTGGCGGCGATGGCGGCGACACGTCCGCGCATCCCGATCAACCCTGCAAGGCCCAAGACTTAGCTCAGTATTTTGCCAAACTCGGAAGTCGCTCGAAACCCATTCCAAGCCTGTGGTTGTACAGCGCCAACGATCACTTTTGGGGAACAGACTGGCCACAGCGGTGGTTTTTGGCGTATCAGGCTCACCAACCACTCGCCCTCTGGAACGCGTTGCCGGCCGATAAGAACAACGGTCACTATGTCTTGACGCGCAACCAACAACTATGGGAACCGCGAGTGGACTGGTTTTTGTCGCAGCTTCCGCCCACTTAAGCCAAGGAATGCCGCCTCAACCCTTACACCCGCTTCGTCGATTCTCGAATCGCTAAGGTTGCGTTAAGGGGTTTGAGGATGGGCGTGCGCTTCTCAATCAGATCGATGATCGCCATCGCGCATTGCGTGCCCATTTGCCCAATGGAACGGTGGACGCTGGTTAAGGGTGGCACGGTGAACGCCGAGCTGGGCAGATCGTCAAACCCCGCCACCGAGATATCGCCCGGCACCGATAAGCCGGCCCGATACAAGGCCACCATCGCGCCGTGGGCCATTTGATCGTTGGCCGCAAAAATGGCGCTCAAATTAAGGTGGCGTGACAACAGTTCTTGAGTGGCGTCAAAACCGCCCGACTCCAGATAGTCGCCTTCCACGAGCCATCGCGGATCCAAGGGAATTTTTCGGGCCTGTAGCGCCTGCGTGTACCCCGCCAAGCGCTGCAGCGCATCTGGGTGATGCTTGGGGCCGCCAATGAAGCCGATGCGTTGGTGTCCTTGGTCGATGAGGTATTCGGTTAATATTCGAGCGCCAGCCGTGCTGTCCACGTCTAAGGCCAGGATCTGTCCGCCGGTGATGAGGCGCCCCGTGACGATCACCGGCGTCTTACGCGACAACTCCAACAGCTCGTCATCCTCCAAACAACTGGTGAGCAAAATAATGCCATCTACGCGTCGCGACATCAGTTGGTCAATCGCTCGGCGCTCGTCTTTTTCGCGCCAATGACCACTGGCAAACAATGGCGAATAATCCGCCCGCAGCAAGGCTTGTTCAATCGCCGTCAACGCCGCGCCATAATAGGGACTATCCAAAGCCTGAGTGATCACGCCGACCGTCTTGGTTTTGCCCCGAGCGAGCGACTGGGCGACGGGATTAGGCATGAATTGCAATTTCGAAATCGCCGCAGCAACCGCTTGTTGCTTCGCCGGCCGCACGCGCGCGGTTCCATTCAAAATGCGCGAGACTGTGGAGGGCGACACGCCGGCTTCGTGCGCCACCATCTGCAGCGTTGCCACCGTGGAGTGTTCGGGCGGAATCACCGCGTTGCGCTTGGCCTTCGCGCGCGACTTAAGCTCCGAATGTCGATCCAACTTGTTGCGCTGCAACTTTTTTTTCATAACACTTTTTAGACCCGCGTGACATGTGCACGCAAATTATAATTCGCTCGGCCGATATTGACAAAATGACACGGAATTGTATTATTTGCAAGCGGTTTCAAAAAATGCCGGTAAGAGACCCAGAGGGGTCACAACGCCAAGGGAGTCAACGTGGGTAGCAGGACTGTATCGACTCGAACATCGACGGGTTATTGGCGGACGGCAGGACTGCTGTTGACCGCCTGCGGATGGCTCGCCGGATGCGGCAGTGGGCAAAATTGGCAAAGCGGTTCACCGACCGTCTCGATCGGCGGTACGGTCAGTGGCCTAACTCAACCGCTGACGCTCACCAACAATGGCGTCGATCCCATCAGTGTCAGCAACGGGACGTTTCAATTTGATTCGGTGCTTAAAAACGGCGCCAATTACGCCGTCGCCATTCAGGCCCAACCCGTTGGGCAAACCTGCAGCATTCAAAACGGCTCCGGCACAGCCATGCAAAACATCACCAACGTGGCGGTGACGTGCGTCAACAACCCCACCATCGGCGGTACCGTCACGGGGCTCACGGGCACGTTGGTCTTGCAAAACAACGCCTCAGACACGCTGACCATCACCAGCAATGGCTCGTTTCAATTCTCCCGCGCGTTGCCCGTCAACAGCACCTACTTTGTGGCGATTCAATCCCAACCCCAGGGCGAAACCTGCTCGCTGAGCAACGCATCGGGCACGGTAACGGCCACCGTCACCAATGTGACCGTCACCTGCACCACCTTCACCCTGCGCCCCTTGCCCGCGATTTATCGCACCAGCCCCGCCATCAATTTCAGCCCCTATCGAGCGGGTGGACCGGGACTCGGCGAGGTGCCCAGCAACGACAACATTTTGCAAGACCTCACCTTGCTGCACAGCGCGGGCTATAAGTTGCTGCGGTTATTTGGCTCCGATCAGGTGTCGCAAAACATTCTGACGGTGGCCAGTCAACATTTCCCAGACCTGCAATTTCAATTGGGCATCTATCTGGAGGGCGCGCCTGCCAATTGTTTGGATGCGCTCAACAGCGCGCAAATCAGCAAAGGCATCAGCCTTGCCAACGCCTACTCCAACGTCGCCACGGTCAGCGTGGGCAATGAGACCTCGTTTGCCGCGAATTTACCGGTGAATTGTTTAGCGCAGTACATTCAACAAGTGCGCAGCGCCATCCAACAACCGGTGACCGCCGATGACGATTATTCCTTTTACGCGGGCTTCACCAGCAGTGGTGAACGGCCCACAACGATTTTGCCTCTGCTCGATTTTGTGTCCATGCACGTCTACCCCTTTCTGGATTACGCGCAATGGAATTGGCAACAAACGAGCGTGGCGACCAGCGGCCGCGCGAGCGCGATGATGAACGCCGCGTTGGCGTTTGCTCAACAAGCCTATGGGCAGGTGGCCAACATGACCTACACCACTGCCGCCGGCCACAGCACCACGGTGGGCGCCAGCTTGCCGATTGTGATTGGCGAAACCGGCTGGAAAGCGGTCAAAACCAACTCGCAAAATCTCATTGAAACCGACGCGGCCAATCCCGTTAACGCCAAGTGGTACGGCGATCTGATGACCACCTGGCGCTCGCAATCGGGTGCCCCCGTGGCCATATTCCTTTTCGAAGGATTCGATGAGGCGTGGAAAAACACCGACGATGGGTGGGGTCTGTGGGACGCCAGTCGCACTCCACGCTACGCGCTGTGTGGCCTTGTTTCCGTTCCCAATGCACCGACGTGCACCAATCCGCTTTACAGTGGCGCGGGGTATTATCAATGAAGACGTTAGCAATCCAGTCCACCACGCCGTCGCCTAAGACGCACGCCATGCGGGTCGTCCCCACTCTGCTGTCGCTGTTGAGTTTGGGGCTAAGCCCAAGCGCTCACGCCGCCGACTTCGGCAATTTTGAGCTCTCAGGCTTTGTCAAAGAAGAGTTTTCTCATTGCGACAACTGTTCGAGAGGCTATGCCAATCCGTCGTCCTTTGACCCCCGTGGGGCATTGGACAACCCGCCAAACCCGCCCGTTAATCTGCCGGAAGAGTCTGGTGCGCACGGCTCGAATTTAGGGTTGATGATGGCCACGGCTGGCTACCATTACGAATTTGATAACGCGGTAACGGTGCTGGCTCGCGCCAGTGGTCGGGAGCGCAATAATCAACCCGACATCTACGGGCAATACCTCATCGATGGCTACGTCGGCGCCAGTCACCCACAGTATGGGTCGATAAGCGTGGGCACGCTGTCCACGCGCAGTTGGACGCGCACCGATGCCTTCAGCTATCCGGTGGGGTTGTCGACGTCGTGGGCGGAGTCCGGAGCCGGCTACTCGGTGATTCCGCGTGCGATTCGCCTGGCCACCAAAGAGTTTGCCCTGCCCGTCGGAAAAATTCGATTTGAAATCACCTCCGGCACCGCGAGCAAACAAAACCCCTTAAACGCGCAGTCCAGCGTTGTGCCACCCCCACGCCCGACGCTTACGGAAGGATTCATCCAGTATTCCAACGATCACCACTTGATCGAACTGATTTACCAACAAAGTTCAGGGGCGGTTCAAAGCTCGTTCTCGAAAGGGGCGCTGTTTGGGTCTCAAGGCAACACCAACGCCAACGATCCCACTTACCAAACGCCGCGTGAAGATGTGACCATTCTCGAGGGCAACTATTACCCCAATCCCGTGTGGCAGGTCACCTACGGCATTAAGCGCTCGGAATGGTCCGGTCAACAACAACAATGTGACTATTCAACCGCCAAAGCGGTGTGCTATTTCGATCAGGCTGGATTCAACTACGACAACCAAGGGCAAGCGCATCACGCGATTGAATGGGATGCCTTTGGCGGCGTGCTGTATCATCACGGCTTATGGACGGCAACCGGTGCGGCGACGCGCATGAATAAGGCCTACGTGGCTACCCCGACGGAATGGGGTCAGGACAATACGGCCACTTTTTTAAACCTCGGCCTTTATCGTAAAATGCCGGAGGTGTACAAGAACTTGGAAGTATACGCGGGGATTGGGCGAGTCCTCTACGGCGGTCAATACCCGGCGCCGTTGAGCATGCCCAGCAATCTGGCGGACGGTGCGGTGGATCCACGTGTGAGCCACTCGGGCAACTCCATCACCATCGGAGCGAACTTACTATTTTAGTCCAGACGCACTCGAACAAGGCCCTTCATTGTGGTGACTAAAACCCCACGGTCGCTGGGTTTGGCACGCGGCGTCGCCGTCGCGTTGGCCTGTGTCAGCCTCGCTCACACCGCCGTGAGCGAGGCGGCCGAAGCGGAGGCGATGTCGGTAGGCAAAGGCGTGTTGGCCTTAAAGCCTAAGCGTGGTCCCCTCCAAGACAGCGCTCGGCCTCCCGTGGCCCTGTATCGAACCGGCACACTCTTGAATCAAGCGCCCCCCACCAATCAGTGGTACTCCTCGGCGCTGTTTGTCAATCCGTCGAAGGTCATTCACGCCCACCCCATGAGCTACCGAGTCCTGACCACTGGACTCGAGCTGTCCTTGCCCGACAAGCAATTGGTCATTCCCGATGCCGGTCAGCGCGCCGTGCGCTTTAATCATCACGCGGACGTGGTGGTTGAACCCAATAATTTTAAACCCGAGCAAGGTCAGGTCAGTCAGGTGTCGGCCTGGATGGCCAGCGTGGAGTTCCGATCCAAAAGCAGCGCCACCATGAGCGCGCGGTTTTTGCACGGCTCTCCGTATAGTTATTACACCTTCTCGGAAGGCGACGCCAAGTTGACGCTGCCGGCGATGGACTCCCCCATCGAGCCGATCCACTCCACCAAGGGCCATGGCTACCTCCTTCACGCCCACGGCCACGTCTATGTGCTCGCGGTTCCACACGATGCCCAAATCGACTCCCCCAGTCCTGGGGTAGTCGTCGTTCATTTCAATCCGGAGCACCGGTTTTTGTCGGTGGCCGGTTTAAGCGACAACACGCCGACGACGGTTGAGGCGCTGCTGGAGCACGCCATGGTGTTCCCCACCCACACTGCGGTGCATTGGCACTACGACGTGCGCCACTCGAGCGTTCGATCGACATTCACGGTGGACACCCAAGTCATGGAAGGCAAAGCCACGACCTCGCTGATGGGGCTCTACCCGCATCACTGGAGCCACATAGCCCCAGACGCCCCATTGACCACTGCCGGTCAAATCGGCTCCGCCTACGCCACCGTTCGCGGCCCGATTCGCCTGTACGCCACCAATTCTTTCTCGATGACACTCGACTATCACGGGATCTTGCCTCATTTTGGTGGATTGCTCGACGATTCCCACCGCACGCAGGTGGATCGATTAATGGTGGGCGATCGAGCGAAAGCCGAACGCTTGTTTATGACCAATGGCAGTGGCTCGTATTGGATTGGCAAAGGACTCGGCGCGACCAGCCAATTGTTGAACATTTCCGAAGCCGAGAATTTGGAAACCCCCAAAAATGAGTATTTAAAAATCCTCAAAAGTAGAATGGAGAGTTGGTTTGACAATCAGCATCCGACCTATTTTGAGTACAACTCGGATATTGGCTCGGTGCTGCCCCACCCCGAAGAGTACGGCAGCATCTCCGCACTCAATGACCATCATTTTCATTATGGGTATTGGATTCAAGCGGCCGCTCAAGTGGCGCTTCGTGACCCGCAGTGGGCCAGCCAAAGCCAATGGGGTGGCGTCGTCAACGCCCTCGTCAACGACATTGCGACGGCCGAACCGAATCGGCGTGATTTCCCGTTTTTGCGTAACTTTGACGTGTATGAAGGCCACTCCTGGGCTTCGGGCACCGCGCTCATGGACGATGGCAACAATCAGGAGTCTTCCTCGGAGGCGATTCACGCCTGGGCCAGTCTTGTGATGTGGGCGGAAGCCACGCATCAGCCGGCGCTGCGTGACCTGGCTGTCCTGTTGTACACCAGCGAAATCGCGTCGGTGCAGCAATACTGGTTTGATGTGAATCACCAGGTGTTGGCCGACGACTACGGCAAGACCTTTGCCAGCATGGTGTTTGGTGGCAAATACGCCTACAACACCTGGTGGACCGAAGAGCCTCGGCAAATATATGGCATCAACTTATTGCCCATCACTCCCGCGTCGCTGTATTTGGCGCAATATCCCGATTACCTGAAAGGCTACTTGGCGCAAATTGAGCCCGCTCGAAAGCAATACGACGTTCACGGCATACCCGATGGAACGAAAAGCGATGTCTGGCAAGATATTTTTGCGCAAGTGCAAGCGCTCGTCTCTCCCGATGACGCCCTCGCGCAATGGAACCGCAATGGATCGCTCGAATTTGGGGAAACCCGTTCGCACATCCTCTATTGGCTGCTGAGTTTTAAAGAACTGGGCGCACCGGATTTCACAGTGTCCGCCGATTGCACGCTGTATGGCGTGTTCAACAATGGCCACGAGAAACATCATTTGGCCTACAACCCCACCGATGAGCAGATGACGGTTCACTTCAGTGACGGCGTCTCGTTGGTGGTGCCGCCGCACGCGCTGACCAAACAATAAATCGGTCGCCCTTAAGCCAACCCCGGTGCCTTTTCCGGTTACGATGCGGCGCATCCAATCGTCGCCCACGCCCGCCGGCCGACTCGTCAACACTCGAATCCAAGCGCGTATGGGCCAAAAAAATGGGGCCGCAAACGCGGCCCCAAATGGTTCAAGCCAATGAGATTGGTTTATCGATACAAGGTGACCGCACCGGCCAAAACAACCGTGGTTGGGAAAGCTCCGGATCCATTTGCCACCGTTGTATTGATGTTGGAGGTCAGACCGCTCGCGGTGATGGCTGATCCCTCACCATCCGCTTGGAGGTCAAACTGCACCAAGGTGCCCGCTAAGATCTGCGCGGCCGTAACGGACGCAGAGCCACAATTTTGAGCGACGTAGGTGAACGACGACCACGGCACCAAATAAGCCGCGGCTGACCCACTGTTAATGGGCACCACGGCGGCCACTGCAGGATTACACGAACTGGTGGACACGTTCGGCACATTGGTGGTGAGAACGACGACCGCATTGGCGGTTTGGCCGGACACACTTGCCCACTCCGCGTTCACATTGGAATTGAACGCAATTCCCGAGTACGTGCTGGGGACCAAGCTGCTCGACGCCGCTGCTTTAATATAAATTCCCTCGTACACGTAACCGGCCAGATTGGCGGCAGTGTCACTGACGTATTGAAACACATAGCTGGTCGCCGCCGTTCCCGGGCTGACGTCCGCATAGGAACCACCGCCATTGCCGGCCGTAGGACTATTGGCACCACCGGCATAGAACCCATAGGTTCCATTGGCCGAGCCCACCACGGTCTTGCCGTTGGAATCAAAGCCGTCGCTAAAATTGGCCGTCGTATACGCGGCACCCGCCGAAGCGGCTGCGCCAACAAAGGTCAATGGGCCTACGTAATAATTTTGCGCGGCCGTGGCGACGTCCGAACCACCACAGTAAAAATCAGGGAATATGCTGACTTTATCGTAGGTGTAGGCCGAGTTAAGCGCAGCGGTTCCAGCCGCCGGCTTCGTGAAATCAAAGGTCAGCGTCTGCCAGCCCGTCGTGGTGGTCACGACATCCGTTTCCACCGAATGCGTGGCGTTGGAGGCGTCTTCTAACTTTAACTTCACATCAACAGACGCAATCGGCGAATAAAACATCACCGTGATTTTGCTCGGAGCGGTGCTGACGGGAATTTTGTTGACCGACAGATTAAAGCCCGTAGAAATGGTCGCGCCGTGATAACACTGATCGCCCGTCGTGGCGGCCAACTGAATGACCGACCCGCTGGGACCACCCGACGGAACGCTCGTGGACGTATTGGTGGCCGTGATGCCTCCAAACGACGTCAACGTCGGCTTGGTGGTGGCGTTCGGATCCACGATGGTGTAGGTCGGCCATGCCACCGTCACCGTAACACCCGCCGAGGTGATGGTGCCAATGGTTCCCGTGATGCTTGCGGTGCCGGGAGCCACCGCTGTCACGACGCCAGAAGCGCTGACCGTCGCAACCGCCGTATTGGAACTGGCGTACGTCACACCCGTGGTTTGAGCGGGAGATCCGTCGTTGTTCGCCGCTGTGACTGCAACCGAGGTTGTCGCACCGGGGGCTAAAGTCGTACTCCCGAGGCTAACCGTGACCGTGGTCAATTTTGGACTGCTGCCACCGGAGCTACAGCCGCCGATCATCATCAGTGCTGCGAATGCAGCCATCAACGCGTGCCTGATTCCAGGCTGTCTAAACAATCTCATAAGTTCCCCCATCAATGGTTTACCGCCGTTTAAAGAAAGCGCTTTCAGAACTACGTTACCTAAACCGAAGGCTTTTTGTCAATGGTTTTAATCATTTAATTATGCGGCACCGCACACAACAACCCGACCGCTCCACGGGGCCACAAACCCCTGCCGCCTAAGTGAATAATCAAATGAAAATAGAGAGTTAAGGACAAAACGAGACCACGCCACGGTTGAATAAGAATCCCATCTACCATCTAAAAAACGCACCAGTCGAATCTGGGTTGACGCGCACTTCACACTCACCAGTAGGACGGCCATTTGGAGGCTTTAAGAAATCGCTTTCATCGTGCACCGCAACGGAGCGGCGCCCCCTTTGGGCCTGTGGTCGCAATCCAAGGGGCTGAGCCGTGGGCGCCGCGCCGTTCTTTTTACGGCCGCGGCGCACCGGTTGGTTTTTATTGTATTTTCGTGTCGTTACGACGACTGAGCCAATCCACCAGAGTGTAAATGAGTAAGGCCAAGCCCAATCCTATAATCACCGAGTGGAACTTCTTAAGCCCAATATCCAGATCGCTCAACCACAGCCCAGCGCCGATAAACGCGGCAATCAATCCCCACAACAACGGGCTACTCCAATGCCTCGAGCGCTTGATTCCGAACTCATCACTCGACATCACTGGATCCGGTGGAATCGGGATTCCCTTTTCAATCGCAGCCAAGCGCTCAGCGTATTGATGGTTCAGGAGCTTGATTCGGTGGAGATAATTAAGAACGACGACCACGATCGGGATCGACAGCGACAAAATAATCGTAATCAGACCAATCGACAACCCATACACATCTTCTTGCATAAATCCTTCTTTAAAAAGCCTAGAGTCCTCTATTAGACGCAGGAACCGGTGGCTGGGTTTCAAATTCGAGTGAAACCCAAACGCTCGCATTTGCGTCTAACATTCTTTACTGGAAAGATTATGAACGAACACGACAAAATTGCTGCAACGCAATATAACAATAAGGAGCGTGTTCTTGGTCAACTGCTGCCGGAGTACCGCGACAAAGTGTTTCGGCTGGCCTGGAGTATCGTGCGCAATCGAGAAGCCGCTGAAGAAGTGACGCAGGACGTGTTTGTAAAAATTTGGCAAACCATTGATGCGTTTAACCATCACTGTTCCATGGCCACCTGGGTGTACTCCATTACTCGCAACACGGCCATATCCGCATATCGTTCGCAACGATGGTCGCGGTTGAACGTCCACAGCGGACTCGACGAAATCCTCAACACCAGCGCGGACGACGCCGAATCAGTCAATGATTACTCCATTAGTAGTAAATCCTTACACAACGCATTGCGTCAATTGCCCGCAAAACAGCAGCAAGTGGTAATTTTGTTTTATCTGCAGGAATGCTCGCACGCCGAGGTGAGCGCCATGTTGGCGATTCCAATTGGCACTATAAAGACCCTTCTCCATCGCGCTCGACACACACTGTTGTCGCATCTCACACACCCACAAATTCGCTGAGGAATGCCGATTATGGACAATCTCGATAAAAAAATTGCAACCCGCTTGATTCCGATCCGACCCTCTGAGGAGTTTGATCGATTGCTTATTGCAAAAATCAATAATTCGAATCTCAACCATTCCATTACGAGGAGAGATTCGATAATTGATGTAAATTCCTTCTATACAGCACAACTTCAAAAGGTCCAAACCAAAGTCATTCGACTCGGCTGGATTTACTCGGTCATCTCATTGAGCATCATCATCGGAACCCTGCGTTTCGCACCCCAATTCCTCATTGCGATCGGCTATGCGTTACGCAACGGTGTCGCTGATTTAAATCCTTCGCTCATTGGCGTCATCGCCTTAATTTGTACACTGATTAATTTGGATAAAATGAGAATCTAACACGGTTACGATAACCAACAGCCGTATTTCCAACATCGCGCGTACCTGAATAAAAATTAGCACCTCATGGGTTTTGACGCCTGATCCCCTAGCGCCCTAGCCCCAACGGGCGTTGATGCGCCCATCGCTACCGTCCACCCCTGCCCGGCCGAACACCAAAGCCATAAACCCCAGCCATTCGACCCGACTCTCCGAACGCGACATTGGGCTGTCAAGTGCACCAATCACAGTATTTAGTTGATTTTAAAATAAAATCGCAATCCAACCCACCCAACCCCAGATCGGTCAAGACCCCGTCGCGTTGGCCACAATGTGATATTGTTCGAAACGTTACACGAAGTAACCGGATGCACTCACTCCATCACATCAATGGATTGAGTGAGGATCCGAACCGCCACCGCAATCTTGTGCAGAATGGAATCGCAGCAAGGAATTTATGATGAACAACATCGGCAATCAACGTTACCTAAGCCTCGTTTTCCTAATTCTGGCGTTCATCGCGAGTTCGCCTGCCACCGCCGTCGACAAAGTCGAGGCCACTCCGACACCCCAAAGTGTTACACCCACACCGGCGGATTTTATAATTTTGTTAAATGCCGCTCAGTTTAGAGAAGAAGGAATGCTGCTGAATTCGATTGACGGGAAATTGATTCTCAAACCGTCGCCCCGGTATTCCAACTTGAGTCTAAAGACCTATGCCGTCCACGACAGTTTTTGCAATCAAAATGCAACTCCTGGCGACAATCAAAAATATTATGACAGTCAAGATCCTGAACTGTTTCAGCGCATGGAATCAAAAGCAATTGATCAGCTGAGTAAACTCGGTTTCAAAGTGAATTCCGATCCCGCCAAAAATATTGTCACCGGCAACTGCAACGGGTTGATGGTCGACGGCTATCGCCCCACATTTGCCTTACACCCGAGAGTCGATCTCGCTAGACTAAAACCCTTCATAGACCAGGGACAAATAATTGCGGTTGGTGAAGTATCCGCCGTTGCTACGCTTAATGAAGTCAAGCAAGATCGTCAAAAGGCTCTCGCCGAAAGACAAAAGTATGAAGAAACTCAAAAGAAAATACTATCGCAACTTCCTGTGATGAACGATTATGCAATCGCGCTGTTATTAAACAATAAAACGCAACAACGTGACACTGAGGCGAAACCACGCGAAATTTGCACAATTAGCGCCTCCGGTGAAAAGGGATCATCGCTAATCGGGTTACGCTATTTGGAACAATTTAACACTGGCTTGCAAACGAAGCGCGAAACCACATTTGATAGAGTGGCATCTAACTTAAATGAACTCTACGGTTTTGTTCAAGCCGGCCAGTGCTCGGTATTAGTCGTAACAAATACGGACGCGGTTACCCTAACCAACGTATTACAAAGGGACAAATTTAATTTTAGTGTGTATTGGTGGCTGCAAAAATCAGATGCGATTGCCAGTTACGCAAAATCGCGAGGATTTGAGTCAACCGAAAAAATGAATTTGGCTGACTCTATGGTTCCGGGCACTTCCTTGACGCCGAAGGCGTTGGAGCGGTTAGCTGCTTTAGGTGTTAACTCCGCAGACAATTTTAATGCGGAATCAAGCCGTATGATCAAAAGTAAATACGCTGATAAGCCCACCGTTGACAACTTACTTGCCTTTCTAGAGGATGAAAATACTGGCAAACCGCTGAAACAAAGCGCGACACAAGTCAAGACAATTCGAGACCAAAAGGCGTTAGCAGAACAGCGAGCCGCCGAGCAGGCGGAACAGATTCGTCGCGCTGCGTTTGCAAAAGACTACCCTTACTATGCGGTTTTGTCATGCGGCATGCCCAATCATATTAATATCTATGCGTGTTTTTCGGGTAGCCACGGCGTAGACACTGAGCTTACCATTGTAAACGCCGGTGCGAGCCAAATGTACAAAGTTTATAATATTGCTCAGTCCGGCAAAGAGCAGCGTGATGGATTACACATCGATCTTAAAGCTCATTTTTCAATAAAAGCTCAAAATTCAAGTGACACGCTAATTTTGACGTTAAAAATATTTGATCGCGCAAGCAATCGAATGATTTTCAATCAACAAGCCGCTCAATTTGACGTGGTTCGTGCGTCATTTTAATGGGGAACATTTTCTACTAAGTATTAAAATATCTGGACCGAGCAAAACAAATATTTTAGCGTTGCTCGGTCAATTTTTACTGTATCAATTTATTCACATCAGTTGGTCTTGAATCAACACCAACGAACGCCAACGACAGCAAGCCTACTGCGAAAATGACGGCGATGATAGGAATAAGAATCAGTCAATAATAGCTCCAAAGTCGTATAAAAGCCTATCCAATAATTTAGAACTGATCCGACCGCCTTTTGCCTACAGCAGTGGTGTCATTTTCAATTGCAGAAAGTCCACCGCTTTCAGTACGGGCTCTACCGTTAAATGACGCAAATAGGGTGGCCGTGGCGTGTCGACACACAGCACTTGCGAGCCCAACGCAGACACTGGCTTATATTCCTCAGGTCTTGACGAACCAAACAGCACCACCATAGGCAAACCCACAGCGGCAGCTATGTGGGCCGGTCCGGTATCAACGCTGATCAACGCGTCGGACGCATTACACAAGGCGATCAATCTTGTTAATGGAACGTCGTGGGCAACGTTATACAAGTGCGGACGTTGAACCAATTGCTTTATTTTTTGATTGAGTGGGTATTCGCTGGGCTGTCCGATGAGCAATAAGGCATGATTCGGATATAAATCCGCGCAGTGTTGGATTACCTTTGCCCAGTTGCGCAAGGGCCAATACTTATAATTGGTTGCTCGAGACAATCGACCACGGCGAGTGGTTACACTATTACCCGCCTGGAACAAAATGAGCTTCTGATCTCCAAAGGGCTGACCGCGAAGCCATTGATCCAAATCGCTTTTCCAGGAGGAATGAATATCCAACAACGATGCTGTGAACGCCTCTTCGATTAACGATACCCGAAAATTCGATGGAAACGCTTTTGGAGAACATCGAATGACGCGCGCCGTTTTTGAAACGATGTGATCCGATGTAGAATGACTAAATGAATTAAAACACACGATGTTATTCTGGCTGATCCCAGCCCGGTGGAGTAATTTCAGACCAACGTCAGTGGGATCTAAAAACCAAACGGGTCCTGGAGCACGGCGTTTTAATTGCTGAATCAAACGCCACTGACTTGGGCTCAACCAATATGGACGTTTGCGACTTTTAATTCGATAGACCACGCCGACGCCAGGTTGTCCCTCCAGGACTACCTTTGACCAGTCTCCGGAAGTCACGACATCGATCGGCGACTGATATCGCGCCGAGAGCTCACGTATGGCGGCCCCTAACAGCACCATATCGCCTAGCGCTCCAAATCTTACGATCAATGGTCGAACGCTCGGAGGGTGGGATTCGATACCGGTCATATCATCACTGCTCATTGACTCGATGACTTACCCTCACACTGGAGCATGTCAAAACGGTGACACTATTGTGTCGGTTGTGTAACGGCACTCAGTAATTCGTTAAAGAATGCGACTGTACGAGCGTATGCACACGCCACTAACCTAGGATCAAAGGTTTTTATAGATGTCCCAAAGGCACACGATTTTAATGGTTCTGCAATAAAGGAAGCGTATCTTCAACCGTGAAAGTCCAACTTAAAAGCACACCAATGACTACATTGCTCTTGATTGGAATTATTGCCGCCGGAATTCGCTATGGCTTTTGGGTCAGTTGGCAACGCCGCGTTATCGCCGTCGAACCAAACTTCCTCTGGCAATCGGGGGCAATGAATGCCAAGGCGCTTACACGATTTGTAAAACATCATCAAATCGGCATGGTCATCGATTTTAGAAGAATTGACGAGCCCCTCGACAACTCCGAAGCGATTGTTCTGGACGGGCTAAAGGTTCAATATTTAAAAATCCCTTGTGATCGATCGCCAACAATGGACTCCATTGCCACATTTCTGTCTACGGTTCGACAGCAATATAAACACAACTGCCGCATCTTAATGCATTGCAAAGACGGTGAAGGCCGAGCCGTGTTTTTTGGAGGCATTTACCGAATTGAGTTCCAAGGAATGATGCCGCGATCGGCCTACTTGGCACAACGCCGATTGCCGCCCGATTTACACTGGTTGCGCTTCATTGTGCCAAACATTGGCCTCTTTTCGAAAAACAACTCCAAAACCCAACTCCTGTTGAACTACAGATAGCCCCAAGCAACCCAGCCCTCGAGTGCACTCGGAATTCCCGCCAACGCTTAATTCACGCATGCGGTTGCCGCGTTCCGTCAGATGTGGCAGCGGCGCCTCAATCCCAGTCCTAGCCACCCATCGATTATAAGTCTTTTAATTGCATCGACACTGTTTTGGTTCCGGTCTCTGCGCTGCGACTCCCGACTTCCCGAAACCCCATTCGCAAATGAAAACGCGCGGAAGCTTCATTCCAAGGACTGAGGTTATATTCGCAGACCAACCGACTCTTCCCCTGAATCGTCGCAAAGTCGATCAGCGACGAGTACAGCGCCGTGGCTAAATTGAGCTTGCGATGCGTGCGGCTTATTACGATGCGATCCACATATATAAAATTTGAATAGCGCTGTTTGAACCACGCAAAATTATGGTTTTCGTAAGGTGCGTCGTCATTCATCGCGATTATAAAACCAGCGACCACTTCATCCACTACTGTCAGCTTGTAAAAACACGCCCATTGCGCCAACGACCCCAAGCGAAACCGATCCATCGGACTGGTGAATTGCTCGTCGTGGAGGTTTAGCGCACACACCGAAGCCCAGTCCCCTTCCAGTGCTTGGCGAATAATAAACGAATCCAATCCAAACTCCTTCTGAACCATTCCCGAACGTGTGCTGGATGGATTTAAATGTACCAGAACGCTTGAGCCGTTAACTAATAAATCATCCTTTTATCGGCATTACAGTTATCCGAATGGACACGATGCGTTTGGATTTTAATTCTTTTCGAAGAGTAACGGGTAAGACTGGGGACGAGTTTAACCACCAATGCCTTTGATCACTACGCCAGTGTGCTGATTCTAGATCCAATGCCGACAATTGGCTAGTGACAAGACCATTGAGTAAACATCGCTTCGGGACTGCTTGGCGTCGTCACAACAACAAACTGGCCCGGAGACTGCTGTGCAACCAATACGCCATAATCAGTCAATCCCTTCGACTTGGCATCACGCTCCGCGATCGCCCAAACGTGGTCTAAGTGGTTCACGTAGCTGGGCGTATTGCGATCAAACTGGGGCCGCGCCTGGCCATCCAGCCTGACCAAGTGAATGTGTAGCTGATTCTGGGATCGTTGAGATTTTGGGTTTACCACCAATGCAATGGATTCCGGCTCGATGCGCTCAGCGGCCACCTCCCAAGCAAACTGCCAGATGCCCTCGGGTCGCTTTGAATCCTCAACGCCCGTGACAACGTCGAGCGGAAGCGCAAGCCCATGAAAAAATTCAGCCGGACAGCCACACATCTTACTGTCTCTTATGACCACGTATTGCGCGTTGCGTGCCAACACCTCAGTGGTCTTTTTACACTCCGCACCGACGCCACAATGGCGGTCCGCTCGCGGAAAATTACACTGTTCACAGTAGTTTGCCGTTGTGGGCTCAACACACTGGGTAACGATGTGCAATAAAATATCGCTTCGCGCGACGGCACTGTCGTTGGCCTGCGCTGAAACGATGAGCGCCAATGTGAGCACCACCAGCGCGCCGCTCAATAAACGATTAATGTTGCTACTCCCCATAGTCCGTCTCCCTCCCGCTCAACCTATACCGAATCGATCATCCTCAATCCGCCCTCACGCGGTCACGATGCTCGGACGCGAACCGTGTCCCCTCTGACCGGATGCGCTGCTTTGGCCAATTGCACAACGAAGCCCACGCCCGATCCCTTGGTGGGGATTAGCCGGATGAAGGGAACAACGAATTGGCTTGGTTCACCACGCCGAGCACATCGGTGAGCGCTCGCCCTTCGTAGTGGGGCTGTTCGCCAATTTCCTCGTACGGATGCCCGGCGCGATTGACCCAAAAAACATCGAACCCAAACCATCTTGCCGCCAGGACATCCCAGGCGTTGCTGCTGACAAACAACACGGCCGATGGCAACACATCCCAGGTCTGTAGTATGCGAGCGTACGCTTGCGGTGCGGTCTTGAATAAGCGCACGTCATCGACGCTGATTAAGTGGTCGAGGTACGGTGTCAGCCCATTGGCTTCCACCACGCGACTCAACATTTGGCGACTGCCGTTTGACAAGATCCCGGTGGCCACCCCACTCGCTTTGAGCGTTTGCAGCACGGGTTGGCTGTCGGCGAAACAAGCCAAGGTGGCGTACCGATCCATGAGCGCGCGTTCGGCATCCGCACTTAGGGTCACCTTTAACCGTTTGGCCACGTAGCGCAACGCCGCTTGCGTTAGATCCCAAAAGGACTGATAGTACCGACTGCCCGCGGGATTGGGATCCGAGAGCGTCACCAACCGCGTGTATTCTATTTGACGATCCCGCCACAACTGGGCGAAGCGCTCGCCCTGTCCCAGATAGAGGGATTCTAGGTGCGCACTCAGCGAATACACATCAAACAACGTTCCGTAGGCGTCAAAAGCAACCAGTCGATACATACACACCTCGACAATTGTGACGAGCTCAACGGCCCGATCCGCGCCGGCCCCGCGGCTTGCTCGCGACACCGCTAAAGGGTTGGCCGGTTCAATTTAAACAACTGCGCCTCACCGATCGTAAAATAATCCGCCGGCCCTCCTCCACGCAGCACATGACCCGCGTTCGCAGTATCGTATAGCCCATTTTTCAGTAGCGTGGGGTCAATGTGCACCTCCACCACTTCGCCCAAGACCAACCAGGACGGCACCGCCTGCCCATTGGCCGTGTTGAGTTGAATGATCTGAGTGCAGTGACACTCAAAAGCCACTTTGGTGCGCGCCACACGCGGTGGTTTGACCGATGAGGACGGGTGCGATTCCAAACCAATGGCGGTGAACTCGCTGACCTGCGCAGGATACGGTGCGCAGGACTGATTCATAGGCTCAACCAAATCCTGGGTGACCAAATTCCACACAAATTCTCGCGTTTGCTCGATGTTGCGCACCGTGTCTTTATACCCCACACTCGAAAATCCGATGATCGGCGGCACATAATTGAACGCGTTGAAAAAACTATAGGGCGCCAGGTTGGGCAAGCCCTCCGCGCTGAGCGTCGAAATCCAGCCAATGGGCCTTGGGCCGACGATGG